>Ga0187893_10004903_pt1 | contig 24777 bp, 27 predicted proteins | sample MA1701074metaG_FD_139574 | JGI IMG/M metagenome (GOLD analysis project Ga0187893, IMG submission 139574) | White microbial mat communities from a basaltic lava cave in the Kipuka Kanohina Cave System on the Island of Hawaii, USA - MA170107-4 metaG ... | reverse complement strand
GGCTGCAGAGAAGAACTGCGCGGCAACCATGCGCAGCCCGAAGGTCACCGCGTGTGCCGCGTGCATGCGCCGGCAGATCGGCAGGGCCTGCTCGAGCAACCACCGGGTGACCACATCGGCCTCCTCGTCGCGATCGAGGTAGTCGAGCGGGGAGCGCACCAGCTCGGTGAGCCCGATCAGGCGGCGCAGCTGCACGTTCACGTCGAAGCCGGCGATCGTTCCGCTCGGCACGTCGATCACCGGAGTGAGCTGCAGGCGCGGCGTGCCCTGGCGGATCGTCTCGACGATCATCTCCCTGGTGCCCTCGCGGCGTTCCTCGACGCCGGGGTCGTGCTCGAGCCGGGCGGTGGGCGCAAGCTCCGCGCTGCGCTGGACCGCGGGCAGGACCGCTTCCAGCGCGTCGAGCAGCGCCGGGAGCGTCCGCCCGTTGAGCGGGCGCCGCGCACTGGCCACCACCGGCGCGAGCTTGATGCGCATGCCCTGCACGCTCAGCGGCGAGCACAGCGCGGCGAGCAGCGCGGCGGCCACGCGCTCGGTGTCGGCTGCCGCGGGCACGTAGACGAGAAGCTGCGTGGACGCGACGCGCGCCGCATGCATCGGTGGCACCACGGCGCCGATCTGGTCGGCCGCGGCGCGCACCAGCGCGTCCAGGGTCTCGCGCGGCCGGGTCATCTCGCGGATGGCGGCGGCCGCGCCGAGGCTCACCAGGCACAGACCGAACTCGCCATGCGCGCCGGCGAGCAGTCCGGTCTCGTAGATCAGTGCCGTGAGCTGCTCGCGCGACGCGAGCCCGGTCTCGAGATCGGTCTGCGACAGCGGCGCGGGTGGGAGCGGCGCAGGCCGGGGTTCGCGCCGCACCGCCACCGTCGAGAGGAACTCCTCGCCGCCCGCGCGCAGGACGCGAAACTCCATCCGTGCTCGCTGGCGCGCTCCGCGCACATCGCGCAGCTCGGCGAGCAGGTCGAACTGATCCTGCTTCTCCTTGCGGCGGCTGAGCTCGGCGCGGAAGGCGGCGGGATCGGCGGCCCACGCCTGCAGCGTGCCCGGGGCGGTGCCGAAGCTCGCCTCGAGAAAGGCACGCAGGGCTTCGCTCGCGCGCAGCACGCTGCCGCCGGGCGTCACCACGGCAAAGCCGATCAGGGGGTCTCGTTCCAACAGATTTCGATCCGGTGAGCTCGGCACTAGGCTCCTCTTATCCGTCGAACGGCGTCCAGTATGGGTACTCGCAGTACACCCGTCGCGGGCAATTATCGCCACCAACGCGCGTTATTTCCAGCAGCAACGCGGAAGCTGTTGGCCTACGGTGACGGTGGCGAGCGTGCCTGACCCTCGCAGCGACGTGCCGCGACTTGCCGCTTGTCAGCATTGAGGATGCGCCCGGTGCAGAAGCCCAGCGTTCGAATCGGGGAGCGTGCCATGACAAGGGAATGGCTCGACGCTCACCCCGAGGCAGCGCAGTCGCTCCTGCGCGCGGCGTGGAGTGCGCGCACGCCGGTGCGCTGCTGCTGCCGCGGCGAGGGCGTGCCCATGCACATCGCGCGCGGGTATGTCTTCGTGCTCAAGCGAAATCCCGGCTCGGGGGCGCTGCATGACCCGAGCTGTCCGTCCTACGCCGCCGAGGGCGAGCTCGACCCCGCCGCCAGGGCGGACTGGCGCGAGCCGGGCAGCGACGGGCGCGTGCGGGTGCCTCTCGCCACCCCGCTCTACCGCCTGGATGGCAGCGGCGAGGCCTCGCCAGGCGCAAACGATGTGCCCAGATTCGGCTCCGCGAAGCAGCACGTGCCGCGCGAGCAGGTCGATCTCGCGGAGTTGCTCCACTACCTGTGGCAGGAGGCGGGATTGAATCTCTGGCGGCCGGCGATGGCGGGCCACCGCGACTGGTACGTGGTGCGCAAGTACATCCTGCAGGCGGCCGCACCGATGCTGGTGCGCGCCGGCGTGGCGCTCACCGACGTGCTGTTTGTGCCGGAGCGTTTCCAGCGGGCCGACGGGGTCGAGCAGGCGGCGCGTGCGGCGGCCGAGTTCGAGGTGCGCTGCCGGCACGAGCGCGGCCGGCGGCGGCTGGCGCTGGTGCTGGCCGAGGCGAAGAGCTGCACGCCGTCGCGCTTCAGCCATCTGCTGCGGCTCAGGCATGCTGCCGGACTCGCGTTCTGGGTGGAGTCGCGCCTGTGGGCAGCTGCGCTCAAGCGCTGCCCGCCGGCGGCGGCGACGCTGGCCGGCGAGGCCTCCGGCCGGGTCGTCGTGCTGATGAGCGTGGAGCGCACCACGAGCGGGAATCTGAACGCGGTGGACGTGGCGCTCATGGCCACCAGCCCGCAGTGGATCCCGATCCTGGAGGCCAGCGAGGGTGCATTGATCCAGCGGTTGATCACGGAGCGCCGCGCATTCGTGCGGCCCCTGGCGGCCTCGAAGGCGAAGCACGCGCCCAGCGCGGTGCTGATCGATACCGGGACGCCGCATCCGCTGTTCGTCCTCGGGAGCTCCGAGCCGGCGCGGCTGCCGGCCGGCGCCTGGGTCTGGCGCGGCGGTCCCGCCCCGGCGCTCCCCTCGCCGCACTCTCCACCCGCGGCTCAGGCCGCCACGGCCGTCTCGCCCCCGGCTGCGGACGCCGGCTGAGGCGGCGATCCGGCCTCGAGCTGCGCAAGCGCACGGGGCCTGGCGCGGACCCGATCGCCCGCAGATCCACGGAGGTCCGTCGTGTCGCTCTCCCCGCCGTGCCCGGTGGGGGCAAGGACCAGATCCTCGTACTCGAGGGCATCCTCGTCGGTCTCCTCGAAGGCCCCGTTGCGCAGGCAGCTCCTGGCGGCGGCCTCCAGCGCTTCGAGGTCGAAGCCCGCCTCCTTCAGCGTGGCCACGTGCGCGTCACGCTCCTTGACCGCCTGTGCGATGCCTGCCGGGGTGGCGTCGCGGAAGACGAGATCAAGGAAGAAGAAGGGCGTGTTGAGCGACTGGCGCGAGCTCTTGGCGCGCATCACCAGCAGCAGGGGCAGCCCGGCGAGCTTGCCGCCAAGCGCTGCCCTCAGGTATTCGAGCTTGGTGCGCAGCGTGCGGATCGAGTTCCAGCCGCGCGTGCGGAAGATGAAGGTGGAAAGTGGATCCTCCTGCCCCTCGATCTGCACGTTGAGCCGGCCGAAGGGCTGGCAGCGGTAGGCGGCTGCGAACGGACAGTTGTCCGGGCCGGGGCAGGCGAGCTCCTCGATGCGCCCGTCCACGCGCCGGCGCGCCTTTTCCCCGTCCCCGACGCACAGCTGGCGCGAGTCGTAGAAGGCCTCGTACTGCTCGCGGAAGCTCAGGTCCGGATCGTTGAACATGAGCCGCACCGGGATCTGGCGCAGCTTGGCGCTGGCGGACTCCGGCTTCTGCTCTTTCACGCAGTGCTCGTGCAGCGGGTGAGCGATCCACTCGCCGTCGCGCTTCACCTGCGAGGTGATGGCGATGAAGTCCTCCTTTTTCGGCAGGTTCTTGCCGCCGTGCTCGACGGTACGGCCGATGGAAATGCGCCCCTGGGTAGGGGTGGTGTAGGCGAAGCCCTTCAGCATGTGCGCTCCTCTGGATGCGAAGGCTGCGCATGCAGCCCTCCGATCCATGATCGCAGATGCCGACTGGAAAGCTAGAGGGAAAATGCGCGCCGAGACCTGCGGTGCTCACCTGGATCGCACGCAGCCGCGCCGCGGCTTCTTGTCGAGGCTGCCCATCACCGAGGCCCCAACCGCCAGGTCCTGATCCACGATGACCGAGACACAACGGGGATCGGGTAGCAGCCCGAGGACCGGGGGAAAAAGCGGGCGGTCCGCAGACCGCCCGAAGGGCACGTTCTCCAAGAGGGGGAGGAGAACGCGGGAGGATGCCGGTAGGAGAGAGCCGTTGTGAGCCCGATGCCGCCGGGCGTGCTGCGGCGATGGTCCTCTCGCGATGGCTGTGTTGCGGGTGCCATTGTTCCGGGGCATGGCTTGCGGCGCTACGACGAGAACCGCGGGTTGCGCGCCTTATTCGGTATGGCAAACTCGAAATCACCCTCAAATTCCCTCTAGAAATCCGGCCCGCTTATGGGATGCTGTGAGAGGGGCTCACTCGCACAGGCATCATGGACGCCGAACACACCGTCATCGCGGGACACGCCGAGGGCTGCTATGCCCTTCGCAACAGCAACGCCGCCTACCACGCCGACACCGAGCACGTTTCCACCTCGTCGCTGAAGGAGATCCTGCGCTCGCCCGCGCACTACCGGGCGCGCCTGGCCGACCCGCCCGATTCCAGGGCGATGCAGATCGGCGTTGCGCTACACGCGGCGGTGCTCGAACCGCAGACCCTCGACACCGCGTTCGCGGTCTGGGAAGGCGGCGCTCGGCGCGGAAAGGAGTACGACGCCTTCTTGAAGGCCAATGCGGGCAGGACCGTGCTCACTCCCGAGGAGATGGCCAACGTGCTGGGCATGCGCGAGGCGATCTTCGCCTATGAGCTGGCGGACCTGCCCAGCCTGCTCTGCCGCGGCGAGCGCGAGCTGTCGATCTACTGGCGCGATGAAGAGAGCGGTGTCAAGTGCCGGGCGCGGCCCGACTGCTTCCTGGAAGGCGTGGTGTTCGACCTCAAGAAGACGCAGGACGCGCGCCCGGACGAGTTCGCAAAGTCAGTGGCGCGGTACGGTTACGATTTCCAGGCGGCCTTCTACCTGGAGGGCCTGCGGCGCTTCACCGGGCGGGAGGACTTCACATTCGTCCTGATCGCCGTGGAGGAAGCCTCTCCCCATGGCGTGTGGCTGCATGAACTGACGCCCGAGCTGCTCACTGGCGCACAGCGCGATGTGCAGCGAGCGCTGGCGCTTCACGCGCGCTGCACCAGGAGCGGCGTTTGGCCCGTCTATCTCCAGGCGTACAGCGAACTGGGTCAGCTGCCCAGATGGGCGCGCTCGAACACGCGCGCTCTGGTGCGCGGCACGGGCTGACTGTGGGCGCCGGGCTTGAAGGCGCTTCGGTCCTCGAACTGACTCCCACTGCGCACCGCGCGATGCCACGGGATCGAGCAAGGGGGAGCCGGATGCACGCCACCCACATCAGTGCACCGATCCACCGCCGTCGTGGGAGGCCTCCTCCCGCAGCGCCCCGAGCACCCCAATCAGCGTCTCGAGCCCACTCGAGAGCAGTGTGGCGTCCCCGTCGTTGAGGGTCTCCACGCGCAGCAGTCTGAGCGACTCCTCGACCGGGATCTCGCCGAACTTTGTTTGATAGTGCGCAACCATCAGCGCCAGGACCCTGGCCGTCTCGGCCACGAGGTCTTTGCTCGACTGCTCGATGAGCTCGTCGGAGAGCTTCAGGTATCGCATGAAGGTCTGGTAGGGATCGTCCATGGCCGGCTCCACTCCCGTGTCTACTGCACTATTCTGCGGTAGGCTCGCATCGATGCAAGTGCGCCTGCTCGTTCTGGCCCTGACGCTCATCCTCTGCAGCCGTACGACGGCTGCGGAGATTGTCGGACGAGTGGTCAGCGTTGCCGATGGCGATACCCTGACCCTTCTGGACACCAAACGGACGCAGCACAAGATCCGTCTGGCCTTCATTGACGCGCCCGAAAAAGGGCAGCCCCACGGGAGGCGCTCCAGGCAGAACCTCTCGGAACACGCCTTCGGCAAGGACGCGCGGGCGCATTGCTACAAGACAGACCGGTACGAGCGGCTCATCTGCACCGTCCTCGTCGATGGCAAGGATGTGGGCCTCGCACAGCTCGAGGCTGGACTGGCCTGGTGGTACCGCAAATACGCGCGCGAGCAGCTGCCACGGCAGCGGGTCATCTACGAGTCGGCCGAGGACCGCGCGGCGGCGGATCGGATCGGGCTGTGGGCAGACAAGGACCCGGTGCCACCGTGGAGATGGAGGAGGAAGCACTGAAAGGGAGAAGGAGGTATTGCCGCGGCAGGCCGTGCTTCTTAGTATTGCGACCAGCAACCCGAGGAGAAACCGATGCCACGAGTACTGATCGTCTATTTCTCCCGGACCGGTTACACGCGCAGGATCGCCGAGGAGATCGCTGCCGCGTGCGGGGCCGACATCGAACCTATTCAAGACGTTCGCGCTCGCTCCGGGATCTGGGGATACCTGCGGTCGGGACGAGAAGCCTGGAGGAAACGCCTGATCGACATTCAGCCGCCGACCAAGCGCCCGTCTGACTACGACCTGGTCGTTCTCGGCACCCCGGTGTGGGCCGGCAACATCTGCTCGCCCGTGCGGGCCTACGTGGCTGCGCACCAAGAAAATTTCATGCAGGTGGCGTTCTTCTGCACGCAAGGTGGTTCTGGTGCAGACAAGGTCTTGCATGACATGGCCGAGCTCTGCGGGCGGAGACCAGTGGCGAGCGTCGCTCTCAACGACGAGGAGATCAAGAAGGGGCGCTACGCAGAGAAACTGAAGCAATTCCTCGCACTCGTCGCACGGCCGGCGGCCGCGGGATAGAAGGAGGTAGTCCCCTCCCGATACAGCACCGCCTCATCGGGCGCCGGCTTGATCGGCGAGGAGCTGCTGGAACTCTTGAGCGTTGCGCTGCGCTTTGTCCCCGTGGCAGTTGTTGAACAGGACATGCACCCGCAGCGCCCTGCTGGCGAGATCGTGCACGGGTTCGGCCAGCGCTCTCAGCTCGGCGCCCGAGTACAGATAGTTGAACCGCTCCGCCGAGCTCGCAAGGCCTTTCTTCGCCCACATCTCGCGGTTGCGTCCATGCAGTCGGACGAGCGCGAGATCGGGACAGGTCACCTGCCAGACCTGCGGAATGCTCGAAGAAAAGCCCTGCGGCTCGTCGACCACGACGTGGGCAAGCTTGTGGTCGCGCTCGAAAGCAATCGTCTTGTCGCGTGTCTTGTCTGCGAACCAGGACTTGTTGCGGAACTCGACGGCGAGCTGGAAGCCCTCCAGCATCTGGGCGCAATGCTGGATGTGCTCGAAGCTGTCGCGCCCGAACGCGAACCAGGGCGCGAACTGAAGCAGCACGGCACCGAGCTTGCCCGCGTGCCGCAGCGGCTCGAGCCCGGAACGGAAGCGTTGCCAGAGCTCGTAGCGGATCTCCTCGCTCAAGTCGCGGTAATACAGGTTCGGCTTCGCGCTCGGTTCCAGCGCCTTGCGCAAATCCGCGGGCAGCGCAGACGCCTGTGCCTGGTGTGCGGTGAAGAGCCGGAACGCCTTCACGTTGAAGATGAAGCCCTGCGGCGTTCGGTTGGCCCAAAGCTGCGCCGTCCGCTCGGCCGGCAGGGCGTAGTATGTGCTGTCGATTTCGACCAGCGCAAACCGTGTCGCGTAATAGCGCAGCCGCGCCTCCGCGTCCTTTGCCTCGCGCGGATAGAAGCGGCCCGACTCGATCAGCGTCTTGTCGGTCCAGGAGGCGGTGCCTACAAGGATCTGCCCCATGGTCCCGGCGTCAGCCGCCGACGTCGTGCCGAGTCCTGCCTACGCGTCGACCGGTGGAAGCAAACGGGCTGCATTCGGAGCGGTTCACGAGCGGCGCTCTTTCGACCCGGAACTGCCGATCGAGCTCCAGAGGACCAGATCTTCGCCGACCTCGCTTCGAGCCATGAGCGGTCCTACATCGACCATTATGTAACATAATGGTAACGGGGCTCCCCGTTTCCGGCCTCGACAGCGCAGAATCCATCTGGCAACCGCATCGCCGCGACAGGTCGAAGAGGTCGTCTGAACTATCTGCGAGCACATGAGCTCACGCGAAGGATTGATCTGGCCTGAGAAGATCGCCTGCGGGCACTCCGACGACGAGCAAGCTGTCACCTCCTCTGTGGCGTAGTAGCCTTCACCGCGGAACACGAGGCCGGGTCCCATGGCGGCCAAGGCGCTTGCGATCCTCCCGATCTTGCTCATTCCCCCCTCCCTGCTGTTCTGGCAAGCCGACCACGCCTGCCGCGGCCCGAGCACGCTTCTTATCGCTCGACGACGCAGTGGTCAGGGCGGGAGAAGGATATGCGTAGGAGCGGGTTGAACGTCACGCGCGCTCGAAGGTGCTTGCCCTGAGCAGGCAAGCGAGCGCGTTGACGCAGGGTCCCCGCGAATGCGGCGCATGGATCGCCTCCCTCGTTGCGTTGCACCCGGTCCCCGGCTCGTGTGCTCTCCTGTCTACGCCCGGGGTGTAGCTCCGTCAAGAAGCACCAACTAAGGCGGCGTCCATGCGGACATGGACATGTACGCCATCTGTTAGCTGCGCCCTGCGATCATGCTCGCGGCGTTGCGAGCAGAAACAAGAGATGGCAAGAGCAGTCACGGGCCATGTGCTGCGGTGGCTCGAACGGATTTTCGGCCGACACAGGCGGAAAATCGTGCTGCGTGTGGAGCATGGCGAACGCGTTTCCGAGCCGTTCCGGTGGCCGGGTGGCCCCGGCATGCTTCGAACCCGGGGTCATTTCGGTGAGGCACCGGCAAGAATAGAGCTGCAAGGGCGCGATCATGCCGGGAGCTGGATGGTGATCGCTACCGTCCAGGCGGGTGCGTTGCATTGTGCGTTCGACGCGCCGCCCGGGGAATTTCGACTCGTCGCAGTCGGAAATGTGGCCGCTGCTCGCGCTGTGGTCAGCAATGCGAGGCACCGGCCCCCAATCAGGCTCTAGAGCGGCACAACACCCTCGCCCCAAAGCGGCCGGGCATATACTCCGCTCATGGCGGCCATGGGGGCCGGTGTCAGACTTCCAGGAGTTCAAGGCCTACTACGCGCTCGTGGGCGAGCTTATCGAGGAACTCTCGAAGGAGCAGCTGGCCGAGTGCGCGCGGCTGCTCGCGTTGCACGTTGCCGACTATCAGCAGCGGTTCGGCGACATCCCTCGAAGCGAGCTCCTCAGCCTGCTCGGTACGGTCGAGCTCACCGACGAGCAGTGCCGGTTGCTTCGCGACGGCATGCAGATCCTTGCCGGGTATCTCGCGACCGTGCGTGACGCGCGGGAGGATGAGGACGATGTTGGTCCTGTTCACTAGGCTCTTGCTCGGAACGACGTTGTTAGTGGCGGTCGCGTCCGCTCAGACCCTAACAGGCCGCATAATCGGCATCACGGACGGCGATACCATTACGCTGCTCGACGAGCACCGCCGACAGCACAGGGTCCGCCTTGCGGGGATCGATGCGCCCGAGAAGGGGCAGCCCTTTGGTCAGCGGTCCAAGCAAAATCTATCTCGCCTCGTCTATCAGCAAGATGTTGTGATCGAATGGGGCAAGGTTGACCGCTACGGGCGCATCGTGGGCAAGGTTCTGACGCCAGGGAGCGAGGACGCGAACCTTGGCCAGATCAGAGCAGGCATGGCGTGGTGGTTCCGGAAGTATGCTCACGAGCAAAGCCCCGAAGATCAGCGAGCCTATGCGGACGCGGAGCAGGAAGCGCGTGCTGCGCGCCGCGGCTTGTGGGCGGACGGTGACCGCGTCGTGCCACCGTGGGATTGGCGTGCGGGACTGAGAGCGCCCGATAACCGGGAGATGCCCCTGCCGCTCCAGCAGGGCATCCTGAGTCAGGGCGCTGAGCCTGGTGCTCGGGGGTGCGACCCGGCTTACCCCGAGGTTTGCATTCCATCACCGCCGCCGGACCTCGACTGCGGCGATGTCCCCTTCATGGAGTTTCTGGTACTCCCGCCCGATCCGCATCGATTCGACGGGGACCGCGACAGCATTGGCTGCGAGAGCTAAGAAGTTTCCGACCGCCGGCAGCATCGCTCTCGGCGTTCTGGTACACAATGCGCAGGAGTCACTCGTGAATCTACTCGCAGACTGCGACTACGGCGAGATGGCAGAGGCGTTCCGTTTAGTAGCCGATTTGGCCGATTTGTGCGCGGATCTTGAGGAGCTAGAGGCTCCGGTCGGAAGCGGGGCTTCCTGAGATCGAGGAGAGACTGCAGGCGTAGCGGGTGCGGTCGCAGATCATGGCACAGGAGGAAACCTCGCCTTTAATTTGGAAGCTACTCGCTCCATCCCTGCGAGAGCACCGAGCGCCGTCCCTCTGTCGCATTGCTCCCTACGCCGGATTGCCTTCCCCGGATGGATGAGGTTTCGGAAGTTCTGCGCCAGTCTGGCTTGGCTTGCCGTGTCTTGGTCGATCAGCCCAGCGACCTCAGCCGCCTCTATGTAGTGGCCGAGCATCCACTCAACGAACGGTTTAGTGCTAGGTATTGGCCTGTTCACAGCGGAGAACGCGGCATCCACAACCGGTCGAGTCGTCTTCTCTAACGCCCAAAGCAGCAGCGCTTCCATCACGGAGCCAGCGAGCACCGTTGCGGTTTTGAATTGGCTGATTTGCAGGGCGGACACAGCCGCGCTCATGTCACTACGTAGCTGATTCCGCAATTCGCTGTCGTCTACGAATTCTAGCCCGGTCGTTTCGGGTGTCGGTGCTTCGTCTTTACACCTGCCGAGTACATCGCGGATTATCAGAAGCGGATGGCGATGCAGCGGGTAGATGTCACCGAACTCTCCTTCGTTCGTATGGTGTTCCCATCGGGCCAAGCAGTATCGTGCCGCTTCTGTGGCTATGGTCAGGTTGGCGAAGTCCTCTGCGTCACCCGGCATCAAATGCGAAGGAATCGCATCCAGCAAGCGAACAAGGCTCCTCAACGTTGGCGCGCTGGTGTGACCTATTATCGACGGGCGTTGTTCTGCAACACCAGGAAACGCCCGTTCAATGAAGCGAACAACCTGACTAGGAACAACCATCGGCATCAAGGAACCTCCGGTTCCGATCGCAGGCGGAGCCTGCTAGCGTTTCCTCCGGACCCATGGTGGGATTGGCTCTCTTTCGCTCCAGAGGCCACGTCCAGCAGCGTGCGACCCAAGACTCAAGCTCGACCTCGGGAGAGCCGAGTAGGGCAGTGTCCACTCCATCGGCATGATCGCTTTGAGGTTCCCTCTGTTTTTCGCCCTCCAAGCGATAGCTCTTATGCCGCCTTTTGCGCCTGATCCTGGGTCGCGATCCAGTCCTGCATGAACCGCATCGGCGACTTCAGACCCAGCGTGCAGTGACGGCGACTCCGGTTGTAAAACACTTCGATGTACTCGAACACATCGGCTCTGGCTTGCTCTCGCGTGCGATAGCGCGTCCCATGCACCCGCTCGTTCTTCAGGCTGTTGAAGAAGCTCTCGGTGGGAGCATTGTCCCAGCAGTTGCCCTTGCGACTCATCGAGCAGATCATCCCGTACTCAGTGAGCAGTGCCTGAAACACGCCACTGGCGTACTGGCTGCCCCGATCGGAGTGATGGACCAGCCCGGGCTGGGGACGACGCCGGAACCAGGCCATGGTCAGCGCGTCGGTGACGATGTCCGCAGTCATGCGCTCCTTGATCGCCCAGCCCACCACCTCGCGGTTGAACAGGTCAATGACCACCGCCAGGTACAGCCAACCCTCGTCGGTCCACAGGTAGGTCAGATCCGCACTCCAGAGGCGATTGGGCGCCTGCGGGGCGAAGTTGCGCTCCACCACATTGGCTGCTACCGGCAAGCCGTGCTTGGAGTCCGTGGTGGCCTTCCAGCGCCGCTTGTGCCGGGCACGGATCTCGTGCTCGCGCATGAGCCGCTCCACCCGCGCTTTGCCGACCCGAAAGCCGCGCCCTCGCAGCTCCTCGAGCATGCGCGGCGAACCGTAGGCCCCCTTGACCTCGGCGTGGATGGCTCCGATCAGCGCCAGCAGCTGCGCATCGGTGAGCCGCTTGCGATCCGAGCTGCCCCCGCGCAGCCAGGCCCGAAACCCGTTGAGGCTCACCGCCAGCAGCGCGCACATTAGCGCCAAGGGATACATCGCTCGATGCCGATCGATCCAGGCGTACTTCACTGTGCATCCTTCGCGAAGTACGCCGTCGCTTTTTTTAGGATCTCGACCTCCAGCTTCAGCCGACTGTTCTCGGCCCGCAGCCGCGAGAGCTCCATCTGCTCGGGCGTGATGTCCTTGACCCCCTCGTGCAGCTTGCCCTTGGCCGCGAGCTTGACCCAGTTGCGCAGGGTCTGCTCCACCAGCCCCAAGGCGCGGGCCGCCTCGGCCACCGTCTTGCCGCCTTTGACCATCGCCACGGCCTGCTCCTTGAACGCCGCGGTGTACTCTTGCTTCGGAATGCGCTTCATGTCTTCCTCCAGTAACGTCTATGCTACAACGCTACCGTTGGAAGGCGAAATTCGAGGGGAAGCTCACCTGCGGCATTAACCCTCCATCCTCCTGTCTGCGTTCTCCCGTACCACCGGTTCACCCTGAAGTGTTATTTGCACGGATACGCCTCTTCCAAGGCTTTGAGTACCAGAACAACGGCTGACTTATGGCGTTCCTTTGGATTTCTCTCAAGCCATTGAACCACGATATCTTTGCCTTGCACAGTCGTGACGCCATCGGGCATGCAATACATCATGTTCGCTTCCCGCTGTGGCACCTGGATTGCTCCTCTTCGGAAGCCAACCTGAAAGCCTAGATCGAACCCTTCGGCGGCACCGCTTACGAAGCCGAGGCACAACGTGGCCGCATGCCGATCCTTGCAATCCGCCAACAGCTCGTTGCCCGTGTAGCCGAAGGCAGTGCCAGGGCCGAGCAACACAGCGACTAGGAACCAACGCCGAATTGACATGGCTTGTCCTCTTCCAAATGAGGAGCAACCGTGACCAGGATAGTACGCCGAAGCGCTCCAATCTTGGTCGCTAGTTGGCATAATGACGATTGTGTCCGGGATCAGTGATAGGTCAAGGTAGCTCGGAAGCCAAGGGCAAAACCAAAACACACGCAACCACGATAGGGCGCCGGAAAACCTCGATGACACTATTGGCACGGCTACGCTGGCTGAAACCCTCGGCCGCAATGGTGGCCGCTATCGGAGCGGCGCTCACGCCGATCATCGTGGCCGTGGTAGGCAACAACGTGACGACCGCGATCAAGGAGCGAGAGGTCAGCAGCAAGTTCGTCGAGTTGGCCGTCTCTATCTTGAGGGACCCGCCGAAGAAGGAACAGAGAGAGTTGCGGGAGTGGGCGGTGAAGATCATCGGCAACCACTCGGGTGTGGAGTTCCCCAAGACCATCGTCGAGGACACCTACCTTTCCGGCTGGAACTGGCTCCCCCTATATGGCGAGCGCCGCAACCTCGATCTCATAGAGTTTCAGCTTGTGGCGCTCGGGTACCTGCCGTTCGGTCGGGAGAACGATCTTCGCATGATCGTTGACGCCCTGACCAAGTTCCAGACCGACAACGGTCTCCCTGACTGGGTAGGCGACCAGAAGACGCTTGAGTTGCTCGGGAGGAAGTTCGACGAACGTACCCGGCCGAGAATTTTCAAGGACGGGAAGGAAGTAGAGCAGTAGCCTACGGCGGCCCGACGGTCGCGAGCGAGACGGTGAGGAGTACGCCCGCGAAGATAGCTAGGATACGCGGCGATGGCATGCTCATTGTCTCTTTCGCCACTCCCAAGATGGCACAGCGCATCCAAGACCGCCAGCCAGCACCTTGCCGACGATGCGTCCGTACCCGTCGCGCTTGTGCCACTCGACGACTACAGTCTCGTCTTACCGACCTCGCTGGAACTCAGGCACAACAACGTTCCGCGCCTTTACGTCGTATCCACGAGCAGCAGCGAGCGCTTGAATACCGGAGGTGAGCTTCTCCCGGATTTGCTGGGGCGTATCACCGTTGCACACGATGGTAACTACGTCGCCGGTATCGACCCCAGAAGTGCCGACGCCAGGACCGAGAAACGTCACGTTCCTGGCAATCCAGACTATCCCGACCACTTGCGGACAGGCGTCAGCGGGCGGTGCGAACTGCATAACTTCGAAGGCCAGCGCGTACGCGTGAATTTCATCGTCGGACCCAGCGACGGCAGGCGTACAACATAGCGCAACGGCAATGATCGCAGCATGACCGCTTTTCATGGCTCCCCCCTTGACCGGAAATACCGAGGGGCACCGTAACACACTCCTGGAGCCGCATGAGAGCGAAATGTTAAAGAGTGACGGAGGAACCTATGAAGAAGGGAAGGAGCGGCAGGAGGCTACGCCTTCGACCGCAGACGAAGTCTGCTAGCCGGCGTCATGGCAAGGCTATGAGGACCTACGGTCCGAATCGAAGGCGAAGCCTCCTCGAAGGCCGGCCTACGGCCCGGCGCGACGCAAAGCCTGCCGCAGTCCGGGTCAGAGGTACAATACTGCAGCCGGGGCCAGTTCGAATCAGGAAAGACCAGCAGATTCCAGATGATAGAACCCCCCTGCTCCTGATGTCCTACATCGGCGGCTAGCCCGCGCATCGGGTCCATGGACAAGCCGGCTTCTCTCTCGGCGCTCGCCGCCGACAGCGACTACGATCCGAACTCGATGCCGGTAGCGAAGGCGCGGGAGTACATCCGCGCCTTCCTCACACCCATCGCCGGCAGCGAGCGCTGCACGTCCGCGCCGCGCTCGGGCGCGTGCTGGCCGAAGACGTGCTATCCGGTATCGACGTCCCGGCGCACGACAATTCGGCGATGGACGGCTACGCAGCATCGTTGATGTCCAGAACCTAACTAACGCTGACGGGCTATCGACGCAGGACGCCTGCTGGCCCGTCCGAGTTCAAACTGTCGGCCCGTCCTGCGGTCTGCGGTCTGGCTTTGTCTTGATAGCGCCAGTCCTAATCAGCGGATCAGCGTCCGCCCAGATACTGGAGAACGCGACAAGGCCTAGCGCGAGCTGGGCCTGCAACCGCGGCTACTATCCCTTTTTCGAGCGCGAGGAGGGCGCCTTCAACACGGGCCCGGAGATCAGGAAGCCGTTCTGGAACAACGGGTGATCGTTCGGCAATGGCTTAAGGAACTAAAGAACTTTGTCTCCGGCAGGATCGTCCAGCCAGGTGGTACCCGCGACCCCTTCGGTGTCGAGGTAGGCGCTTCGCGCGCCGGTGGTGCAGATCGCTTCGCTGCCAGGCTTCGAGATTCTAGTAGCAAGTCACTCAGTCTACTGGCGATGGGCCGATCACCGCGGTGCCAACTGGGTAGATTTCTGCGCCATGAAAATCTAGCGTCACCCTCGCCGAATAATGCGTGTTGTCTAACGTGAAGGACAGAAAGCGTTGCGGCGGAAAGCTAACCAGCCAGATAGGCGGATACGATACATCCCTAGCTCCAAAAGCAGTTCGTATCCATTCTGGAACGCTGCGGTACTGGTTCTGCTCAAGACCCACGAGGATTCGTCGGATCTTCTTGTAGTGCGTCGGATTCGTTGCCCAAAGCTCCTCTATTGCACCGGGGGCGTTCAGGTCAATCGCGCGGTGTCGTAAGACGTCATCAGCGAAGACGGTGGAGAACGACGTAGCTGCCAGCAGCAGTGCCAAGGTCCTTGTCAACATAGGCTTTGTTCTTCAGAGGGTTGGAGCGTTTGGCCTGGTGCGCGACCTGCATCGGAGTGCGGGCTGCTTGCGGTATCTGGCGTCGGTTTGCCCGCCGCATTGGTTGGCGGTCGTACCCAGTCGACAGATTTGATGGGCGGAGGTGCTGAGGGTTCCCCGTTCGGGAGTTCTTTCGCGCGCGAAGACGCCTATCGGAGTAGCGCGTCGTTCGTGTCGCGGATCTTGGTACCAGTCTCGTAGATATCGGAGGTGAGCATCCGAAACTCCAACTCGGCTGGTTTAAGAAAACACCGTCTCATTTGACTACCCTTCGGACCTCTCTCACCGCTCCGACGGGTTCCCGGAGGACGTCAGCATATGGCAGCAGCAGGAGTGAGGGGGCAACCGGAGCAGGCAGATCACACCGCCTACATCACCCCCGCGCAGCGCGACGCGCTCAGCCGCCTGCACGAGAGGACGCGAGTGCCGAAGGCAGAGCACTTTCGGGAGGCCGTCGATGATCTGCTCGCGAAGTACGACGACGTGCTGAAGCAGACCAGCGCAGCAAGAGCGGGCATGCCGGGGTGTAAGGGCACCCCGGCGCGCCCTGACCACGATCCACACGCTTGAGGGGCGGCAGACCATGGCTACACAGAAGACTACCACACGCAATAACAGGCAGCGCGACAGCAAGGGTGCCCCGCGCACCTTCGCCCACCTGCGCGTGAGCACCGGGGCCAGAACGTCGATGTGCCGAAGCTCGGCATCGTCGATTACAGCAGGAAGCACCAGCTGCCAATCGGGCGCTGGTTCGAGGAGACCGTCAGCGGCAAGCTCGCCTTGAGCGACCGGGGTGCTGGGGAAGGAGGTCCTGCCCGCGCTGCAACAGGGGGACGCGGTGATCGTGTCCGAGATCAGTCGGCTGGGGCGCTCGCTGGTCGACATCCTGAACGTGTCCCCTGCGTGAAAGTTCCCGGGCCTCGGCCGCCATGAAGCGCAGCGTAGTGCGTATCTAGTGAATCTCAGGCGTGGACGGGCTCCGTCCGGCAGATGGCGGATGAGCCGTGGCGCACCGGGTGGAGGGGTCCAAGCGTCGGTGCCCCAGCGCACGCTGACCGGACTGCAGAGCAGGCTGTGCCCCGAAACCCTTGCGTCGGGAATGCAGTTCCGACGATGTCGCGGGCTCTGTGCCTGGGGGCGGTCGATCACGCGAAGTTGAGCGAGTGAGATGGTGGTATGGCCCGGTTCGATCCTCAAGAACGGCGAACAGCTCAGCGCCCCCGCGGGCTCATCTGGTTGTCGGCGATCCGGGGCGTGACGGTGACGGCAGACGGGCTGGATCCATTTCGGGAAGCCGCAGCAAGCCGCTTGGTCAGCCGGTCGTGTACCTTTCTCGCGTAGCGCAGGCGCAGGTCATCCCGCGTGGCGTTGTAGGCGCCCACGGCGCGCCAGGAGGTCTCACCGAAACGGGCCATGTTCCTGGACAGGATCCAGGCACCCACGTGCACGTTGATGCACGGGTCGAGCAGATGGCGCGAGGTGATGCCGTACTTCTCGAGCTGCGGCAGCCAGACGGAGTTGATCTGCATGATGCCGATATCAAGCGTCCCGTTGCGGTTTCTGCTGAGGGCCACAGGGCGGTGGTTGGATTCGACATCGGCAATCGCCACGAGGAGATGGGGGTTCACCCGGTGCAAATTGGCTGCCTGGTCCCAGCAGCTGGGGAGCGTCGCGTGCGAATCAGTCGGAGCGCTGGTGACCGGGGCTGTCGTTGCAACCTGCCGAGGCAAGGTGTGAAGGTGCACGGCCTCGGGCTGCACGTCGCCCGCCGCGACCGCGACCGCAGCCGAGAACAGGAAAGTGATAAAGAGCCCTCGCTTCATGGAGGTCTGCTGCGGACACGTTTCGCCCCGAGGGTATGGGGCCGGGCGGGTGCCGTACAGCACGAAAACCGCCCGTTTCCGCGTTTTCTTGTCCGACCAAAAACCAGCGGAAAAACTACCGGAAGGCAGGACCCCGGGGGACACACGATCCCCCGGGAGTGATGCGGTGGTCAGTACGCCACCGCGAAGTCGATCGCCTGCTGCTGCTCGTCGAACCGTCTCAGGGTATAGACCTCGCCCTGGGCGAACTCGTACTCGATGCACGCCTCGAAGCCCTGCAACGTCTGCTTGACGAGCATCCGGTACACCGGGCTGGCGTGATCGACCCGCCAGTCGGTGCGATACACGGTGTGCCCGTCGCGCAGGCGCCAGAGCGTGCGGGCCGCCTCCTCCACCCGCTCGAGGGTCGCATCGCTCGGGCACAGGCCCATGCGCTGAAGATGCGCCCCTATGGTGAGGACGCCATTGCAGCAGCCTTGTGCCAGGGACTGAACCATGGTGCTCTCCTTGCAAGAAGGGAACACCCCGCCCCCGGCCGGGAGCAGTGATGCTCCCGGTTGGGGAAGAGCCGATGGCGTGTGCCCGTGAGGACGCACGCTGATCGGCACGGAATATCGCCGGCACAACTGCCCGAGCGATGGACAGCGCGAGCGGTCAGCTGCTCGCGCGGTGGATGCGTGGGTGAACGCAGATGCGCTAGCCCCGCACGCGGGAACACCGCCTTGTCCGAGCGCGGCTCCGATGTCCCGGGTCAGCGCCCGCGGAAGGTCACCCGACGGGCGCGCCTGGCGCGGCGCGACATGCGGCTGACGAGCGCGCGCAGCAGGGCCGCGTCGCGGGCGACGACGATCTCGCCCTCGACGAAGAGCGGACGCGGGTCCTCCTCGTGGTCGGGTACGGCCATGCGCAAGCTTGCGGCCCCGCCAGCTACGAACCCGACCCACTGCGCGGCTGACTGGCCGCTGCGTGTGGTGCGGCGGCCAACGGCGGCGACCGTGGTCACCTCGTCCCCGGCAAGGCCAGTGACCGTGCGTCGCGGGCTGCGAGCCTCGAAAGCGTACGTGCGCACGGGCGGCTCGCCGCCCTCTCCGGCTGCCTCGGCGGAGAGCAGTGTGATCTTGGTGTGGAGGCTCTGCTCGATTGCCTTGCGGATGGCGCGAAACGCGACGTGGTGCTGTTCCATGGAGATGCTCCTTTCGGTTGTCAGATGACGCGCGAAGGGCGCTCCATGTCCGCGCGGGACAACGAGAGCCTCCGCGCAGAGGGTTGAGGTCGGGCTGGGTTGAGATCAAACGGTGCGACGCCCCAGCTGGCTATCGCGCTTGGTGCGCCCATTTATACGCGCCGCGCACGCGCATCGCAAGCCTGCTTGATCGCACGAATCGACTCGCGCTCTTGATCCTGCCGGCCCGGTCCGCATCGCACGACCGCCACGGTATGCCAACGTTGGGCCGCAGGGTCTTCCGGTGCGGCTTCGGGCGAAGTCTGCCAGCTTGGCCATCCTCCGGCTCCCCTGCTCCGAGCTCCGCCGGCAAGACGCCGGCTGATATCAAGACATGGTATCGCCTACCCTCGATCGTCCAGAGCGAAAAGCTTCCCCAGGGGGAACTTAAGCCAGCGTCAGAATTCGCCGCTATTGGCGGGTGAGCGGTGGACATAGTCCTCTGGCAGCATTTGGCAGTTGCAGGTGAGATAGCACGGCATGAGGTTCGAGATCGACGCCAAGCCGGCCGTGTGGTGGGCGAAGCGGTTGCGGTTCACCTGGGACAGCGACGCCGGAACGCTGGAAGGCCCTGACGCTGCGCGGGTTGAGCAGTTGGTGCGCGATGCGCTGCTGGTCGGCGCCGTTCAGGGCCACCCTGCTCCGCGATGGATTCCCGTTCACGACCCTCTGCACGACCCGGCCGACATGGCCGCGCTGATCGGCGAGCATCACGTTCTGCCTAAAGAGCTGGCGGCCCGCTATCCGTAGGTCACCGCAGTCGTCTGCGGCCAGGCCTGATGCGTGCAGCTTGGACAGGCTCATCCGGCAATTGTCCAGGGAGCCCACGATAGCCGCATGCCGCGCGCTGATCGAGGAAGCGAGGAGGCTGGCGGGAATGATCCGATCGGGCGGGCGCGTCACCACCTCTGGCCGAGAAGCGGGGAGTCCTCGCCGACATGGCCCACTTCAGCCTGCGTCGAGCAGTTCGCGCGCAAGCGCCTGCAGCTCGCGCAGCTCCGCCTCGCTCAGGCTCTCCTGGCCCGCGAGCACCGCAGCGCGCGCTTTGGCCGCTCGGATGAGCGTGCCCCGGCCGGGCAGCCGGCGGTGCGTGCCGTAGTACGCGGCAGTGACGTCCAGGCGCGAGTGCCCCAGCTCCTCGGACACGGTGAGCTTCGCGGCCGCCTCCTCTTCCCTGGGAAGCTGGCCCTTGGCGCCGCCGCGCACCGGCGACACGATCCCCAGGCTCTCGAGGCGCCGGTTGGCGAACTCGTGGCGCAGCCCGTGCGCGGTCACGCCGAGTTCGGCGCGGGTGACGCCGCAGCGGTCGAGCACATAGGTGAAGCGGCGCAGCGCCTGGGTCTTGGTCAGACGCCGCTCGCTGATGAACCCGCGGTTTGCGTGCGCCAGTGCACACGCCTCCTCCAGCACCGCCCGCTGCTGGTCGCTGACGACATGTACCAGCCGCTCGCGCCCGCCCTTGGTGCCGGCGATGACGCGCAGGTACTCCCCCTGCCAGGAGCGAAGCGGTTTGATCAGGACCGCCTCCTGCCGGCGCAGCCCGAAGGCCTCGGCGAGCTTGAGCTGCACGCCCACGTAGCGGTCGTAGGTGGACACGCGCGTAACGAGCGCGTCGAAGTCCACCCCGTGCGCGCTCCAGCTCTTGTCCACCCGTGCGGCGTAGGCACGGCGCAGGCGCCCGGGGGTCGAGGCGTAGGCGGCGCTCGCGCGCACCAGACCGGGCTTGCCGATCCAGCGTGCAAAGATGCGCAGCAGCGAGAGCTTGTTCTGGATCGTGGCGGCCGACTGCCCTGCGCCGTCCCAGCGCGCAACGAGCGCTTGCACGTGGCGCTCGCCGAGGTTGGCGGGATTCTCGATCATGTAGCCCATCGCGCGCAGCTCGCGAAAGCAGGTAAACAGCACCTCCCAGCGCTTCTTGCGCGTGAGATCGCCCACCGCCTTGTCCTTGCGCGCGGCGCGCTCGTAGTGCGCGCGCAGGATGGCCGCAAGCCGCGCCCGCCAGCCGGAGCGGCCGGCGGCGGCGCGGGGGAATGTCGTATCTGGACTCACATCGGATTCTCCTGTGGCGATCGTTCCGCTGTTTCGGTTGCGCGCCCGCGGAACGGATGGCGCTCAAGGTGCTTCAGGGCACGCAAAGTCTCTTTAGCGAGCTCGGGCCGCATGGGTCCTGGCGTTTCTGCCTCGACCGCACACCGGGCGTGGACCGCCCTGGAGATCCCATCCAGGGGGATGGGACTCGGCACACCGGGTGGGGGTCGTCCCCGGCAGACGGCACAATTGACGCGCAGGGCAACTGCGCGCTCACCGTGACGAAGCTTGAAAAGCCCGATCTCTCGATGGCCCTCCCCGCTGCGACCACGGGGCAAAGAGATGCCAGCGCTATCCCCGCTGCTCCGTCGTAGTCGGGCCCGCTTCCGGTACGCGCGCGACTCGTTTCGGCGTCCTCCTACCGGAGGCCCCGGGGATTCATGCGAAGGCTGATCGGGCGTGCAAGAGGACACCTCGCTCCTCTTGACGCTGGCTTGACTTCGAGCGCGGTCCTCGTGCAATCGCGCCTCGCGCGCCGGATGTCCCCCGGTCGGCTTGGGCGCAATTGGTGAGAACCTCTGCTGCCGTGGCGTGTGGTGTCGCGCCTGGACGCGGTCTAACTCCGCGTCGTCTTGTGCGGCGTACACGCCTCGGCAAGGGGATGGCTCGATGGCACAGGTCCTGGAGGGACCCGCGCGAGCCAGCTCGCTGTTATTTCTTGAGAGCTTGACGCCGCGTACGCGGCGATACGTGAACACTTGAACCGGCGGCCCTGGTGATCCTTGATGGGGACGTAGTCCCGATCGGGCGGCCGGCGGACGCTTCGATGCGCCCTGGTGAGAGTTGAGTCTCTAGGCTGAGTGGCTCAGCTGCCAATTCAGGCTTGCGCCTGCATCGCGCGGCAATATAGGCGGTGGCTTTCACGCTGTCAACTTGTGCGTCGGAAAATCGCTGTCATCACGCGGTGGGATCTTTCCGAGATCGGGCGGAAAGCCGCGCCGTTGCTGGTTCTAACTCACACTCTCTGTCCGTGAACCGGTGCGAACGGCGCGCCCGGGACTGCTCGCGCAATGCCACGCAACCAAGCGGAGGGAGAGCCTGCAGGCTCCGCATCATCTCGGCAGCCCTCGTCGTGACCGTGTGCCCCCAACCCTTCACGGCGCGTTTGCATAGCTGCCGAAACGGTGCGAGTTCGGGCGTCGTTTCGGCAGAGCGTCCGTCGCGCCGGCGTGACGTGCGCGTTCTGGCCGAAGCGGTGCCAGGGGTGGCATCGTTTCGGCCGCACGGCCGAACAAGGCGAGCAACTGCCGGTATTCAGACTGTCCGGCTGACGTGTCGCGTTCCTAGGATGGAGGCATCGCCATTTCCCTCCGAGAGCCCCCAGTGAGCAGCGTCCGTGCGGTCGATGTCGGCTACGGCAACACCAAGTACGTCCTCGCGCACCCGACCAGCGGGGATGTGCAGTGCGCGCTCTTCCCCTCGGTGGCGGTGCAGGCGAACAGCAGCGCCGACCTCACCGCCGGCGCGCTGCAGCGCCTCAACACCGTGGTGGTCGAGGTCAACGGTGTCCAGTTCGAGGTGGGCAAGGACGCCGATCTCGCCCAGGACCTCACCCACGCGCGCGTTCTCGACCGGGACTTCTGCAAGACGGACATCTACCTCGCCTTGCTGCGGGGGGCGCTGCACTACATGGGGTGCCCCAGCCTGGACCTGCTCGTGCTCGGCTTGCCGCTTAACACCTTCGGGACCCTGCAGCACACGCTCGCCAAGCGCGTGAAGGGGTGCCATCCCGTACCCGCTTTTGCGATCGGCGCGCCGGGGCGCGCTGTGGGCCTGCCTACCCACGCAGAGGTGCTGGTGCGCGAGGTCTATCTCCTGCCCCAACCGCTCGGTGCGCTATTCGACCACGCGATCCAGCAGGGCCAGTTCGCGAAACTGCAGTCCCACACCAGTCTCATCGTCGACGTGGGCTTCTTCACCTTCGACTGGCTGTTCTCGCACGGGGTGAAACCGATCGCCAGTCGCAGCGGTGCGGTGAACGGAGGCCTGTCCGCCATCCTGAGCGTGATCGCGGCCGGTGTGGGCAAGCAGTTCGACGCCCAGATCACGAACGTGAAGCGCCTGGACCAGGCCCTGCGCACCGGCACCAGTCTGCGCCTCTTCGGCCAGGAGCACGACATCACGCACCACATCAGCGCGGGGGAAGCCAAGGCGCGTGAGTTCGTGGCCGCCATGGCCAGCAGGGTCGGGGACGGCGCGGATGTGGACAACATCATCCTCTGCGGGGGCGGCGCGCACTTCTTCCACGCGCTCGTGCGCGAGAAGTATCCGCGTCACAACGTGGTGATCGCACGCGATCCTGTGTTTGCCAACCTCCGGGGCTTCCAGCTTGCCGGCGAGCAGCGCGTGCGACTCCACGACGCCCAGCTCCGGCCGTCTGCCACCGCTTGAGCAGCGCCGCCGCCTTGAGCCCCAACGCGCACAGCAAGGGGAGGCGCGATGGCATCCGCGTTGGTCTTCGGGTGTATCCGCGCACTCACAGCGAGCTCTACATGGAGCTCGGAGACTTGGCCCCGGGCGAACGCGGCCCGCGCCTGCTCTTTCTCGCCCAGCTCGGGCTGCTCGTTCGGGCCTCGATCGCCGCCCGCGCGTTAGTCCCGGCGCCTCCGACGGCGCCTGGCAAAGCCGCCGACCTGAAGCCGAGTGGCATCCGTCCGGAGGTCGAGGACGACCTGCGCAGGGCGATAGCCGAGCTCGACCTCTCGAGCTTCAGCGTGACTTGAGCGCCTTGCATGCGGCTGATTCTCCGCTTCAGGCCTTTGTCAGGGATCTCAGAATGGGATACGTCTCGTCTTGTGGTCTCTGCGTCCGGTGCCTCAGTGAGTTCTACGCACGTCTGTGGAAGGGGTAGCCGGCCGCGCTACTCCTCAGATCCTGTCTTGAAAACCCCCCTCCCTCTGGTATCGTGGACCGAACGTGAGGGGCGCTCCCCTTAAACCTGTCTAAGACCGAGAAGATGCGGTATCCCCTGTTCGCCATCGCCACTGCCATGCTGCTACTCGGGGGCTGCGGCCTCAGGCCACTTAAGCCACCCGTCACGGACCGGTTAGCGCAGATGAATGCTCTGTACGGCGAAGCGGTGGTTGTCTATCCGAATGGTAGCAATGAGAGCCGCTCGCGTTGCGCGAAGGCCGATGAGCTTCGTGAGGACCAGAAGCGAGCCTGCTCCCTCCTCGCAAGTTCCGATGAGGTTACCGTAAACGTCTCGTCGAGTTTTTGGGGAGGTGTTTTCAAATGGGGGTTGTTGATACCAAGCGATCAGAAGGTGCAACAGGGCGACATTGTCAAGTTCCACACGCGAGAGGGCGTCTTCGGCTTCATCAAGGTCGCCGCGCGCGCCGGCGACCCGAGCTGTAGATGGGAGAGCGGTATGATCAAGGGAACGACTGCGCAGGGGGTTGTCTGCGAGGACTACGACTACCGAACGGTGATCGAAATCCTCAGCAAGTACCAGTGATGATTGTGCCTACTGTGCTCGCGGCGCCGCGCACTTCCTCAGCTCGACACCGGTCAGGCCTTGCGCCTTGCACCGCCTGTAGCTCTGCTGCAGGTTGAGCACCGTATTGAACTCCGCGTAGGAGTCGGGCCGCTGCACGATGCCGGGGTCGAGCCCGCTCTGGCGGCACTGCTCCACCGTCAGGCTCTCCGAGCAGCTGCCCCGGTAGAGCTGGGTCGTTCCCGTCAGCCCGCCATTGATCGGCGCGTTGATGTGGCGCTGCGCGATACGCTGCGTCATGGCCGCCGCATGCTCGCTGGTCGGAGCTGGCGCGGTCAACACGCCATTGCCGGTCGAGCCAAGGTAAGCCTCCTGCGCCTGCGTGATCGGGCCGCCGCCGGAGAACACGGTCGAGCCGGCAGCGTAGGAGACCCCTGCAGCGGTCCCGATCGTGCCCGCCCCAATGGTTACACCCCCGGCCGCAGTTGTGCCTCCCGCTGTGATCGCGCTCCCAGCACCGCCCCCAACCGTGAACTGCACCCCCAGCGCCCACGCCCCGGTGAAGAACAGTGCCCCCGTGAGCAGCGCAAAAGAAAACACCGTCCAGCTGCGCTTGGTCTGCTGCCAGCGGTAGAGCAGGTCCTCGGGCGCGGGCATGTTGCCGCCCTGCCACTCGGCCACCGCCACCCCCGAGACGGCCACGTGCTCCCAGGTGTCGCAGGCGCTCGCGCCGGGGATCACGCAGATCATCGAGCTCGTGCCGTAGGTCTGCACGTCCACGGGGAGGGCCACGTACCAGCGCGGCTTGGCGTAGCCCTCGACGATGGTCTTCACCTTCTTGCGCAGGAGGCTGCCCGATTTCTCGG
>Ga0187893_10004902_pt1 | contig 24782 bp, 21 predicted proteins | sample MA1701074metaG_FD_139574 | JGI IMG/M metagenome (GOLD analysis project Ga0187893, IMG submission 139574) | White microbial mat communities from a basaltic lava cave in the Kipuka Kanohina Cave System on the Island of Hawaii, USA - MA170107-4 metaG ... | reverse complement strand
GAGCCTCCGTTCGAGCCGGACACCGAGGTCGCGCTGGGCGACGAGAAGCCGGAGGAGGAGCCCGAGCCGACGACTCCCGAGCCCGGCCCGGAGATCCTGGTCGAGGCGACCGGGCGCGTGCTCGGCCGCAGCGAGGCCGAGATCCGCGCGCGCCTCTCGCCCGTCCTGCCCGTCTACCTGCGCGCGCTCTCCGCGGGCACCTTCACGAACGCGCGCGCGGGCGAGGGCGGAGCCTGGCTGCTGCGCGGCGCCGCGCGCGACGAGCAGTCGTTCGACTCGCTGCCGGCGCGCGAGCGCGAGCTGGTGCGGCTCGCGGTCCAGCTCGCGCTGCTCGAGGCGCTCGCCGCCGACCGGCGCGTGCCCCTGCTGGTGGGCCCGGACATCCCCGCACGAGGCGAAGCCGAGCAGCGCGCGCTGGCCCGCGCGCTCAAGCGCCTCTCGTCGGTGGTGCAGGTGGTCCAGTTCGCCACCGAGCTCGAGCCCTACGCCGAGCACGCCGGAAAGAGCATCGAGATTTAGTGCCGGCCCCGAGCGTCGAGACCGGCGTAGTCCGCGACCGCACGCGGGAGGGGCGAGCGAGGGCCGCCCCGAGCGAGCCACGCAAGCGGCGAAGCCGCGCGCAGCGAGCCGAAGGCGAGCGAAGTCAACCAGTCACGCCGTGAAGGCGTCGCGGATGTGTGTGATGTGCGGCGGGCGCGCGGACGCGTCGATCGCGACCACGTCGAAGCGCACGCGGGCGAAGCGCGGCAGGCCGCCGCGCGCCAGGAGCTCGCGCGCGGCCCGAACGAGCCGCGCCTGCTTGCGCGCGTCGACGGACTCCGCGGCCGAGCCGAAGCGCGCGCTCGAGCGCGTGCGCACCTCGACGATCACCAGCGCGGGACCGTCCAGCGCCACCAGATCGAGCTCGGCGACGCGAAGGTGTACGTTGCGCGCCACGATGCGGAAGCCGAGCCGTTCGAGATGGTCCGCGGCGAGCGCCTCGCCGGCGGCGCCGCGCGCGCGCGTGTGCGCGCGCCTGTGCCCGCGCTCCACGGGCGGGAATCGATCGCTCATGAGCCTGCCTCGCCTGCGGGGTGAGGCGCCGTGACCCTAGCCGACGCGCCCGGCACGGTCTACGTGGTGGCGACGCCGATCGGCAACCTCGACGACCTGTCGCCGCGCGCGCAGCGCGTGCTGGCCGAGGTGGCGGCGATCGCGTGCGAGGACACGCGCCACACCGCGCTGCTCTGCCAGCGCTACGGGATCGCGACGCCGCGCGTCTCGCTGCACGCGCACAACGAGGCGCGCCGCGTGCCCGAGCTGCTGGCGAGGCTCGCGCGCGGCGAGTCGGTCGCGCTGGTCTCCGACGCGGGCACGCCGCTCGTCTCCGATCCCGGCGAGCGCCTGGTGCGCGCGGCGCTCGACGCGGGCCACGCGGTCGTGCCGGTGCCCGGGCCGTCGGCGGTGCTCGCGGCGCTCGTCGCGAGCGGCTTCGCCACGCGCGCCTTCGCGTTCTTCGGCTTCCTGCCGCGCAAGGGCGCCGAGCGCGCGCGCGCGCTCGAGGCGCTGGCCGCCTTCCCCGGCACGCTCGTGCTGTTCGAAGCGCCGAACCGCGCGGCCGCGACCCTGCGCGACCTGCACGCCGCCCTCGGCGGGCGCCGCGCCGCGCTCGCGCGCGAGCTCACCAAGCGTCACGAGACGGTGTTGCGCGGGCGGCTCGGCGAGCTGGCGCTCGACGAGCTGCGCGGCGAGCTCACGATCGTCGTCGAGGGTCCGGGAGAGGGGGACGCGGCCGAGCGCAGCGAGGCCGAGCTCGATGCCGCCGCGGACCGCCTGCTCGACTCCGGCCTCTCGGCGCGCGACGCCGCGAAGAGCCTCGCTGCCGAGCTCGGCCTGGCGCGCGGCGCCGCCTACGCGCGCGTGCTCGCGCGCCGCGCGCTGCGCGAGTGAGGCGCACTCACTCGGTGCCCGGCCCTTCGGCGACCAGCCGAGCGGCCGCGGCCTCGTCGATCACCGCCACGCCGAGCTCGCGCGCCTTCTCGAGCTTCGAGCCCGCGTTCTCGCCCGCGAGCAGGTAGCTCGTCTTCTTCGAGACCGAGTCGGTGACCTTCGCGCCCGCGGCCTCGAGCCGCGCCTTCCAGGTGGAGCGCGGCTCGGCCAGCGTGCCGGTGATCACGAAGGTCTTGCCCGCCAGCACGTCGCTCTGCGCGTGCTCGAGCGCCGGCCCGGTCTCGATCTCGAGCAGCTCGAGCAGGCGCGTGAACTCGGCCGCGTTCTCGGCGTCGTCGAGCCAGAGCCGCAGCGACTGCGCGATCGTCGGCCCGACCTCGTCGATCGCCTCGAGCTGCTCGGCGCTCGCGGCCAAGAGCGCGCGCAGGTCGGGGAAGGCGCGCGCCAGCACCGCGGCGCCGCGCTCGCCGACGTGGCGGATGCCGAGCGCGTAGAGCAGCCGCGCGCCCGTGGTGCGCTTCGCGCGCGCGAGCGCCGCGACCAGGTTCGCGGCCGACTTCTCGCCCATGCGCTCGAGCTCGATCAGGGTCTCGGCCGTGAGCGCGAAGAAGTCCGAGGGCACGCGCGCGAGCCCGCGCTCCACGAGCTGGTCGACGAGCTTCTCGCCCAGCCCGTCGACGTCGAGCGCGTTGCGGCTCACGAAGTGGAGCAGGCTCTGGCGCAGCTTCGCGGGGCAGGCCCCGTTCGGGCAGCGCGTGGCGACCTCGCCCTCGGCGCGCTCGACGCGCGCGCCGCAGATCGGACACGTCTCGGGCAGGCGGTACGGAACGGTGTCGGGCGGCCGCCGCTCGCGCACCACCTTCACGACCTTCGGAATCACGTCGCCCGCGCGCTCGACGAACACCGTGTCGCCGATGCGCACGTCGAGCCGGTCGATCTCGTCCTGGTTGTGCAGGGTCGCGTGCTCGACCGTGACGCCGCCGATCTGCACCGGCGCGAGCACGGCCACGGGCGTGAGCGTGCCGGTGCGGCCGACCGACGCCTCGATCCCGAGCACGCGCGTGGTCTCCTGGCGCGGCGCGAACTTGAACGCGACCGCCCAGCGCGGCGAGCGGTTCAGCGTGCCCAGGCGCTTCTGCAGCGCGAAGTCGTCGACCTTCAGCACCGTGCCGTCGACCTCGTAGGGCAGGGCGTCGCGCTCGCGCTCGAGCTGCTCGTGGAACTCGAGCGCGGCCGCGAGGCTCGCGTTCGCGCGCCGCCGCGCGTCGACGCGGAAGCCGAAGTCGCGCAGCCGCTCCAGGAGCTCCCCATGCCCCTTCGCGCCGAGCGCCTCGCCGCCGCGGCCGATGCCGTAGGGGAAGAACTCGAGCGGGCGCGATGCCGCAGCCTTCGGATCGAGCTGGCGCAGCGTGCCCGCGGTCGAGTTGCGCGGGTTCGCGAACACCTCGAGCCCGGCCTCGAGCCGCTCGCGATTCATGCGCGCGAACTCGCCGAGCGGCATCAACACCTCGCCGCGCACCTCGAGCAGCGGCGGCGGCTCGGATCCCAGCAGGCGCAGCGGGATCGTGCGCACGGTGCGCAGGTTGTGGCTGATGTCCTCGCCCGTGCGCCCGTCGCCGCGCGTGGAGCCGAGCGCGAAGCGGCCGTCCTCGTAGACCAGCTCGACCGCGACGCCGTCGTACTTCGGCTCGGCGGAGTAGGCGAGCTCGGCGGCGCCGCCGAGGTAGCGCCGCACGCGCGCGTCGAACGCCTCGAGCTCCTCGCGGGACATGACGTTGTCGAGCGACAGCATCTGCACGGCGTGCTCGACCGTGCGGAAGCCCTCGGCCGGGCCGGCTCCGACCCGCCGGGTCGGTGAGTCCGCGGTTGCCCAGTCCGGGTGGCGGGTCTCGAGCTCGACCGCCTCGCGGAACAGCCGGTCGTACTCGCCGTCCGAGATCTCCGGGTCGTCGAGCACGTGGTAGCGGTGGTTGTGGTGCTCGAGGAGCTGCCGCAGCTCCAGCAAACGCGCCCGGTCGGTGGCCTTCGCGTCCGGCACGGTGGCCGATCATGGCAAAGCCGCGGCAGCCGACGCCAGCCGCGCCATCCCCGCCAGGCCCCTCACCGAGGGAAGAAAAGGTTCACTCTTGGGTAAGCTGTTTGCCCAGAATGCCGAAGAGGAGCCCGATGGTGCTCGACTCTCCGCTCATCTCTTCGGACGAACTCCCGGCCCTTCTGGAGGCTTTCGACCACGGGCTCGTCCGCGTCGCGGGCGACCGCCTGGCGGGCGCGAACGCGGCGCTCGGCCGCATGGCCGGACTGCCCGCAAGCGAGCTGGCGGGTCGGGTGCTCTCGGAGCTGTTCGTCGATCCCGGCGACCGGCCGGTCAAGCTGCTCGAGTCGGGCGACGGCTACCAGCTGCGCGACCTGCAGGGCCGCCTGCGCCCGGTCTCGCTGCGCCGCGTGTCCGACGCGCTGTGGCTGGTGATCGACCGCGAGCGCGAGAGCCGGCTCGAGCGCGAGCTCTGGCGCCTGGCGAGCGACCTGGGCGACGCGCGCGAGCAGAGCCAGCTGGCGGCGGTCCGCCCGGCGGCCGAGCTGGAGCCGCTGCGCGGCGAAGAGATCGGCATGATCGAGCACGAGATCCGCACCGCGGTGACCGCCGTCCGCGGCTACCTCCGTTGGCTCTCGGGCGAGCGCGACCGCCTGCTCGACCCCGAGCACTGGAGCTACGTGCGCGAGGCGCGCCGCGCGATCGAGCGCGTGGCGCCGCTGCTCGACAACCTGCTCGAGCTGGCGCGCGCCGGCGAGGCGCTGCCGAGCGTGCGCAAGCCGCTGCGCCTGCACGACGTGCTCGAGCTGGCGCTGCGCACCGCCCGCCCGCTGCTCGCCGATCGCGGCGTGTCGGTCGAGTGCGAGCTCGGTGCATCGCCCGACGCGCTGCTCGGCGACCCCGACCGGCTCGAGCAGGTGTTCGTGAATCTGCTGGCGAACGCCGCGTCTCACTCGCCTGCGAACGGACGCGTGCAGATCTCGACCGAGCTGGCCGAGCTCGAGGACGGCACGGTCCTGCAGGTCGCCGTGGCCGATCAGGGGCCGGGCGTCGCGCTGGTCGATCTCGAACGCATCTTCCGGCCGTTCGTGCAGGGGCACGCGACGGCCGGAGTCGCTTCCGGCGGCGTCGGGCTCGGGCTCGCGATCTGCCGGCGCATCGTCTCCGCCCACGGCGGCCACATCGAAGCGGTTCCGGACGTCGGCCATGGCCTGTTCCGAGTGACGCTCCCGAGCGAGAGGTAACCGACTCCATGACCCGACCCGGAACGCCGCGCACCGTGCCTTCGCGCAAGCAGATCCTCGTCGTCGACGACGCCGAGGTGATCCGCACCTACCTGCGCAATCTCCTGCCCATGAAGGGCTACGACGTGCTCGTGGCCGAGGACGGGCTCAAGGCGATGGCGCTGCTCAACGGCGGCGCCCGCCCCGACGTGGTCGTGCTCGACGTGATGATGCCCGGCATCGACGGCATCGAGACGCTGCGCAAGATCAAGCAGCTGATCCCCGAGGTGCCGGTGATCATGCTGTCGGTGGTCGGCAAGGCGGGCACCGTCGTCGACGCCATGAACCTCGGCGCGGCCGACTACATCAACAAGCCCTTCGAGGAGGAAGAGCTCGAGATCGCGCTCAAGAAGGTGCTCGACGTCGAGACGCTCAAGGGCGAGCGCGAGGACCTGCGCGACCGGCTGCGCGCGCACGAGGCGCGCGAGCGCACGAGCTTCCTGTGGGCGTCCGAGAAGATGACGCGCATCCGCGACATCCTGGAGCAGGTCTCCGACGCGGACGTCACGATCCTGATCCACGGCGAGAGCGGCGTCGGCAAGGAGGTCGTCGCGCGCACCACGCACGAGTTCTCGACCCGGCGCGAGCAGCGCTTCGTCAAGGTGAACTGCGCGGCGCTGCCCGAGGAGCTGCTCGAGAGCGAGCTGTTCGGCTACGAGCGCGGCGCGTTCACGGGCGCGTCGTCGCGCAAGGCCGGCAAGTTCGAGGTCGCCAGCGGCGGCACGATGTTCCTGGACGAGATCGCGGAGATGAGCCCGAAGCTCCAGGCGAAGCTCCTGCAGGTGCTCCAGGACGGCGAGTTCTCGCGCCTGGGCGGCGATGTGGACGTGCGGGTCGACGTGCGAGTCCTCGCGGCCACGAACCGCAACCTCGAGGAGATGTGCCGCCAGGGAACCTTCCGCGAGGACCTGTACTACCGGCTGAACGTGGTCAACGTGTGCGTGCCTCCCCTGCGCGAGCGCAAGGAGGAGATCCCGGTCCTGGTCGACCACTTCCTGTCGATGTACAGCGCCAAGTACGGCCGCCAGCAGGAGGGGATCTCGGACCGCCTGATGCGCGGCTTCCTCGCCTACCGCTGGCCGGGCAACGTCCGCGAGCTCGAGAACATGATCAAGCGCATCGTCGTCCTACAGAGCGAGGATGCGATCGCTGACGAAGTATTCGGAGCGCCGCCGGCCGGGGCGGCCCTGCCGGCAAGCACCCCGTCCGCGCCCCAGGCCCGCGAGCCGGAGGCCGAGGACGGCGATTCCGGGGCGGTCTCGCTGCGGGACATCGGCCGCCGCGCCGCCCGCGACGCCGAACGCGAGGCGCTCAAGCGGGTCCTCTACCAGACCAACTGGAACCGCAAGAAGGCCGCCCGGATCCTGGAAGTGTCGTACAAGACCCTGCTCCAGAAGATCAAAGAGTGCGGGCTCGGCGAGTAGGCAAAGCGCATCTCCGCTCGCCCAGTTTCGCGCTCTTCCCGTAATATGTAGGCGTCTTCCCTCCGCCCCCCCGACCACGGCTCGCCGGGCCCCCCGGATGGCCGGGCACTTGGCACGCTTGTGGCAAGGTGCCGGACCCGTCGGTATCCGGCGCGAGCCGGGCGGACGGCCGAGTGTCTCGAGGCGCGAGCGCGATCCGCGCTAGGGAGAGAGAGGATTCCTGATGCCTGCTAGGGACGTACGCAACGAAGCCGGGATGAGCCTCGGCGACATCTACGGGGCCCTGCGCCGCCGGCGCGGCTGGTTCCTGATTCCGGCCGCGCTCGGGGTGGTGGCATCCCTGGTGCTGGCGCTGACCCTGCCCGCGGAGTACGAGGCGGCCGCCACGGTCACCGTCGAGCCGCCCGTGATCCCGGACAAGCTCGCTTCCAACACGATCGCCTCGGACACCGAGACCCGCTACGAGAACCTGAAGCTCCAGCTGCTCGCCCGCGACAGCCTGTCGAGCATCATCACCGACTTCAACCTGTTCGAGGGCGCGACCACCGCGCGCGAGGTCCAGGTCGAGGAGCTGCGCCAGCGCATCTCGATCGCGCCGCTGCCGCCCGCGATCGTCGACCCGCGCAAGCCGGTCGAGCTGAACTCGTTCCGCGTCTCGTTCCGCTGGTCCAGCCCGAAGATCGCCGCCGAGGTCTCGAACCGGCTCGCGCGCGACTTCATTTCCGCCAACCTGCGCGACCGCACCAGCCTGGCCGACGGCACCATGGAGTTCTTCGACCAGCAGCTGCAGAAGGCTCGCACCAGCCTGGCCGACGTCGCGCGCCAGATCACGGACTACAAGGAGAACTTCCAGGGCGAGCTGCCCGAGCAGCTCCAGATCAACCGCGAGCGCCTGGAGCGCAACCGCATCGACCTGGCCAACACCGAGTCGAAGCTCGAGACCGCGCGCGATCAGGGCCGGCTGCTCACCCAGTCGATCAACGACATCCGGATCGCGAGCGCGCAGGACGAGAGCGATCCGAGCAAGCGCAAGCGCCTGCTCGTGCTCGAGCTCAACCAGTCCCTCGCGATGGGCAAGACCGAGAAGCACCCGGACGTGATCCACACGCGCGCCGAGATCCTGCGGCTCGAGGAGATCCTGGCCGAGAACCAGAACGCGCCGGCCGCCGCGACGCGCGAGGAGCTCGCGATGCGCGACAAGCTGCGCGACTACGAGGTCGAGGCGAAGGTGCTCGCGGGCGAGGTCGAGCGCCTGAAGGCCGACATCGCCGAGTACGAGCAGCGGATCGAGAACACGCCGCGCCGCACGGCCGAGCTCGACCACCTGCAGGAGCAGTACAACAACATCACCGAGTCGATCCGCACCCTGCAGCTCAAACAGGTCGAGGCCGAGATCGGCAAGACGATCGAGACCAACAACAAGGGCGAGCGCTTCCGGGTGGTGGAGTCGGCGGAGATCCCGACCTCGCCGATCAGCCCCAATCGCCCGGTCTGGTTCACCGCCGGCACGCTGCTCGGCATGATGCTCGGCCTGGGCCTGCTCGTGCTGCGCGAGATGAGCGACCAGAGCTTCCACAGCGTGACGGACCTGCAGGGCTCGCTCGGCCTGCCGGTCCTGGCCGCGGTGCCCGACACCGGCGCGGCAGCGCGCGCCTTCGGGCGCTTCCGGATCCCGTTGTTCGGAGGCGCGCGTGTATAACCGCTTCTTCGGCTTCGAGCGCGATCCCTTCCGCGTGAACCCCGATCCCGGGTTCCTGTTCATGTCGGAAGGTCACGCCGAAGCGCTGGCCACGCTGATCTACGCGGTGCAGGAGCGGAAGGGCTTCATCACGCTGGTCGGCGAGGTCGGCACGGGCAAGACCACGATCCTGAACGCGCTCCTGCAGAAGGTCGGCCCGATGGTACAAACGGCCTTCCTCTTCAACACCGCGCTCGAGGTCGAGGACCTGTTCGCCGCGCTGTTCGAAGAGCTCGAGCTCGAGCCGGTGGCGCCGTTTCGCAAGAGTGCCGCCGTTTCCCGGCTGAACCGTCACCTGATCGACCGACTCGAGCGCGGTAATCAGACGCTCTTGATCGTCGACGAGGCACAGAACCTGACCGAGGCGATGCTGGAAGAGATCCGCATGCTCTCGAACCTGGAGACGCCGCAGTCCAAGCTCCTGCAGATCATGCTGGTCGGCCAGCCGGAGCTGGCCGAGAAGCTGGCGCAGCCGCAGCTCCGCCAGCTGCGCCAGCGCATCGAGCTTCGCCACGTGATCCGGCCGCTGCACGCGCAGGAGACGTCGGCCTACCTGCAGGAGCGGCAGCTGGTCGCGGGCCACCCGCGCGGCGACGTGTTCACGGTCGCGGCGGAGCGCGCGATCTTCCGGCTCACGCGCGGCATTCCGCGCGTGATCAACGTGCTGTGCGACAACGCGCTGATCGTCGCGTTCTCGCGCCAGTCCGAGCGCGTCTCGGCCCAGATGGTCGAGGACGCCGCGCGCGATCTCGGACTCGAGGCCGAAGGCGCGGACGCGCAGGTCGCGCGCGTCGCGGACGCGAAGCGCGAAGCGCGGCCGGGATTCCTGCGGAGGCTGTGGCGCCGGCGCGCTCTGCACGCCGCTTCCGAGCTGTAGTCGAGGGAGGTTGGTTCATGGGCAAGATCCACGATGCGCTGCGCAGGGCCGAGGAGCTGCGCGGCGGAGCTCCGACCGCGGTCGACAATCCGGCCGAGGTCCCGAGCGTCGCGCTCAAGGCTCCGGCGCCGCGCGCCGCGAAGCCGGCGCGCGCCGGCTGGCTGTCGCGCCGCAAGACCTCGTCCAGCGCGCCGCGCGTGCGCGAGCCCGCGCTCCCCGTCGGCGAGGCCACGCTCTCCGAGGAGTACCGCACGCTGCGCGCGCGCATCCAGTCGCTGCGCCGCACGCGCGACCTGCGCTCGATCGTGATCACGTCGACACGCAAGGGCGAGGGCAAGACCACGACCGCCTCGAACCTCGCGCTCGGCTTCGGCCTGGAGCGCGAGGGCCTGACCTGCCTGGTCGACGCCGACCTGCGCACCCCGCGCATCCACCATGCGTTCCGCGGCGCGGGCGAGTTCGGGCTGGTCGAGGTGCTCGAGGGCGACGCGAAGCTCGACGACGCGCTGGTGCCGGTGCCCGACACGCGGCTGATGGTATTGCCGGTGCGCGCGCTGCCGACGGCGCCCTCGGAGCTCCTGGCCTCGCGCGCGATGCAGGCGCTGATCGCCGAGCTCCACACGCGCTTCCACACCGTGATCTTCGACGCGCCGCCGGTGCTCGGCCTGCCCGACACGGTGACGCTGGTCGATCTGTGCGACGCGGCGCTGTTCGTGGTCGGCGCGGGCTCCGCGCCGCGCGACGAGGTCGAGGCCGCGCTCGAGCGGCTCGACGCGGGCAAGGTGGTCGGCGTGGTGCTGAACCGCTGCGCGGCCAGCGAGATTCCGTACGCGGGCGCCTACGGGTACGGCAAGGGCTGAGCGCACAGGCGCAGGGTCGAAGGCTCGAGCGCAATGGCGACATTCGCAGCGATCCTGATCGTTCCGTGGCTGCTGGCCCTGGTGCTGACGCCGCTGGTGATCCGCGTCGCGCACGCGCGCGGTTATCTCGATCACCCGACCGCGCGCAAGGCGCACAAGGCGCCGGTCGCGATCTTCGGCGGCGTGGCCGTGTTCGGCTCGATCGCGCTCGGGCTGCTCGCGCTCGCGCCGTTCATCCCGCCGGTCGGCGGGACGCTGCTCGGGGCCGAGTCGCTGGGCGCGCTGGGGCTGGGCGCGCTGCTCATGGTCGTGCTCGGCGGCTACGACGACCTGTACGACATGCGCCCGATGCACAAGCTGGCGGCGCAGATCGCGATCGCGGCCCTGACCTGGCTGATGGGCTTCCGCGTCGGCGCGATCGAGCTGCCGTTCGAGCTCCTGCTCAGCGCGGCCACTCCGGTCTCGCTGATCGCGACCGTGGCCTGGATCGTGATCGTGTCGAACGCCTTCAACCTGATCGACGGCATCGACGGTCTGGCAGGCGGGGTCTCGGTGATCACCGCGCTCACGGTGTTCCTGCTCGCGAACCAGAACGGCGCGACGGTGCCGGTGATCGCCGCGCTCGCACTGTCCGGCGCCCTGGCCGGCTTCCTGCGCTACAACCTGCCGCCCGCGCGCATCTTCCTGGGTGACGCGGGCGCGCTCTCGATCGGCTACCTGATCGCGGTGCTGGCGATGGCCTCGTACCAGAAGTCGCCCGCGGCGGTCGCGATGGTCGTGCCGCTCCTGGTGCTCGGACTCCCGCTGCTCGACTCGATCCTGGCGGTGATCCGGCGCGGCCTCGTGCATCTGCGCACGCGCGGCGCGAAGGGCCTGCACCCCTGGGCGATCATCCGCGCGGTCACGCTCGCGGACCGCGGCCACTTGCACCACCTCTTGCTGCGCAACGGTCTGTCGGTGCCCGAGTCGCTCGCGGTGCTGTATGCGATCTGCATCGCGCTCGCGGCGGTCGGGCTGGGCACGCGCGAGCTGAGCTCGACGCTGCGCTGGGGCCTGTTCGCGGGTCTGATCGCGGCTGGCTACGCGGGTCTGCGCGTGCTCGAGCGCCGCGCGGCGCGCCGCGACCACGAGCAGCAGGCGCGCTCCGCAGCCAGCGCCGCCGCGGCGGCGCCTGGACGGATCGTGGAGGAGCGCCGGCGCATCGCCGGCTGACGACGCGGATGCTCGAACACCTCGCCTATCCGTACATGGCGCTCGTCGTACTGACCGTGGGCCTGTTCTTCTGGCGCCCGGTCTGGGGCATCGCGCTGTTCATCGCGATCTTCCCGATGGATCCGTGGGCGCCGCGCCTGCCCGTTCCGGGCGTGAACACCGAGACGATCATGATCGGCATCGCGTTCGCGGTGACGGTGCTGCGCTTCGGGGCCCATCTGCCGCCGCTGCCCTACTCGGGGCCGGTGCTCGCGTTCATCGCCGCCATCCTGATCGGGTTCGTGATCGCGGTCCCGTGGGCCAGCGGCATGCGGGCCGTGGATGGCAATCCCGCGGTCTGGTTCATCTTCAAGTACGTGAAGAGCATGACCTTCACCGCGCTGCTCTTCTTCATCACGTACTGGTGGGTCCGAGCGCCGGAGGACCGGCAGCGCATCTTCGTCGCGATCTGCATCGCGATCTTCTTGTCGAGCGTCGCCGGGATCGTCGATTTCCAGTTCGACATCAACCCGACGAAATCAGAGGACCGCGCGAACGGCTTCGTCGACAACGCCAACGCGATGGCGGAAACGATCGGACCGATGATGTTCGTGCCGCTGTACCTGCTGATTCGGGGGCGCGATCTCGGCTGGACCATGCGCCTGTTCGTCGCCGCGACCTACGTACTCGCGTGGGTGACGATGGTGCTCTCGCTCTCGCGCGGCAACTGGGTGGCGACCATCGCCGCGCACGCCGTGTTCCTCCTGCTCCTGAACCGAAGGCTGCTCGTGGGCGCGCTCGCGACCGCAGCCGTCCTGGCCGCGGTCGGCGCGCCGGTCCTGCCGGGAATCGTGCGTGACCGCATCGAGGCCACGACCACGACGGGACAGGCGGTCTTCCAGGTTCCGGGGGCGGTCGGCCTCGAGGGCTCCACCGCCTTGCGCATCGTCTTCGCCAGGATCGGTCTCGACATGTTCAAGGACTCGCCCATCTGGGGCCACGGCCTGAACGCGTTCGCCTTCCAGTCCACGAAGTACGGCGCCAAGTACGGCTTGCTCAGGAATCTGGACCCACACAGTCTGGTGTTGAGGCTCGCCGCCGAGCTGGGGACGATCGGCCTGGCCGTGCTGGGCTGGTTGGTGTGGGCGGTGTACCGCTGTGGACGGAGGCTGTGGCGCTCCGACTCGCGCGATTACATGATCGGCGCCGTCCTGCTCGCCGCGGCGACGCACGATCTGGTCGCCAACCTGTCGTCGACCACGTTCCTGCAGGCCTCCCAGGTCTCGGCGCAGTTCTGGATCCTCTACGCGATCGCGGCGCGCGCCTGCGTCGAGAGGTTCGCGGAGCAGGAGGCGCCCGCAGCGCTCGGCCCGGCCGTGCCGCGCTGGCGCCGCTTCGCGCCCGATCCCGCGCTCGCGCGAGCTCCGGCCGCCACCGAGACGCGCGGGTGAGCCGACTCGCCGGAATCCTCCCGAAGCTCGCGCTCCTCATCGCTTCGATCGTTCTGTTCTACGGCCTGCTCGAAGGCGCCGCACGGGTCGTGTGGCGCAGCGAGAACCACGGCGGCCACTGCGCCTCGCCGGACCCGGTGCTGATCAACGCGAACACGCCGAGCTGCGAGTTCCGCGACAAGAAGACCGAGGGGACGCTGGTCGAGTTCCGCTTCAACCAGTTCGCCTACCGCGACTCCGTACTAGTCGCGGACACGAGCCGCGCGCCGCTCGAGCTGTTCGCGGTCGGCGACTCGTTCACGCTGGGCGCGATGGTGCCGTTCGAGAGCACCTACGTGCAGGTGGCGCAAGCCGACCTGCGCAAGGCGCTCGGGGAGCCGGTGCGCTACGTGAACGGCGGCGTGTCGAGCTGGGATCTGTCGCAGTACCTGGTGCGCGTGCGCGAGGCGGCGGGGCGCGGCGCGGACGTGATCACCGTGGGCGTGCTCGCAAACGACTTCTTCGCCGATCTCTCCGAGGCGGGGCTGCGCGAGCGCGCCGCGCTGGGCGGCAAGGCTTCGATGGAAGACGCCTACAGCGAGCTCTACATGGCGCGCCGTCCCTGGATCGAGCGGCTGTACCGCGCGGTGCTGTCCGAGAGCCGCGCGCTCGACCTCGCCGTGCACCTGGTCATGTCGTCCGACGACGCCTATGCGGTCGCCTATCTGTGGCGCGAGGGCCCGGAGTCCTACCTGCGCCGGCCCCTGCCGCCGGCCTGGGCCGACAAGCTCGCCAACGGCGAGCGCATCCTGCGCGAGATGGCGGAGGCCGCGCGCGCGGCGAACGCCAAGCTCGTGGTGATCGCGATCCCGCAGCGCATCCAGGTGCTCCTGCACTCGCGCGCCGAGCGCTACCCCGAGCTCGACGCGCACGCGCTGCTCGACGAGCTCGGCCGCATCTGCCGCGCGCTCGGCATCGCGTACATCGACGGCTTCGCGCCGCTCTCCGAGGTCGAGCGCCCGACCGCGCTCTACTACCCCGTCGACGGCCACCTGACGCCGGAAGGGCAGGAGCGGCTCGGCCACTACGTCGCCGCCGAGCTCTTGCGGCTCGGCCTGGTGTCCGCGCCGGACGCGAGCGCCGCCGCCCGGCGCTAGCGCGCGGTGCAGCGCAGCACCACCAGCCAGGCGAAGCGCGCGAGGCGCGGAAAGGCGGCGAAGAGCCGCGCGTCGAGCGCGGCGACCCGAGGGGCGAGCGGCGCCTGCAGCCGTCCGAGCGGGCCGACCGCGGGCAGGAGCAGCCCCGAGTAGTGCGCGTCGACGCGCGCGAAGAAGTAACGGAAATGCGCGACCTCGGCGTTGGAGAGGTACGAGAAGCGCCCCCACTTCGTGCCGCTGATCCGCCGCCACAGCCGCAGGGCAGGGTGGTTCTCCATGTTCTCGATGAACACCGCGACGCCCGAGCCGGGCACGAGCAGCCGGGCCAGCCGCGGCACCACCTGCGCGCGGTCGAGGATCACCAGCACCGAGCGCGTCAGCACCAGGTCGAAGCGCGCCGCGCCGAGCGGGAGCTCGCCCGCGCTGGCGCGGAAGAAGTGCACGCGCTCGGAGAGTCCCAGCTCCGCGGCGAGCCTGCGCCCGTTCTGCAGCCGCGACTGCAGGATGTCGGTTGCGAACACCTCGGCGCCGCACGCGGCCAGCAGGCAGGCGAGCCCGCCGTCGCCGCAGCCGACCTCGAGCACGCGCTTGCCCGCCAGGTCGCCCGAGCCCTCGAGCCCCTGTGCGATCAGGGGCTCCCAGATCGGCGCGTGCCAGTGCAGGAGACGCGAGCGCAGGCTCGCGTCGAGCTCGCTCCACCTCACGCGCGCGCCCGGCGGCGGTTCACGTGGGGGTCCGGCCGTAGTCGTCGTCCAGCCGCACCACGTCGTCGATCTCGGGGCTCGAGACCTCGCACAGCTCGCAGTCCGAGACGGCCTCGAAGCGGTGGCGCCGCCCGGTGGCGATGTGAGCGCTCTGGCCGGGCTCGAGCTCGCGCACCTCGAGCTCGCCGGCGTCGTTCTCGAGCGTCAGGCGCAGCCGCCCGCGCAGGACGTAGATCGCCTCGTCCTTCAGCCGGTGCAGCTGGAGCGACAGCCGCTGGCCCGCGCGGATCGCCAGGATCTTGCCGAGATAACGCGGCGTCTCGGCCCAGATCTCCTCGTGTCCCCACGGCTTTTCGACCCGGCGCGACATCGCGCGCAAGCTACCACGCGCCCGCGCGCGCTTCGAATGCCCGGCGGGGGCTCGGGGTCCGAATTGCCGGTCCCCTGCGCTCGAATGCCGGTGGGTCGCAGGCGACCGCTTTTCGGAAGCAGATTGCCCACCTGACCGGGCGCGGGCCCGGTGCCCGATCGGCGGGTGCCCCTGGGGGCTCGTATACTTGGCACGCTTGTCGCAGATCCGCCGGACACCCGCCGTGTCGGCTGGATCGGACCCCCCATGAATTCTCCCCATCGACTGCTGATCGTGGACGACAGTCCGGGCGTGCGCGCCTGGCTCGAGGCTTTCGCGACCGAGCTCGGCCACCAGGTGCTGTGCGCCGGCTCGGGCGAGGAAGCGCTCGAGTTGTACCGCAAGCACGAGCCCGACCTCGTCACCCTGGACCTGTCGCTGCCCGGCATGGACGGGATCGCGACCCTGCGGAGCTTGCGCGAGCTGGCGCCGCGCCTGCCGGTGGTCGTGCTTTCCGGCGAGGCCGACACGCGCGTGATCGCGAACGCCGTGAAGCACGGCGCGACCGACTTCCTGCGCAAGCCGATCGAGCCCGAGGAGCTCGAGGCCGCGCTCGCCAAGGCGCTGCGCCGCAACGAGCCCGCGAAGGAGCCCGCGCCGCGCCGGCCGTTCGTGCTCGATCCGGGCGCGCCGGTCGGCGTGCTGTCGAGCGGACAGAGCGGGAAGATGCGGCTGGTCGAGGAGATGATCGACCACGTCGCCGACACCGACGTCACTGTGCTGATCCGCGGCGAGAGCGGCACCGGCAAGGAGCTGGTCGCGCGCACGCTGCACGCCCGCTCCAGCCGCGCGCAGCGCACCTTCGTCAAGGTGAACTGCGCCGCGCTGCCCTCGGAGCTGCTCGAGAGCGAGCTGTTCGGCTACGAGCGCGGCGCGTTCACGGGCGCCGAGAAGCGCCGGCTCGGCAAGTTCGAGCTCGCCAACGGCGGCACGATCTTCCTGGACGAGATCAGCGAGGTGCACCCGAGCCTGCAGGCGAAGCTGCTGCAGGTGCTGCAGGACGGGCACTTCTCGCGGCTGGGCAGCGAGACCGACATCTCCGTCGACGCGCGCGTGGTCGCGGCCTCCAACCGCAACCTCGAGCACGCCGTGCGCGAGTGCTCGTTCCGCGCGGATCTCTTCTACCGGCTGAACGTGGTCACGATCCAGCTCCCGCCGCTGCGCGAGCGCCGCGAGGAGATCCCGTTCCTCACCGACTTCTTCTTCGAGCGCTACGCGCGCGAGTACGGCAAGGCCGCGACGCCGGTGTCGCCCGAGCTGCGCCGCGCGCTGCTCGCCTACGACTGGCCGGGCAACATCCGCGAGCTCGAGAACCTGGTGAAGCGCGTGGTGGTGCTGGGCGCGGGCACCGCCGTGCTGCAGGAGCTGCGCGCGCGGGCGGTCGAGACCCGCGCGCTGGCCGCGCCCGCGTCGAGCGCGAGCGAGCTCGACCGCTACCTGGCCGGCGAGACCGACCGCGTGAGTCTGAAGCAGGTCGGGCGCGAGGCCGCGCAGGTCGCCGAGGCGCGGCTGATCGCCAAGGTGCTCGAGCGGACGCGCTGGAACCGCAAGGAAGCCGCCGAGATCCTGCAGATCAGCTACAAGGCTCTGCTCTACAAGATGAAGGACGCCGGCCTGGCGAGTGCGCCCTAGGCCGAAGCGGAGGACCCCCCAAGATGAACTCGCTACGCAACGTCGGTTTCCGCCTCGCTGCGGCTTGCGCCGCGCTCGGGCTCGCGGCCTGCGCCAGCACGACGCGCGAGCGGCCGAGCGCAGAGCAGTTCGACACCGTTGCGGTCGAGGCGCAGGAAGAGTACGTGATCGGCCCGCGCGACAACCTGCAGATCTCCGTCTGGAAGCAGCCGGATCTGTCGGTGGCGCGCGTCGAGGTCCGGCTCGACGGCAAGATCTCGGTGCCGCTGCTCGACGACGTGCAGGCCTCCGGGCTCACGCCCCTGCAGCTCAAGGAGAACGTGACCGAGCGGCTGAAGGAGTTCGTCACCGCGCCCAACGTGACCGTCGTCGTCACGAGTGTCGGCTCGAAGCTCGTCTACATCATCGGCGAGGTCACGCGCGAGGGCGCGCTTCCCATGTACCCCGACATGCGCGTGCTCGACGCGATCGGCGCGGCGGGCGGACTGAACCCGTTCGCCGGCCGCACGCGGATCAAGATCATCCGCAGCCAGGGAACCGCGCCCGCGGAGTTCACGTTCGATTATGATCGGTTCGTCGACGGCGAGGATCTCGCGCAGAACATCCTGCTGATCCCTGGAGACACGATTGTCGTCCCCGAAGAACGCCCCTTCTGGCGCTAGGATCCGCGCCGGGCTCGCGCTCGCCGCGCTGCTCTGCGCCGCGCTTCCGGCGCAGGCGGCGGACGAGACCTACCTGCGTCCGATGATCGACGTCGAGCAGAGCTGGGACTCGAACATCTACAACGACTCCGAGGGCGAGCAGAGCAGCCTGATCACGACGATCTCGCCCGGGCTGTGGTTCGAGAACCGGGGCGAGCTCGGCTACGCGCGGGCGGGCGTGACGGCGCGGGGCCGGAACGTCTGGGAGGAGTCCGATCTGACGGGCATCGACCTGCTGACGCGCGGCGACTTCGAGCACAAGCTCACGCCGCGCCTGGCGCTGTTCGGGGACGGCCTGTACGACCGCTACTCGGGCTACGACCAGATCTCGGACGCGGGCTCGCCGGCCGATCCCGGCAACGTCCTGCTCGAGGAGCAGCCCCGCTGGGTGCGGGACAATCTCGGCGCGGGCTTCCGCTACCTGCTCACCGAGCGGCTGTCCTACACGCTGAGGGGCTACGCGGGCCGGGTGAACTACGACTCGTCCGACGTCGGAAACACCGGCGTCTTCAACGAGGGCTACTACCGCGACCGCACTCAGCTCGGCGGCAGCACCAGGCTGCTCTACCAGCTCACCGCGCACGACCAGGTGATGCTCGACGTCGGGCTCGACGAGACCGAGTACCAGGACCTGGGCGCGGGCACGAACGAAAGCTCGATCTGGAACAGCGAGATCGGCTGGAGCCACACCTGGACGCAGTTCTTCTCGAGCACCGCGAAGATCGGTTTCAGCAGCACGGACAGCGAGCAGACGGGCGTTCCGCAGTTCGCCACCTGCGAGGCCTTCGGCAGGCCCGTAACCTGCCCCGGGGGCAGCAGCAGCCGGACGCTGATCGGCGAGAGCGACTTCTCGACCAGCGGGTCCGCGCTGATCGGCACGCTGTCGCTGCGCCGTGTGTTCGCGCGCGGCTTCCTGGAGCTCGCGTACAACCGCAGCACGCGCTCCACCGGCGGATCGGGCCGCACCGACTTCGACATCGACTCCTTCACGCTCTCCTTTTCCCATCGGCTCGCCGAGCGCGTGCGCCTCACCTTGACGGGGAACTACTCGGCCTACCACTCGGTCAGCGACGATGTCCCGAACTACGCCCCGCTCAATGGCGTCTGTCGGCTCGGCGGGACCAAGGTGCCGCTGGGGTTCTTTCCGCCGTTCACCGCGGTCGTCCAGTGCGTCGGCGGCTCGAGCGAGGAGAAGCGCCACTACACGACGCTGGTCGGCAAGCTCGAGTGGCAGCTCCGGAGGCGGCTCTCGAGCTACGTCACCGCCACCTACAACACCTCGAAGACCGACCAGGAACTCGGCAACTTCGGCGACGTCACGACCCAGGATCTCGACAAGTTCACCGTCGCCACCGGCTTCCGCTGGTACCACGACCTGGGCCTGTAGCCGGCACCCATGGCGCTCGAGGAGCAAAAGCTCGCGATCATCGGGCTGGGCTACGTCGGCCTGCCGCTCGCCGTGGAGTTCGGCAAGCGCTACGCGACGCTCGGCTTCGACGTGAACGCCGCGCGCATCGCCGAACTCGAGCAGGGGCGCGACCACACGCTCGAGGTGTCGGCCGGGGAGCTGCGCGCGAGCTCGGGCCTGCGCTTCACGAGCAAGCCCGAGGACCTCGAGGCCTGCGACGTGTACATCGTCACCGTGCCGACGCCGGTCGACGACGCGAAGCGGCCCGACCTCGCGCCGCTGCGGCGCGCGAGCGAGACCGTGGGCCGCGCGCTCCGGCGCGGCAACGTGGTGGTGTACGAGTCCACCGTCTACCCGGGCGCGACCGAAGAGGTGTGCGTGCCGATCCTCGAGCGAGCGTCGGGGCTCAAGTTCAACGTCGACTTCTTCTGCGGCTACAGCCCCGAGCGCATCAACCCCGGCGACAAGCAGCACCGGCTCGGCAGCATCGTGAAGGTGACCTCGGGCTCCACGCCCGACGTGGCGAGCTTCGTCGACGCGCTCTACGCGTCGGTGGTCGGCGCGGGCACGCACAAGGCGAGCTCGATCCGCGTGGCCGAGGCCGCCAAGGTGATCGAGAACACGCAGCGCGACGTGAACATCGCGCTCGTGAACGAGCTGGCGCTGATCTTCAACCGGCTCGGCATCGACACGCTCGAGGTGCTCGAGGCCGCGGGCACGAAGTGGAACTTCCTGCCGTTCCGTCCCGGCCTGGTCGGCGGCCACTGCATCGGCGTCGATCCCTACTACCTGACGCACAAGGCGCAGGAGATCGGCTACCACCCCGAGGTGATCCTCGCCGGCCGGCGCATCAACGACGGCATGGGTCCGTACGTCGCGGACCAGCTGATCCGGCTGATGGCCAAGCGCGGCATCAGCCTGGTCGGCGCGCGCGTGCTGATCCTGGGGTTGGCGTTCAAGGAGAACTGCCCCGACGTGCGCAACACCCGGGTGGTCGACATCGTCGCGGAGCTGCGCCAATACCACGTGCGCGTGGACGTGCACGATCCCTGGACCGACGCCGCCGAAGCCGAGCGCGAGCACGGGCTCGAGCTCGTCGCCGAGCCGCAACGCGGCGCCTACGACGCGGTGATCCTGGCCGTCGCCCACCGCCAGTTCGTGGCGCTCGGCGCGGCCGGGGTGCGCGCGTTCGGCAAGCCCGAGTCGATCGTGTACGACGTGAAGTCCGTGCTGCCGCGCGACGCGGTCGACGGCCGGCTCTGAGGGCGCGCGCGTGAAGGTGCTGGTCACCGGCAGCGCCGGCTTCGTCGGCTCGGCGCTCACGCTGCGGCTGCTCGAGCGCGGCGACCAGGTGGTCGGCATCGACAGCCTGAACGACTACTACGATCCCGACTTGAAGCGCGCGCGGCTCGCGCGGCACCAGAACCACCCGCGCTACACGCACGTGCACGGCGACCTGGCCGACCGCGCGGCGGTCGAGGCGCTGTTCGCGCAGCACCGCCCGCAGCGCGTGGTGAACCTGGCCGCGCAGGCCGGCGTGCGGCACGCGATCGTGAACCCACACATCTACGTGTCGAGCAACCTGACCGGCTTCCTGCACGTGCTGGAGGGCTGCCGCCACCATGGCGTAGAGCACCTGGTGTTCGCCTCGACGAGCTCGGTCTACGGCGCGAACACGGGGCTCCCGTTCTCGGTGCACGAGGGCACGCAGCACCCGCTCTCGCTCTACGCGGCGACCAAGAAGGCCAACGAGATGATGGCCCACAGCTACGCGCACCTGTACGGCCTGCCGTGCACGGGCCTGCGCTTCTTCACCGTGTACGGGCCCTGGGGCCGGCCCGACATGGCGCTGTTCCTGTTCACGAAGGCGATCCTGGCCGGCAAGCCGATCCAGGTCTTCAACCACGGCCACCACCGGCGCGACTTCACCTACATCGACGACATCGTCGAGGGGGTGATCCGCACGCTCGACCGCGTCGCCGCCCCCGATCCCAAGTGGGACGGCGCGAGCCCCGACCCCGCGACCAGCCGCGCGCCGTACCGGCTGTACAACATCGGGAACCAGACCCCGGTGCCGTTGCTTCGCTACATCGAGGTGCTCGAGCAGTGTCTCGGCACGAAGGCGCGCATGGAGATGCTGCCGCTCCAGCCCGGCGACGTGCCCGACACCGAAGCGGATGTCAGCGACCTGGTCGAGGACGTCGGCTACAAGCCCGCGACCAGCGTCGAGACCGGCGTGCGCAGGTTCGTCGAGTGGTACCGCGCGTACTACGGGAAAGGCGCATGAAGAGCGACGACGCCGCCTTCCTCGCGAAGCTCGTCGAGCTCGGCCTGTACTCGAACCCCCGGACCCTGGCCGTGTACCTGGACAGCTTCCTGGGCGACACGCGCTTCGAGGGGCGGACCGTGCTCGACATCGGCGGCGGCGCGGGGTTGTTCACCTTCGTTGCCGCGCAGCGCGGGGCGCGCAAGGCGGTCCTGCTCGAGCCCGTGCTCTCGGGCTCGACGCCGGGCATCACGGAGCGCTTCCGCGCCCGCGCCGAGGCGCTGGGTCTGGCGGACCGGACCGAGCTCGCGGTCGCCACCATCCAGAGCTACGAGCCGGGCGAGCTGCGCTTCGACGTGGCGCTCTCCGCGGCCTCGATCAACCACTGGGACGAGCCGGCCTGCGTCGACGCGCACCGCAGTCCCGAGGCGCGCGCGACCTACGTCGCGGTCCTGCGCCGGCTCTACGACATGATGAATCCGGGCGCCGACCTGATCGTGTCGGACGCGGCGCGCCGGAACCTGTTCGGCGACCTCGGCCTGCGCAACCCGCTCGCGCCGACCATCGAGTGGCACAAGCACCAGTCGCCGCACTTCTGGGCGTCGCTGTGCGCGGAGGCGGGCTTCGCGCGGCCCTCGGTCTCATGGACCACCTACAACACGCTCGGCCGGCTCGGGGCGCGCATCATGAACAACCCGCTCGCGGCCTACCTGACGCTCAGCACGTTCCGCTACGCGATGGTGCGGCCCGCCTGACTAACTTCGCTCGCCTTCGGCTCGCTGCGCGCGCCTGCGGCGCTTGCCGGCGCGGCCGCGGGCGGCCGCGGACCGCGCCGATCTCGGGCTCGGGCTCCTAGTCCGCGCCGCAGACCCGCTCGAAGAGGGCCGCGTAGCGGGCGACGATCGCGCCGATCTCGTACTTGTCGAGCACGGCGGGATCGATGCCCTCGAAGGGGCGGGCGGCCCAGGCGCGGATCGCGGCGGCGAGCGCTTCGGCAGAAACCGCGTCGGCGAGCACGCAGCCCTCGACGCCTTCGAGGATCTCCGACACGCCGCCGATCGCGGGCGTCGAGATCACGCCGATCCCGCACGCCAGCGCCTCGAGCACGACGTTCGGAAAGCCCTCGTAGCGCGACGAGAGCACCAGCGCGTCGGCCTGCGCGAGCTCGCGGAACGGATTCGCGTGGAAGCCCGCCAGCGTCACCACGCGCTCGAGGCCGAGCTCCGCGATCCGCGCCTCGACCTCGGCGCGCAGCGGTCCGTCGCCGAAGATCGTGAGCGAGACGTCGAGGTCGCCAAGCTGCGCGAGCGCGTCGAGCAAGAGGTCGTAGCCCTTCACGGGATACAGCCGGCCCGCGCACACCAGGCGCAGAGGCCCGCCCGGGGAACGCGAGTGGCTGCGCGTCTCGAGCGCGGCGGTGACGCGCGTCAGGTCGACGGGGTTGTTGATCACCACCGTCTTCTCGCGCGGCATGCCGTAGGTCTCGACCAGGTCCGTCTGCATGTAGCGCGACTGACACACGACGGCGTCGAAGCGCGGGTAGACCGCGCGGTAGGCGGCGCGCCACAGCGCCCGCAGCTTGAACGGCTTGATCAGCTCGGTGACGATCGTGCTCTCGCGGCCGATGAAGGCCGTGCGCCGGGGCAGGATCGGCTTCATCGCGATCAGCGCGAGGTTCAGGTACGAGATCGTCGAGAACACCAGGTGGGGACGCACGCGCCACACCACGCGCCACAGCTTCGGCAGGGCGCTGCGCAATCGCGTGGCGCCGAGGTCGACGAACTCGACGCCCGCCGGCACGTCGGCGCGGTAGACGGGGTTGCTCCCGTCGACCACCGCGAGCGCCAGCCGGAAGCGCGCCGGATCGAGGTGGCGGAGCAGCGTCACGATCACCCGCTCCGCACCGCCTCCCTTCAGTGTCGGAACGACGAACAGCACCGTGCGCAAGGACGTGCCCCCCAAGACCCCGCGAGTTTGTAGCAGAGGGCCGCAGGCCCCGTGCACCGGGCGGACCGGTTCCGCTACGCTCGTCGCCCCCCGAGAGGAAGCGCATGGAATTCGACGGCGAGGTCGCGCGCAAGCGCGGGCCAGCCGAGCGCCTGGCGATCGAGGCCGCCAAGATGCGCGCCGCGGCCGAGCTGGGGGCGCGCAGCGGCGCGTTCTTCGTTCCCGCCGTGCTGCGCTTCGACGCCGGCGCGGGCGTGCTCGAGACCGAGCGCGTGCCCGGCTTCGTGCGGCTGATCGACCTGGTGACGCGGCGCGATCCGGGCCTGCTCTCGAGCTTCGCGCGCGTGGGGCGCGCGCTCGCCGTGGTCCACGCCGAGCTGCGCCTGCGCGACGCGCCGAACATCCCGCTGCCCGCGCCGCTCGCGGGCGAGCCCGACGACGTGTGCGTGCTGCACGGCGACCTGAACGGCTCGAACGTCGGCTACGACCCGACGCAGGACCGTGTCGTGATCATCGACTGGTCCGCGGCCCACGCGCTCGAGGGCGAGGCCACGGTCGGCAGCCGCTACTTCGACCTGCTCTGGTTCGCGGTGTTCTTCTTCCGCTTCCGCCCCGCCAGCGCCTGGCTCGGCTGGTCGCCCGAGGCCTGGGTCGGCGCGTTCCTGTCCGGCTACGCGCGCGCGGTCGGCGCCGGCTTCTCCGCCGCCGGCCTGCGCGCCTACCACGAGCGCGCGCGCGGCTTCCTGCTCGAGGATCTGCGGCGCGAGCAGGCGCGCCAGGGAAGCGGCCTGCGCAGCGTCGCTTACCGCGCGTGGCGCCGGCTCGGCTGGCGGCGCTGGGAGAAGTTCCTCGCGGCGCTGTCCGATTCGCAGCTCGGCGCCTGAGGCGGAGCGGGTCGGGCCCTACGGCGCTCGCGGCGAGCGCTGGAAGATGACGTAGCCGTCGGAGCTCCCCGCCTCGACGTAGGGCTGCCACGCCGCGCGGAAGCTCTCGTGTTGCGAGAGCCGGGCCAGGATGTCGAAGCCCGGATCCACCGCCTGCTTGCGTTCGCGCTCGTCGACCACGACGAGCGAGGGCTGATATCGCTCGAGGTCGGCCACGACCATGCCGACGATCTCGTCCTCGAGCGCGCTGAGCTCCGCCGTGCTGAACAGGTCGTCGTCCTGCGGTGTTCCGGCCTGCAGCTGGAGCTCCCGATAGCGAAGTCCGGCGAGAGTCCAGAGACACGGGAAGCGCGAGCCCCACTCGAGCCCCAGCTCGGTGACCAGCGGAAACGCGGGCGACAGCGAGGTCGCCAGGAAGGAGATGACCGGAGGATCCGCGAGGCGACCCACCGCTTGCGCAAGATCGCTGTCGAGGAACGCCCGCTTCTGGAGCTTGCGCGCCTCCGTCATCGACAGAAGGCTCGCCGCGGCCGCGACCAGCACCAGCGACCCGATCGCCGCGGCTTCGACTCCCGGGCGCGGGAAGCTGCGAGCGGCGGTGACCAGACACGCGCCCAGGGCCATCCCGATCACCAGCTTGATCGGCACCGCGTGGTAGGTCCAGCCGCGCCTCTGCGCGATGAAGAGCACGAGAGCGGAAGCCCCGAAGATCAAGAGCGCGTCGACCCAGCGGTGAAGCCCCGGGCTCCGCCTTCGAGCCACCAGGCTGTTCAGCGCCGCCGCGACGACCAGCGGCGGCACGGCCATCCACAGCCATCGCTCCGCGCTCCAGCGGAAGTACTCGCTGTTGCTGTAGGCCACGTAGAGCCGCGAGGCGCGGCGGGCGATCTCGATCCACTCCGGGAACAGG
>Ga0187893_10004901_pt1 | contig 24784 bp, 14 predicted proteins | sample MA1701074metaG_FD_139574 | JGI IMG/M metagenome (GOLD analysis project Ga0187893, IMG submission 139574) | White microbial mat communities from a basaltic lava cave in the Kipuka Kanohina Cave System on the Island of Hawaii, USA - MA170107-4 metaG ... | reverse complement strand
CCGACGTTGAATTCCTGCGTCCATCGCTCCCACGCTTAGTTGAGCGCCTCGAGCGTCGGTGCGGACACGTGCTCCAGGACGAAGTCCCGCTGAATGAACTCGAAACGCCGCTTGACCTTGCCCTTAGTTTGAGGCCGGTTGCCGTAGATGATCCGGATCCTCAGGCCGGCCACATACTCCTCGAAGTCGGACAGCCCCCGGGGTCGGCGGACTTTAACTAACTGCCCCGGTCACAGAGAATCGCCGCCGGCAATCCGTATCACATGAACGCCCGGTCCAGGCAGGCAAGGACATAGATTTTGCGGCGCCGCCGCACACAGCTTAAACTGTGGCTGGAGGCCGATATCCGGCCCAAGGAGAAGCTTCTCCTCCCTGTGGTCGTAGGACTGCGCGCTCTTCCCATCTTTAGCTTTTCTTGCTTTGCCTGCTTTCTGGGCTTTGCGCGCCATACGCACTCTCCCTCAGTCTCGGGAGGAGGTTGGAGGTATCCTAGGCAGGTGTCACAGTCGGGTCAAGCCTTCCTTTCTGCCAGACTTTTATTTGCAAGAGATAGATCCGGCCAGAATCAGTTCTCTAGCTGGATAGGTGCGGTCGAAGAGCACTCTTGATCTGCTCGAGGTGGAGCTGTTCTAGGTCCGTGAGGTGCTGCGCCTGGAACCTGGCTAGCGGAGAATACCGCGCGGTGCGGCTACTATTCTTGAGTGCGAAGTAGTGACCCGAGATGGGTCGTAATTCATGCAGTTGAGTAACGTACCTGTCGCGCACATCGTGTGAGCCGGGATTGATGCGGTGAGTGGCAAGGAAGGCATCGATGTAGTGCAGTCCGGCGTAGAATAGTGCTGTTGCAGCCCAATCGCTGTAAGCCTGCCGATCGAATGAATTGTAGAACTGCGTATTATGGCGGGCTTGACCCAAGTGGTCATCCTTGTCCGACATAGAGTCCTCAGTCCGATCAGGACACTGTTGTAGCTCCTTCTAGTTCGAAATTGTCCAGCGGTCTTCCGAGTCGGTATATCACTGAAAAATCACATTCGAGATCGGGAAACGTATCCATGAACCGGAGCTGTGCCTCGTAGATCGACTTCTCGAACTCGTAGTCGGGTTGGTTGATAATCGTCCAGACTCTCAGGGCAGCCCCCTCAAAGGCCCAATAGACTCGCTCGATCCGTCGGTCTTCCGGTAGTTTCGACACGAAGAATCGTGCGAGGGAATGTGTAACCGTCGAGGAGATGTTGGGCAGGCGAGGCCATTCCGTCGGGAATTCGGCAGTGACATAGGCAAGGTCCTGAACCACCGTTTTTCCGACGGCTGATACTTGCGAGCGTGAGGCCATGACGTGAGATGGTAAAGAGGAGACTATGGTCAGCGGGGCCGACACCGTTAGCCTCCTATCATGCTCTTGGGGGGTGTTGCAGAAATGACGTTGGTGGATGCCACGACGTAGATCGGCTCGCCCTGTGCATTCTGTTTGTTCAGGCGCGTGATTTTTGAGACGACAGTTTTTAGCTTGACGAGAGACCCGTCGGAACACCGATACTCATTCCACTTCTCGCTGAGAGGCTCAAATTCCAGCTCTTCGCCCTCGACCCATTCATCACCGAATTTGATCTTCACCCGAGGTCCCATGAGAGCCTCCACTGTGTTGAACAGAAACCGGAAGTGTCGGCGTGAGCACTCCTTGTATGACCGATTCCGCTCCAAATTGCAAGAGAGAATTTCAACAGAAATAGCTCACTTTGGCATGTTTGGCGCTCAAACTGGACATTTCCTGTCAATGGGTAGTGATTGACGATCCCGGATTGCACACCTATACTACTAGCATTCGTCGCTTGTTGCTGCTTGTGTTGAGGGGGCGAGTCATGGGCTATCTGAACTTGATCTGGAAGAACATGGTCAGGAATCGGCGACGGACCCTGCTCACCATCTTGAGCATCGCTCTGTCGTTGTTCGTGCTCTCGACGCTCATGACGGTCCTGACCGAGTTGAACCGCGAGCCGGAAGGTGAGGACACCCACCTGAGGCTCATCGTGCGGCGGGCCAGCTCGCTCGGCGATCCCTTGCCCGAGGCGTACGGTGACAAGCTGAAGCGGGTCCCTGGGGTCCGAATGGTCTCAGTGCTGACCTGGTTTGGCGGGATCTACGTCGATGAAGGAAACTTCTTTGCTAACTTCGCCTCTGACCCCGAGACCCTGTTCCCGGTCTTTCCCGAGAATCGGATCCCGCCGGAGCAGTTGAGGGCGTTTCAGAAGGAGCGGACCGCGGCCGTCGCCGGTCGCAAACTCGTCGAACGGTTCAAGTGGCGCCTCGGCGACCGGATCGTCCTGCAAGGCACGATCTATCCGGTCGATCTGGAGTTCGTCCTGCGCGGGATCTACACCGGGACCGACGAGACCGCCTTCTTCTTCCATCGGGCCTATCTTGAAGAGGCGCTGGAGCGACCCGGTAAAGTTGGCACCTTCTGGCTCAAGGCCGCCTCGGCGGTCGACATTCCGAGGATCATCGAGGCGGTGGATATCATGTTCAGGAATACCGACGCGGAGACGAAGACCGAGACCGAGCGCGCCTTCCAATTGGGGTTCGTGTCGATGATGGGCAACGTCAAGACCCTGATCATCAGCATCTCGAGCGTGGTGGTGTTTACGATCCTGCTGGTGACCGCGAATACTATGGCGATGTCGATCCGAGAGCTGGCGAGAGAGATCGCACTCCTCAAGACGCTCGGGTTCGGTCGCCGCCGGTTGCTCGGTATCCTGATGGCAGAGTCGGCCGCCATCGCGCTGACGGGCGGCGTGCTGGGGTGCGGTGGCGCACGCCTTTTCTACTCCGTGGTGCATGTCTGGCGCTACATGGAGGGGATGTTCCCCGTCTTCATCGTGGCGCCCTCGACGATCCTGCTCGGTCTCCTCCTGTCCATTCTGATCGGTCTGGCCAGCGCTGCGGTCCCGGCATTCCGGGTAAGCCATCTGACGATCGCCGAGGCGTTGCGCCGCGTCGGCTAAAGTGCTTCAACAGGCTGCTGAATGCGCTGCCGTCCGCCCCAGGATCCTTCGACAAGCTCAGGCGGCGCACTGAGTCAGTCGAAGTGACAGGCCTGTCGAAACACGAAAGTGACTTTATCGACAGCCTGTCAATGCGAGTGAAAAATGGGCGCTCCGGATTGACTTATTGAAAACAGGTGGTGCACACGCCATGCTCATTTGGGATTGATCTGTGGAATCAACCGAATGGACGATTCACGCAAATTTCATCGCTCCATCACCTGTGAGTAAGATGCCCTCAACTGTTACCCATCAATGGGATAGTTCCCGCAGCATGAAAGCCCGGCTATCAGGCAAAGCATCGACGAATCTTTGCGTGGGCCTGTTTTCGAGCTTGTGGAGTAATGGCGAGGGGTGTCATCACAGCCCTGAGCCACCTCCAAACCCAAACGTCGCTGGTTCGCATCCAGCCACCGCAACTACCCAGAGCCTCTATGTCACTGTCATGCGGGGCCGACTCTGCAGGAGCACGATCCGAATCCAGACACGAGTCAAACGGGTGATTCGGTGCGTGGCCGCGTAGCGCAAGAGTGCGACGCTTTCACCCGATCGATAGCGGTTCTCCGGCTGTCCAGGATAACATGTGATCCAGCGCTGTTCCTGCCCGGTGCGCGCGCGTGCCCTCCCGCCCGGCGGTTGAGTTCATCCCAAGCCGGCTTGCGTTTTCCGACACCCTTCGAGGTAATAGTCCAAAGAGTTCAGTGAGCGCCTCCGTGGATGAATTGTCCGAGCGTGGCTAGGAGCAATACACGGTAGGGAGAGGTTCCAGATGGTCCAAACGTTTCGTAATCTGCTACGCCGAAAGGTTCGCACCTGCCTGACCATCCTCGGCGTGACGGCCGGCGTCCTTGCACTCACCCTCATGGGGGCGATGTCCGAAAAGCTCAACATCCTCGTGGAGGGCGCCGCCAAATACTACAATACTCGCGTTATCGTGCAACCCCGATCCGCAGGACCTGGAGATTTTCTTGGCCATCTTCTCTCAGCTCACATCGCTGAGGAGATCAGGCGTCTTCCGGGCGTGGACGTGGCGTTTCCGACAGCTTACATGCTGCACTACGAGGGCGAGGAGCCCTCTCCGTCTCCTGGCCTTGGCTTCCCCCCGTTGGTGCACGGGGTGGATGCGCGCCGACTTGCCTACGAAAAAGACCAGTATCCAGTTGTCCTCGCTGCCGGGCGTCTGTTCAGGCCTGGCGAACGGGGTGCAGCCATGGTGGGTGCCGACCTCGCCGGTATTCACAAGCTTAGCCTGGGTCACACGATGAACGTGCGAGGGCGCCCGTTTCGAGTTGTTGGAATCATGGAGCGTACACTTGCCGTGCGGGACAATACGGTTCTCGTGCCCCTGCAGGACGCCCAGGAGTTATTGGCTTCTGCGCTGCCGGCGCCCTTCAGCCACGATCCATACTCCCTTGCATCGGAGATTGAGGTCTTCCCGGCTGATCTTGCAAACGCCGCTGAAGTGGCAGAGGTAATCAATCACCGAATCAAGGGCGTTAGGGCAGTTCCGCCCGGGGAGACCGAACGTCGATTCCGCCAGAGCGTGAAGATCTTTAACGTGATTACTATCGGGAGTGCGGTCATCGCGGTCCTAATAGCTGGCCTTTCCGTTGTCAACACCATGGCCATGGCCATCTCCGAACGGACATGCGAAATCGGAGTCAAGAAAGCGATAGGGGCGACGGATGCTCACATCGCCAGAGAATTTCTTGGAGAGGCGGTGGTGCTGGGATTCATTGGGGGCGTGCTGGGCCTGGCGGGCGGTAGCGTGATGGTCTCCCTCCTAAACCACGCCAGCGTGAGTCAGGGTGTGATAATCTTCGTGGTCACCAAACGTCTCGCCATCATCGCCCTGATTTTTGCGACCCTGCTTGGGGCGGGTGCGGGCTTGTACCCAGCGATGGCAGCCGCGCGACGCAACCCGGTGGAAGCGCTGAGGGCCGGCTGACGTGCCAATCTTGGAGACGCGGGACCTCATAAAGCATTATCGTCTTGGCAACCGAGAGGTGCCCGCGCTCAACGGTGTCACGCTTCAGGTAGAGCACGGTACGTTTCTTGCCATCATGGGCCGGTCCGGTTCCGGCAAGTCCACCTTGCTTAACCTCGTCGGTTGTCTCGATCGGCCAACAAATGGTGAGATCGTTCTCGGCGGTGTGGAACTGACCCGCGTGGTTCGGCGGGATCTTCCCCGGATACGCCGGAAAGAGCTAGGCTTCGTGTTCCAACACTTCCACCTCCTACCGACGCTGACGGCGCTCGAGAACGTCATGTTACCCTTACGGTATGACGGCATCGCCGCCAGGGAGGCTCGGAGCCGCGCCAACGAAACGCTGGAGGCGGTATCGATGGGACACAGACTGGGTCACCGTCCGACAGAACTCTCCGGGGGAGAATCGCAACGGGTAGCGATCGCCCGCGCTTTGGTGAATCGACCGAGACTTGTCCTGGCTGACGAACCCACAGGGGACTTGGACACGGAAACCGCATCAAGCATCATCGGGCTGATGAAGCAACTGAATCACGCCCTGGGTCAGACCTTCTTGATAGTGACTCATGATCCCATGGTCGCGCAGCAGGCCGGAAGGATCATTTGTTTGAAGGACGGCAGGATCGAGAGCGACTGCATGAAATAGCACCGCGCCTTAATTGGTGAGGATGGCCTGCGGGGGCGTCCCAAAAACAGTTGGCCGGTGGGTATGCCGCGACGGTCCCATCGTCGTCAATCACTCCTCCCCGTTCCACTCCATATCACTCGTGATTGCCTCTCGCAGGCTGATCCCCAACCGACGGCTTTGGGAGAGGATTTCCGGCCAGATCAACCCCTGAAAGACAAACGGCCATGGGTCGCGACGATCAAAGAGCACGTCCTGGCTGATCCAGTAGGTGTGACCCCATTCTCGGAAGGCGCGGGCGGAACGAATTGATTTCAGCGCATGCAGCACCATCGCTCCGGCCAGCATCCGCGGTTGGGTCAGGTTCGGGCGGACAATCTGACAGCCGCCATCCACAAAGGTCCCCGGGAACTCAGGTGTGCCTCCGAATAAATGTACGCCACTCGTCGTGCGCGGGTTACACTCGATGGCAAACAGATCGCCACCTTTGGTCTCGATGAAATCGATACCGATCTGGCCCGTGAACCTCTCCTTCCGAACAAATGCGCTCACCCACGCCATGCCTCCAGGATGGTCCTCATGTCTGAACGCAAAGGTCGGCCCATGGTCAAAGCTATAGGTGGGAGTGTAGGCGGAGTGAGCCGTGATCCGTCCTTCCTGGACGACGCTGTAGGTGCAGAGAGGTCGCCCGTCAACAAAGTCCTGAGCAACCCAGGGTCGACGACCGGTGGGGCAGATATTGCTCACATCCTGGCGTCCCCTTGGCCTGATGATAGTATGAGACCCGTAACGCGAGAAGACCGGCTTCAACACCAAATCCCGGCCACCGTCGAGTGCCGCTCGGAGGGAATCTTCGTTGTCGATCAACGACGTAGAAGGCACCTTCAGGCCGTGCAGCCTCGCACGGTTGACGAACGTCCACTTGCTGTGTAGATTCCCCAGAGTCTCAAGACAATCTGCGAAGACCACGCACCGACCGTCCAAGAGGTCTCTATGCATCGCGATAAAGAACACCTCCTCGCAGGTGGGCACGAGCAGGTCGACACGCTCACGCTGCACAATCTCCAGCAGCTCGGAGGCGTAGAGGCGCGGGTGTCGGTTGGGAGGGGGTAGCACATAGTTTTTCGCGATGGCCCGAGACGGTCGTGAGAGGTACCACTTTGGACTATCGGCCATGATCACGCGGAAACCGTTCGCATGGAACACCCTTGCGAGCTCCAGAGCGCCTAGCGAGCGGCCACCGGTCAGGAGCACGGTCTTGACAGAGTGCCGGCCCTGACTCTCCGACACTGAACGGACGCGTGAACGTGCATGAGGGCCGTTTGGGGCAGATGGCCCTGTCGCTCCAGGCGACGGCGCCGCTGGATGCCAGGAGGTGGATAGCGGGCCCGATTCGTCATGCCGCGGTCCAGCAGGTCCCGGAGGTGCGGTCCCGATGAATATGTAGTAGGGGATCGGTAGCCAGCGTGACGGGATCCGATGCTCGGAGAAGTGCTGGACTTGGAAGTGCCGGTGGAGATATGGCACATGATCCGGGTTCAGGAAGATATTGTTTGCGAGAGAGCAGGCCGGCCAAAAGGTGCGGGTGAACCAAGAGTGCCGGACACGGTCAGGCGCAGGGTGTTTCCGCGAGACGTAGAAGTCCACGACCCCGATGGTACCTCCCGGGCGCAAGAGTCTCCGGGCCTGGTCAATCGCCGCAAACCAGTCCGGGATCATCGTGAGCGAATAAGAAAACGTCACAACGTCCGCCAAGACCCCGGGAAGGTCGAAGGCGGAAACATCGGCTTCGATCACCTCAACGTTCGTCCAGCCGCGGGTGCGGATTCGTTGTCTCGCCATGTCGAGCATCGAGGGTGACAGATCGACGACGTAGATTTTGGCCAATCGGCGCAGACCGTCGCCGAGTTGCTCCAGGCTCCAGCCGGTCCCAGCGCCCATATCAATCCAGACACCGCCTTCGGGAACTGGCAGGGCGCTGTACATCTCCCGTCGGCCATGGAGGAAGGATGCCCGCGATTCGTCGTAGCTCGAGGCCTGCGTGCCATAAAAGCCTTCCAAGCGAGCTGCATAGCTATGTCCACGAATGGGAGCAAGCAGGAGGTGGTAGACTGCCCTGGCAGTGCGCATGCCTAGCCTCGCCGCGCTGAGTTGAGGTTGTACCCGCCTCTGCCGATAGGTCCGTGGCCGCTCAGGATTACACTCAAGAACTCAGACAGACCACTTGAGTTTCTTACGCCCTCACAGCTTACTCGGTGAGTGCCTCACCTCGCTCGCAAAGCGTGCTGGCGACAGCCCAGTCCTCGTCTCGAGCGGTGTAGACCAGAAGTGGGACGCCGCCGAGGTCCGGAAACTCTCGGGCAAGTCGCTCCTCCAGAACGATCTCAACCCGTCCCGTGCGGGCATCCAGCTTTTGGACCAGCACCGAGCGTGGACCCTCCCCAAAGCCCTTCCCGATTGCCTTCGCCACAGCCTCCTTGGCGCACCAGAGGCGCGTCACCCATTCCTCCCGCGAAGCGGCCGGCAGCGAATCGAGGAGCCACCGCTCGCCCTCGGTGAAGGTGATCCTCTGGAAGGTCTCCTGGTGCGGTCGGATGCGCTCGATGTCAACGCCCAGCCGCTGGTCTTGGGAGCAATAGCCAGCAATGGCGACGGCGAGGCCATCGCTGTGAGCGATAGAGATGGCTGGCACGATCACTGATCCGCCAAGGCCGGCGATGCGGGCGAAAGGGTGGCCGCACGGGTCGTGGGCGATCTCGATGTCCGCCGGGCAGACATTTATGCCTTCACGCTGCCTCAGCAGCCATCGCACCGCGTCCTTGGCGGTAGCCCTACCGAAGAGCCATTCGGTCCGCCGAGCCTCGGGACCCCGCAGGCTCGTAAACTCCGCCCGTTCGGCCCTGGAGAGGATCACGTGGGCCAGGGCTTGTCTGACGATGGGCCGGGTGGTTTCCCACGTGAGGTCTAACCGTTGACTCGCGAAGGCCCTGCGGGAGGGAAAGCTGGCGATCGGGAGGTCCCAGGCTTTCGTGAGGAGGTGTTGCCTCGGAAAGCGGAAGAAATCGTAGAACTCCCTCGGCCAGAAGGAGCGAACGTCCTCCCAGCCCACTAACCGGAGCCGCAGCTGCCCATCGGGACTGAACAGGTTCATCGTGGCGCGGACCTGGCGGGAGGTCACCTGCTGGACCTCCACCTCGCACCGCACCTGCTCTAGTTCCCACCGACTCGCCTTGAAGATTTCGAGCGCCACCAGCCGAACCGGCAGGACGGTATACCCACTCTCCAAGCGCTCCGCGGCCCAGTACCCCAACATTTGTCCGGCGGCATCCAACAGGACGGGGTCGATCACCAGGGGCGGGATCGGGAGGGACCGAAACAAATCGGTCGGGGGGGAAACCTGCAGATGGCCAACGATGCCGTTGTCCCCTGACCGCTCGAGCGAGGCCACCTTTTGGAACCGCGGGCCGTGGAACATCAGTCTTTCCTCATACATTTGTGCCGCCGTGTGCCTGCATAGGCGCACGGAGGCCAGAGCAATGAGTGCAATCGGAGGGGGCGCGGGATAGGCATCGGCGAAAATCGCCGTCGCTTCCGCGAGCGGATCCTCCCCCGGCCCCTCCGCTGCGGCGGCACGGCCCAGGTTCCTGATCTTTACCTCCACTAGGTCGCCGGATGTTCCCCTCCGAGCAGCGATCTCAAGGGTCATCGGAGCGCTCACGGCGATCCACTGGCGCACAAGGACCTCCCGCATGCCCGTCAGCACCTTTCCCGGCATCACCGACGCAGCCGCCTCGGCCATGATCTCCATACACATGGTGAACGGCATGATCGGCAATGGTTTCAGCCCCTCATCGAAATCGGACACCTCGAAACCAAAGGTATGATCACGGAGGAAGATGTCCTCTTCCGGGTCGATGCGCCGCACGATGACAATTTCTTGGCCCGGAGTCAAGGAAGTGACCTTGCCGATGAAGGGAAGGGACGGCCCGGATGTCGCAGGGAGTGCTTCGCTCGGGCCCCGCGCCGGAACGGGCCCCGCGCCACCCATGAATGTCGCCATGACCTCCTGCTGTACGGCCAGAAAGCGTTCCATCGTTCGCAGGTGGTCCTGCATGACGTGTGAGATGGAATCCGTGGAGCCGCGGGTGTGATCGGGGATTGTCCCCGTAGGACGGCGACCCGATCGTGCCCTAACTCGTTCCGGGGAAAGTCGCACGGAAGGGAGATCCAGGGACAGCGGTACACTTGAACGTTGTGTCGTGGCTGCTGCAGCTGCCGGCGGAGTGTCCAGCGGAAGCCGCCGGAGTCCCCGGATTTTGTAGAGGTGGTCCAGGCCCATGCTCACCCCTTGAGCGGCCAGGGCCCCGATAAGGTGGTGGAGCTGAGTGATACCGGCATGCTGCCGCCCATCACATGCCATGGCGAGGTGGGCGCGCCCCCGGAGGATATCGGCTACACAGGCCGTCAGGGTGTCCCCTGGACCCACCTCCACGAAGATTCGCGCCCCGGCGTGGTAGAGGGCCTCGATGGTTCCCCGGAGGTCCCCGGGGCGGGACCAGTGGTCGGCTACGAGCGACCGAATCTCCCATGGCTCCCGGGGGTAGGGGGACATCATCGTTGCGGAATAGATCTCGATTTCGGGCGAAGAGAGAATCAGCCCCTCGAGGAACTCCTCCTTCTCCTCCCGGGCTGCTGAGGCGACTACCGGCCCCTTCCCTTTCTCTCTGACCCGCTCGTAAACCGAGCTCAGTTCGACGAGGCGTTCCAGCAAGAGATCATCGGAGCCCATACAGCCCGAGGCGATCAGGGCCGCGTACTCCCCGCTCCCGTGGCCAAGCAGCGCATCGGGTCGAATCTCCAGCAGGCGGAGCACTCCGTAGAGGCTCAAGTCGGCCGTCAGAATTGTTGCGAGAGCGGCTCCCATTCCCCGGAGCTCTCGCTCCATCTCCATGCGCCCCGCGTCCGAGCATCGCGAAGGCGGAAAGGTGCACAGGCTCGGACGGAGGGGGCTGCCCGCCTTTCGGAAGACCTGATCAGTCCTATCAAAGAACGCCCGGACTACTGGCAGGTGAATGCAGAGGTCCTTGAGCATGTTCGGGTACAGGCTCTCCTCTCCGGGGAACAGGAACACCAGCTTGCCATTTCCGCACAACGGTTGCTCGGAGAAGTACACACCCCTCACGTCCACAATTTCTCGACATCCGGAATCCGAAAGGCACTCTCGCGCCCTCTCCAGCTTATCCCGAAGATCATCGATACATGAGCTGACGAGCGCCAGACACAGGGTGCCTTCACGCGGACCGGTGTTCAATGTGTAGGCGAGATCCCTCAGATGCACCTGGCCGGAAGTCTCCAGGTGCCGCCCCACTCGCCGCACCTGTTCAACCAGGTCCTCCCGTGATCTTGCCCACAACAGGCACACTTCCGTCTCCCAATGCAGGCGCCCGCTTGCCCCGCCGCTGTCGGCCCCGGGAGGGAACTCCTCCAAGATCACGTGGGCGTTGACGCCGCCGAAGCCAAAGGCGTTTACACCGGCGCGCCGAGGGGTCCGGAGCGCTCCATGGATCCAGGGGCGCGCCTCGGTGTTGACGTAGAAGGGTGTTTTATCCATCCGAAACTTAGGGTTCGGTGTCTCACAATGCAGCGTCGGAGGCAGGACCCGATGATACAAGGCAAGCGCTGCCTTGATCAGGCCGGCGATCCCCGCTGCCGGCATCAGGTGGCCGATCATGGACTTGACACTTCCGACCGCGCAGGTGGGGAGGCGCCCCGCACGGGGGCCAAACACGCGGGTGAGCGCCTGCATCTCGGCGAGGTCCCCCACGGGCGTGCCCGTGCCGTGAGCCTCGATCAGCTCTACGGTTTCCGGAGCGATGCTGGCCATCTCATAAGCGCGCCGGACGGCGAGCTCCTCGCCTTCCACCCGGGGGTGGAGCAGGCCCTCACCTCGCCCATCGCTGGAGGTGCCAACCCCCCGAATGATTGCATAGATTCGGTCGCCGTCCTGTTCGGCGTCTGCCCTGCGCTTGAGAACCACGACCCCCACGCCCTCTCCCGGAAGAGTGCCATCGGCGTGCTCATCAAAAGGCCGAATCTGAGATCGCCGCGACAGGGCGTTGAGCTGCGAGAATACGACCAGAAACGGCACCTGTGTGGCGAGATGAGTGCCGCCAACGAGCGCTAGGTCGCACCGTCCGGTGAGGAGGGCGCGAACCGCCAAGTCCACGGCGATGAGAGCCGAGGCACAGGCGGCGTCCACCGTGAAATTCGGCCCCATGAGGTCCAGGCGATTGGCGAGGCGGCCCGTCACGAGATTCGGGATCAGAGAGCCAGCCGTGTCCGGGCCGAAGTGAGGCAAGCTGGCTTTCAATTCCCGCTTGATCGCCTGGAGATCCTCGGCCGTGTACTCGGAATGGAGGCTCTGGAGGATTTGCAGGGTCTGCTCGATGCCGAGGGTCCGTGCCGCGAGGCTGACATAGCCGCGGTTGCCGTAGTTTCCTCGGCCAAGGATCACCTCGGTCCGGTCCCGCTGGAATGGTCGGGCAGCATAGCCTGCGTCGGCAAGCGCCTCGCAGCCGACCCGCAAGCCCAGAAACTGGTCCGGATCTCCTCCCTCGATTATTATGGGCATCACCCCGTACTCGAGCGGATCAAATTCCAAGTCCCTCAGGTATCCACCGCGCTTACAATACAGTTTGTCTTCGGCGTGGGAGTCTGGATCGAAGAAGGTCGCGGGGTCCCATCGACCGGGGGGTACGTCGGTGATGGCGTCGACTCCGGAAACGATGTTGTGCCAGTACGCATCGAGATTGCGCGCTCCGGGGAAGATGCACGCCATCCCGATTATGGCGACCTCTCCTCCCGGGCTAGGGCGCCCGCCGTCCGGCTCGCGGTCAGCCCTTGTCACGGCTCGGTTCCTTCCGCCATCCGATCCACCGGTCTCCGACAAGCCCCCTCCACGTCCTCCAGGACACCCAACACGCGACCCTCGCCGTCATGGAAGAACAAATCCGCACGAAGGATGCCGGCTCCGGATTCAGGCCTGATGCGCGCCCGACAGTCCACCCGTGGGCCGGACAGGGGGCCGAATCGCCAGTACGCGCGGAACCTCGACGGGAGTGGGGTCATATCCCAATGCAGGCGGGTCCACAGGATTAACAGTTGGAGACCGCTATCGATGACGACAGGATCGAGCAGCCAGGCCGCCTCGCGGCCGCCGGTGAAGAACTCGTCAGGGAAGGAGGGTCTCAGGGAACCGCTGATGCCGTCGGCCTGTACCCCGTGCACGGCGACCAACCCTCGAAACAACGGGCCTTGGAACAGCCATTGGCGATAGGCCTCTTCAGCGCTCAGCGGGAAAGACCTGAGTTCCCCAAACGATGGGAGTTGAATGGGCCCTGGCGAGGACAGCTTGGACGCGAGTTCGACGACCGCCCGATAGTAAGGCCGTCGAGCATCCACCATGTCCGTGATAGTCACCTCCACCTGGGTTGCCTCGCCGGAGGCGCGGCCGCAAGGTGTGGCCACAATGCGGAGATTGCGAGGACCGTTCCCCATGACGATGCCATGGAGGACCTGGAGGTCTCGCACCGCAACCAGTTCGAGGCCCGAGCAGGCCAAGGCGGCGACCTCGGCCATGAGTTCACACGCGAGGGCCATGGGCAAGACCGGGCTTCCGTTGAGCTGGTGATCGTAGAGGTAGCGGTCGCGCAGGGGGTCCAGGCGTCGGAGCACCTCAATCGCGCCTCCCTTACCTGGCAATGTCGTAGCCTCCCTCAGCATGGGTAGGGTCCGCTCCTGCCGAGGTGACGGCGGTTCCGGAGGGGTTTCCGATCCGCCACCGGTGAGGAGGACTTCGGCCTCGCCCTTGCGCCCGCAACGGATCTCGTCATCGATGCTCCGGCAGCCGACCTGCGGCGAGATCAGCTCGATCCCCCGGAGGGCCAACCGCCGCTCCAGTTCCGGTCCGACCATGCCCACCTTCGCCCAGGGTCCCCAGTTGACGGCGACCACTCGCCCCGCCCAACGACGGTCCAAATACAGGGCCAGCTTGTTCACCACCTCGTTGGCTGCCGCGTAGTCGCCCTGACCCCGATTCCCGAATCTCCCCGCTGCTGAAGCAAAAAAGACCAGGAACTTCAGGGAATCGGGCCGGAGTCTGCGGCTCAGAATGAATGCTCCGTCCACCTTGGTGTCGAACACCCGATCAAACGACTCGGGCAGTTTATCCTTAACAAGTTTGTCCTCGATCACGCCGGCCCCGTGTATGACACCATCGATTCGGCCGTAGGTCTCGTACAGCCCGTCGATGACGCTGCCGAAGGCCGTCTCATCCCGCACATCAATGGAGAAATAGTGCGCTCGAGCCCCGGCGCGCTCGATGGCCGCCAGGGTACCGCGAATCTCTCGGTCCCGAAGCAGGCGATCGTATTTGGCCTCGACCTTGGCCAAGGTCACCGCTTGGCCCTCTTGATCAAGCCGGGCCATCAGCGCCGCCTTGAGCTGCTGGGGAGTGGAAAGCCCAACCGTCTCCGGCGGCTCTTCCGGCGCCGGCAAGGGAGTGCGACCAACCAGGAGGAGCGTTGACTGGTACCGCACAGCCAGGTGGCGTGCGATCTCACCGGTGATCCCCCGCGCCCCACCCGTCAGCAGGATGACCCAAGAGCGGTCGACGGCCACCAGTGGCGGCCCCTCAAGCTGCAGGGCGGTCGTCGTCGGTCGGAGGACCAGTCGCCGCTCCCCCTGATACCCCACCTCGACCTCGTCACCGGCGGAGAAGAGTTCCTGGACTACGTGGGAGATGAGGGCGCTGCTGGGCTCCAGCGGGTTCAAGTCGATGACCTTCACCCTGACCTCGGGCCATTCTTGGGCCAGCGTCTTCATCAAGCCTGCGACGCCCCCCTGTCCCGGGAAGAACTCCGAGTTCGCCGGTGATCCGGTGGCGAAGGCGCCGCCAAGCCCTGTGGCCGCCAGGAGGCAAGCCCCCCCACGCTGCGCTGCACTCTGCAACTCCCCCTGCAGGCCCCGAGCAAGGTAGAAGAGGCTCTTGACCTCCAACCGGAGGCGGCCTCGCCACGCCGGAAGGTCCATGTCTCGGAAGTTTCCGTCGACCTTAAGGGGAAGGAGGTGGACCAACCCTCCCATGCTCCCCTGTCTCCTGCGAATTAACTCGAGGAGCTCGGAGACCCCCTCGGGCGAGGCGAGGTCGGCCACGTAGCGACCGGAGGATGTCTCCAGCGTTTCCTTGGCTGCCCGGATTAGGGCCACGGCATGGCCTCTCTCCACGAGCTGGTCAGCCAGACCTTGGGCGATTCCGTTCTCGTCGTCGGTGAGAACCACGACGCCAGCGATCTCGAACCGGACCGCTTGGCGAGGGAGGCAGGCCTCCGCCGGAACCACCGTGTAACGGCAAAGGGACTTGCCTCCAAGTGGGTCCTGACTACTCTCCTGCTCGCCTTGGGCGAGCAGGCCGCTCCGCTCATCCCCATCGGATCCAGCTACGTCCTGCGGTCCAGGCGTGACCGCTGAACCGGAACGCAAGAATCCCATGGTCCACTCGATAATGCCCCGCAACGTTCTGATGGCTCCCAGTTTCTCCATCTCTTCTTCGCTGAGCGCATCGCCCGGCGACGCGAAGAGGCGGTGGTAATTGCCGAGGATCTCGATCCGCTTGATGGAATCGATCCCCAGGTCAGCCTCTAAGTCGAGATCCAGGTTCAGCATTTCGGTCGGATAGCCGGTGCGATCGCTGACGAGTCGGAGAAGGCGAGAGGCCAGTGCCTCTTCGCTGAGTGGACCCGGTCCCTCCGGCAAGGTCGTGCCGGCTGCGGAAGGCGGGTCACTCGTAACCCACTCGCCAGCACCGTCTCTGGAAGGCGGCGACGGTCCGGGGACAGCGAATGCCACATGAGTGGCGGTGCCAGTTCTACCACCGTCTTGTTGGTTCCAGAGGTAGGCCTGCATGACTTGCTGTTGCGTCTCGAGAAAGCGATTCATCAGCTGCTGGAATTGGCTCATCACCTTCGCGACTTCTTGGCCCTCGTGGGCTGCGGCAGCAGGGGCAGGCGTGTCTTGGCGCGCCAGGCCAGCGAACGGTAGCGAAGAGGGTGACGTGGGCGCTGGTGTCGGCCGTAACGCCGTAGATGTAAGGGTCTCCAGAAGAGGGGATAGGTTTGCCACTGGGGTGGAAGCAGTGGGCCGGTCCCTGTCGGGATCGGCTCGCGGGGACGTGGACGACTCGACCAGGGCTCGGTCTGGTTCTGAACCGTCTGCAGCCGGCCATGCCTTGCCACCGTCCACGAGCCACACCGTCGCACCGGGGCGCTTCTGCCCGGCTCCTCTTGGCAGATCGTCCAGGTTCAGCAGAGTGACAGGGACCCCCGCAAAGAGCCGTTCGAGCTGGACCGGCAGTCCCTCCGCAGCCAATCTTCCCAAGAGGTGGAGGAGTTGAACCACCGACGAGCGGCCGGGCTGATCCGAGGCTGCCACGAGATGCGGCCGGGCCCCGAGGATCTGGTCCGTGAGGCCGCTGAGGACGTTGCGGGGACCCACTTCCACGAAGATACGCGTGCCGGCCGCATAAAGCGCCTCGATTTCCTCGACGAACCGAATCGGCCGAACGAGGTGGTCTACTAGTAGAGTGGCGATGGCCCTCGGGTCCCGCGGATGAGGTTCTGCGGTCGTGTTGGAAAACACTTCGACTTTCGGCTCGCTCAAGTGGATGGCCGAGAGATACTCGGCCAGTTTGCGCTGTGCTGGAGCAACGATGGGGGAGTGAAAGGCGCAAGCGACGGGGATAAGTCGGGCGGGGATCCCGGCGACCTTGAAGGCCTCGAGGCTCTTTCCGATCGCCAACCGTGCCCCGCCGATGACCGTCTGCTGCGGCCCGTTGTAATTGGCCAGCACCACGCCTTCAATAGCGCTGAGGACTTGCCGCACGGATTCGGTGCCCGCCTCCACCGCGGCCATGGTCCCCGGTTCCTCGCCCGCCGCCTCAATCATGAAGCGGCCTCTCGCCTCCGAGAGCGCGAACAGGTCCTGTTCGAGGAAGACCCCGGCCGCGCAGAGGGCAACGTACTCGCCGAAACTGTGGCCCGCGACAATGTCCGGTCGGACCCCCAGCCGTCCCAGCAGGTGAAAGACCGCGAGGCCCGCCGCCGCGACGGCTGGCTGCGCCACGTTCGTCTGGAGCAGCGCCTCCCGCCGCGCCCGCGCTTCTTGCTCACTGAAGCTGGGGGGTGGGAAGACGTAGGCGCTCAGCGGCAGTGGCAACTTCCCCGACAGGGCGCGGTCTGCCCGTTCGAATTGCTCCCGAACCTCCGTGAAGTCGATCGCTAAGTCCCGCAACATGTCGGGGTATTGGGAACCCTGTCCCGGGAACAGAAAGGCTATCTTCGCCTGGTGCGCCAGCGGCTGCTCCGAGAAGTAGACCCCTCTCGGGTCCACGAGCCGGACGTCAGCCGAGCGCGTCAACGAATCGCGGACCAAGGCAAGCTTGGCTCCTAGGTCTTCTAACGAGGCGGCAACCAGCGCTAAGGTCGCTGCTGGCTGGCCAGCAGGGCCGGTGTCGACCTCAGCGGCTCTGTAGAGTGAATAGGCGAGATCGGGCAGTGGCGGCCGGGCGCCCTCGGCGAGAGCCTTTTCCAGGGAGTCGATGGCGTCAAGGAGCCCACGCCGAGATTTTACCCTCCAGATGAGGAGTTCGGCCGGTCGATTCTGAAGGGGAGATCCGGCTGCAGGCACCATGTAGTCCCCGGTATATTCTTCAAGAACCGCATGGAAGTTTGTCCCCCCAAAGCCGAACGCGCTCACCCCTGCGCGGCGAGGGAGACCATCGCCCTGCAGCCACGGGCGGGGTTCACTATTGATGTACAGGGGGCACTCAATGTGCCTCATCTTCGGGTTCGGAGTCTGAACGCCCAGGGTCGGGGGCAGGACATGATAGTAGAGAGCCAGTGCCGTCTTGATCAGACCAGCCACTCCGGCCGTGCTCTTGGTGTGGCCGATCATCGACTTGACCGAACCAATGGCACAGCTCTGCGGTGCGGCGCGTGCCTCTTCGATGACCTGGCTCAAGGCTTCCAGCTCAGCTCGGTCGCCCGCGACGGTCCCGGTACCGTGGGCTTCAATGAGGCCGACGGTCGCCGGTGAGATGCCGGCCTTGGCATACGCTCTCCGCAGTGCCCGGACCTGCCCTTCCGGACTGGGGGCCATCAGCCCCTTCTTTCGGCCGTCGCTGCCCGCACCAACGCCTTTAATCACGGCGTAGATCCGGTCCCCGTCCCGCTCCGCGTCCGACAGCCGCTTGAGGATCACGATCCCGATACCTTCACTAATCGCTATACCATCCGCCTGCGCATCGAAGGTTCGACATTGTCCGGTGGGCGAAAGGGCGAACGACTTACTGAAACAGAGGTAGACGAACGGACTCTGAAAGGTGTCGGCACCCCCGACGATAACCATGTCGCTGGTCCCGTCCTCAAGCTCCTTCACGGCCAGGTGAACCGCGGCCAGCGACGAGGCACAAGCCGCATCCACCGTGAAGTTTACGCCTCCCAGATCGAACCGATTCGCTACGCGTCCGGCAGCAACGTTCATCAAGATGCCGGCGAAGGAATCCTCTGTCCACTCGGGGAGAATCTGCTCAAGGCGAGCGTACGCCTCCGGCGAGGTCTGCCCATAAACCTTGGGAAGACACGAGCGGAGGCCGTACAGTTGGGCCAGGTCACCGGCCCCACCCGCACCCAAGATCACGGACGTGCGTTCACGCTCGAAGGGTCGGTCCAGATAGTCGGCATCCTTGAGCGCCGCACGAACCGCCTCCAGCGCGAGAAGATGGAGTGGCTCAATGGAGGATAGGCTGCTGGGCGGGATGCCGTAGACTATCGGGTCGAAGGGTACCGCCTCGATGAAGCCGCCCCATCTTGAGTAGACCCGGTCCTTAGCCTGCGGGTCCGGATCGTAGTAGCGTGTCCACTCCCAGCGATCCGGTGGGACTTCGGTGATGGCATTGACCTTGTTGAGAATGTTACGCCAATAAGTCCGAAGGTCGGGCGCGTTCGGGAGGATGCAGGACATTCCGATAATCGCGATCTCTGACGGCCTGGCGCATCTAGTGGTCAAGCGCGCTTCGTGCGCCTCCGGAGCCCTGCGCTCGTCTTCTACCAGGACCTCCAGTCTTTCGGTGCCGCCCACGGCCACATCGTGGTGAAGGTCCTCGATGGTGGCAAGTCGACTCCTGAGGGCCACGGCCTGGCCGACCATGTACATCCCCTGCACCCGCTGTTCCTCATCGCTCAGCGTCGCGAACCCGGCGGGTGGGCCATCGCTGGCCTGACCACCACGGGCAATCCCCTTGGAGGCGATGCGCAGACGTCCAAGATTCATGGCCTCCAATGCCAACTGGATTTCCGTGTGGGATCGCCCCGCCTGCACGAGCTGCCGCCTTTCCCGGAGGAACTCCTCCACGTAACGGGACTCGAGGCAGCGGGTCAGGTGGCCTGGGGCTGTCTCCAGGAGCACTGTCCGCTCACCGCGCAGAGCCTCCTCCTGGAAGCCTCTGACAATGGCGCCAGATGCCACAGCTTCTTTGGTGAAGAGATAGGCGGTGCCCATCAACACCCCGATCCGGATCCCGCGCTCCGCGAGCGGTGCCGCCATGACCGCCACCATCGAAGCGGACATGGAATCGTGGATCCCCCCGGCGAAGAGGCAATGGTACGTTTGCGCCCTTTCCCGGTCCGCCGGAAGGTGCTCCAGGAGCACCTCGATCATACTTTCCCACAACACGAAACTTGAACGCGGGCCCACGTGTCCGCCGCACTCCCGCCCTTCGAACACGAACCGTTGTGCCCCCTCAGCCAGAAAGAGCTTCAACAAACCTGGCGACGGCACGTGGAGGTAGGTCGGAATGCCCTCTCGCTCAAGGGTGCGGGCCTGGTCCGGTCGACCGCCAGCGATCAGGGCGAAGGGCGGTCGGCACGCGCGGATCGCCTCGAGCTGCGCCTCGCGAAATTCGAGGGGCACGAACCCGAGGATCCCTACCGCCCAAGGCCGATCCCCGAGGAGCCGCCGCGTCTCGTCCATGAGGCGGCTCGCATCCAAGCCACTCATCAGGGCCAGCGCCAAAAACGGGAGCGCCCCGCCCTCTGCCACGGACAATGCGAAGGCCGCCGTGTCGCTGACTCGGGTCATTGGGCCCTGCACGATGGGATAGCGGGTCCGGTGCGACTCCGCGAGGGGAGCGTTCTCGCCGAGCGGGCGGACGACGCGTGCGGCCTCACAGTGGGCGTGGACCGCCCGCCGCATCTCCTGCAAGACGCCCGCAACGGTCCTGAAGCGCTGTGCGAGGGGCGCGGCAAACGCGGCGTCTTGCCCAAGCAGCCAGATGTGCTGCTCGGTTGCCTCCCAACCGATCCGTCGATGCACCGCTCTGCGCCACGCCTCTAGCACCTCGGCCCGGGGACGGTCGGCTGCCGCGAGCTGCCGCTCCTGCTCCCGCAGCTCCGCAATTGCCCGCATGCCAGACCGGGCGTGGACGCGATAACATTCCCCCACCTCTTGTCCCAGACAGGTGGTCTCGCTACCGTCCATGGCAGCGATCTTCGACCGTGCCGCCTCAGCCAGGGGAGACTCTCGGGTTAGGTAGAGCTGGGAGTCAAGGATGACCCCACGAGCGCCGGCGACGTAGCAGGCGGCCACTGTATGAAGCCCGACGCCGCCCTGGGCCCAGATGGGAAAAGAGAGGCGGGACACGAATCGTTGCAGGAGGATAAACGTTGTCTCCTCCCCTACCCGCCCGCCGGCTTCGTGCCCCTTTGCGATGACGCCATCGAACCCCACCCGCTCACCAACGCGGGCCTCCTCTAGCGAGGTACATTCCAGGAGGATGGATCGACCGTCTCTGCGCATCCTTCGAAGTTGATCCTGAAGTTGATCGGCATCACCGCAAGTCAGAATCACCACTCCGAGCGATTCAGGCAGTATTGAGGTGATTCGGGTGAAGAACTCCGTACGGTGTCCGCTCAATTTGACGCCGATGCGCCCTCGGCCGTACCTTACTAGCCTGTCCACAGCCTCTCGTGCGGCCTCCGCGCTCTGAGCGAATTCCAGATCTAGCACTCCGATTTCGCCCGCCCGGCTGGCGGCGATGGCAAGGGAAGCATCCACGAGGTCTGGCGGGGTAACGACGATGATCTGAAAGGGTTGGCATTCTTTCATGACCAAATCACCTCCGCGCGATCCGCATGTCAAGGCCAGTTGTCGCTGAAATTTTGGGTGAGGGCGCAGCACATAACCTCCGCTGCTATTTTTCCGCAAGATAGTCTTCGACGACTAGGGCATCAAGGCCGGCCGTGTAGAACATTCCCATAACGTCTTCCACGGAGTGAACGATTGGCCTCCCCATGATATTAAAGCTGGTATTGAGGACCAATGGGACGCCCGTAATCTCGTGGAATGCGCTGATCAAGTCATGAAATCGACTATTCCACTCTCGCTTCACGGTTTGAAGTCGGCCTGTCCCGTCGACATGGACGACGCCGGGAACTCGTCCGGCTGCGTCCTTCCGAAAGTGAAGTACCCGCTCCATGTATGGCGACTCCTGATAGTGTTCAAGGAAAGCCGGGCCGTGCTCGTGGAGGATGGATGGAGCGAACGGACGGAACGATTCCCGGAACTTGACTCGTGTGTTGATCAGGTCCTTGATGTCGTGGCGCCTGGGATCTGCCAAGATCGAGCGGTTTCCAAGGGCGCGTGGACCGAACTCAGCGCGCCCCTGAATCCATCCAAGCAGCTTTCCCTGAGCCAGAAGTTGGGCAGCGCGACGATGAATCTCGCCGGGCATATGGCGCACCCGCGACGAGCCACAGAAGCGCGCTATGCGCCCCAATGCTTCAGCGGAGAGCGCCGAACCGAGGTAGGGCGTCTGAAATGGGCGCGGGGTGTGTTGGTACGGATGGTCCTGACGGTAAGCGAGGAGCGCGGCCCCCACGGCATTCCCGTCATCTCCTGGAGCGCATGGCACATAGAGCTGCGTGAAGTGCGTTTGCGAGAGCACTGTGCCGTTAAACGAGGAGTTGAGGGCGCAACCGCCAGCCAACGCGAGGTTCTTCGAGATACCCGCTCTGTCGAGATGCGTCAGGATGCTCAGCATGATCTCCGAGAAAACCTGCTGCCCAACAAACGCCATGTTCCCGGCCGTCAGTGGCGAAGAGTCTGGCTTGCGTGCGCGCTTACGGAGTTCGGCCACGGTCTCGCGGATGACCGAGCGGGAAGCGAAGCGCAGCATTCCGCGTTCGACCCGGTAGATGCGCCGGAAGAGATTGTACAACTCCGGGTCGAACTCACCGTGAGGAGCGAGCCCCATGACCTTCCACTCCTCGCCCAGTCTCCAGTCGTACCCGCAGAGGTCGGTGATTAGGCTGTAGAGAAATCCAAGGCTCTCCCGCCCCCAGCGTCGCCAGAGGGTATGAAGAAGCCCGTCCTCGTAGCGGTATAAAGCCATCGACCCGAGCTCTCCCATGCCGTCTGCGACCAGGCAAACCGCTTCGGAGAAAGGACTTGTATAGCAGGCATGCGCGGCATGGGTGAGGTGGTGAGGAAAACGGCGAATGCTGACACGGGAATGTCCAAACGCTTCCTGAACGCCGATCAAGACTCCCAGTCCAGCCGAGGTTTGCATGCAGTGGAGGAACGAACCGTATGCGAGCTCGTCGTCGTCCTCGAGCAACGTGCGATTGACCTGCGAGCCCACTGAGCGCAGCGTCCGCAGACTGAAAAATCCCGCTACATAGGCTGCGGTCAGCAGCAGGGTAAAGGGTTGGCTCCATGTCGTCGCTACGATGAATTCCCCGTCGGCGTCGCAGTGCTCGCGCAAGAGGGCGGGCATCCGCATAAAGGGATCGCAATTCAGAGCTCGCTTCGACTGCACGTATCGTTCTATCGCTTCAGCAAACAAGATTTCTCCCGTTGGACCGACAATCGCGACAGCGGGATCGTGGAACGTGGTAGCCAATCCGATGTAGTAACGGTTCATTACTGCGGCCTCACGTGAATACTATCGCGCCCTCACGGTCAAGTGACGAAGCCTGATACGGAGGAGCAAGGATGGCTGCGGGTCTGTCGAGATCGCTACCCTCCAGACTGGTTGGGGTGGCACAAGAAAGTAATAGTGGCGATCGCGCATGATATGTGCTGCCGGTTGGGGAGGCAAGAACTGAGGCAACACTGACGGCCCAACAGGGCTTGGTGTCCTGCTGAGCAAAGACCGCGAGTTCTCCACGGCTTTCACGTTTGAGTAGTTTCACACGGCTGGCGGTATGATCGTTGGTAGACCCCGTAGTGTCAAGGGAAATGGCAGTTTGGATGCCCGACACGGTTGAACCGAGAAGAGGCCAGGTCGAATGTGGCCAACGCCGCGCTCGATCTCGATAGGTTCCAACAACTGTCTGCCGAAGGCGCGGTGTCGCGCCAGTCTCTCGACGGCGCCAGGAATCGGCACGAGGTGGCCTTGGCCCAGCTCAGCGCCGCTCAGCAAAGCTTCGAGATGATGCGGATCCGGCCTCGCCAGGAGCAGATCGATCTGGCGCGCGCGCAGGTCCGGGAAGCCGAGGCGGCCGTGCGCGCCGCCAGGGTCGATTTTGACAACACCCTGATTCGGGCTCCTATCGCCGGGACGATCCTCGAGAGCCTGGTCGAGCCCGGCGAGATCGTCACGGCCTCCTTCATCGGCGGCAGGGGCGCCAAGTCGGCCGTCCTTTCGATAGCCAACCTCAAGGAGCTGGACGTCGAGGTCGATATCAGCCAGAACGAGGTGCGCAAGATCCGCATGAACCAGCCAACCGTCATCGTGCCGGATGCCTTTCCGGACAGGACGTACCATGGTCATGTCGCCGAGCTGGCGCCAGAGGCCAACCGGCAGAAGGCAACCTTGCAGGTCAAGGTCCGCATCAGCGATCCGGATGGCACGATCCGACCGGAGATGAATGCGAAGGTCACCTTCCTGGAGCCGCCCAAGGATGGAGTGGCCGGCTCTCCCAGGGTGTTCATCCCGATGGAGGCGGTCGTGACCAGGGAGGGCCAACGCCTCGTGTACCTTGTCGACGGCTCGAAGGCCGCCCGCCGTTCGGTGAAGATCGGTGCGGAAGCTGACGGCCGGATTGAGATCCTGGACGGATTGCAGGGAGGCGAGACCGTCGTCGTCCGTGGCCTCGAGGCGCTACGCGACGGGAAGCGGCTTCGGATCAAGAGGTAGGCTCGGCGCGGGTTGCCATATGGGATTGCCAACGATCGTTCGGGTCGAGCGCCTGTCCAAGGTCTTCCGGCGCGACTCGACGGAAATCATTGCGCTGGACGACGTGAGCCTGGAGGTAGGCGAGGGGGAGTTCGTCGCGCTGATGGGCCCGTCGGGATCCGGGAAGACCACACTGCTCAATATCGTCGCCGGGATCGACCGATCCAGCGCCGGACACCTCTACATCGGCAAGACGGACATCGCCGAATTGGACGATGACGAACTGGCAGAGTGGCGGAATTAGCAGATCGGTTTCATCTTCCAGACTCTCAACCTGATCCCCGTCCTCACCGCCCGGGAGAACGTAGAGCTGCCGCCGCTGCTTACCAACTTGACCACCGAGGAACGGCGTGCTCACGCCGAGACGGCCCTCTCACTCGTTGGTCTGGCCGATCGGATGGACCACCGGCCGCGGCAGCTGTCCGGCGGACAGGAGCAACGGGTGGCCATCGCGCGCGCACTGGTCACCGATCCGGTCCTGCTCCTCGCCGATGAGCCGACCGGCGATCTCGACGCCAAGTCGGCGCAGGAGGTCCTCGCCATTTTGAGCAGCCTGAACCGCGACTTCCGCAAGACGATCATCATGGTGACCCACGACCCGAAGGCCGCCAAGGTCGCCTCTGTCGTCCGATACCTCGACAAGGGCTTGCTCTTGCCGCTCTAGATCGACAGGGTCACTTAGAGCTGAGGTGCGCGGACCGATCAACGACAATAAAAAACCCCGAAGCGCTTCCCCCGCCTGAGCGGGGGCCCTGGTGGACAAAGCCAGGGCCTTCGGGGCCCGGTGACTGCTGGAATTCCGTAGGCGGAATCCATAGGCAGCCGGTCCTGTGAGGAGGACT
>Ga0187893_10004900_pt1 | contig 24786 bp, 19 predicted proteins | sample MA1701074metaG_FD_139574 | JGI IMG/M metagenome (GOLD analysis project Ga0187893, IMG submission 139574) | White microbial mat communities from a basaltic lava cave in the Kipuka Kanohina Cave System on the Island of Hawaii, USA - MA170107-4 metaG ... | reverse complement strand
TTACCGCTCTGGAGGGATCGTTACGCCCTTCTAGCGGGTGATAATCAAAGAAGCCAAAGGCGTCTGGCATGTCTGACAACACGGCTTGTCTCGGGTCCACTGAGCTGAAATGAGCCGGACTTGTTTGGGGAGGCCACGGCACCAGCAGAAGATTAAGACACTGCCGGCGGGTTTCCCCCCAGACTTGCGGGACCCACCTTCCCTTGACGTCGCCGGCAGGGCAAAGAGCCAGGTGATGTGTTAGTGATCGGATCGTGATACCGCTTTGAGGGGTGTGTAGTTTAGGGAGCACCCTAACTATCGAGTGATGAATTTCCCGGCATAGCGTCGAGACATCAAACTCCGATTCCGAAAACGCCAACCGGTAGCCAGCTTCAACGATGAGGGGGTCGGGATCTTTGAAATACAACTCAAACCCTACTCCTCTACACGCTTCGTCTGCGGCTGCGCAGAGATGCAGCAGCGCATCCCACAGCTTATTGTCCTCACCGATATTTAACACCTGCACTTCGTGTTGCTTTTTCACAATCGTCTGGTGCCAGTCCTGCACTGATTTTGGCGGATGCTCAAGATTTTCCCGCCACCGCCTGCCGATAGTGGTCATTCTTTGGGCCCATTTGCGAGGTTTTGCGTGGGCCCACCCAGAAACAGCGCGGCAATAAGCACCGGACTTGAGTAACAGCAAGCCGACCAGGGCAAACACATCCGGCGGCCACGCTAGAAACTCGGTCTTATGCCAAAGCCGGGGATTCATAAAGGAGCAAAACTGTCCAACTGTTAAGCCTTCAGCGGTAGAGGGTAGGGGATCTTCTTGGAGGATTTTTCGGGCCATAATGGACTCGATTCGAGGTTGATGACGAGGTTGAGAGTCGGTGACGGCGTCATTCTATCACAACCGCCTTGAGATCGAACTAACGAAACCGTTCAAACAGTTTCTCTATTCGACGTTTCTGCTATCACCGTGCGACCCCAGCTGTGAGGGGCACCACATTGGAACTCAAATTGCCACTCGTCACATTCAGCAGGTTTGACTAACTGATGGTGGGGTTGAGGAGGCCGCCCCTACTGTGGTTCCCGGCGCTAAATATCGCGCGCCTCTTCCTAAACCGGTTTCTGATCCGATATAGTTCAACAAAGTTCATTCTCAACATGCAAATTCTTTTATCCATGGAGGCAGCCTAATGGAAATCGTCCTACCTTTCTTCTTCTTCGCGTTTATTGCGATTGCGCTCCTGGTCATTGCCGCGAAAACGATCAGAATCGTCCCGCAGGCCACCGTCATGCTAGTCGAACGGCTGGGCAGGTTTGATAAGGTTGCCAGCAGCGGGCTTAACATTCTCGTTCCTTTTCTGGACAAGCCCCGAGCCGTCTACTGGACCAACACGCGGCCGGCGTTGACCTCGATCGATCTGCGCGAGCAATACATCGACCTGCCTCCCCAGCCCGTGATCACCCGCGACAACGTGACCATTCACGTTGATTCCGTCGTGTACTGGCAAATTACCGACCCCATCAAGGCGGTCTATGAAGTGAACGATTTGGTAGGCGGCATCGTGCAGTTGACGATCACCGGAATGCGCGCGGTGATGGGCGAGATGGATTTAGACCATACGCTTTCTTCCCGCGATCAAATCAACTCGAAGCTGCGGATAATTTTGGATGAGGCGACGGACAAGTGGGGGGTAAAGGTTACTCGCGTCGATGTGAAGAACATCAATCCCCCTGAAGACGTGCGCATCACCATGGAGAAGCAGATGACCGCGGAACGAAATCGCCGCGCCCTGGTGTTGCAGGCCGAAGGTGACCGGCAGGCCTCGATCACCCGCGCTGAGGGAGAAAAACAGGCAGCAGTCACTCGGGCGGAAGGCGACAAACAGTCGGCCATCCTTCAAGCCGAGGGAGCTGCGCAAGCTCGCTTGCGGGCGGCCGAAGCCGAGTCAGAAGCGATCGCGCGCGTGGCCCAGGCGATCACCAAGGGGGATCCCGCCCAATACCTGATCACCACGCGTTACATCGAGAGCCTGCGAGACATGACCCGCAGCAACAATTCAAAGGTAATTTTTATGCCGGTAGAAACATCAGCGATGCTCTCAAGCGTGGGTGCGATCAAGGAAGTGTTGTCTCAGACCGATAAAGGCTCGGATGAAGGCCCAACCACTCCTCCGCCCAGGCCGCGGCAGTTACCGACGTAAGTCAACGAGGGGGGTATACTAGACGGATTCGTCCACCTGCGCTGCCAGAGCATGCCGCGAAATGACCGTGTACTTTGATCCGTCGCGATTCAACTCGCTTCTTATAACTAACAACTCTCTGATCTCTGCTTTGACCGGTTCAAAAATCAACTGATGATGTGTCTCGGCGAGCGTGTGTGCGCCTTGTGGCTTGCGTAGGCGCGCAAGAGTGAGGTGAGGATGAAACGGTCGGTCCTCTCTCGCAAAGCCTTCGCGGGCGCAAGCCTCCTTCAGACGAAGTTGTAGTTTGGAAAGCATTCCGGTTTCATCCTTGACTCTTAGCCATAGAACTCGTGGTTTCCCGCGTTTCGGAAATACGCCGGGTTCCTCAATGGAAATTTGAAACGATGAAACCTTGGTCACCGCAGCGGCGGCCGCGTCTGAAAGTTTCCTTACTCCAGGCGGCGCTAGCTCGCCGAGAAACTTCAGTGTTAGATGAAGGTTTTGCTCTCGGCTCCAACTGGCGGCGGCGTTGGGCACAGTCTGACGCAAGCGATTAATGTGCTCCATAAGGCGAGTTCGCGCGCTACTTGTTAGCTCGAGCGCGCAAAAGACCCGCCAGCGCTCCTGGCTCCCGGTCTGATGAGTATCTCTGGTGTTGCCGGTCACGTTTTCCTGGGGGTCTTGGGCTCAGGCGAATTTAAGCCGCTCATCCAAAAAATTGAATCTAATGATGGAAATTAGGATATAATCTCACTCCTGCAGAAATCGAACGAGTAGATAAGGCCCTTAATCTGAATGACTTAAGCTCTCGTCTAATTCATCTATCTCTGCGGAATAGTATCTGCAAGGACAGTTGAAATAGCACGAGTTCTTTCGCCGGTTTTAGATAACAACCCTGTTCTCGGCAGCCACTGCGAGGTGAAAACCGGCCTTAACACGCTCTTAAACGGAAACGATCTCCAACTTTTTCATCGGAGGGACCCCCATGATTAGAAAGAACTTCCTGGGAAGCCGCACAGTTCTAATTCTGAGCGCGCTTCTTCTTCTGGCAGTGTTTTCAGTTATCACTGTCGCTCAGCAGGGCACTTCAACCGTACGTGGTACGGTTCGCGACCAGCAGGGCAATGTCGTCGCGGGTGCGGTCGCCACGCTTACCAACCTTGGCACAACTACCTCGCGAACAACAACGAGCAACGACGGCGGCGTGTTTAGTTTCGATGCTCTGCCGGTTGGGGACTACAAATTGGAAGTTGAAGCCCAGGGCTTCAAGAAGGCGCTTATTACTGACATACATGCCTCGGTTTCCCAGCCCACAACGTTGAACGTTGCGCTGGAGATCGGCAACGTAGCTGAAACCGTCACTGTCGCCGCCGGATCGGCTGAGTTGCTTGTTAACCGCGAGGACGCAACGATCGGGAATACGTTTGTCACTAAGCAAATTACTCAATTGCCACTCGAGGCGCGAAACGTGACTAATCTGCTTACGCTCCAGACTGCCACGACCCGCGAGGGTTATGCGGCAGGCGCCCGAGCCGATCAGTCAAACGTGACGCTTGACGGTGTTGACATCAATGAGGCCCAGTCAAATCAGATCACAGACCCAAATGCTGACCCCGCCGACAGTACCAACGTTCTGAACCTGGGGCCGGAGCGTAGTACGGTGCTGCGGCTTAACGCGGACGCGATTGAGGAGTTTCGGGTAACCACGGCAAATCCTAATGCAAATCAGGGCCGCTCAGCTGGAGCGCAGGTTGCGCTGGTAACAAAGAGTGGCACCAATGACTGGCATGGCGCGGCGTTTGAGTTCTATCGAACGTCAGCCTTTCAGGCAAATAACTTCTTTAACAACAAGGCCGGAGTTCCAAAGTCTAGTTTGATCCGACATACGTTTGGCGGAGCTCTCGGAGGTCCGATTGTCCAGGATAAGGCGTTCTTCTTCTACAGCTATGAAGGAGACCGCATCACTCAATCCGCTTCGGTGTTGCGCACGGTGCCCCTTCCCAGCATGGGACGCGGCGAGGTTCGCTATTTGAATCCTGAGGGCGGAATTACTACCCTGACTTCGGCACAGATTGCTTCGATCTTTCCCTCGGTGGGTGTCAATCCTCTGGCCATTTCGGCCCTGGCTCAGGCGGCGGCCAGGTATCCGGCGAACGACTCCACTGTTGGAGATCAATTCAACACCGGAGGATTCAGGTTTAATGCACCGACCCCGGTGAAGCGAAACTCTCATACTGGCAAGTTCGACTTTAACCTCACGAGTAGCCAACAAGCGTTCGTCCGCGTCAGCGTGATCCACGATCTGCTGGCTCGTGAACAGCAGTTTCCAGACACTCCCGCGCCGAACATTTGGTCCCACCCCATGGGCATCGCCGCGGGTCATACCTGGACGATCAACAACAATGTTGTGAATAGCTTTAGGTATGGTTTCACCCGCGAGGCTTTTAGTCAGCAGGGTGATTCCGGCGAAAACGCCATTAGCTTTAGATTTGTGTTTTCGCCGCTGACTTTTTCGCGAACTCTGACTCGCATTACCCCCGTGCAAAACTTCACCGATGACCTTTCCTGGGTGAAAGATAAACATAGCTTTATTTTTGGCACGAACATCAGGACGATCAGCAACGAGCGAGTCACTTTCGCCAACGCCTTTGATAACGCGATTACAAATCCGTCCTTCTATGTGGGAGGCGGCGCCAGCATTTCCACGCCGGTAAATGCTTTCTCACCGATATCCGGCTCGAGAGTCGGGGTGCAGAACGCGGTTACTGCGATAATTGGCCGGTTCTCACAATATACGGCCAACTTCCTCTTTGATAATGATGGCAGCTTGCTTGCTTCGGGAACTCCAAGTGCCCGAGATTTCCGCACCCAGGAGTACGATGTTTACGGCCAGGACTCATGGAAGATCACACCCCACCTGACCTTAACCTACGGACTACGCTATACCATTAGTACTCCGATTTACGAGAAGAACGGCTTTGAAGTCAGGACTGAGATTCCCTTGTCGGAGGTCTTTCGTCTGCGCCAGGAAGGAGCCGCTCGAGGACGGCCTTTCAATGATCCGCTAAGACTGGTGCTTTCCGGAAAAGTAAACAATGCTGACCCGCTTTATTCCTACGACAAGAACAACTTCCAACCACGTGTTGCCGTAGCCTGGTCACCATCGTTCAAGAGTGGCCCGCTCGGCTGGCTGTTCGGTCACAATCACGAGTCGGTATTGCGTGGAGGTTTCGGAATCACCAACGACTACTATGGTCAGCAGCTCGCGGTGAGCTTTGACCTGAACAACACGTTGGGATTCTCCTCCAATCAAACTATCGCCGCCAATACCTTCAATCTCACGACCCGGCCGGCGCCCCTGTTTACGGGCTTTGGCCAACAGGTGCGACCACTGCCGCGCATAACGGTTCCGGGAAACATTAGTTTTCCGCGCACCCAACCATTCGATCCGGATCCCGCATTCCAACAGGCGCGGATCGAGTCGACCCTTGATTCCGCACTCGTGGCTCCCATCAACTATTCGTGGAACTTTACCTTTGAACGCGAGCTTCCCAAGGGTTTAGTTGTGCAGGCTTCGTACATTGGGAGAGTAGCCCGCAACCTAATCGCATCGCGCGATGTGATGGCGCTCAACAACCTCGTTGACCCGCAATCGGGCATGGATTGGTACACCGCCGCGGCGATACTCGAAAATCTGCGCCAGGCAAATACGCCCATCAGCTCGGTTCCGCAGATCCCGTATTTCGCGAACCTTCTGCCGTCAAACATCGCTTTTCTGATGGATCAGAACTACTTTGGTTTTTGCTGTGGCGTATTTCCAACTCATAGCCTCAACCAAACACAGGCAGTCTATGCCGTGGCATTGAATTTCTATGGCAACGACTGGACTGACACCCAGGACGTCATCGAGGACGGATTAGGAATGAATATCTTTTTCCATCCTCAATATGGCGCCTTGTCGGCGTTCAGCAGCATTGCTGAATCTAATTATCACGCAGGCACGTTGAGCGTTAGGCAACGGCTGGGTCGCAGCCTGACCATGGACTTCAACTACACCTTGTCTCACTCGCATGACGATGCTTCGGGACTGCAAACCAGCGGCGCCTACGGCGGCGCTTTCATCCTGAACCCGCTGCGCCAGAGAGATAGCTACGCCGAATCGGATTTCGACATCCGGCACATCATCAACGCCAATGCCGTATGGGAACTTCCTTTCGGTCGTAGCCGAACCTTCTTTGGTAACGTTGGTAGGGTAGGCGACGCCTTCCTTGGCGGCTGGCAACTGAGCGGGATAATGCGTTGGAATTCCGGCCTGCCTCACTTTAGTCCCTACGACGACGCGCGTTGGGCTACTAACTGGAATGCCCAAAGCAGTGGAGTGCGCATTCGGCCGGTAGAGACTTGCCCCACCCGTGGGGGAGCACTCTTCGGCGACTGCTTGCTTCAAGCCTACACCAGCTTCCGGGGAGCGTTTGCCGGCGAGACGGGAGATCGTAACGTCATTCGACTGCCCGGTTATTTCGCTCTCGATCTGGGCTTGGGTAAATCGTTTAATATGCCGTGGAGTGAAACGCAAAAGCTCCAAATCCGCTTTGAGGCCTTCAACGTCACCAATACTCAGCGTATGGGTGCTATTGATACCAGCCGCAGCGGGTTTGGGTTGCAGCTCGATCCCCATATTAACGTCACCTCAGTGGCTGATATTCCAACCAACTGGTCGAATTTCATTTCGATTCAGGGCCAACCACGCGTGATGCAATTGGGTGCTCGGTTTACGTTCTGAGCCTCAACCACGTGCAGGGAAACTACGGGCTGAGGCTCTCGAGCTTCAGCCCGTTTTGCACTTCCAATCCTACTGGATTATCTCGCGAATTTTATGGTACAAGGCAGCAACCCAGTTCGAGACCAAATAAACAACCGAGGTGTTCATGATGAAGAGAGGTTTCTATTCACTTGTGACTATCGCGGCCATCTCTCTTTCCATCGCGGTCGTGCGAGCTCAGGGGGGCGTGCATACTCTTTTTGGCGATGTCCAGGTCGACGAGAGTAAGGCCGAAGGCGTCAAGCCTCTGATCTACGAAATTGTCCTTTATAATATTGGCGGCACGATCGTAGCTCGCCAGTTCGTGAGTTCCAACGGCCGCTATCGGTTTCTGAATATCGCGAACGGACAATATGAATTAGCAGTTCTTTTGGAAAACGAAGAAATCGCTCGCACCCGTGTAGAAATCATGGCGCCGTTTAAGAACGATTTCCGGCAGGATCTCGCTCTTGAATGGCGGCCGAGCAGACCTCCAAAACCAGGATCGATTTCAGCCGCTGACTATTATCAACGCCCTTCCAATAACGAAAAGCTGTTCAACAAAGCGAAGAGGGCTGCGGACGAGAAACGTTATGACGATTCGATCGCCGCATTGCAGGAGCTTCTAACTCTCGATTCCAAAGATTTTCAAGCTTGGTCCGAGCTCGGCACCGTTTATCTCTTCAGGCAGAGTCTCGATGAGAGCGAGAAAGCCTACCTCCGCAGCATTGCCGAACGCCCAACCTTCTTTCTGGCGCAGATGAATCTCGGCAGGCTCCGCGCTTCAATAAAGAATTTTGAAGGCGCCATCGAACCACTATCGCAAGCCGTCAAGATTCAACCCACGTCGGCGGATGCCCATTACCTCCTGGGCGAAGCCTATCTGCAAATCAAGAAAGGTTCTAAAGCCGTTGTTCATCTTAACGAGGCGCTTAAAATCAACCCGGTAGGAAAAGCCGACGCTCACTTGCGGCTGGCCACGCTTTACAATGCGGTCGGGCTAAAAGATAAGGCGGTGGAAGAGTATGAAGCTTTCCTGAAAAAGAAGCCCGACCATCCGGATAAGAAAAAGTTGGAGCAGTATATTGCGCAAAACAAGAAGCGCTGATTCCCGTCCGAACGCTCTGACCTGACACATAAGCATCTTGCTCCGCAGCGTTTTCTCGATAATGATCTCTTGGCTGTCTGCTTCGCACTCTCGCCCTTCGAACATTGGGCTCCCATTGCCACGTCGTCAAGGCTGGATTTGTTTCTCCAAAGCCAGGTAAGTCCCGATGACTCTACTGTCTCTTTCAAAGCGATAAAATTCAACCAAGGTATATCCACCATCGAGCACCTTAGCGAACGCCCGCCGCGAGGCTTCGCGCCAGCGCCTGGCGAGCTCTCCGTCCTCAATGATCAGGTCACTCATGTTGCCGGGTATCTCGAGGAGGGCGGCGCCTTGGCTGGTCTCGTTTGTTAGCTCCGGCTCGCCCGTTTCGCTTACTCGAAGGAGAGCCGGCACCTTCTGAAACTCATCTGCCAGAATCATCGGCACGTGTTGACCCTGCAGTCGTTTAGCTACGCGCTCGCTGTTCAGCAGCCACTTTACCCAGAGCCGATCCGTCCCCGTGCGATGGAGAAAGCTTGAAGTCTCGCCGTAGTAGTTGACCTTGTAACGGTTCGCGATCACACCGAGCTTGGCGAAGTTTAGATAAGCATTGCGCGACTGAAGCGGGTCGAACGTCCAGGTGATCGTGTCAATGCCTTTCTCCAGGGCTTTCTTGCGCTGAGCCTGTTTTAGCACGTAACCCAGGCCACGCGAACGGTATTCGGGCTTGACGCCCAGCATGTCTGAATGAATAATCGGCCGCCCGTCTTCAATTCCCGGGAAGCCAAGGACAAAACCAATTAGATTGTTTCGGTCGAAAGCGCCAATTAACACGCCGCCAATCTCGAGCAAAGGTATCAGGGCCAGACTGGGAAGTATTTCGCGCTCGCTGCAACCCCAGATCTTTTCTTGCAGCTCCTCGATTGCCTTTAGCTCAGGGAGTTCCTTGATTTCGCGAATGTCAATTGCTGGAGATTGAGTGACCATGACGGTCCGCGTTTCGTTGGTATTGGATGTTGGCGGCGACGAAGGCAGAGGTTAGACGAGCAGACCTCTGATAAGTTCGTGAAGCCAGGCGATATCAATCGGCTTGGTCACGTACGCGCTGAATCCAGAGGCCTTCGCGCCCGCGCGAAAGTCGGTTTCCTGATGTGCGGTGACGGCAATGATGGGAGTTTCCCGCATCTCTTCATGCGCGCGAATCATGGCCGTGGCCGCCAGTCCGTCCATAACCGGAAGGCTCAGATCCATCAGGATGATGTCAGGATGTTCTCCGAGGGCCAGTTCAACCGCCTTCTCGCCGTCCTCTGCTTCAATCACCAGATAGCCAAGCTGCTCTAACTCCAGCCGCATAAAGTAGCGGGCATCTTCCGCATCCTCGACTATCAAAACAGTCAGGTTAGTGGAATCCTTTTCAGTCACGGTTGCGGAAAGGGTTTAGCAGCACAGAAGTTTCAGATCTCAAATAGTACAGAATTCAAGCTGTTCAAAGTTCAATCAGTTCAGAGTTCAAGCTTTAGCTTGCAATCGTGTATGGCCCCGTAGCACAAGTATCGAGCGGTCAAGATTCCGAATGGCTTGACTCTAAGTCGCGCTTTCACGGCTGTCAAGAGAGTAACAAAATCAAGTTTCAATTTCTCATGTCTTTAAAAGTTCAAGAAGTCTAGAGTTAGAGTTCAAGAAGTTTAGAGTTCAACCTTCAGGTTGTCTTTGTCCGAATCCAAGCAAGCTAAAGCTTGAGCTCTGAACTGCTTGCTGAACCGGTTCAAGTTCAAACTTGAAACTATGAACTAAATAGCGAAACCTAAACTCCGGTTTTGTCGTTAGAAGCTTCGGACCATGGATTCTTTATCCCTGAAGGTGTGAAGATGACAATGAAGCGAATAATCATCGTTGTTCTGTTGGTGGGCATAGCGGCAGTGGCCGGAATCGTGCGGTCGTACTCAAAAGCCGGACACAGCATCAGCGAAATTCCCCGAGTCATGAGCGGTGAGTCCGCCTCCCAAAACGAAGTTCGTGAAGAGACTCGCAAAAATTACGACCTGTCCCCGGGCGCCAAGGTCGAAGTTGCAGGGATCAACGGCGCGGTCAAGATTGAGACGGCTGACGTTAAAACCGCTGACGTGTATGTCGAGCGAATCGGCAAAAGTCCCGAGGCACTGAAACGCCGCAAGATAGTTATTGAGAGTAGCCCTTCCAGTCTCACAATTCGCGGAAAAACGGGACAAGCCGGCTTTTTTGCCCGTCTTTTCGGGTCCGGCCCTACCGAGCGGGTCACTCTAAGACTGCCTCGCCAAGTTAATCTCGTCGCGTCAGGCGTCAACGGGGCAGTTACTGTCGGCGAGATCGACGGGCCGGTTGAGATTGACGGGGTAAATGGAAAGGTCGAGGTAGCTCAAGCAGGCGGTAAAGCGGAGTTTAATGGCGTCAACGGAAACATCCTGGTACTCCTTAATCGTCTCGACGAAAATGGACTCAGCTTCAACGGGGTGAACGGCAATATCGAAGTTCGCCTGGGCCAGGGTATCGGTGCTGAACTCGAGGCCCAGGGAATGAATGGCGACGTTCTGTCCGATTTGCCGGACTTTGCGCTCGAAAAGGCAAAACACGGCAGCTACCACGCAAGTGTGGGCACAGGAGGAAAATCAATCTCAGCCAATGGCATTAACGGGAATATTCGGCTGAGCCGTAGCTTGAGTGCTTCTACGACGAGCGAGGCCGCGAAAACCAAATAGGTCGTAGAGATCTATAAGTCCGATTCTAACTCAAAATTCAATTACCTTCCTCGTTGTCAATGTCGGCGCATTCCACGTTCGGAGCTTATTGTTCCACTGCGGTACGGTGTCGCGGAAAAATCGGTTAGCCTCTTCCATGCGCGCTCGGAATTCTGTTTCGATCTCGACGAAGTATTTCCGCTGATAGGGGGTGGGGGCGGCATTTGTGCCATCCACCGCAAAAAAGAGGCCGCCAATCGTGTCGGCAACTTTAGATTCGCCGCCAATCCCCAGCCCCTCCGTGCGCCGCGCCAGGCTGTCCTGGAGGGTTTCGACTTGCTTTAGATAATCTTCAAGCGCTTTCACTAAGTCCTTGTCCGGTTCTTTGTTGAGATTTCTGACGGTAGTCTGGGTGTGCTTGAGCTGGTCTTTGATGCTATCGAGATATCTCAACGCAGTATTAGCTGCCGATTGCATGTCGCGAAGCATAACGGTCAAATCAACCTGAGCCTGCAGATCACCGAGCGGCACATTGATTGTTGGATCCAAACGCACTTCCACGCTCTGTTCAAGAGTTTTCTCCCCCAAGGTCACTTTTACCGTATAGGTTCCGGGCAACACCTGAGGACCGCGGGGCGGTCCGGTGAATGCCGTTTCTTCTTCGGTTGGGGGCCGCCTTACCTCTGCACCGCCGAAGCGCAGATTCCAGGCGACCCGATTGAGGCCCTTTTCCTTTGCCGGCCGATCCAGCTCTTGAATCAGCTTTCCGGAACGATCGTAGATTTGCACCTTGAAAACAGTTTTATCATCAGGCTTGTCTTTCAAGTAGTACGTGATCAATGCCCCGTAAGGTGGGTTTGGGCCGGCGAATGCTTTGTCGCCAATGCCGTAACGAGTGAAACGAGTCGCGAAACGCAGTGCGGGCCGAACCGGAAAAAGGTGTGCGTTCGCATCGAGGATCTGTGGAGTCACCTGTTGGAGTGGCGTGGCGTCGTCAAAAATCCAGACGCTGCGCCCGTGGGTGGCCAGGATTAAATCGTTATCACGCGGATGCACCATGATGTCATGCACGGCAACATGTGGCAGGTTCTTCAGATTGAGCCGCTGCCATTCACCGCCGCCTGTGTAAGAAACGAAAAGCCCCAGCTCGGTTCCGGCGTAAAGCAGATTTGGATTTTTTGGATCCTCGCGCACCACCAGAACGTAAGCCTTAGCCGGCAGATTGCCGGAAATATTCTTCCAATTCCCGCCTCCATCAGTGGTCTTGAAGATCAGTGGACGAAAATCGTCGAGCATATGGCGATCAAAAGCGACGTAAGCCACTTGTGGACTGGTTCGGGAAAGCTCGACATGAGAAACCGGGGAGTTCGCCGCCAGACCAGAAACGTTCCGGGCGATGTTTGTCCAGTTCTTACCGCCATCATTGCTCACCTGGAGATTGCCGTCATCAGTACCGGCCCAGAGCAAGCCTTTTTTCAAAGGGGATTCAGCCAAACTGATGATCGTCGTGTGATACTCGGCAGTCGTGTTTTCAAAAGCTATGGGACCACCCGCGTCTTTCTGTTTTTCCGGATCATTAGTGGTGAGATCAGGGCTGATCTCTTCCCACGTCCTGCCAAAGTCGGTGGATTTGAAAACTACATTTCCGCCGAAATAGACCGTGCTCTTGTCGTGCGGTGAAGGGATAATGGGCGAGTTCCAGTTGAAACGATATTTTCGTCCGCTGGCCGGACCGCCGCCGCTGCCACGCCCCCAGGGATTTACCGCCTGCTGTTCGCGGGTGCGAAAGTCTGTTCGCAGAATATTTCCGCCCTGAGATTCTGAGAGGTAGAGTTCCGGTTCGTCCGCGTGGTTGATGACGTAGAATCCATCGCCGAAGCTGACCATCCGCCAATCGTCATTCATGATGCCCGCGGGCTCGCGGGTGCGGCTGGGTCCGGTCCAACTACCGTTGTCCTGCAATCCGCCCATGACGTAATAAAAAGGGAGCCGGTTGTCGGCATGGATTTGATAAAACTGGCCTAGCGGAATGTTGTTTACATATTCCCACGTCTCACCGGCATCGTAAGAAACCGCAATGCCGCCATCCTGCCCCTGCCACATGCGCTTCGGATTCTTCGGATCCAGCCAGAGCGCGTGATAGTCAATGTGAGTTCTGCCAGTTATTGATCGAAACGTTTTTCCACCGTCAATGGAAACATACAGAGTCGAGGCCACAGCATAGATGTGATTCTCGTTTAACGGATTCACGCGCACGGTCGTGTAATAAAAGCCCCGCGAAACAATCCGCGCATCCTCGGAAATTCGCCTAAAGGTCTCACCGCGATCATCTGATCGGTAAAGGGTACCCTCTTTTGCTTCGACGATTGCGTAGACCACATTCGGGTTGCTGGGAGCGACTCTCACCCCGATCCGGCCAATCAACTTTGGCAAGCCGTTTGTCAGTTTCTTCCAGGTTCGCCCGCCGTCGATCGATCTGAATACCCCACCCTTTTCACTGCCGCTGCGATGCGTCCAGGGCTTACGCTCGAAACTCCACATTCCCGCGTAGAGAATATTGGGGTTCGTCGGATCGATATCGAGATCGGCGACGCCGTGCTGATTGTCGACGTAGAGAGTTTTCATCCAGGTCTTGCCACCGTCCGTGGTCATGAAAACGCCTCGTTCTTCGTTCGGCGCGAAAGCACGTCCCAGGGCGCCCACGTAGACGATGTTCGGGTCGTGCGGATGAACGACCACCGCCGAGATTCGCTCACTGTCGCTGAGTCCCATGTGCCGCCAGTTTTTGCCGCCGTCGGTTGACTTGTAAACGCCGTCCCCAAACGAAACGCTATTGCGCGTATTTGATTCGCCCGTGCCGACCCAGACGACGTCCGGGTTGCCCGGCGCCAGTGCGATGTCGCCGATCGAGAATGTGCCCTGGCGTTCGAAGATTGGCTTCCAGGTGACGCCGCCGTTCGTGGTTTTCCAGAGTCCTCCGGATCCGGTAGCCGCGTAAACGGTATTTGGATCACCCGGTACGCCCTCGACATCCGCGGTGCGCCCGCCCATGTTGGCTGGTCCAATACTGCGCCATTCGAGCCGTTCCGAAGCCAGCTCCAGAGGCGACTTATTCTGGTCTTCCGGCGGCGAACTCTGTTGTGCGGAGGGCGCCGTCGATGTGCCTGCCGATGATCCCTGGGCCGAAACTGAAGGAACACTCTGCGTTAATAAAGCCGCGAGCAGACAGACAGCTCCAAAGGTGTCGCTTCTCTTCATAGATTCTCCTGATTAGAGTGGCACAGGCTTTAGCCTGTGATTGATTCCCATTGTTTGTTTTGTTTGGCGACTACAGCGTCGATTCAGCAAGGTTGGATTTATATTTTGTGCCTGTTTGTCGGTCGGTCATCTCAATGTAGACCCAGCTCGGAGGAATGACATCCACATCGAGGGCAAACCATAATTTGTCTAGCTCCGACGGATTGCCTAGAACGCAGAATCTATTCAATCTCTTTCCGTTCTGCTCGTAGATATCCACCCAGGTGCGCGACGCTTTTGTGTTCAAGCCGCAGGGCGGCAGGCTCGGCGCCGGGGCGAAAAGTTCCTTTGGGTAGACAGTGAGGTTGTCAACCACATACCGGTAACGGATAAACGGCTTGCCTCCCGTTTCAAAAAACTCCTGTCCTAAGAATACAAGCACGGGATTGGGCAGAGTATTCTGGGTGCTCGTTGCGGTACTACTCGCAGGGATTGCCAAAGCCAGACAAACTGCAACCAGCAGAACAAGTTTTCTGGTACCTGAAATCATAGAGTTCCTTTCACCGGTTAGTGGAATGGGAGATCAAGCTTACCTGGTCTGACCTTTGCCGTTGAAACAGGCAGGCACGAGCGGCCAAAGACTAACGCTTCGCTGGCCCAAATTCAACTGTTAACACTTATAGCGCAACCGGAGCGAGGCGATTCACGAAATCACTGAAAGGCTTTGAGAGAACTTGTGCTGGTTCGTGCGGCTTGGTGCATCGTCCAGTGCTTATCAGGCGTGGTGACTTACTCGCCTGAGATGCTTTGAAAATGATCTGGTCCAGTTCTGTCTCGAATCAACTGAAAAAGCACTTGACGGGAGTATGGCAAAACGTCCCCCAAAGCCGGAACCAACCCCGGCTATGTAGGACGCGCCTTTCTTCCCAAACCACAGGCGCTCTCATATTACGGCCCGAACCTTTGCCGGTATTCGGTTGACAGCAGGAATGCCTTGACCATTTCTGCCTGTACAAAGTTGCCGTTGAACTGGTTGAGTTTGTTCAACCAGAACTCCCAGCCACGGAAGTCTGTGTCTTGCGGGTCGTCTGGGTTTCGCCTGAGGTAACCGTAATACTGCATCAGAACAAAAGCCCGATTAGTTTCAATTTGGCGCAGGTCAGCGTCTTCGGCGACGTTTCGCAGCGCGCGTGCCCGCCCCTGCGTCACGTCCGTAGCCGCAGTCAGTTCTGCTAACAGTTGATCGCGCTCAGCCTGTGAAAACACGCTTCCGGCGTTCAAGTTTAGCTTGTCCACAAACTCCGCCGGCGTCATTGACAAAGGATAATCGTCAAGGAAGCGCTGCCGCGATACAAATTCACGGGTGTAGGAGTTCTTGTTGTTCTCCAATTGCATCTGCCAATCACCAATCCCAACCTGCACGTTACTACCAATGCGCTGCGCGTCAGGCAGAAACTCGCTGAGCCGGGTGATGGGGACAGGAACAGCTACATTCGGAGAATTTGTGTCGCCATACGCCACCTTGTACATTCGGGAGATCAGAAACCCGGTCTCCTGAAACTCGATGGATAGGAAGAATGCTGCGGAGACATTGATGCGCTTGTTCTCAATGCATTGCAGGTCGCTCCCGCACGAGGTGATCTCGTTGGTCCAAAATGCCAAACCACCGGCGTCAGGCTGACGGTTGAGGAAATCATGGTACTGTTGACATACAAACAAAGCCGGGTCATCGATGCTGTTACCTCCAGGCTCCAAAACATCGTCAATGATTTCCAGGATAGCAATGCTTGGCGCACCGAGAGTTGCGCCGATTGGATTACTTAATGTGATGCTGGCTGTCTCGGTGCCTTCGCTATGAGTGTCTTCGGAGATCAAAACGACGAATGTCTTCTCTATCTCACCGGCGGCGAAACGCAATGTCCCGATTGCGGCGCTGAAGTCAGATCGGTCGGCTGCAGTGCCACTTGCTGTCGCATAGCTGACCGATGCCTCTGCCGTCGTATCGCCGACGCGTGTGACCTTGATGTTGATGGCGGTGCAGTCTTCGACGACGTTATAAGTCGCGGCGCTAAACTGCACGATGTTAGCGGCGGGAGACGGTGATGGAGATGGACTTGGCGTCGGCGTCGGCTTGGGAGTTGGCGTCGGAGTGGGGGTTGGCGTCGGCGTCGGAGCGGGGGCTGGCGTCGGAGTGGGGGTTGGCGTCGGCGTGGGAGTTGGCGTCGGCGTCGGAGCGGGGGCTGGCGTCGGAGTCGGCGTGGGCGTTGGCGTGGGAGTTGGCGTCGGAGTGGGGGTTGGCGTCGGCGTAGGATTAGGAGTCGGCGTGGGAGTTGGCGTCGGAGTCGGCGTGGGAGTTGGCGTCGGCGTCGGATTAGGAGTCGGCGTCGGCGTCGGTGTGGGAGTTGGCGTCGGCGTCGGAATCGGATTAGGAATTGGAGTCGGAGTTGGAGTCGGCGTCGGCGTCGGCGTCGGAGTAGGTGTAGGAGTAGGAGTGGCGGCGTCATCATCGATGATAGTTCCTAAACCCTGTGCGTCGGCGAGCGTCGAGTTCGTTTGACTCGAGAGTTCGACGAAGAACGTTTCATCAGCCTCTAAAATGTTGTCGCCGTTGACCGTAACAATCACTTCCTTGTCAGTTTCACCTGGCGCGAAGGTGAGTACTCCGGTTCGACCTAAGTAATCGTTTCCAAGGCCTTCAGAGGCCGTCCCGTCAGCAGTCGCATAGTTGACAGTTACGGACCGACCGCTTTGCCCCGATAAGGTTACAGAAAAGACTGCCTCTACCGTTCCGATGCTCCCCTCTGTTACATCCACGTCTTCGATTGAGAGGGCCGTCACGGCATCATCGTCCAGAATTGTTCCCCGGCCCTGAGCATCGAGAATGCTAGCGTTCGTCGATTTTCTCAGGTTGACGACAAAGCTCTCGGTACTCTCATCCAGCGTATCGCCACTGACTGTTGTGACAATAGTCTTGGTAGTCTCGCCGGCAGCAAAAGTAAGCGTGCCGGAAGCAGACGCATAATCGTCCGGCTCGGTGGCAGAGTCGTCCGCGGTCACATAGTCGACAGTTACGGGTTGAACGCTGGAAGCCGACAAGCTGACGGTGAAAACCGCCTGAATAGTTCCGCTGTCACCTTCCGTCATAGTCACGTCGCTAATAGAGATTGTGGGAGGGAGGGGTTCTACGAACGGAATGCGGGTCAACACCACGTCATTGCCGGTGCCACCCAAATAACTGATGCTGAAGGGCAAGCCTCCGAGCGTAAACTGCGTACCCTCGGGTAGTCCCACGAATATCCCGATGACAGGATCGACTCCGTCATTGTTAATGATGGTGAAGGTATCACCGACGACCGTTTGGAAGTTAGCCGAGGCGTCTAGCAGACAGCCGCCGAGGGCTACCTCGCCGCTGACGTTGAGTTGCCGATAACCAGAGCCGGGGGTGGCTCCGTTAAGATCGACGACGAAAGAGGTCGCGGCAGTTAGGGTGATGGGTTCGCTGTTCAAGATACCGGGCGCGGATGTCCCCGGTCTGATGGCGCCGCCAGCAGCCACGATCGTGCCGGTGAGTCCCGTGCCGCCGAGAATTCCGCCGCTCAGGATCACTTCGCTGCCGGATTGTGATCCGTTGACGATTAAGGTGCCGGCGGTCATGGTAGTTGGGCCCGTGTAGGTGTTATTCCCCATGAGCGTCAAAGTTCCAGATCCATTCTTGGTGATTCCGCCAGAGCCGCTAACTACTCCGTTAGCCGTTGTACGACCCGCTCCCTCGACGCTCAGCAAATTGCCGTTCAGATTGATCGCGCCGTTCAGAATTAGCGTGGTTCCTCCGTTCGCAGACAGGAAGGTCTGCGAGCCACCAAGCTCGATCGGTAGAGAGAGTTGATTCGAGCCGGTCGGATTAGACGCGCTGATACCTGTGGTCAGAGTGAGGGGATTCTCCGACAAGTGGTAACCATTACCCGAGAAGCTAATTGAGTTGAAACTCGTATTGTTCGGATAGTTGTTTCTAATAGATCTGCGGTTCGCGCTGGCAGAGAATAATAAGTCATCCCCTTCGACAGGCGCCTCATTGCCTTCCCAGTTGTCCGCATTATCCAAAGTAGCTGGCGTATTATTACCCGTCCAAGTGCGCTGTGTGGCTGCGGTCGTAGTGAAGACTCTTAAGCCAGAGCCAAGTAGCAATGCAATCAGTAGTAACGTGAGAAAGCGAACGGTTGATGAGTTTGACGTGAGCATTGTAGATAAACCTTTCAGACTGCTAGTTAAGATCCGACACGAATAAACGAGGCCATGGCGGTTGCGGGCGCCGACAACAAATAGGTGTTAGGACAACTGCCTCGAATTCGCGCGTAAACAACCCTTGATTCGCTCTTTGATAAACTGTGGGCTTTACCAAACTTGACGGCGAACTGACATAAGTTCCCACGGACTTAACTGACGTGGTTAAAAACAATCGCCGTGCCGGTTTTTTGGGAGGAGTGGAAAAGGGGTAAGTGCATGTGGCTAAGGGAGCTAGCTTCTCCCTGGGACAAATCGAACAAACGCGAAAAACGAGTAACTGCCGCAGTTTGTCAGGCGAGTCCTGACAAAAAACGGCAGGTAGGGGGAAATGCCACACGGAACACAATTAGGGTCGCTGTGAGACCTAACAAAAATAATATGAAGACAACGATGGCCGATTTTAAAGTTGCCACTAGTCTCAGATCAGCTTCAGGATTAATTTCAGTCCTGCCGCCGCGTACGGCCGCGCCTGTTGTATACAGGTTTAGGTTGTTTGCAAAACAGGGCACAGGGGGATAGGGCATGCCTAAAGATGTAAAAGATATGACTGAAAAAGAGATTCGTGAACGGGTCGTATTGCTCGGGTTTGGCGGTGATGAGCGACTCATGATGGCATTTCGCAAACGGTTGGAAGCAGAGTTGCCGGAGGGAACCGGGGTTGCGCTGCGCGGCAGCGTAGTTACCAACAGCCGCTATGAGGATGGAAAGCCGTTCGACGCTGACGGGAAGGGAACCAGCGACCTCGATGTGACGCTGATTGGCAGCAAGGTCATGGAATACTGGGACGAGGATGCATTCTATATACCCGGCCTGCATACCAAGCCGCTCTGTGACGAAGATCCCGAAATCGCCGTCGGCCTCAACCCGGTTCGTACGGCGCTGCAACAATTAGTGGGCCGCCCGGTGAATTTTCAGGCCACGGCCAACCTGGTACTTTATGCGCGCGATGTGCTGTTTGACGAACCTTACTTCGTCCTAACTGAAGCCGGGGCTGATTCGTGATCCTCAGGCTGCTCAGTTACAACATTCGCTTCGGGGGCAGAGGTCGAGAATCGCGGCTGGCCGAAGTCATCCGTCTGGTGAGCCCCGATGTGGTTATCTTTCAAGAGGCCACCGACAGCCGAGTCATTGAAGCGCTGTCAAAGTTAACGGGCCTTCAATTTTGGGCGGCGCAGAGAGCCCACTCAATTGCGTGCCTCAGTCGCATCGAGATTGCATACCACGAATGGCATTACCCGGCCGGGGCGAAGCATTCCTTTTTGGAGATCGTGCTGGCCGGGAGCGAGACGCGCATTTTTGGACTACACCTGAGCGCAATGTTCTCCAAATGGAGCGAGCGCCAGAGGGGACGAGAGATTCGCGCACTGCTCAAGGGCATCGAACAGCATCAGGAAGGTTTTCATGTTCTGGTGGGGGATTTCAACACGCTGGCGCCGGGCGAGATTTTGGACGTGGGCCGCATGCCGGCATGGATCCGAGCATTGATCTGGATGAGCGGCCGCGACATTCAGCGTGAGACGATTCAGGTCATGCTCGATTCAAAATACGTGGACGGGTTTCGGTTGCTTCATCCAGAGGTTAAAGGCTACACGTTTCCCACCTGGGACGCTCATCTCCGCCTTGACTATGTTTTTTTGCCCGCTCAATTTGCCGAACGACTCAAAGGCTGTGAGGTCGTCAGCCAACCAGAGGTGGTCGCGTCAGCCTCGGATCATTTCCCATTGCTGGCCCAGGTCGACTTTGGTTGATTCTGGTTGATTCCGGAACTTAATTATCAGTTCGGCATGGCCCCGGCACTCGTTTCCAGATACTTGTTACGCAGAACTCCCCGATGATGGAGCTCGTGGCCGGCAATGATGTAAGCCAAAGCTCGGACACTTACTTCACTCTCGTTGGCCTGTCCTTTGCGCAACCAGGCTGCTTCGTCGAAATGATTGAAAAGGAAAAGAGTGGATGCGCGAACGCTTTCAAACTCTGACGCAATGTCGCTCAGCGGCAGCCGATCGTATAAAGCGCCGCGGACGTAATCGTCCTGCTCAAAACCCGGGAGAGGCGTAGCGTCTTCACGGGCAAACCGCAGGGCTCGGTAAGCAAAGACCCTTTCTGAATCAATCAGATGCCCAACAAGCTCTTTGATACTCCACTTCTCAGGCGCATACCGGAAACCGGCCTGAGATTCTGGGATGCTTCTCAGAAGAGTCAAAGTTTCGGTGATCTGACTGGTTAGCACGCTAAGGATCTCTCCGTCCGGAACCAGCGAGACGTATCTTCCATAATAGGGTAAGTATTCCGAATGATTCGGCCTGCCGACAGTTTCATTTATCATTAGATTCTCCTCCGCAACTCAGGTCTGAGAAAGACTATCATTCGTGTTCAATGGATACCGGCTCGAGCGTGCGCGTCGTCTGCTCGGTAACACTTGGCAAAGGTTCAAGGATTGGCCGGCCCTCGATTCTCTCAGGCTCTTTCGACTTTTGATTAATCTGATTCGTTCTTACCTCCTCCAAAAGCCGGGCCAGACGGCGAATCTGCCAGAGACTCAGCGCAATGTTTATCGTGAAGGCGGTCGAGCTCAGGATCATGTACGCAACGATCAAAGCGTTGCTGAGGTGAAGCGCCTTCATTACCACCATACCGCCAAGTATCAGTCCGAGGCCGATTACGGTTACCCAAAATAGATCAACGCTCTCGTCATAAAGCCGTTTTTCAGTTGCTTCGACCGGGGCGACTTCATCGGTGGTGGTAAGCCGCGCGCCGCAACGATTGCAGTACTTCAACTGCTGCGATACTGCGGTTCCGCAAGACGGGCAGTACATCTCGTGACGCCTCCTCGGTGCTATTACGTCATTTTGTATCGCACCGTTTCAGCTCTGTCCTCTTACTAAGTTTTTTGAGTAGGCGAAACTACCCCGACCCGAGAGTCTACGATGGTTCCGGCGGCCTGTTTTCCTCATCATTAGATTCGGCGGCCCCGCCTGCGACTGAATATGCGAACTTGATCAGCAGGGGAGCACCGCTGAGAAAGTACAGGCCCAATACCACCAGGGACAGACCCACTATCAGGTAGTACGCCGGGCTGCTGTCTGGATGTTGAAAGTATCCGAGGTTCAAGAGAAAGGCATCCAGCAAGTAGTTTAGTCCAGAAAGAATCCAGACTAAACCAATCGCTCGCGCCGCAAGCGCCAACCATTCTTCTGGCTTCATTTCAGGCCTCCGAAATGCTTTTATAGGCGAGGGACAAACTCGGTGAAACTGGCGCCATTCTTATGCCGGATAAGCCTTATTTGTCAATTCGCTGCTTCGCCATCATAGCGACAGACTCTTTCACCAGTTTTTTCAAGACGCTTAGGTTAACATCGTCAAGGTTCTTGATATAAAGGCAAGACTTCCCGGTCTTGTATTTGCCGAGGCGTTTCATGAGATCCGCAAAACCATCAAACCCGGGCATGATGTACAGGGTGAGATTGTCTTTCCGAGGGGAGAAGCCGGTGATCATCCAATCGCCCTCACGCCCGCTCTCGTACTTGTAATGATAACGGCCGAAACCGACAATGCCTGGGCCCCACATTTCAGCCTTGGCCCTCGTTGCGTCCTCCATTATTTTCAACACGACTCGGCAATCTTCGCGGCGCTTCGCGTCGGCCACCTTCTTTATGAATTCGGTAACGCTCGCTTTGTTCGGTTTAGTTTTCAGTTCAGCCATAGAGCCTCTTTTAGATTAATCAGCGGCTGTCCATTCGGACTATTTGTCTTACTTGTCCGCTGAGCTTGAATTCGCCGCCAGGAATTTACTCGGCCAGAATTCTCTCGATGCGGCGATCTGGAACGAGCCACATGATCGCCACCAATACGTACAAAGCACCAGCAAGCCACCACTTCACCAGCGCCAGAGGAATTGCAATCACATAAATGACAATTGACACCTTGCCTTTGAAGTCGGCGCCGAGCGCGGTGGCGATGACAGAATCGCTCCCATGAAGGGTAATAAGCGCGTGCGCGAGTATGAAATATGCGATGGCTGCCAACAGCAGTACCGAGCCATAAAGCAAGACCGTCCAACTGGCAAAATGATTTTCACCCATCCAGGCGGTCACAAAGGGTACCAGCGATAACCAAAACAGTAGATGCAGATTGGCCCAAAGGACCCGGCCATTAACATGCTTAACGGCGTGCAGGAGGTGATGGTGGTTGCTCCAGTAAATGCCGAGAAACACAAAACTGAGCACGTAACTCAGAAACGCCGGAGTCAAAGGAATGAGGGCGCTGGGGTGGGATTCATGCGGCGCCCGCAGCTCGAGCACCATAATCGTAATGATGATGGCAATCACGCCATCGCTGAAGGCTTCCAGTCTTCCTTTGGTCATAACAGCAACACGTCGACGCGGTGCGCATGAACCATGTCTTCGCACGGTGACCACGCGAAGACAGTGAAGCGGCCATCCTGCGATGCCACCAGGGCAATGGCGTCGCGCTGATCGTGCACGAATTGCGCCGCCGACAAATGGCGGGTTCCGCCATGCTGCACCGGCGGAACGACATTGGGCCGATTGCCCATAATGGGTTCAGTAACCACCATCCGCGCCACCGGCGCGCTGCCGGCAGTGAGGCTGATCTTCACCCCAAATGCGAGTACCTCGAAGCGATCGTTGATCACGGTTGCGCCATCTACCGCAGTCAGACCTGCAACACTATCAACTGCACGGCGGACCGACGCTTCCCATAGATTCTCACTTATCTCGCTCGATTCCTGTCTGAGTAAATCCGCGAGACGGGAGAAAGGAGGCTCGATCGAATAGGTAATTGGATGTATCACCGAGTCGCGCCACGCGCCGTTCCCGGCAGGGACTACCAGCAGCGAGCCCCCGCGCCCATGAGCACGCATCGAGGCAGCAAGTTGGACCAGGACGTTTACGCCTTCCGGTGTTTCATTCGATGAGCTGAAGGCCAGCAGCGCCTTGAGCAACTCAGGACAATCAGGCAAGCTCGTGCCCCGCTCATCGATCACTTTCACCTGATCGCCCTTGAGCACCGCGACATTGGCAAATTTTCCCAACCCATCGATCCGGCGATGCTTGATCACCAACAAGCCCGGTTCGACGTTTTCCAAAACAAAACCAAGACTCGGAATCACGCGAGTGGCGCCCCAGACGTGAAGCTGATCGGCCTCACCCCAAACACCCAGATGGATTCCGGGACGCTCAACGGCGGGCGCGAGCTTGGTGAGGACATCCGGCCTGAGCGGAAGGTTGCGCTCAAATAACATTGGCTGCCCCATCTCCGGCGGCAGGAATGCAATCGAGATGGTTGGGAAGCGCCCTTCCTCGGGACGCAGGCTGGCCCAAAAGGTCGCGTCGATGATCGCCTCGATTGTGTCGGCACTGGGTGCGGGCGCCAGTTCGTGCTCGGCTCGCCGGCGTGCTTCCGCGACCTGGCGAGCAAAATGGGCTTCAATGGTTTTGGCCACGGTGCGGGCCGCCGGATAGGCCGGTTCGCGGATCATCGCTTGACCGAGGCCTGACGTTACCGAATCATTTTCCATTTGTCATTTGACATTTTTCATTGAAACTTTCGCGCGATTAATGGCTAGCTCAACCCCCAGCCGGCTGGTAGTCTCACCCTTCGAGGGTTTTGCTTGCCAACCATACTCCATGACAACTGAAAAATGAAAATGAAAGTGAGGGCAGTACCACCGCGCGGTAGCGGGTGGGTCATCGCCGGGGCACGCAACCCAAATCAGTACCACTCAACCACTGAACCGCTTACCGTAGTCAGCGCTCACAGTGCTCAATGTCGCAAATGATGAGAATCGACCTTAAGTCAGTGCAACCCAAACAAGTGCCACTCGACCACGGAACCGCTTACCGTAGTCAGCGCTCACAATACTCAGTGTCGCAAATGATGAGAATCGACCTTAAGTCATCGCCGGGTCACGCAACCCAAACAAGTGCCACTCAACCACGGAACCGCTTACCGTAGTCAGCGCTCACAATACTCAATGTCGCAAATGATGAGAATCGACCTTAAGTCAGTGCGACCCAAACAAGTGCCACTCAACCACGGAACCGCTTACCGTAGTCAGCGCTCACAGTACTCAGTGTCGCAAATAGAGTCGATCTTGAGCCTAATCAGCGCGGCTTATGTGGAATGTGTCTTTGCTAACGGATGACCAGGTGAGCGTTAATTACCATAAGCGGCGTGGTTGAGTGGTGTTCGCGAGGTTGAGTGGTATGAGCGCTGACTACGGTAAGCGGGTCCGTGGTTGAGTGGTTGTTACTTGAGTTGAGTGGTATTGCGCTGACTACGGTAAGCGGTTCTGTGATTGAGTGGTGCTGACGTGGAGTGATGTGAGTGGTTGTTACTTGAGTTGAGTGGTATTGCGCTGACTACGGTAAGCGGTTCTGTGGTTGAGTGGTGCTGACGTGGAGTGATGTGAGCGCTGACTACGGTAAGCGGTTCTGTGGTTGAGTGGTGCTGACGTGGAGTGAT
>Ga0187893_10004899_pt1 | contig 24802 bp, 16 predicted proteins | sample MA1701074metaG_FD_139574 | JGI IMG/M metagenome (GOLD analysis project Ga0187893, IMG submission 139574) | White microbial mat communities from a basaltic lava cave in the Kipuka Kanohina Cave System on the Island of Hawaii, USA - MA170107-4 metaG ... | reverse complement strand
TTAGCGTGCCGTTCTTGCACTGGATGGCCATTGGAATCCCGATGGTCGTGGTGTTGATTCCGTGTGCAGCCTGGATCTTGAATCGCTGCTATCCGCCCGAGATGCCGTCTGTCGGCGATTTGACTGAGATTGAGCGGGAGCGGACCAACCTTGGCGCTTTGCGAGCGCCTGAATGGAAGGTGCTCGGCATCATGAGCGTCATGATCTCACTTTGGATTCTCAGCACCTGGATCAAGCAGCTCGATACGGTCTTGATAGCCATTGCGGGCGCCTTCGTGATGTTTCTTCCTGGAATCGAGCTTCTCACCTGGAAACAGGTGGAACGGGGAACAGGATGGGACGGGCTGCTGATGATCGGCGGCGTAACTTCCTTGGGCGCCGCGTCATCTAATACCGGCCTGGCTAAGTGGCTGGTTGACGCATCCCTCGGCGGATTCGAGAGTTGGGACGTCATTTGGGTGATTGCGTCGATCAGCGCCTTCACCGTCGTGATTCACCTGCTGCTTCCGATCGCGCCGGTGATCAACGCCGTGCTGATTCCGCCGATCACAATGCTCGCCATCTCGGCCGGCCACAATCCGGCTCTGTATGGATTGCCGGTTGCGTTCACGGCGTCGTGCGCATTCCTGTTGCCGTTGGATGCCGTAGCCCTGGTGACGTACGGCAAAGGCTATTACCGAATGCTTGACATGCTGCTTCCAGGCACGCTGATCAGCGTCTGCTGGGTCATTCTGATGACTGTGCTGCTGAGGTGTCTTGGTCCGGCGCTGGGCCTGCTTTGATTCGGGCAGGGGTGTTGCAAGGGAAAAAGGCGTCCCACCGTGCTAAACGTGCCCGGTAAGCCCATCGAATCTTGCGTATCCTGTAAAGGTTTCGTAAAAGCGTTCTACCCCCTGAAACCACCAAGGGCTCCTCATGCGTATCACTAGGCGTAAGGAGCAACAAAGCAAATGAAACTACAAAAGGCAACGATGAAAACGATGCTGGCAGCAACCCTGCTGGCCACCCCCTTTACGCTCGCGGCTTCGACGACAACCGCCGCTGAGCCCAGCCGCGAGACTATCGAGCTCGCCAAAAAGGTTCGCAAGGAGCTCGTCATACTCCCGTTCCTGAGTGTTTTCGATAACCTGTCCTTTCGACTGGAAGACGGCGTTGTGACCCTGATGGGTCAGGTGACGCGCCCGACGCTGCGCTCGGATTCCGAGAACATCATCAAGCGCCTGGAAGGCGTCAAGAGTGTCTCCAACCAGATCGAGGTACTGCCGTTGTCGCCCTTTGACAATCGCATCCGCCTGGCTACCCTCTACTCCGTCTACGGCTACCCGGCTCTGCAACGGTACGGCTTGGGCACCAATCCTTCGATCCGCATCATCGTGAAAAACGGCGAAGTGACACTGGAAGGCGTGGTCCTGAACGAAGGTGACAAGAACATCGCGTTCCTCCGCGCCAACGGGGTCTCCGGCGTCTTCAAAGTGACCAACAATCTGCGCATCGAGAACGAATCCAAGAAAAAGGCATGAACTGACGTTGCCTCCGCTGAGATGGCGCAAGCCTCCGGGCTTGCGCTTGGCGGCTCCGAAAGGAGCCGCCATTTTTGTTTTAGACAACACCTTCTACAATGGTGGTGAGATGCTGCGGCTGTTTATACTGCTAGCACTTCAGGCCGATCCTTCCGCCGATGGAATCAAGGCGCTCGACGCGAAGGATTACCCAGCCGCCATCGCCGCATTTGAGCGGGCTGTCACGGCCGATCCCAACTCCTACGCGGCACATTTCCATCTAGGCCTTTCTCACTCGCTGGCGGGCAACCATGCCAAGGCTGCCGAATCGTATCGCAAGACGCTTGCGCTTAAGCCAGGTTTGTATGAGGCGGAGTTGAACCTGGGCGTGGAACTCATCGATCTGAAGCAGGCCGGCGAGGCCGCGACGTTCCTTCGATCCGCGGTCGAAAAGAAGCCGAAGGAGTTCCGGCCCGTCTATTACCTGGCCGAATCTCTGCTGGCATCGACTCAATTCGCGCAGGCGGAGCAACAGTTCCGCGCCGCTCTCGAGGTCGATGCGAAAGCCACACCCGCGCACGCAGGACTTGGCCGATCGCTCGCGAGGCAAGGCAAGTTGAAGGAAGCCGAAGCGTCGTTGCGGCATGCCGGAGATGGCGATGGATTACTCGAACTGGCCTCCTTATACGAGAAAGCCAAGGATACGAACTCAGCTATCGCCATCTATCAAAACTTCCAAGAGAACCCAGCGGTGCGCGAGCGCCTGGGCGAGTTGTATCTGGAAGCGGGAACGCCGGCGGAGGCGATTCCGCACCTGGAAGCGGCGGTGAGGCTTTCTCCAACCGGGGCCAACCGCTACGCTCTTGCGACAGCCTATCTTCGGGACAAGCAGAACGAAAAAGCGCTCGCGATGATGGAGCAGGCGCTCGAGGCCGAGGCCACGAACGTCGAGTTGAGGATCGCCTACGCGGGTCTGCTGCGCGATCAGAGGAAGTTCCAGGCGTCCGCGGAACAGTTCTGGAAAGCCACCCAGTTGAAGGCGGATTCGAGAGAAGCCTGGTCCGGGCTGGCGACGATGCTGCTTTCATTGGAGAACTATACACAGGCGCTGGCTGTGTTTGACCGGCTGGAGCAACTGGGCGAGACCACTCCCGGGGTCTTTTATTTGCGGGCGCTAGCGCTCGATCACACGAAACAGTACAAGCCGGCCAAGGCGGCCTACCAAAAGTTCCTTTCCATGAGCGACAATAAGCATCCAGATGAGGAGTTTAAGGCGCGGCAGCGGATCAAGGTGATAGATAAGGAGCTGAGCAAGCGATGAGATCAGCGGTATTGATTCTCGTTTCTGTACTGGCAGCGTGGGGCGACATTGAGTCTGTGAAGACGGAGCCTAACCTCGAGAAGCGCTCCGAGCGGGCGCTGGCGAACGCACAGACATCCCTCGATCGCGCTCGGGAGTCTTATCAGAAAGGCAATGACGAAGGGCTGAAGGATGCGTTCGAGGAGCTCGGCGAGTCGATTGAAGTGTGCAAGCAGTCGCTCGATGAGTCGGGCAAGAACGCGCGCAAGCGGCCGAAGTATTTCAAGAAAGCCGAGATCGGTATCCGCCAGTTGATCCGCCGCCTGGAAACCTTCAAAGTGGAAATGAGCATAGATGACCGTGAGCCCGTCGGGAAGCTGTTGCAGCGGGCCCACCAGCTCCAGGAGAGCATCCTGGAAGACATTATGGGGAAGAAGAAATGAAGCTGGCGTTGCTTGCAGTGCTCGGTGTGGCGGCGTTTGCCCAGGACCGCGACTTTCTCACCGCGGATGAGGTAGACCAGATCCGGCTGACAGCCGAGGATCCGGCGGCTCGGCTGAAGCTCTACTCGCTCTTCGCGCGCCAGCGGGTGGACATGATCCAGTCGATGCTGGCTAAGGATAAACCGGGGCGATCAGGCCTGATTCACCAGACGCTCGATGACTATACCAAGATCATAGAGACCATTGACGTCGTTGTCGATGATGCTTTAAAGCGAGGCAAGGATCTCACGGAAGGGATCGGCGCCGTTGCGGACGCCGAGAAAGAGATGCTCGAGGCGCTGCGGAAGATCGAGGAATCCAAGCCAAAGGACATGGCGCGATACCAGTTCGTGCTGACCAATGCCATCGAGGCGACTACGGACAGTCTCGAGCTGGCGCAAGAGGATCTCGCCGCGCGTAAGACGGCGGTGGTAGCCAAGGACGCCGAACAGCGCAAAGAGCGCGAAGCGTTGATGACGCCGCAGGATGCCAAAGAACGCAGAGATCTCGCGGCCAAAAAGGAAGAGGACGAAGCCAAGCAGAAGCGCAAGGCTCCTACTTTACGCCGGAAAGGCGAAGTGGTGAAGAAGCAGTAAGCACCTTCCCACCGTCGACGCTAACGGGAAGGCACGGCTTCGGGTCGAGGCCATGCCGGTGGCGCAAGTTCCCGATTCCATTTCTGCCACGCAGCCATCAACGCCTTGAGCTTCTCCGGTTGGCGGGCGGCGAGGTTCGTGGATTCCGCCAGATCGGACCTGAGGTCGTAAAGTTCGGGAGTCTGATTATCCCAGGTGTGAACGGCCTTCCAGTCGCCCATGCGCACGGCCCAGTGCTCGCCGAATCGCCAGAAGAGGGCGCTATGAGGATCACCTTTGCGCTTGCCCGTCAAAAACGGCACGAGATCGACACCGTCGAGTTTCAAGCTGGACCTGGCGCCAATTTCGGCGCCGACGAGCGAAGTTGCGGCGATGTCGAGCTGGATGACTGGGCGCTCGTAGACACGGCCGGCGTTCAGACGAGCGGGCCATCGGACGATCATGGGCACACGAACGCCTCCCTCCCATGTGTCGCCCTTACTTCCACGCAACGGTGAATTGATCGATCCGTTGACGGCGTATTTATTGGTAGGGCCGCCGTTGTCGCTTAGGAAGAACACGAGCGTGTCTTCTTCAACACCTGATTCTTTCAATTTAGCCAAGACCGAGCCGACCGCGTCATCCATGGCGGCGAGCATCGCGGCATAGGTGCGGCGGCGTTGATCGGCGATGTGCGCGAACCGGGCCAGGTACGGTTCAGCCGCCTGCATGGGAGTGTGTACGGCGTTGAAGGCAAGGTACAGAAAGAACGGCCTGTGGTGGCGCCGTTCGATGAACGAGACGGCTTCGCGGGCGAGCAAGTCCGTCAGGTAGCCATTCCATTCCACCTTCTGGTGATTGCGCAGAACCTCCGCCGCGCCGGTTCCGCCTGGCCCTGGAAAGTACGGGCGGGCGCCGCCGAGGAATCCGAAAAATTCGTCGAATCCGCGATTCAGTGGATGATACTTCGGACGATCGCCGAGATGCCACTTGCCGATGATGCCGGTGGTATAGCCGGCCCCGCGAAGCTTCTCGACGAAGGTGAGTTCTGTGAGGGGGAGCCCCTGATTTTCGGGATCGCCGCCGCGGGCGAGGAAGTTCGGACTCGAGTGGGCATTGAACTCGTGTCCGAAGCGTTGCTGATAGCGGCCCGTGAGCAGCCCGGCGCGCGTGGGACTGCAGTAGGGACCGGAAACATAGCCGCTGGTGCACCGGACGCCACCGCGCGCGAGCGAGTCAATGTGGGGAGTCGGGATTTCCCTGCCGCCATAACAGCCGAGGTCGCTGTAGCCGAGGTCATCGGCAAGGATCACGAGAATGTTGGGCTTTCGTTTAGCGGCGAGGGCGGGGGCAGCGAAGGGCAGGGAGAGAAAGTCGCGACGGTTCATGGTCCGGTCAAGCTAATAGATCGCGGATCAGCTCGCCGCCGGTTTGGCTCAATTGCTTTTCGCGGCCCGCATGGAAATAGCGGAGCTTCGCGTCATCGAGGCCCAGCAGATGAAGCAACGTGACGTGAAAATCCTTGATGGGGTGGATGGCTTCCACGGCCTGCAACCCCACCTCATCCGTAGCGCCAATGATGGCCCCCGCCTTTACGCCGCCGCCGGCCAACCACAATGGCATCGCCGTAGCGTTGTGATCGCGACCCCAGACTTCGCCGCCGCGGCGGATTCCGTTATCCGGAGAACGCCCAAACTCACCTGCCCACACGACTAGAGTTTCGTCCAGCAGTCCGGTTTGCTTCAAGTCCCCGATCAGTGCCGCAATCCCTTTGTCGATCGCCCGAATACGAGCGCCGTGCGCCTTGTCGATGTAATCGTGTGAGTCCCAACCCATCGCGATTACCTGGACGAACCTCACGCCCGATTGCACCAGACGGCGAGCCAGCAGGCAGCGGCGACCGAATGCGTCAGCGTCTTTGTCAGGGCCACCGATGCCATACATCTCACGAGTCCTCAAAGGTTCTTTGTCGAGATCGAGCACACCCGGCATTTCGCTTTGCATGCGGAACGCCAGCTCATAGGTTTCGATCCGGGCCGCGAGCTCTTCATGCTCGGGATGACGCGACTGGTGCATCCGGTTCAATCGATTCAGGAAATCCAGGTTTGCCTGCTGCCGCTCTTGCGTTACGCCGGCAGGCGGTGTCATGTCGAGGATCGGAGCGCCTTGCGCCCGGAGCGGAGTCCCCTGATAGTGGGCAGACAGAAATCCATTGGACCAGTTCCCCGCCCCGCCCTGTGGATACGCGACGTCCGGCAGGACAACAAATGCCGGGAGATTCTGATTCAACGTCCCGAGTCCATAGCCGGCCCAGGCGCCGACCGCGGGATCGCCGCCAAACTGATTGCCGGTGTTCAGGTGGTAAAGCGCCGTGGGATGATTCACGCTTTCCGCGCGCAGCCCGCGATAGAAGCAGACATCGTCCACCACGCCGGCGAAGTTCTCGAATAGTGAATTGATCTCTATTCCCAGCTTCCCCGCGCGCCGATACTGAAACGGGCTGCGCACGTAGTAGCGCTCGCCCGTGTTCATGTTCGCTTCGAATTTCGTGCGCTCCTTCTGAAACTTCGTCATGTGGAGCTGCTCGAGTTTCGGCTTGGGATCGAAAGTATCAATATGACTCGGTCCACCTTCCATGAGTAGAAAGATGCATTGCTTGGCCCTCGCCGGATGGTGCGGCTTCCTCGGAGACAGAGCCGCGGCAGCTTGCGCTTTCTCTCCGGTGAGCAACGCGGACAAAGCGATCGATCCCAGTCCCATGCCGCCGTGAAAGAGAAGATCGCGCCGGGAAGGCCATTTAGTACACATATACAAACTCGCTCGAATTGAGCAGCGCCAACGCGAAATCCGCCAGCGCTCTCGTTTCCGCGCCAACCTGGCTCGGATGAAGGTTTTCCTCAAAGTCAACCGGATCCTCCGGTTGCACGAAACGGAACACTTCGCCAGTCAACTCGCTCATGATCATGTGAACCACCGGCTTTTTCTCCGGACGGGCCACCGGCGCCATTCCCTGATGATGACGGGTCATCTTGTCCAAATGGGTCATTGTGGCGCGCAACTCGTCCGCCGCCGGTGCACGGCCATAGGCGAGCCGGAAGGCCCGCTCGATGCGAGCGGCAGCGGTGTTCGATTCCTTCTCGATGCGCGCTGCAAACCCGAGCGCCATGTCGTGCAGGAACTGACTGTTGAACAGCGCAAACGCCTGCGTGGGGACGGTCGAGTTCTGGCGGCGCTCGCAGGACTGATCGAAGCTGGGTCCGTTGAAGACCTCGACCATGGGATCCGCCAGCGTCCTCTGCTGGAAGGTATAAATGGTCCGCCGGTTCCGCTCGCGCTTGCGAGAAGACGCTCGATACGCCGGCGCGAGCGACCCCATCCGGTGCTGCGGCTGCCGGGCGACATCCTCATTGATCTGAGGGAACGTTCCAGGACCCCCAGCATCCGGGCTCAACTCACCCGCTACAGCGAGTATGCTGTCGCGCAACGCTTCCGCTTCCAGGCGGCGCGGAGGATAATGCGCCAATAGATCGCCGGCCGGATCCTTCTTTCGTACATTCTCGAGATCGGGATGCGAGCCCGCCCGTTGATAAGCCTCCGACAACAGGATCAGACGGTGCATCGTTTTCACACTCCAGCCGTGATCGACGAAGTAGGCGGCGAGCATGTCGAGCAGCTCCGGATGCGTCGGCTTGCGCCCCATCTTGCCGAAGTTGCTCGCGTCACCGGCGAGTCCCTTGCCGAAGTGATACTGCCAGATCCGATTCACCATCACCCGCGCCGTCAAGGGATTGTTTGGACCGGCAATCCACTGAGCAAGCGCCGCGCGCCTGCCTGCCACTGTTTCGGGAACGACTGCCTCCGCATAAGCGCCGTACTTCGCCGGTGCCGATAGAACACCCGGCGTGACGGCTTCACCGGGCAACTGTATGTTACCGCCCGGAAGGATGTGCGTCGCCGGCGCTTTGTACTCGGCGAGCTTGGGATACCTCAGATTAGGGCCGCCGTCGGTGAAGCCGTCCAGCGGCCCGCTCGAGACCGCGAAGGCCTTCGGCTCATACCGGTCCTGTGATTCACGGTAGAGGGCCATATGCTTCTGGTAGACCTTCAGCTCCTCGAACTGCGCTGCACCGATTCCTTCCTTTTCTCGGATCGCCTTCTGCAAGATCCCGGGCGGCAGATCCTCGACACGCGAAACTCCGTGCTTGCGCATTACGTTCTGTCTCGCGATCTCGTCAAACTGGGCGATGCCCGACTGCGTGCGGCGCATGATTTCTCCCATGTGCCGGCGGCCGGATTCGATATCTGCTGTATTCTCTCCGGCGAGGTAAGGAGCTTTCGGGCGGGCGAACTCGGTGGTGGCAAAGACGGCCTGCATCCGATAGAAATCGCGCGTCGGGATTGGATCGAACTTGTGATCGTGGCATCGCGCGCAGCCGAGCGTGAGTCCGAGGAAGGTGACGCCGACAGCGTTTGTTACGTCGTCCAGAAACATCTGCCGTGTGACGGCTTCGACGCTCATTCCGGTGTGCTCCCACGGGCCGGCGCGCAGAAACCCAGTTGCGATCAATGCTTCCCCGTTTCCGGAATACAACTCATCGCCAGCGACCTGCTCGCGGATGAACTGATCGTAGGGCTTGTCGTTGTTGAAGCTACGGATGACGTAGTCGCGGTAGCGCCAGGCGTTGGGCCGTTCGAAATCGTTCGAATAGCCGCTGGTGTCGGCGTAGCGCACCACATCGAGCCAATGGCGTCCCCAGCGCTCGCCGTATCGCGGCGAGGCGAGGAGGCGCTCGATCACCTTGTTCCAGGCGCCGGGAGAGCGGTCTTTCTCAAACGTGTCGACTTCTTCCGGTGTTGGAGGAAGTCCCGTGAGATCGAACGTGACTCTCCGGATCAGAGTGCGGCGATCGGCCGTGCCCGCGGGTTTCAAGCCAATAGCAGTGAGTTTCTCGTTGAGGTAAGCATCGATCGCCTTGCGCTGATCGTTAGGCCTTTGGACGGGCCGAAACGCCCACAGATCCTCCTCTTTGTAAGTCCACTGTTGAGCGGTTGTCTCGACGGGCCAGGGTGCTCCGGCATTGATCCACTCAGCCATCGCGGCGACGATGTCTTCCGGCAAGCGTTTGTCCAGTCCAGGCGGCATCTGCAATGGACCCACCCCGCGCAAGACCTGAAAAAGGAGGCTCTTTGCAGAATCACCGGGAACGAGCGCGGGGCCGCGCGCTCCACCGGCGAGCATCGCAGGACGCGAACGCAGATCGAGCTTCGACAGGGTTTGTCCATCGCCGTGGCATCCTATGCAATCCTTCTTGAGGACCGGATGGATTTGGTGACGGAACAGGTCCGCGGCGTCCTGGCAGAATCCCAGGACACTGATCCCGATCGCGAATACAGCCAGCCGGAGGATCAATTCTTCCTCTCATTCATATCATTTCAGGGAGGTCAGCGCCCGAGCAGGCGACCGCCTCGGCCGTACCGGTTCAAACGATGCGTGAGGTAGGAAAGGGCGGCGGCTATGCCGATCCATACGTGCCAGTGGGAAAACAGTCCTTCCTGAATCGCGAACTCGCCGGCGTAAGACAGGTCGGCGGCCAAGCGCCAGAAAGCCAGGATGAATGCGAGGAACGACACCGGGACCAGCAATCCCGCCAGGGCTAGAGCCAAGCGCCGGTTCTTTCCCTGCATGCGCTGTTTGGGAACGCCTCGTCCCAGGCGAATTCTCACATGCATCGCAGTCTCTTCTCGATTATATCGCCCATCTTATCCCGAGCCGCGGAAGTTGAGGTACAGTGTCTTCTTATGGGCAAAATTCGAGTTGCCATGATCGGCACTGGATTCATGGGAAAAGTGCACACCGAGCAGGTGCGCCGCCTGGGCAATGTCGAGGTGGTCGCGGCCGCCGGGTCCTCCCCAGAAAAGGCAAAGGCATTCGCGGAAGCCAACGGGATTCCAAAATCAACGGGCGACTGGCGCACGCTCGCCTCCGATCCGGAGATCGATGCGGTTCACGTTTTGACCCCCAACGCGCAGCATTGCGAGCAGTCCAAGACATTCGCCAAGGCGGGTAAGCACGTGTTGTGTGAGAAACCGTTGGCGATGTCGGCGGGTGAGGCAAAGGACATGCTGAAGACCGCCGAAAAGGCCGGTGTGATCCACGCGACCAACCACAACCTGCGTTATTACCCAATGGTTCAGCACATCCGGCAGATGGTAGCCGCGGGCGACCTGGGCGACATCCTCGTGGTCTCAGGTAGTTACTACCAGGACTGGCTGCTCTACGAGACCGACTACAATTGGCGTCTCGAGGCTTCCGCGAACGGCGCTCTGCGCGTTGTAGGCGATATAGGGTCGCACTGGATGGACATGATTCAGCACCTGACCGGTCTCAAGATTACGGCTCTGTGTGCGGACCTGCAGATCGTGCATCCCACGCGCAAGAAGCCGAAGGGCAGCGTTGAAACCTTCAGCGGCAAGAAGGCATCAGGCAAGGGTTACGACGACTACAAAGTGGATACCGAGGACTTCGCCGCCGTGCTGCTGAAGCTAGGCAACCGTGCGCGTGGGTGCTATTCGGTGAGCCAGGTGTCAGCGGGGTGCAAGAACCGCTTCGAGTTCGAGATATTCGGGACCAAGTCCGGCGTGAGGTGGAATCAGGAGAACCCAGACACATTGTGGATCGGCAACCGCAATACGCCGAACCAGATTATCGTGAAGGATCCGTCGCTTATGCGCGGCGATGCCGCGACGTTTGCGGATCTTCCGGGCGGACACAGCGAGGGATACGACGACTCTCATAAGCAACTGTTCAAGCGCTTTTATCAACGGGTGGCGGATCGGAGCGCGGCGCTCGATCATCCGACGTTCGCGGACGGGTTGTGGGGTATGGCACTGATCGAGGCGGTGAGGAAGAGTCATAAGCGGCAGGGGTGGGTGAAGGTGGGGTAGTCAGGGGTTTGCCGAACTTCGGATCAATTACCGGATGTTCAACCCACACCCGCCTTGTGAACCAACGCCTTAAAACGCAGGCCCTTGCGCAGTCGGTCCAATCTGGGATCTACCTTGAGCCATGACTGGCGGAGGAAGGGGGATTCGAACCCCCGGTAGAGTTTCCCCTACTGCGGTTTTCAAGACCGCCGCCTTAAACCACTCGGCCATTCCTCCGTTTTCATCCTAGCCGATATTGTCCCCGTTTGCAGACTGGTAACGCCGCGGAGATCGCGTCACTCGGCCCGTAAGGCCCGCGACGGTTCCACCCAACTGGCGCGCCGTGCCGGAATGTAGCTCGCCATCAGCGCAACACTTGCCAGCACGAGAGAGATTACAACGTATGTTGCCGGATCGCCCGGCTTCACCTCGTACAGAAGTGTGGAGAGCACGCGCGTAACCGCTAGGGCGCCGGCGACTCCGATCACGATTCCTGCGAGCGTCAGCGCTGCTCCCCTGCGCACCACGAGAAGCAGCACATCTGCTGAGCGCGCGCCGAGCGCCATGCGAATTCCCACCTCGCGTGTCCGCTGCGTCACGAGATAGGACATCACGCCGTAAATCCCTACCGCCGCAAGAATCAGAGCAATGGCGCCGAAAACACCTAACAGGATCGCGCTGAAGCGCGCCCGCGCCGTAGCGTTGGCAATGCGTTCCCGCATCGTCAGGACGTTGTACACCGGCAGGTCCTTGTTCAAAGCCAGCACTTCTCGCCGCACCGCCTGCGTCAAAGCCAGCGGATTGCCCGCCATCCGGGCATAGACAATCAGACTGCTGCGCGGCGACTGCAGGTGATTGATGTAGACGTCAGGCTGCGGTGGCTCGTCCATCTGGCCGTAGCGAACATCACCCACGATGCCGATGATCTCGGCGCGATCGCCGAAGCCGCCCTGGCCGACTCCGATTGGTTTGCCGATTGGATCCTCGCCGGGCCAGAAGCGCCGCGCAGCCGCGTCGTTGATGACCACTACTTTGGTCGCCCCGCGCCGGTCGCTTTCCGTGAACCAACGCCCGCGAAGAAGTGGAATCTTCATTGTCTTGATGTAATCCGGAGAAGCCCAATGGACGCCGACAGTTGGTTCGGATCCTCGGGGTACCGGCGGCCGATCACGGAACCAGATGAGCGTGCCGTTGCAGCCGCCCGCCAGTGCATGGCAATTGCTCATGCCCGACGAGATGACACCAGGCAGCGATGCGATCCGGTGTTCCAACTGGCTGAAGAAGACAGCCTGATCCGAAGTAGCCTGGGGCAAGTTGATCCGCAGGGTCAGGACATTGTCCGGATCTACGCCCGTGCGGGTGGTGATCAACCGGCCGAAGCTCTTGATCATGAGTCCGGCGGCGACCAGTAACACTACGGCAAGCGCCACCTCAGTTACGACGAGGACACTCTTCCCGGTCAGGATACGAAAGCCCGAAAGGCGGCCCGCCAGCGATCCGCTGGTTTTCAATGCATCGGTCACGCCGGCGCGGGAGTTCTGGAGTGCGGGCACGATTCCGAATAGGACGCCGGTCGCCAGCGCAATCGCGAAAGTGAACAACAGAGCGCTCGAATCCAAGCGAATCGAGTTCAATCCCAGCAGAGTGAGGCCGGATATCTGCCTTCCAAGCGCTCCCCCGCTTGCCGGTTGAATCGCGCTCAGCGCATATACGCCCCACCAGGCGAAGGCGAGGCTCGCCACGGCACCGAGAAGCGAGAGTAACAAGCTCTCGGTCAGGAGCTGGCGCACCAGGCGGCCGCGGCTCGCGCCCACCGCCAGCCGAATGGCGACCTCTCGCTGGCGCGTACTGCCTCGCGCGAGCAGGAGGTTTGCGATGTTGACACACGCGATCAGCAGAACGAAACTCACTGCGCCGAACAGCACCAGCACGGACTTGCGAAGCGCCGGGTCGATCCGCGCCTCGGCGAGGGTACGCGCGTTTGACCCCATCCTGCGACCCAAACTATCCGGATGAGCGTCTTCCACGCGCGCACCGAGCGCAGCCATTGCATTCTTCGCCTGCTCGACGCTGACACCGGGCTTCAGACGAGCTACCTGATTCCAGGAATGACTCCATCGCTGGCCGAGCTCTTCGGCGCCAAACATATGGACCGGAAGCCAGATATCGGCCGGACCGGTGAGTCCCTGGAACCCCGCCGGAAGTACGCCCACCACGGTGTAGCTTTTCAAATCGAGCCCAATCGGCTTTCCGATGATGGCTCGATCGCCACCGAAGCGCCGCTGCCATAGGCTGTGACTCAGTACGACGACAAGATCTTTCTCCGGCGTTACGTCTTCCTCCGGTGCAAATGTCCGGCCCACGTCGCCGTTAATGCCGAGCACCGGAAAGTAGCTCGCGCTCACGATCTCGCCTTGCAGGCGCTCCGGCTCATCCGTGCCCGTGAGATTGAAGGTGCCACTACGGTAGATGGCTGTAATCTCGAAGACCTGCTGATTGTCGCGAAACGCCTCGTACTTGGGGTACGACCAGACCATGTCGCTTCGCGGAGGCCCGCCGTGCATGCCCGGCGCCGTCAGGGAGACCCTCATCAGCCGGTCGGGCTCCTTGAAGGGCAACGTCCGCAAGAGAGTGGCGTCCACAACACTGTAGATCGCGGTATTGGCTCCGATGCCGACGGCGAGCGTGAGCACGGCAATCGCGGTAAATGCTCGCTGCCGGCGGAAAGTTCGCACAGCGTAACGGAGATCTTGCAGAACGGTCTCCATACAGACCCTCCTCAATCTATGCCATGGATCTTCAGCTTGGCGATTTGAGACGCGGTCAGGTTCTTGAATCCCGTATCGCGCAGCTTCTTAAGGTAGCTCCCGCTCACGCCGTGGATTCTTAGTTCGACGAGCTCCTTGGTTGTGAAGCTGTATCCCAGGCTCTTGGCGTCACGAATGAAGTCGGGTTGAACACCGTGAATGCGCAATTCGGTAATTTCTTTGTTCGACAGCCCACTGTAGCCCGCATCCTTCAGTTCCTTCAGGAATTCCGGCGATACGCCGTGAATGCGCAGCTCGACCAAACCTCGCGCCTCGGGCTGCAACCCGTACCGGCGCAGCTCCTGCAGATAGGCGGAGTTGACTCCGTGGATGCGAAGCTCTGTAATCTGCTTTGCCGGGAGATCGTAGCCGGCCTGTTTCAGGTCCCGGACAAACTCCGAAGTAACGCCGTGGATTCGTAGCTCAACCGCCTCGCGGGGAGCCAAGTCGTAGCCGGATGCCTTCAGGTCCCGCAGGAAGGCAGTAGAGACTCCGTGGATTCGCATTTCGACGAAGTCCTTCGCGCCAAGATTCCTGTACCCGGCCTCCTCAGCCTCACGCAGGTAATCGAGCGTGACGCCATGGATGCTCAGCTCGATGAGCTGCCGGGTGGTTGCATCGGGGACTCGCTTGCGCACTCCATGCGCGAACGGAAGGTCCACATCTGTCATCAGGATGGAGATAATCTGGTCGCCATCCGGCTCTTCGTAGCCCAGGTGCTTTAACTCGGCAACGAATCCACTGTCGATCGTAAAGGTGAAGCTTCCTGAGCCCGAGCCCGACCAGAGGCTCCCCTCGCAAATCAATCGGCCCGCATCGTGCACATACTCAAAGCGCACGCGACCGTTGCGCGCCAAGGTCTCGGGGGAAAGACCGCGGAAGCGGGACAGGGGAACGTCTCGGCTGGTCGACCAATTGTTCCGCCATTTGGACCGCTCGATTCGGAAATGAACGCGGTCCGTGGTTCGGCTCGGTTTGAGCTTCCATTCCTGATTCCACTGCTCACCCGGCGCCGCGAGCGCCGCTACCAGAATCGCTCCTAATCCGATTGCGGCAGAAATATATTTCATGTCAGATCACCCCCGCATGCTTCAGGCGAATCATCTGCTTGAGCGTCAGGTTGGAGTTGTACTTTTTGGCCTCTTGAAGATCCTCCCCGCGGAGCCCGTTGACTCGCGCATCGATGATATCACGATGATTCGCGCCTGCGAATCCCGCGTCTTTGAGGGCGCGAAAGAACTCGACATGTACACCGTTCACCGCAAGATCGATCGCTTGTCTGGTTGTATACGGCCCGAAACCGAGCGCATGAATTTCCTGAAGGTGGTCAGCACGGACACCATGTACCCGCAGTTGAACGACGTCTTCGAGCTGAAGGTCCTTCAAACCTGCTTCGCGCGCCCGGCGGACGTAATCCGGAGTCACGCCATGCACGCGAAGCTCGACGAGCTGCTTTGGAGTGAGCTTGCCCCAACCAGCTTGATTGATGCCATTGATGAATTCCGCGTTTACGCCATTATTCTTGATCTCGATGATCTCGTCGACGGAGAGACTGCCGTAGCCTGCCGCGGCCAGTGCGGCCAAGAGCGACCCCTTTGACTCGGCGGTCGCTGCTGCTGCCGGCGACGCCGGCCGCTGAGTGGTGGCGGCTTGCGACGATGCGCGCGCCTGAAGGAATGCGTTCGGGCGCCGCGGCCGCTGGCGGTCGGCCGAAGGCTCCGCGGGCTCCGACGACGCGGCGGGAGCATCGGGTGGTTGCGGTGAGTCCGGTTCCTGGGCAAAAGCGATCCACCGCGGTGTCTGCGCGCCGGCGACTACGAGTGCCAAGAGGATGACAGCACTGAGAGTCACGCGCGCCAACGAGATGTGCGGCCCGGACTCACGCCCGCGCCGGAGCAGCACTTCAATGCGCTCACCCAGCAGTGACGCGTGGTCGGCCATTCCTGCCGCGAGCGGTTCGCGCCGTCGCGTCCAGCACAACTCGAAGAGCCGCGCCAGGCTCGCCGCGTACGGTCGAGCTTCTCCAGTCGCCGAGACAACCCAATCGTCGCAGGCGATCTCTCGTTCGCGTTCGATCCGCTTCAGGACCCACGCTGCTACCGGGTGCAGCGCAAGCGCTGCGGCGGCCAGTTGCGCCGCCAGATTCGACCAGTCGTCACGGCGCGCGATGTGAGCCAGCTCGTGCAACAATACGTGGTCCAACTCCTCCTCGTCCAGCTTATTGATGAGCTGTTCGGGGAGAATCACCGCCGGCTGCAGGAAGCCGACGGCCATCGGCGAATTGATCTCGTTCGACACCAGGAGGCGTACGGGCCGGTTGATACGGCACGCCATCAGCCATGCGTCGAAGTTTTCCCGTTGTGGTCGCGTTGCCGCCAGCGCCCTCTGTTTCAATCCGCAAAGATAGCGATAGCTGCGCAGGACTTGCCACAGACGAAAGAGGAAAACGATGGTCCAGATCGCAAGCAGGCCCGCCAGCCAGGCTCCCGCGCGGAGTTTAAGCGGCGCAAGCCCACGTTCGGAGGGTGGTGCATCGGCCATTGCCGCCATCGGACGCGCAGTACTTGGCGCCGCAGGCAAAAGTAAAGCCGTCGGCTCAGCCGCGGCGAGCGCCGGCTTACCGTCCACGACAATGCGTGGCGCCATCGGCAACACCATCACTACTGCAAGCACGACCCACCATACTCCGTAGCGCGTCGCCCCATTCATGCGCGGGACGCATTTCAAGGCAACCCAGACTGCTGCTGCGATAACCAGCGCCTGCCAGAGGCTGTTTAGGACGGCCACGAACGTCATGCCCGCGGCTCCGTTCAAGCTTTCGAGGACTTCTCTCATTGCCGTTCCTCCGCAATTAGCATACGAATTCTACGAAGTTCGGTCTCGCTCAGTTCTTCATTTTCCAGCAGATTCAGCACCAGCGCCTCCGGCGAGTTTCTGAAAAACCGGTTCAGAAGGTGACGCACAGCATTGCGGCTCGCCTCCTGGCGGCCTACCACTGCCCGGTACACAAACGCGCGGCCTTCGTTCGGTTTGGTATGCACCAGGTAGCCTTTGTCTTCCAGGATCCGCATAGTGGTGAGGACAGTGTTATAGGCAAGACCTAACTCGGGAGGAAGCTCTTCGGTGACTTCCGCGACCGTGGCGGAGTCCCTCTCCCAGATGACATGCATCAGTCGTAGTTCAGCCTCGGTCAGATCAAGGGACTTCTTGCGAGCCAATCGCGATGCTCCTTTAACTAAGGAATTAAGAGTATTCTAAGGCTTGCTGCGGCTCGTGTCAACTAATAAATTAAGATTGCTCTGAAACCGCCCTTTATGGGCGAATAGCACACCAGTCTTCCCACATGTCAAAATGGCGAGCGCCGCACTGGCGATCTCTTAACAGGCGGCTTCTTTACTGCTGGTTTCCTGGTCTGGGTCTTGCCGGAGGCGGCCTTTCGCGGCACAGGCTTCCGGCGCTGCACTCCGAGGGCGCGCTCGAGCATGTCCTCGAGCAGCTTCTTCTCCGAAGCCAGCATCACCCGGTTGAACTTTTCCGGCCGCCTCGCGACCAGCTTGTCCAGTTCGGCGAGCCATTCCAAAGACTCCCGGGCCGAATGCGTGTCCAGTTGACGTACGAGCTCTAGCGCGTTGGCGAAGTCCGGGATCGCGCGGTAGCAGCGGAGCGCCTTCTCGAGATCCCCCAATTCCCGGTAAGCCTGCGCTGCTTTTGCGAACTCGCCGGTTTCCTCTAAACACTGCGCCTCGAGCGCTGGCTGACGCTTGGGCAACTTTTCCAATACCGAAAGCGCCGACCGATATTTCTTGTTCTTCAGCAGAATCTGGATGGCCCGGCGTGAGAGATTCTGCTTCCGCTCAGCCGCGTCGGGTAACCGGAGTGCGTCGTAAAACGGCGGAAGAATGTCCATCGCGACGCGGGCGTTATCCTCCACGCTCATCGTGTCTTCCATCTCGCGGATCCAATCCTCTGCCCGCGGCAGGATTTCGGCGAGCAGCCAGCTCTCCAGCTCGTCCTTGTTCTCCGCCGCTATCTGTGCAAGCTCCGCGGCCCGTGGCGCGCGGCCCGGCGGAACCGCGTCATGCACCGAGCCGCTGGATTGAATGACGTTGGCCAGTCCGAATTTCCGTCCCGCCCTCGCCGCCCTCGCCGCTTCCAAGAACAGATCCGGCCGCCCCAACTCCGGTGACAGGCGCGCCTTGCGGAACCCGAGCTTAAAGCACACCTCGGCGAGCGCCAGGTACGCGGTGTCGCGAACCGTAAAATCGTTGATCGACACTGGCTGCATGGGATCGCCCAGCAGCGCCACCGCCTGTTGCGCCCTCGACCAGGCCAGATCCGGCTTCACGTCAATGAGCTGGCGTGCATCCTGCATGCACCGCTGGATGCGCTCCTCCAGATCGAGCTCCTCTTCTTCGAGCGATTTTCGCAGGGCTTCCGCCGTCACGGGAGGAAGCGCCATCTCACTGAGGGGCCGCAGAAACCGCTGTACTTCGGAAGTCATCTGAGGAGCCGGGCCGACGTCGATCCAGAACAGACGCTCTGCCGGCCGCGACAGAGCCACGCGCAACTGGTCGATCCACAACCGCCTCCGGAGGGAATCGAGACCCGCGTACCAGTAATCCTTCCGGTCCACCACGCGCATGAATTGCTGGCCTGCGTCCAAAACGCACACAGAGTGGAAGTCGAGCCCTTTGACTTCCGCCGGCGTCAATGTGTACGGGCGGACGTGTTCGGGCACGGTCTCGGTATTGAAAGAGATCAACGCCATACCCTCCCGCTGGGCCAGATCGGAGAGGAGCGAGTTCAAGTCTTCCCCTGCCGTGGCCGCACAATAGAGAACCTGATCCGTGGAGTCGTCGTCGATCTCCGCGTAGCCGCTCCCTGAGGGACGGTCCTTCTTATCAACGTGCCCATACAGATCCCACACGCGGTTCACGAGCTCCGCGATTCGCCTCGGGCTGCGCAGATTTGTGCTCAGCTTGAACTCGGTGGGCGTCGAGAGCAAGTGATGCAACATGTCGTTCAGCCAAGCCCATTCGAAATCCGTGGGCCGCACGGTCTGGGCTTCGTCTCCCGCCAACAGCAAGGGGGTGGTGGATTTCTGGTTGAGACGCCGCGCCATCGCGATAATGACGTAGCATTCAAGGGGTGTGAGGTCCTGGCACTCATCCACGGCAATACAATCGAACGGCAACATGTTTTGCGGAACTGTATTGTGGTTCAGTGCATGCGCCGCCCTCCAGGCGAGCGCCAACTCCGGAAAGTACCGGTCAGCCAGCGGCGCCGGATCCATCTTCTCCAAGCGCTGCGCTGCATCGAGCGCGGCCGCCACTCCATCCGGACCCAGGAAGCGTGTGCGCTGTTCCCGGAACGCTTTCTCGGGCAAACGGAGCCGTTCCGCCTTCGGAAATCTTCCGGCGGGCTCCGGCAATGCCGAGCCCGTCAGATGCGCATGAAACTCGTCGTAGAGAGCGGAAATCTCCTGCGCCCACGGTCCAAGCGAACGCTGGTGCAGCCCCAGATCCCGCCGGAACTGGTTACGCGCGTCCGCGTCGTTGCCAATGGGCGCATCCGAACCGAGAAGTTGGCGCAGGAAGTGCGGAAACGTGACGACGTGAAACTTCCGGTCGGCCGCGCAGTAACGCTCGAAGTAATCGCGGGCCAGCGCCGCCAGATCGTTCGAGAAAGTAATGTACAGCACGCGTTCCGCGTTGGCTTGATCAGCCGCGTGCAGCAGAGCCGTCGTCTTGCCCGATCCCGGATGACCCTTCAGCAGCTTCACGATGCCGCGTGTTTTTGCGAATCGCGATTGCCCCTGCGTCCATGGCGCTGGAGCGTAGGCTTCCTGGCGTAGGTCCTGCACGCTCAGCGGAAGGTAGTGGTCCACGAGACTCTGCGGGGTCAGTGGGGAGTGATCGTCGTGATGCCGTATATCCCGAACAAAGATCGCGCCCTGCTGGGCGTCCCGAAACTCGCTGGAAGACTTCAACGGCGGAGCCCCTTGCGGAGCCCACCATGCGTAGAAGTGCGATCCCTGATTCCCGCCAAGCCGTGACCGCCTCCAGCCCCGGTTTGGTCCATAGGTCGCCTTGTAATGTATCCGGCGGGCATCGACCGCCAGCCGCTGCAACAACAATCCCGCTTTACGGCCCACCGGCTGGTTCCGGAGCTCCTCGATCTTCTCAAGAAATTCCTGGTGGCAGTAAAGCGGATTGGCCGGACGCAGTGTCTGGAATTCGGATTCAAACAAGTGGGGCTGAGACATTCAATCCAAAGGCTACCATTTGGAAGCGGCTTGCATATTAGAATGGATGAGTTGTTTGACATCGCAGGACTTGTCGCATAGAGGACTTAGAGCTTCGCAGTTTGCGCGCAACGTTCCGGGCCGATATCACTCCATGAATATGTGGTCCAAAGAAATCGGACTTCAGGACAGGAGGGCGAGTTCGTGACACGTCGGCAGTTGATTCAAAGTCTCGCGGGGGGGCCTGCGGCGGCACTCCTCGTGTTGAGGGGCCAGGCTGCGGTGAAGGTTGGCGCTATCCACTATCTCAAGTGTTTGGGGGACGCAAGGGGGCCACGCTACCTGGATGGCAGAACACACGATGGCACTGTGGCGTTGGTTCCCGCTCTGGTTAAACCGTTCTCCGGGACAAAATGGCAAATCGTTGCCGCGGGCAACGACACGGTTGCGTTGAGGTGTCGTGGGGACATAGATGGCCCGAGATGGCTCGACGGAAGAACGCATAATGGCAGTATTGGGTTGGCTCCACACACGAAGGCCCCATTCACTGGGACCCGGTGGCAAATCATCGAGATCAAGGGTGGTCTTGCCTTGAAGTGTCTCGGGGCCGCCGAGGGCGCCAGATGGCTGGATGGCCGAACACACAATGGTAGCGTCGGGTTGGCTAACGTAACGACACCGCCCTTTACAGGTACGAGGTGGGAAATCGCTCCGTATCCTGTTTGTACTGATGAGCCCTGTAATCTACCGTAGTCGCGTAGTGCGGGCACTCATTCTGTACAAAGTTGGCCGAGATCGGGATTCTCGACAGCGCCATGCTGATATCATGGGGCATATGAGTACGGCGATGCTTCGGCGCTATTCTCACATCCGGGCGAAATCCCGACGGGAGGCGATCGACGAACCGGAGTCGCGGCAGGATTCAGTTGGGTCACCCACAAAAGTCTCCACAGCCAATCCTTCCAATGCACGAAGGCAAGCGTAACTCATTGATTGTAAAGTGTGGGGGCGTAGCTCAGCCCGGATAGAGCATCTGCCTTCTAAGCAGAGGGTCGCAGGTTCGAGTCCTGCCGCCCCTACCACACCATTTCAAGGAATTGTGGGGCTGGGCCGCCGCCAGAATTCCGGATGTGGATAATTCTGTAGACGAGTTCAGCTTGCCCGTGCTACCACATCAGCCGCAGCGTCAGTTGGGTCACCCGGGCCGCGCTGCCCGAATTCCGCGTGGGCAGGATGCCGTCTGAGCCGGTGGCCGTGACCTCGCAGCACTCGCCGATACCCAGGGCCGGGTTGTTCGGATGATTGAAGGCGTTGAAAAAGTCCACGTTGAAGCGCAGCGTAACCTTTTCAGTCAGGTTCACAAACTTGAACAATGAAGCATCCTGGCCCCATTGATTTACTCCCGGTATTAGTTGTCCTATAAACCCGTCCCTGCGCCATGGATGATTGTTGTCGGCGTAGGTGGCTCGCTGCACTGTTCCGTTGCTTAACGGGACCCAAACGGTGTTGGTATCCCAAAATTGCGAGACGTTGGTATTCGCCGGAGCGTTGGGCGGCAGCGCTGTTGAACCCCATGGAATCAGTGGCGCTGCTGCAGGTTTGTAATTCGCAGGCACTCCCATCACCCCGTTGGGCTTGCCATTGGCATCGTGGCTGTTGATCCGATTGGACGGAATGTAGCCGTTCCACCAGAGGTACCCCGGATAACATAACCCGCTTCGGCAGTCTTCGATTGGATACTTGTAGCCGTATCGCTCGATCGGGTTGCCGTTAGGAAAGATATCGGACGGCAGCCCCAGGTAGTTAGTACGCCAATTCCCCAAACCGGCGATCTGCCAGCCGCCGATCAGTTTGTCGACCAATCCCCTTGCGTTGCCGCCGAGCTTCTTCCCTCGGCCGAAGGGCAGGTCCACAATCCAATTCCAGCGGATCTGGTGCTTTGGCGTGAAAGGATCGCGACCGTAGTTGAGAGCCCTGTTCCGTTCTTTGTCATTGGTAGGCACGGTCCCCGGTAGAAAGTTATTCAACGCCAATACATTGATACTGTCTTCCCAGGCTCCGTTGCCGAGCGTATTGCCAGTCAACCAGAAGACTTGGAATGCCATACCCTTGTTGTAACGCCGCTCCACCTCCAACTGAAACCCGTGATGGTTCGTGTATCCAGTCATGTCATACCGGTTGATGTTTCCCCAAACCTGAGAGTCGTACGTCCTCCTCGCCACGCCGGAAAACTCTCCCGTGGGCAGGGGTCTCTTCTCGGTGACGTACCAAATATACTCCGGCGTGCTGGCGTTCAGTTGGTGGGTTTGTTGCTGGTTCCGCCCGGCGTTGCCAACGTAAGCCGCCCGCACCACGGTGTTCGCCATGATCTCCTTTTCGAGCGTGAAGTTCCAGTCGTGAATCCTCGGATCGGGCAGATGCGGATTCATGAAGTTCGCGTTAAAGCCGCGCGTGATCAACCGGGTATCGTTGATGTTAATCACGGAATCCGGAGTGTTCACACCGGCAAAATAGGTTGGGATGCTTCGGAGTCCGTAGTTCGGAAGCCCATCGGGAGAAAGGGCGGTGTTCGTCACACTATATGAGAAAGTATTCGACACGATCTGCGACGAACTTTGGCTCGGATACCAGCGTGAGATCGGCTGAGTGTAGTACGACGTCCGGAAGCCGGTGCGAATTACGAAGGCCTTGGGCCCGTCGAAGGCGCGGTAAGCAAGACCCAGGCGCGGGCCGAAGTTCCGCCAGTTCTTGTACACCAAATTCTTCGGAAGGCCGGCATCCTTATAGCTGATGATGTCTCCGCCAAAAGACCGCAGCGCTGTGAGGATCGAAGGCAGCGTCTCTCCCAGCTTAAGGAAACGATCCACGTCCGTGCCGACGACGTAAGCGCGTTTTTCCATGCTGAATCCGACCAGGGTGTCGTTCTTATGACCGATCGGCGGGCGCATCTCGTAGCGAAGACCAAGATTGAGAGTGAGCCGCGGCGTCACCTTCCAGTTGTCCTGAAAATATCCCGCGTATTCGTGCCTGCGCATCAGTACCCAGGGCCTCGCAAAACCAGCGCTATAGTTGGTGATTCCGAGGTAGAAATTGGCAATCCCATGCCCGGTCTGAGGCCGTGCGATGGGATTGACCGCGGTGGAGGCGGGGTCGTATTGAGCCGTCGCCAGCGTATTCGCGTCAAAAGGACCGGCGAGCGAGTTCGAGTTCCTGTCGATCATTTCGTAGCGATAGTGAATGCCGAATTGAAACTCGTGCTTTCCCATCACCTTTGTCGCGTTGTCCTGCAGCATCGCATAGTTCGTGATCAGCCAGAAGAGGCCGCCCGTGCCAAAGGGATAGCTCCCCATGCCGACTCCCGTAAGGTTTGGCCAATTCGGCGCTTGAAAGGGGTTGGGCAGCCCCAGTGCCTCACGGCTATAGTTCGTGTGAGCATCGCCGGAGCCGCGCCACTGATAGTCGCGGGCTCCGGTGAGGAGCACCTCGTTAGTCATGGTCGGCGACAATGTACGCACCCAGGTCATCGAGCCTGTGTGACTCGGCCAGTGGCGATTGCTGGTGCCTGCAGCTTTCGGGAAGTCCCCGATTGTCATCGGGAGCAACACAGTGGTGCCAAGCCAGTGATCGTTCGTCCCATAGGTGAAGCGCCCGTAGATAAGATCGCGATCCGAGAAACGGTGGTCGATGCGAACACTCGTGGAGCTTTCCTTTCGAGGGATCAGCGTGGGTATTACCAGGTTCGCGTCCACCAGCGGACTGACAGGCAGATTGGGCAGCGGCGTCAGATCGAAGATAAACTTCGCCATCGGGCTTCTGCGCGCCGGATCGATTGCATTCGGAATGCCGCGATAGCTCAACGGCTGCCGCTGCCAGGTCACCGGATCGGTGGTGAGTGGATCGTAGAGCTGGAGTTGGCGGCCCTGGATATCCACCAAGCCCCGGAAGTCGCCGTTGCGCATCTCGGCAGTGGGCACGTTAAAGCGGTTTGTCGTGTAGGTTCGTTGTCTCAACGCTTCCCATGAGGCAAAAAAGAAGGTCCGGTTGCGCCCGTCATAAATCTTGGGAAGGTAAAGGGGCCCTCCCGCCGACACGCCGAACTCATTCCTGTTCAAGTAAGGGGGCTTTTGGAAATAATCCTGCCGCCGGCGCGCGACACCGTAGCCGCTATTCCGATTCGTCTCGAACATCGCTCCGTGGAAGGAATTGGTTCCACTTCTGCTCGACATGATGATGGTCGTTGGCCGCGTGAACTTGGCCGAGGAGGTACTGACATCGACGCGGAGCTCCTCGATGGCGTCGAGGCCCGGTACCCGGCCGAAATCCCATCCCTCCCAGACTTCGTTCGTCGGCGCGCCGTCGAACATCAATGCATGGGTGTTGACCGGAGCCCCGTAGGCCCGAATCCGACCGGTCGACGTGATGCCCGGGACGGTCGCCAGCAGGTTCTGATAACCGCGGCCGTTGATCGGCAGTTGCTCGATCCGTTTTCGTTCCAGCGTTTGACCTAGCGTCGGCGACTCCGTATTTACCAGCGGAGTTACGTCCTTTACATCCACTGTGGTGATGGCCGTCTGAGCGACTTGCAGGGTCACGTCCACGGTCGCATCCTGCTGTACCTGCACGGTGAGCGTGCCTTCGAAGCGCTGCATACCGGTGAACTCCGCGGTGAGGCGGTAAGGTCCGGGAGTCACGCCAGGAAATACATACAGACCGGCCTCATTGGTCTGCGTTTCGCGCGCGACATTCGTGGCTGTGTTTAGCAGTGTAACCTTGGCCGCCGGAATGACAGCTTCCACCTGGTCTCGCAAGGTTCCGCGAACCGTGCTGCTGCTGGCCTGGCTCCAGACTGCCGGTGGCATGAGCAGGACGAGAAAACAAATCAGGCACAAGGTCTTCATGAGGAGCCTCCCTTGTTAATGGGCACAGTGTATAGGACATCTGCGAGAGATGCAAGGGAGTCAGGGAGTCAGG
>Ga0187893_10004898_pt1 | contig 24818 bp, 15 predicted proteins | sample MA1701074metaG_FD_139574 | JGI IMG/M metagenome (GOLD analysis project Ga0187893, IMG submission 139574) | White microbial mat communities from a basaltic lava cave in the Kipuka Kanohina Cave System on the Island of Hawaii, USA - MA170107-4 metaG ... | reverse complement strand
GGGCCGCGCACGCAGATCTCGCCCGTCAGCGAAGGCGAGCCCGGCTGCGCGACCGGCTTGCCGTCCTCGCCGCGCAGCCACACGTCGTACGCGGGCAGCGGGCGGCCGAGCGCGCCGGGCTTGCTCGCAGCGCTGGCGGCGTTCAGCACCGGCAGGCCGACCTCGATGATGCCGAGCGCCTGCGCAACCGGCTTGCCGAAGCGCGCGGCGAAGGCGCGCGCGATCTCGGGCCGCAGGCCCTCGGCGGTCGAGATCGCGAGTCGCACGTCGGGGAGCGCGACGCCCGACGCGTCCTTCGCGAGCAGGTTCATGTGATAGGGCGACGCGTAGAAGACCGTCGCACGCTCGCTCGACGCGAGCTCGAGGATCGGCTTCGCGAGCGAGCCCGCGGGCAGCAGGATCGTCGCGCCGAAGCGCAGGTAGAGCAGGATCGACACCACGAAGTGGTGCGCCATCGGCAAGAGCCAGAGGATGCGGTCGCCGGGGCCGATGCCGAGGCCCGCGTTCGCGGCCTCGAGCCGCGCGAGCACCGCGTCGTGGCCGATGATCACGCCCTTGCGCCGGCTGGTCGTGCCCGAGGTGAAGCGCAGGTAGGCGGGCCGGAGCGCCGCGAACGCGCGATCGTGCTCGCCGTCGACCGCGCGCGCCTGCGGGCGCGGGACCAGCGCGAAGCCGGGCGCGGCGTCGCGCTCGAGCACGAGCGCGTGCAGCTGCGCGCGCTCGGCGAATTCGTCGAGCGCCGGGCCGGTGTGGTCGTCGGCGATCGGCACCAGGCACGCGCCGCATTCCAGGATCGCGAGCGCGAGCTCGATGAAGCCCGCGCCCTGGCGCGCGACGAGGCCGACGCGCTGCGCGTCGGCCACGCCGCCCGCGCGGAGCGCGCTCGCCAGCACGTCGACGCGCGCGACGAGCGCGGAGTAGGACACGCGCGCGGGCGCGGCGCCGGCCGTGCCGGCCGAGATCAGCGCGGGCTGATCCGGCGCGCGCGCGGCGTGCGCGCGGATGCGGTCGACGACGGTCTCGCTCACCGCGGGCGAGTGTGCGCGCGGACCCGCTCGGGCGCAATCGCCGCGAGCGCCACGCCCGCGTCGGCGGCGAGCGCGGCGGCGCGGCCGATCGCCTCGCCGGTGGCGAGCGCGGTGCCGATCACGCGCAGCGCGCCGAGCGCCTCGTGCGAGGCCGACATGCAGCGCCCCGCGAGCCCGAGGCGCGGGTGCGTGCGCGAGACCAGCGCGCCGAGCGGGATCGAGCAGGCGGCGCGCGGGTACTCGAAGGTGGCGCGCCGGTGGTCGTGCCAGAGCTCGATCGGCCAGCTCGAGAGCGCGACCTCGTCCTCGCGCCGCACGCCGGCGAGCACGTCGTCTGCGCCGAGCACGACCTGGCCCAGCGCGCGCCGCGTCTCGCGGATGCCGAGCCGGCGCGGGTGCTCGGCGAGCCGGCTGGCGGCGAACTCCGGCCGCGTCTCGCGCAGGAAAGCCGCGATCGCCTCGGCCGCCGCGCGCGCGCGCGCCTCGAGCGCGGCGACGCAGTCGGGCGCGAGCGGATCCCAGCGCGCGTCGTGGGGCCGCGCCACGTTCAGCGTCGCGAACACCTGGCCCGGCGCGCCGCACGCGCGCAGCACGACCGACTCCGCCGACAGCGGCAGCGCGCCGCTGCGCGTCGCGCCCGCGACCGCGGTGGTCAGGCGCACGCGCGCGAAGCCCTCGAGCGCCGCCGCGTCCACGCCGTCGAGCCGGAAGATGTAGGAGGGGCACTGCAGGAGCTCGGGCGGCGCGATCTCCCAGGCCGCGCCGCCGAGGTACGCGGCCGCGGCGTCGCCGCTCGCGTCGATCACGCAGCGCGCGCGCAGCTCGCTCGTCCCACTGCCGTCGCGCAGCGCGAGCGCGCTCTCGCCGTGCGCGTCGCGGCCGAGCTCGGCGCGCTCGAGCGCCGCGCCGAGCCGGAGCTCGAGTCCGCGTTCGGCGCGACACCGATCGCTGTAGAGCGCGGAGAGCGCGGCCGGCGGCGCGGGCAGGTACCAGGCGCGCCCGGCGCGCTCGGGCTCGCCGCCGAGCGCCAGCGCGAGCTCGCGCGGGATGCCCGGGTTCGCGAACGCGGCCGCGCCCGACTCCGGCGGCAGGTAAAGGCCGCACAGCGTGTGCACGAGCGCGTGCGCCGCGTTCCCGCCCAGCACCGGCTCGCGCTCGACCAGCACCGTGCGCGCGCCGCCGCGCGCCGCCGAGAGCGCAGCCGCCACGCCCGCGCTGCCGCCGCCCACGACCGCGACGTCGCAGCTCGCCCAGGGCGCGCTCGCGCCCGCTCGCCGGTCAGGCGCGCTCACGCGCGCTCGCCGAGCAGGTCCTCGCGCAGCGCCGCTCGGAACACCGCCAGCTCGCGATCCGAGAACACGCCGGCCTGGCGCACGTGCGTGAAGTTCAGCCGTCCCTCGCGGATCGAGAACACCGAGCCGCTGCCCGGCGAGGCAGGCACCGACGGCGCGTGGAAGGCGTTCTCGATCGGCGCGCCCAGGAAGTGGGTCATGCCCGGCAGGAACTCGTCGGTGTAGGCGAAGAAGAACGAGCACAGCTCGCCGCGGAACGCGCGCCGCGCCATGTGCGCGTAGGCGCGCCGCGGCAGCCAGCGCGCGAAGTCCATCGCCGCGCTGCCGGCCTCGACCAGCCCCTCCTTGATCGTGGTGAGCCGCTGCGCCTTCAGCTCGGCGAGCAGTCCGTCGAAGCTCTCGAGCTGCTCCGGGAAGACCTGGAACCAGATCAGCGAGATGCGCGTGCCGAAGATCTCCCCCTGCCCGCCCTTGGCGCGCAGGTTCACGGGCAGCGGCACGACGTAGCTGCCCGGGTCGGCGCCGCGCGCGCGCGCGACCGCGTGGTGCGCGCGCACGCTCCCGGCCAGGTAGTACAGCATCGGCGTGAGGAACCCGGCGCTCTGCTTCGCGCGCGCGGCGATGCGCGCGGTCTCGTCGCGCGTGAAGGTCGCGACGTCGTAGCCGAGCGCCTGGCGCGTGCGCGCGAGCGGACCCGCGAGCGAGCGCGGGCTGCGCGCCGCGAACGAGCGCATGCGCGCCTGCCAGCGCAGCGCCTGGTCGCCGCGCGCCTTCGCGCCGGCCGGCGCGGGAGCGCTCGCCGGCGCCTCGTCGGGCAGTGCGTCGGCCGCGCGCAGGCCGCGGCCGACCTCGTCGAGCCAGCGCACGAAGCGCTCGCTGCCCGCGCCGTCGAACAGCCAGTGCAGCCAGGTGAAGGCGACGTCGCAGCCGCCGGCGCCGCCGTCGTTGCGCACCACGTCGCAGCGCAAGAGCTCGCCGCGGCCGCCGTCGAAGCGATCGTTCAGGCGCTCCTGGATGACGTCCGGGATGGGCCGCGCGCCGTCCGCGCCGGGCGGCGCCTTGGCGTCGTGCAGCTCGAGCCGCGGCAGCGCCGCGCCCGCCGACAGATCGGTGCGCGACACCGGCGGCAGCACGCCCCACGGCCGTCGCACCGGCGCGCGCAGGAGCGGCTGGGCGCGCGCGACCTCGGCGAGCAGCGCGGCGAGGCGCTCGGGCTCGAGACCGGGGCCGAGCCTCAGCACGAGCTGCGAAACGTGGCTCGAGCCCGCGGTGCGGCGCACCTCGCTGTCGAAGGCGCGCAGGAAGCAGTCTGCGCCGGTGAGAGGAACGGGACGATGGCTGCTAGCGGCCGCCGAGCTGGCCATGCACGCACGCCGCGAGACTCTCGGCCGACGCCAGCGTCTCCTCGGTGAGCAGGCTCTCGTCCACCCACACGCCCGTGCTCTCCTCGATCGCCAGCATCAGCTGCGTCACCGCCAGCGAGTCGAGCCCGGCGCCGACCAGGTCCGAGCGCGGCGTGAAGTCGTCGCCCACGGCGAGCAGCCCCGATTTGAGGATCTCGTAGATGCGCGTCGTGAGTGCTTCCCGGCTCCAGACCATGGCGCCGTGTTTTCCATCGAGTCGCGCGCCTTGTCAAGGCGCGCCGCGAGCGCGTTGAAAGCCCCGATCTGCTCGTTTAGATTGCCGCGAGCATGGCGCGGGCGCAGATCCGGAGAGTCGCGATCATCGGCGGCGGACCGTCCGGGGCGGCGCTGGCGACCTGGCTGCGGCGCGCGGGCCTTTCCGCGGTGCTCTTCACGCGCGGCAAGCGGCCGCCGATCATCATCGGCGAGTCGCTGGTGCCGGCCGTGATCCCGTTCCTGCGCGACCTGGGCGTCGAGGACGAGGTCGCGAAGTACAGCCTGTACAAGCCGGGCGCGACCTTCGTCTTCCACCCGACCGCCGAGCTCTCCTTCCGCTTCGCCGAGAGCCGCGGCGCGCGCACTCCCTACGCCTACAACGTGCCGCGAGACCGCTTCGACCAGACGCTGCTCGACGCCGCGCTGCGCGCCGGCGCGGTGCGCATCGAGCACTCCGCGCAGCTCGAGCGCGCGCCGGACGGCGACGGGATCCGCTTCGGCCCCGAGACCCAGGCGCTGGCGACCGAGGCGCTCGGCGGCCCGCCCGACTTCATCGTCGACGCCACCGGCCGCGCGCGCAGTGTCGCGCGCCTGCTCGAGCTCGACACGCGCGAGGGCCCGCGCAAGGACACGGCGCTGCACGCGCACTGCACCGGCGTCGAGCTCGTGATGCCCGCCAACGTCCACTCCGAGCGGATGGAGCGCGGCTGGGGCTGGCGCATTCCGCTGCCCGGGCGGGTCTCGGTCGGGTTCGTGATCCCGGCCGAGCACCTCGCGGGCTACGGCGCGAGCGCCGAGGAGCAGTTCGACAACTTCATGACCGGCGACGCGTGCGCGCGGCGCTGGGGCGCGAAGGCGGAGCGCGTGACGCCGGTCGTGCGCTACTCGAACTACCAGCTGCGCGCCACGCGCGCCGTGGGCGACGGCTGGGCGCTCTGCGGCGACGCCTTCGGCTTCATCGATCCGGTGCTGTCGAGCGGGCTCCTGATCGGGCTCGACGGCGCGAAGACGCTGGCGCGCGCGATCGCGTCCGGCTCGCCGCGCCGCTTCACGCAGTACGAGGCGCGCGCAATCCGGCTGCTCGACGACTGGATGCGGATCGTCGACGCGTACTACAGCGGGCGGCTGTTCACGCTGTTCCGCGTCGGCCAGTACGTGCAGAACACGTGGATCGGGCGCATGACCGACTTCCACTTCCGCAAGCACATGCCGCGGGTGTTCACCGGCGAGGCGAGCGACAGCCGCTACAGCATGGGCGTGGTCGACTTCATGCTCAAGTACGGGCTCGCCGGCAATGACCCGAGCGAGTTCGAGATCCGGTGACGCGGGCGCGATGAGGTTCCGCCGCGAGGCGCACAGCGATCGCTACGACGTGATCGTCGTGGGCAGCGGCCTCGGCGGGCTCTCCTGCGCGGCGCTGCTCGCGCGCGCGGGCAAGTCGGTACTGGTGTGCGAGCGCCACGACCGGCCCGGCGGCTACGCGCACGCCTTCCGCCGCAACGGCTGCCTGTTCGACTCGGCCGTGCACCTGGTGGGCGGCTGCGAGCCGACGCCGTTCGAGGGCGGCGGCCGGCTGCACCGGCTGCTGCGCGCGGTCGGCGCGCGCGACGAGCTCGAGTTCGAGCGCATCGATCCGATCTACACCGCGCTCTACCCGGGCCTCGAGCTGCGGCCGCGGCTCGGGCTCGACGAGTTCGAGCGCTCGCACGCGGCGGCGTTCCCGAACGAGCGCAAGGGCATCCACGATCTGCTGCAGGAGTGCCTGGCGATCCAGAGCGAGGCGCGGCGCGCGGCCGAGCTGGCCTCGCCGTTCGAGGTCATGCAGCAGCCGGGCCGCTTCCCGACGTTGCTGCGCTACCGGCGCGCCACGCTCGCGCGCGTGCTCGACGAGCACGTGGACGATCCGCGCGCCAAGGCCGTGCTCGCCACGTTCTGGCCGTACCTCGGCCTGCCGCCCGCGCAGGTCTCGTTCCTGTACTTCGCGACCATGCTGCTCTCGTACGTGGCCGAGGGCGCGTACTACTGCAAAGGCAGCTTCCAGAGGCTCGCGCGCGCGCTCGCGAATGCGGTGGAGCGCGAGGGCGGCGAGGTGCTGCTGCGTGGCCCGGTGCGGCGCATCCGCGTCGAGCGCGGGCGCGCGGCGGGCGTGGTGCTCGAGAACGGGCAGCGAATCGACGCCGGGGTCGTGGTCTCGAACGCGGATCTGCGCCAGACCGTCGAGGAGCTGATCGGCGCCGAGCACTTCTCGGCGCGCTTCCGCCGTCCGCTCGGCCGGCTCGCGCCGTCGGTCTCGGCCTTCGTCACCTACCTCGCGACGGACCTCGACCTGCGCTCGCTCGGCGCGACGCACGAGACGTTCGCCTACGAGGGCTTCGACCACGACGACGCGTTCGCGGCCACGCTCGCCGGCCGGCCCGGCTGGTGGACGGCGACCGTGCCGACGCTCGCCGATCCCTCGCTCGCGCCCGCGGGCCTGCACCTGATGACGCTGACCACGCTGATGCCGTACGGGGCGCCGCAGCGCTGGCGCGCCGAGAAGCCGGCGCGCGTCGAGGCGATGATCGCGGCGGCCGCGCGGCGCTTCCCCGGCCTGCGCGAGTCCGTGCGCTTCGCCGAGGGCGGCTCGCCGCGCACGATGGAGCGCTATACACGCAACAGCGACGGGGCGATCTACGGCTGGGCGCTCTCGCCCGACCAGGTCGGCCCGGGCCGCCCGGCGAACGAGACGCCGCTGCCCGGGCTCTGGCTCGCCGGCCACTGGGCGCAGCCGGGCGGCGGCGTGTACGGCGTGGTCACGTCCGGCGTGAATGCCGCGCGCGGCATCCTCGGCGCGCCGTCCGACGCCGCGCTGTTCGAGAGCCTCGAGCAACGCGCGTGAGCGACTGGTTCGACGGCGCCCGCTTCGGGCTGTTCGTCCACTGGGGTCACATCGCGCAGCGCGGCAGCGAGATCTCCTGGCCGCTGGTCGGCGGCGCGGGGATGCTGCACGCGAAGCATTCGTCCCTTGCCGTCGACGACTACCACGCGAGCGCAGCGACCTTCGCGCCGGAGCCGGACGCCGCGCGCGACTGGCTCGCGCGCGCGAAGCGCACGGGCATGCGCTACGCGGTGCTCACCGCCAAACACCACGACGGGTTCGCGCTCTGGCCGACGCGCGCGGGCGGGCTCTCGGTCGCGCAGTCGAAGTACGCCGGCGACCTGGTGCGCGAGTTCACCGACGCTGCGCGCGCGAACGGCCTGCGCGTCGGGCTGTACTACTCGCTGTGCGACTGGCACCACCCCGACTACCCCGCCTTCCGCGACGAGCACCGCCCGTACCGCTTCGGACGCACGCCGCGCCCCACGCCAGCGCAGTGGGAGCGCTTCCTCGAGTTCCAGTTCGCGCAGATGCGCGAGCTGATGACGGACTACGGGAAGATCGACCTGCTCTGGTTCGACGGCGGCTGGGAGCGCACGCCGGAGGAGTGGCGCGCGCGGGAGTTCGTCGCGCTGATCCGCGGGCTGCAGCCCGGGATCGTGATCAACGACCGCCTGCCCGGCCAGGGCGACTACGACACGCCCGAGCAGTTCATCCCGCCGCAGCCACCCGCGCGCCGCTGGGAGACCTGCCTCACGATGAACGAGACCTGGGCCTGGAACCCGCGCGACACGCGCTACAAGTCGGCGCGCGCGCTCGTGCACGCGCTGTGCGAGGTGGCGAGCCGCGGCGGCAACCTGCTCCTGAACGCGAGCCCGATGGCGGACGGCGCCCTGCCCGCGGAGCAGATCGAGCGGCTCGACGCGCTCGCGCGCTGGATGGACCGCTACGGCGACGCGATCCACGACTCGGCGCCCGGGCTCGAGCCGTGGCAGTTCTACGGGCCGTCGACGCGCAAGGACGAGCGCGTGTTCCTGCACCTCCTGATGCGGCCCTACGAGTCGGTGAGCGTGCGCGGCGTGCCGGTCCGGCGCGTGCGCGCGGTGCGCGAGCTGGCCAGCGGCCGCGCGCTCGAGCACCGCGCGCGCACGACCATCCTCGACCAGATGGTGAACCCCGACCCGCTCGGCGAGCTCACGATCGCGGTGCCCGAGGAGCTGCTCGACCCGCTCGCGACCGTGCTCGAGCTGGAGCTCGCCGGCCGTCCTGCTTAACTGAGATTGATTCTCAAAATCGGCCAGGGTAGGCTCTCCTCCTAAAGGGAGGGACGGGATGACCGAGCTCGATGCGGCGGTGATCGGAGCGGGCTTCGCCGGGCTCGGAGCCGGCGCGGCGCTCCGCCAGGCGGGCGTGCAGCGCTTCGCGCTGATCGAGCAAGGCGGCGACGTCGGGCATTTCTGGTCGAAGACCTACGACCGCATCCACCTGCACTCGCCCTGGCACGATCTGCCGAACGACGGCGGCCTGATCAGGCGCTACCCGAAGTTCAAGTCGCGCGACGAGCTGATCCGCTACTTCGGCGAGTACGCCGACCGCTTCGACCTGCGGCGCTCGATCCGCTTCAACGAGCGCGTCGCGCAGGTGAAGCGCGAGGGCGAGCGCTGGCGGCTCGACACGAGCGCGGGAACGATCTCGGTGCGCTACCTCGCGGTCGCGACCGCGATCAACCGGGTGCCGACCGTGCCGAGGTTCGAGGGCCGCGAGCTCTACACCGGCACCTGCATCCACTCGAGCGAGTACCGCAACGGCCGGCCGTTCGCGGGCCGGGGCGCGCTCGTGATCGGCAGCGGCAACTCCGCGGCCGAGGTCGCCCTCGACCTGCTCGAGCACGGCGCCGGCCGCGTGCAGATGTGGGTGCGCGGCGCGCGCCACGTGATCTCGCTCAAGACCTTCGGCCGGATCGCGACGGTCGGCCGGCTGCTCGGGATGTTCTCCGAGAAGAAGGTCGCCGAGGCGCTGCGCGTCCGCTTCGGCACGCCCGAGTTCGACGCGGTGGTCGCGCAGCGCGACCGCATGGTGTCGCGCTTCAGCCAGGACCTCTCGCAGTGGGGTCTCGCAAAGCCGACCACGCCGCCGATGCGCGACGCGCTGGTGAACGCGCGCATCCCCCTGTTCGACCAGGGGACGGTGCGCGAGATCAAGCGCGGCCGGATCGGCGTGATCGACGGCAACCGGCGCGCGATCGAGGCGTTCAGCGAGCGCGGCGTCCGCTTCAGCGACGGCGAAGAGGCCTTCGACCTGATCGTGCTCGCGACCGGCTTCGAGCCCGGGCTCGAGGAGTTCATCGCCGACCGCGAGCTGCTCGCGCCACAGCGCGGCCGGAAGTTCCTGCCGATCACCGACGGCCAGGGGCGCTCCACGGTGCACCCCTCGATCTTCTTCCCCGGCTTCGACCCGACGCCCGCGGGCGGGCAGGCCCTGGGACATCTCGGCTGGGCCGCCGGGAGCGCGATCGCGGCGGAGCTCGCGCGCGGATGACGGCGCAGCGCGAAGCGTTCGGCGCGGCAGCCGTCGCCATGATCGAGCACCTGAACAGCCACCACGACGACACGCTCTCGTTCCTGGCGCGGGCGCTCGGACCGTGTCCCGACGCGCGCGGCGCGGCGCTGGTGCGCGTCGACGCCGACGGCATCGAGCTGCGCGTGGCGGAGCCGCGCGGCGCGAACGACCTGCGGCTCGCGTTCGCGGCGCGCGCGGAGAGCGTGCTCGAGGCGCGGCGCGAGCTGCTCGCGCTGGTCGCGCGCGCACGCGAGCGCTCGGGCGAGGGCGGCCAGACCAGCATCGAGCGCGAGGCCGCCAGCCGGGCCGCGATCCGAACGTTCATCTGCAACGTGGCGGCGGTCGAGCGGATCGACCCGCACATGGTCGAGATCACGATCGCCGGCCGCTTCGACGGCTTCGCGCCGCTCGCGCCGGACCAGTTCGTCTACGTGCTGGCGCCGCCGCGCGGGCGGCACCAGCTGACGATCGACGAATCCTTCCGCTGGGAGGCGGTGGAGCGCATGCCGCCCGCCGAGCGGCCGATCGGCGCGTACTACACCGTGCGGCGTTGGCGGCCCGAGGCGCGCGAGATCGACCTGTGGGTCGTCCTGCACGGCGCGGACGGCGACGGCGCGTGGTGGGCGCAGCACGCGCGCCCCGGCGATCCGGTCGCGCTCTGGGGTCCGCGCGAGGTCTACGCGCGCCCGGCGGACTGCACGGAGCTCGTGCTGCTGGGCGACGAGACCGCCCTGCCCGCGATCGCCGCGATCCTCGAGTCGCTCCCCGCGGGCGACCGGGTGCGCGCGCTGATCGAGCTCCCGCGCGAGCACGACGCCTTCCCGCTCGAGTCGCTGGCCGAGCTCGAGCTCACCTGGCTGCCACGCAACGGCGCTCCGGCGGGCACGCCCGACCGGCTGCTCGACGCCGTCGACAAGCTCGAGCTCGCGCCGTCGACCTACGTCTGGGGCGCGGGCGAGCTGCACGTGGTGGGCGCGCTGCGCAAGCAGCTGCGCGGCCGGCACGCGCTGCCGCGCGAGCGCGTCTCGCTCACCGGCTACTGGCGCGTCTGATCGACTTCGCTCGGCCCTCGCTCACCCCGTCCCGCGCGGGGCGGCCGCGGACCGAGCCCCCTCCTAGCCCGCCAGCTCGCTGATCAGCTGCGCGAGCGCGACGTCGCGCTCGGTGATACCGCTCGCGTCGTGCGTGACCAGATCGATCGTCACGCGGTTCCAGACGTTGGACCACTCCGGGTGGTGGTTGCGCTGCTCGGCGGCGAGCGCCACGCGGGTCATGAAGCCGAAGGCCGCGCTGAAATCGGGGAAGCGCAGCTCGCGGTGGAGCTTCCCGTCCACCAGGCTCCAGCCCGGCAGCGCGCGCAGCGCGTTCTCGATCTCGCGATCGCCGAGCTTGCTGGGAGCGGCCACAGGCCAAGCCTTCCAGAGCCCGGCCCGGGCGTCAAACGCGAAACGATTTCGATAGAGTTGCGCGCGTGGTGAAGCGAGATCCGATGCTAGGGGGGTCGGCGGCGCGGCCGGGCGCGCTGCTGCTGGCGGGCGTGCTGGGCCTGCTCGCGGCGGGCTGGGCGGCATTCCAGTGGTGGCAGCTCGTGGTCGCGCGCGGCGGCGGCGAGATCATCTGCGCGCCGGGCGGCGGCGGGCACTGCGCCGAGGTCTGGGACTCGCCGTTCGCGGCGGCCGTGCACGGCTACACCGGGCTCCCGGTGGCGGGCTGGGGCGTGGTCTGGGCCCTGGTCGCGGCCGCGGCGCCGCTCTTCGCGCGCGCGCGGCTCGCTCAGCGCCGCGACGCGGACGCGTGGCTCGGCGCGACCGCCTGGAGCGCGGTCGCTGGCGTGCTCGGTACGGCGCTCCTGCTCGGGGCGTCGCTCCGCTTCGGCCACGTCTGCGCGACCTGCGTCGGCACGTACGTCCTGTCGCTCCTCTACGCGGCCGTCGCCTGGGCGGGGCTCGGCTTCGCGGTGCCGCGCGGGCTCGGCTCCGGCGCGGGCCTGGCCGCGGGCGGCGTCGCGCTCGCGTTCGCGCTGCTGCTCTGGCCCGGGCTGCGCACGCCGCAGAGCCCGGCGACGCTCGGTGCGCAGGCGATCGGCGCGAGCACGCCCGTGCCCGCGACCACGCCCGACGATCAGGAGCTCGCGCGCCTGCTGCGCGAGGCGCCCGAGCAGGTGCGCCAGCTGATCTCCGACACGCTCGCCGACTACGCGGCGCACCCGGTGTGGACGCCGCCGCCGGCGCGCGCCGTGGTCGGCCCGCCCGGCGCGCGCCTCGCGCTGACCGAGTGGTTCGACACGCTCTGCAGTCACTGCGCGGAGCTGCACGAGGGGCTGAAGCAGCTGCGCGCGCGGCTCGGCCCCGACACGTTCTCGCTCGCGTCGCACCACTACCCGCTCGACGGCTCGTGCAACGCCGGCATCAAGCGCACCGACCCCAAGTTCGCGGTCACGTGCGCGAGCGCGCGCGCGCAGATCTGCGCCGAGGGCCATCCCGGCGCATTCGAGCTCTCGGGCGAGCTGTTCGCGCACCAGCGCGAGCTGACCGAGCCGATGGTGGTCGAGATCGCGGGCCGCTACGTCCCGCCCGCCGAGCTCGCCGCCTGCATGGCCTCGCCCGAGACCGAGGCGAAGCTCCAAGCCGACATCGCCTGGGCGACCGAGCACGACATCCACGGCACGCCGATGCTCCTGATCAACGGCCGCAAGGTCATCCCCTACCCGCCCCTGCTCTACGCGCTCGCGCTCACGCGCGGCTCATCCACGCACCCCGCGTTCGCCGCGCTGCCGCCGCCCAAGCCGCTGCCGAAGCACGAGCACTGAGTCGCGCGCACGGCGCCCGGCGAATCCCGGCCGCGAGCGACGCGCGGCCGGTATCATGCGCACTGGTCCAGGGACCAGGAGCGGCGGCCGCATGATCGTCCGTTTCGCGCCCGAGATCGAGCTCGATACCGAGACGTTCGAGCTGCGCGCCCACGGACAGGCGACCACGCTCGGCGCGAAGCCCTTCGGGGTGCTCTTGTATCTCGTCGAGCGGCGCGAGCGCGTGGTGCCGCGCGAGGAGCTCCTGGCCGCCGTCTGGCCGGGGATCGCCGTGACCGAGAGCTCGCTCACGCAGTGCATCCATCAGCTGCGCAAGCTGCTGCGGCCGTCCGGCGACGACCCCGCGGTGATCGCGACGGTGTATGGCCGCGGCTACCGTTTCGTGGGCGAGCTGGCCGGGATCGACGCGCTGTCGGAAACCAACGGCGCGCTCCCGGCCGCCGTGACCGAGCGCGAGCGATCCGTGACCGGCTTCGGCGACCGGCCGGCGATCGCCGTGCTGCCGTTCGCGAGTCGGAGCGGCGATGAGCGCGAGGCGCACTTCGCCGACGCGATCGCCGACGACCTGATCGAGCGGATCGCGAGCTACCGCTGGTTCCCGGTGATCGCGCGCGGCACCTCGTTCGCCTTCCGCGGCGCGGAGGTCGACGTGCGCAAGGTCGGACGCGAGCTCGGCATCCGCTACGCGATCGAGGGCGCAGTGCACCGCGAGCACGACCAGGTGCGCGTGCGCGCGGCGCTGGTCGACGCGATCAGCGGCGAGGTGGTGTCGCAGCAGCGCCGGCAGGGGCGGCTGGCCGACGTGTTCGCGCTGCAAGAGGAGATCGCCGGGGAGCTGGTCGCGGCGCTCGAGCCCGACCTGCACCGGCGCGAGATCGAGCGCGCTCTGCGCACGCCCCCCCGCGACCTGGAGGCCTGGGGCCTGTTCATGCGCGGCACCTGGCACCTGCTGCGCTACACCCGGGAAGAGAACGCGCGCGCGCGTGCGCTGTTCGACGAGGCCAGCGCGCGCGAGCCCGGCTTCGCCTCGCCGCTCGCGTTCGCCGCGCTCTCCCACCTGAACGACGCGAACGCCGGCTGGTCCGAGGCGCCGCGGCAGTCGATCGCGACCGCGCTCGAGCTGGCCGAGCGCTGCGCGCGGCTCGATCCGCGCGACCCGTGGGGGCAGGCGATCCTGGGCGGCATGTACGCTGTGCTGGGCCGGCGCCAGGCAGCGATCGACGCGCTGTCGCTCGCGCTCGAGCGCAACCCGAGCTTTCCGCTCGCCTGCTGGGCGCTCGGCCGCGGGCTCTCGATCTGGAATCGCGCCGCGGAGGCGATCGAGCTGTTCCACCGCGCGATCCGTCTCTCGCCGCGCGACCCGATGGTCGCGCACTTCCTCGAGGGGCTGGCGTTCGCGCACTACTTCTGCGACGACCTGGACGAGGCCGTGTCCTACGCGCAGCAGAGCGCGCGCGAGCGCCCGGACTGGCCGCGCACGCACATGCTGCTGGCAGCGGCGCTCGCGCGGCTCGACCGCGCGCACGAGGCCGAGCAGGCGCTCGCGCGAATGCGCGCGCTGCGCGCGGAGTACGACATCTCCCAGGTCGCCGGCTCCTACCGCCTCGCGAACGCCGAGCCCGGCGTGGTCGAGCGTCTGATCGAGGGGCTGCGCGCCGCAGGTCTGGTTTGACTTCGCGCGCCTGCGGCGCTTGCGTGCTCGCTCGGGGCGGCCCTCGCTCGCCCTTCGTAGCTGCGCACAGTCGGAAGCACGTGGCGCCGTCCGCGGCCGTCCGCGGCGGCGCCAGCAAGCGCCACGAAGTGGCGCGCGCAGCGAGCCGAAGGCGAGCGAAGCTAAATCAGTCATGGTCCAACGAGCGCGCGGCAGACCCGGAGCAGGCCGGGCGCCTGGCCCGCGACGAAGCGCGCGCCGTGCACCCAGTCGCGCACGTTGCAGCCGTCGGGGTGGCCGACCACCGAGCACTTCTCGGCCAGCGCGGGAGGCAGCACCGGGCTGGCGGCCAGGTGCGCGCGCATGCGCGCGGCGTCCGAGCCGTCGACGAGCCCGTCCGGGGACGCGCCCGGCCCGGCTACGTCGCCGCACTCGCAGGCGTCGCCGTCGCCGTTGTCGTTCGCGTCGGACTGCGTCGGGTTGGCGCGGAACGGGCAGTTGTCGCTCGCGTCGGGCGTTGCGTCGCCGTCGGTGTCCAGCGGCGCGGTCAGCGCGATCGGGTCGGACTCGATCGGGAAGGGGCCGGTCGCGGTGACGGTCGCGCCCGACGCGAGCAGGAGGCTCGCGCTGACCTTGCTCGGGTCCGCGAGCGCGGCCTGGAGCTCCGCGCCGGCCGGCGCGCCGACGTCTAGGTCGTACGCGACCAGCCAACGCTCGCTGGTGTTGGCGGTGAGCGCTGCGGGCGCGAGCGCGACCAGGGCCTCGCCGTCGTCGGCGGAGAAGGCGTCCGGACCGCCCAGGCGCTCGTCGGGCTCCGAGACCTCGCCGTCGAGGTCGACGTCGAGCCAGACCGAGACGCCCGCGACGTGTGCGGCGTCGTCGAGCGTTCCGCTCGCCGTCACGCGCAGCGACGCCACCTCGATCGCCGCATTCACCGCGCTGAGCCGCAGGGGCAGCACGAGCGCGTCGCGCGCGCCGGCGGGGTGGGTGGCTGGCACGGTCACCTCCTCGTCGCGCTCCACGAAGAGTCCGATCGCGGGAACGACCGGCGCGCTGAACTCCGAGGTGTCGCCGGTGTCGGCGGAGGTGACGGTGGCGGTGACGGGGCCGCCCGCGGGCAGGATCGCGATGCTGAACGCCCCGCCGTCCAGCTCGCCCTCGCCGATCAGTGTCCGGCCCTCGCCGTCCGGGTCGCTCCACACCTGAACCAGGCTCTGGTTGGGCGCGCTCGAGAGCCCGTGCGCGCGCAGGTCGCTCACCGACGTCACCAGCGGCGGCGCGAGCTCGGTGTTGCCGCCGCTCTGGTTGTCGATGCCAAGGCCGGTGTTCAGCGTGATCGAGTTGTTCGTGATGGTGTTGCGCAGCGTCGCCGCCCCGTTCACGACCACCCCGCCCGAGACGTTTCCCCACACGTGATTGCCGGTGCGCTGCGGGACCAGCGCGTTGCCGAGCGGCACCAGGAGGTCGTGGCCGATCAGGTTCGCGCTCGCTCCGCCCAGGATGCGCACGCCGGCGCCGCCGTTCGAGACGATCAGCGGCGCACGCGAGAGCCGCCCCACGAAGCTCGACGCGAGGTGGTTCACGTTGCTCGCCGCGCCCTCGATGCGCACGCCGTCGGCGATGCTCGCGACCACCACGTTGGCGAGGCCCGGACCGGGGTCGCCGATGGAGTTCGCGCCCGATTCGCTGGCGTAGATCCCGTACGGATCGTTGCCCAGGTGGATCGTCTCGCCCGGGTCGGTGCCGACCCAGTTCCCGACCACGCGGTTCGCGCCGCCGCCGCGCAGCGCCACGCCGCCGAACCTGGGCCCCGCGAAGCCGCGGCCGTTGCCGTTGATCTGGTTGCCGGGCCCGACGCTGCAGCCGGCGCAGCCCGAGACCACGACCCCCGCCATCCGGTTCACGAACGCGAGCGACGCGGGGTTTCCGGTATCGGCGTAGCCGATGCGGTTGTTGCGCAGCGCGTTCGTGCTGCCGCCCGACAGGTAGACGCCCACCGAGTTCCGCGCGAAGGCGTTGCCCTCCTTGGGATCGTCGCCGCCGATCAGGTGGCCGCTCGCGCCGCCGCGGATCAGTACGCCGACACCGTCCGGTGGCGCGGCGAGCGGATCGGGGGGCAGGACCGGACCCGCGTTGTCGACGAAAACGTTGCCGACGATGCGGTTCCCGCTGTTCGGTCCCGGCACGATCACGCCGTCGATCAAGAGCCCCGCCTGGCGGTTTGCGGCGAAGGTGTTGCCCTCCCCGTCCCCCGTGCCGCCGATCCGGTTGCGCAGGCCCTGCGCACGCAGGATCAGGCCGACCTGGTTGCCCTGGAACGTCGAGCCGATCCGGTTGTTCCGCACCAGATTTGCCCCGACCGGCGGCGTGTTCGGCGCGGTCGTGACGCCCGGGTCGCCGCCGGACTCGAGCACGATGCCCGCCTCGCTCGCGTTCGCGATCGAGTTCTGGGCCGTGAACGCGAGCGCGAACGGGCCGAGCGGAACGAACAGCGTGTCGCCGGGTACGCCGATCTGGTTCGCGAACGCGCCTCCGCTCACGAGCACGCCGATCCGGTTGCCGTAGGGCGGCGGGGCGAACGGTGGCCCGAACGGCTGCGGGTGGAGCGTGCCGATGAACGACGAGGCGATCGTGTTGCGCTGCGTGCCGGTTCCCGAGATCGAGATCCCGAGGCTGTCCGCGTCGCCGTGCCCGACCACCTCGACGCGCGCGTCCTCCGTGTCCCAGTCGCCGATCCAGTTGTCGTGCGTGCCGCCGGTGAGCGCGATCCCGTGCAGGCCGTTGGGCACGAGCGCGGGCAGGAAGAACGGCGGAGCCGGCGTGTGCGACGCGCCGACCAGCGAGCGCCGGATCAGCACGTCGTGCACGTCGGGGCCCTCGAGCCAGATGCCGTGGTCGCGATTGCCACCGATCGCGTTGCGCGGCGGGGCGTTGATCTGATTCACGCCCGAGCCGATCACCAGCCACGAAACCTGATCCCGCACGTGGATGCCGCTGCCGAGATTCGGCTGCGGAAGCGTCCCCGAGGCGTCGATGCCCGCGATCACGCCGTCGATCGACGACGCGGTGTTGTGCGTGCCCTCGATCAGGATGCCGTCGCCGTTGTTGCCCGATGCGCGCACGAGACGCACTCCGGTGTCGGCCGACTCGACGCGGACGCCCGCGCCGCCGTCCGGGAAACCGTTCCCGGTGACGTCCATGTACAGGCCCACCGCGATCTGGTCGGCGATGCCGACGTGGTTGCCGGGGCTGTTCGGCGCGATGCGCACCCCGCCCGCCGCGTTGCCCGTGGCGTGACCGCAGGCCAGTACGTTCCCGCTCGCGCCCCCGTCGGCCAGCATGCCGTACTGGCCGTGGCCGCTGATCGAGAACGCGAACGGCGTCGGCCCGGCGTCGTACTCGCACGCGTTTCCGACCACGCCCGGCCCGCTGAAGTGGACGCCGTGCGTGTCGCAGTCGGTGGCGCCGGACAGCAGGATCCGGTTCGCGACGGTGTTGCCCTCGAGCAGGAAGCCGACCTGGCACGGGGCCTCCGCGCTTACCACCAGCAGCTGATTGCCGACCGCGTCGGGCAGGTGCACGGCCGGTCCCGCGAAGTTGCGCAGCCGGAGCGTGTCGACCGTCGCGCGCTCTGCGCCCGCGAAGCTCAGCCCCGCCCCGGAGAGTCCGCCGCCGTCGACCGTCAGGTCCAGCCGGTCGAGCACGTCGCAGCTCGACACCGGCGGCAGCGGCACGCCGCTCGTGATCTGCACCGTCGCGCCGGCCAGCCCGGAGAGCGCCGTGATCCGGTCCCGGATGCCCGGACCGTACGGTGGGGTGATCCAGCCGAGCTCGTCCTCCGTCGGCTGCCGCGCGAGCGTTCCGCCCGCCCAGCCGAGCGCCTCGCGCAGCGTCACCGCGCCGTCTGCCGCGGTGTTGTCGAGCGCCGAGGTAACGACGATGTCCCCCGAGTCGTCGCACTGCCCGGGCAACGCGGTGAACGGCAGCGGGTTGCTGTAGCGCGGTGGGCCGGGCGCGCCCAGGAAGTCGAGCTCGGCGCCGATCCGGATCCGCGCGCTGCTCGGCAGGATCGTGGTCGGCCCCGAGATCGTGAGCTGATTCGGCCCGAGCGTGTGCGCGATGAACGACTGGACGGTCCCGCCGACGTCGATCTCCACGCCGTTGCGCTCGCGCAGCGGCGCGAGGTTCGCGCCGTACAGCACCATCGGCTGGCCGACGATCGGCGGGTCGGGCGCGATCGCGAACAACACCGGATCGGGCAGCAGAGTGAAGGCGTCGTTCGGCGGCTCGTTCGGCGCGCTCGAGCCGCTCCCGCGCGTCGCGTGGCACACGACCAGCGGCCCCGGTCCGTCGGGGAGCGCGGGCGGCGGCACATCCGGCACGCGCACCAGCAATGAGTAGTCCGAGGCCACCAGGATCTCGGCGGGCGCCGCGGGCGCGTCACACGGATCGCCCGTGCCCTGCGGGTTGAACAGCACGTCGAGCTCGCCGGGGTCGCCCGAGAAGCCGCGGCCGCGGATCATCACCACCGCGCCGCGGTGCGCGCGCACCGGACGGAAGTCCTCGATCACCGGCGCGAACGGATCGCCGATCTGGACGGTCGTGGTCTCGACGGCCTGGGACAGGAAGGCGCGCGGGCCGCCGAACGCGTTGGTGAGGGCGAGGAAGCGGTACGCGCCGGAGGCGCCGGTCGAGACCTTGGCGAACGGGTCGGCCACGGCCTTCGCGAGCTTGCCGATCCGGCCGAAGCTCTCGATACCGGCGTCGCGCAGCTCGTCGACCACCGCCAGCGTGATCGCCTTCGCGGCTTCGAAGGAGATCGCGGCGAGCGTGAACGAGTTGAGCGTCCCCTCGGCGGACTTCTGCTCGAGCGACTGGTGCACCGCGAGCTGCACACCCATTGCGATGTCGGCGACCTTCTGCTCGCCGATCACGTCGCTGGCCTTGATCACCACCTGCACGAGCTCGAGCGCGCCGAGGACGATGTTGAGCTCGGCGGCGCGCACGTCCTCGATCCGTCCGCCCGGCAGCCCGCCGACCAGCGGCGCCTGCTCCGGGAAGTACGCGCCCGAGAACGAGCGCACGATGTACAGGCCCGGTCGATCCACCTGCAGGCGCAGGCTGGGAGGCGCCTCCTGAAAGCGCGCCGTCAGCAGCTTGGTGAAGTAGCCGACGATGTCGAGCGTCTGCGCGGCGTTCGCGCCCACCAACACGCGCCCGTACGGCGCCTGCAGCGCCCGGGTGTAGACGTCGTTCGAGTACTCGATCGCGTCGAACTGCGCCTCGCTCTCGAACTGGTAGGGATCGAGCTCGTACAGGTTCGCGATCCACTCGAGCGGATTGGCGCCGATCGGAACGCCCAGGATGGTGCCTTGCGTCGCTCCGTCGAGCTTCACACCGCGGGTCGGCAGCCCGCGCGCGACGTAGACCACGTTGGTCTCGGCGCGCGAGGCGTCCACGTGATTCAGGCCGGCGAGCCCGGAGCGCTCGGGGATGTCGCGCGGCGAGCCGGGCGCGAAGTCGTACACGCCGGGCACCCACTCGGGCGCGTTCGGCGGCGGCGCGGGCGGCGGCGGCGGCTCGTCCGGGGGGAAGAGCAGCGCGTCGAGCTGCTCGTGGGCGTCGGCGTACGCCTGCGGGAAGCCGGGATCGGCGAGCCAGTCGCGGCCCTCGGCGAGCGCCGTCGCCACGATCGCGGCCAGCGCCTGCGTGCCATCGAGCCCCGCGATCAGCGCGAGTCGCGCGTCGGCCTGCGCGGGATCGGCCACGAAGGTGCGTGAGGACAGGAAGACCGCGGCCTGCGCGGTGCTCGCCGCGCCGAGCACGAGCGAGGAGGTGGTGTCGGTCGCGATCGCGTACAGGTCGGACCCGGTCTCGTCGCCGGCCGCCACGACCAGCGACGGCTCGCCGGTCGCGACCTCGACCGGCGCGCCCGCCGTCGCGTCGCCGTACACGCTGCCGCGCACGTAGCCCGCGGTGAGCGGCGCGAGCGCCGGGTCGATGCCGGCCGGGAGCGCGCGCACCACGGACAGGTCGCGCGGGTAGCGGCGCACCGGCCCCCCGTCCTGCTGCACCTCGACCGGACCCGAGGCGACGGACGGCACCGCGAAGCGCACGAAGCCGGGCTGGACCTCGAGCACGGTCGCGGCTGCGCCCGATACCGACACCGAGGTGCTCGCGCCCGGGTCGAAGCCGACGCCGTGGAGTGTCACCTCTCCGCCGGGCGGCGCGAACCCGGGCTCGAGCGCCGTGAGCATCGCCTGGGCCCGCGCGTTGGCCGGCAGCGCGAGCCACGCCGACGCGAGGAGCAGGCGCAGCACGCGCGTCGTGCGGGAACGCATCGCCTCGGATGGTAGTGCCGGTCCGCCGCGCCGATTCTCAAGAATTCGTGAGATTTCGCGCCGGCCGGCCGAACCGTCTGCCCGCCCTCCGGCGCGCCGAAGTTCACACCAGCGGGACGCCTCGCGCGGCGACGCTCACGCGGCCGAGGGTCGGGAGCACCCTCGCATAGGCGGCGCGCAGCCCACCGCCCGTCGCCCCGCTCTTCCGCGCCGCGTCGATTTCCTTGCCCAGCACGCTGACCTCCCGCTGCAGGCTCGCGAGATAGGCCTGCGCCCCGGCGCTCTGGACCGTGAGCACCTGCGCGTCGCGTCTCTGCGCCCCGACCATCCGGTTCCCGAGCTCGGCGAGCTGATGCTCGAGCTCGGCGAGCTCCCGCCGTAGCGCGTCGATCTTGTCTTGCACGGCGTCGACCCTGGCCCTCCACTTGGCGTGGTTCATCTGGTAGAGCGCCCGCAGCGCGGGGGGCGCCATCGGCCCGGGGTCCCTCGGCTCGTTGGCCAGGAGTGTGTCCATCTCGGCGAAGAGCGCCCGCAGTCGACCCAAGGTGTGCCTGATCTGCTCGGCGATCTGGTTGATCGTGTTCGCGACCGCCTGACTGAGACTGGACGCAGTGCCGGGCTGAGCTTGCGTGGGACCGCCAGCGATCGTCATGGTCACCTCCGGGCCGAGGGGCCTTCGTACACCGGATGGTGGCATCGGCCGCGAGGGGCGCGTAAGCGCAAACCTCTTTGCCGGGTCGGGTACCGCCGCAGCCCCGGTGCTGCGCTGACAGCGCCGCCCCTCACGGGTACCGTCCAGTCCCGCCCCGGAGGTCCCATGCCCCTCGCCTACGAGCCGTTCCGGCCCGAGCACCGCGCCGACCCGTACCCGCGCTACCGCGAGCTGCGCGACGCGGCGCCGGTCCACTTCGCGCCCGAGGCGAACGTGTGGTGCGTCTCGCGCTACGACGACGTGCAGGCCGTGCTGCGCCAGGACGACGTGTTCTCGTCGCGCGCGATGTTCATGATGCTGATGAACAACGGCCAGGAAGGCATGCCCCGGCTCTCGTGGCCGGTGCTGCGCTTCGTCGCGCGCTTGTTCCTGCGCACGCGGCTGAACCCGTTCACGTTCGCGACCGCGCGCAACCTGATCGCCGAGGACGGCGAGCGCCACCGCGGACTGCGCGAGATCGTTAATCGCGGCTTCACGCCGCGCCGGATCGCCGCCTGGGAGAAGCGCGCGCGCGAGGTCGTCGACACCTGCCTGCGCGACTTCGACGGCCGGGCGCGCTTCGACCTGGTCGCGGGGCTCGCGATCCCGCTGCCGGTCACGATCATCGCCGAGATGCTCGGCGTCGAGCCGGAGCGGCGCGCGGACTTCAAGCACTGGTCCGACGCGATCATCTCGAACGCCACCGGGCCCGGCCGGGCGACACCGTACAGCGACGAGTTCGGAACCGCCCTGATCGGCCTGATGCGCTACGTGAAGCGCGTCGCGCGCGAGCGCCGCCGCGCGCCCGCCGAGGACGTGATCAGCGCGCTCGTCGCGCGACAGGACGGCGAAGAGGGGCTCTCCGACCGCGAGGTCGTGCAGTTCATCGCGCTCTTGCTCGTCGCGGGGAACGAGACGACCACGAACCTGATCGGCAACGCGACCAAGGCCCTGCTGCGCCATCCCGACGCGCTGGCGCGCGTGGCCGCGGACCCGTCGCTCGTGCCGCGCGCGCTCGAGGAGACGCTGCGCTTCGACGCGCCGATCCAGCTCGTCTTCCGGCTCGCCACGCGCGAGGCGCAGGTTGCGGGCACGACGATCCCCGCGGGCGCGATCGTCGCCGCGCTGATCGGCTCCGCGAACCGCGACGAGCGCCGCTTCCCCGATCCCGACCGCTTCGACCTGGACCGCGACTCCCAGGGCCACATCGCGTTCGGCTTCGGCAAGCACTTCTGCCTGGGTGCGTCGCTCGCGCGGCTCGAAGCGCGAGTCGCGCTCGAGGCGCTCGCGCCCCGGCTCGCGAACCTGCGGCTCGCCGCCGAGCCCGAGTTCGTCGACTCGTTCCTGGTCCGCGGACCGCGCCGGCTCGAGCTGTCCGCGCGCTAGCCCCGTCCCTGCGGCGGCGCGGCCGGCGTCGGGTCGCGCTCCTCGAGGATGTTCTCGGCGCGGTGGCGGATCATCGACTTCCAGGCCGGGTGGGTGAGGATCCAGAAGCGCTCCTCGCGGATCGCGTCGAGCACGAGGTCGCCGACGTGGCGCGGGTCGAGGCCGCCGGCGAGCAGGGATTCGACCATCTTGCGGCGGATCTCGGCCTCGGGGCTGGTGCGGATCTCGGGCAGGTGGTGGCGCACCGCCTCGGGCTGGTTGCGCTGCGAGGACTGCAGGATCTGGGTGTTGATCCAGCCGGGGCACAGCACGGAGACGCGCACGCGCGCGCGCTCCTGAGCGGCGAGCTCGTTGAAGAGCGCCTCGGACAGCGCGACCACCGCGTGCTTGGTCACGCCGTAGAGGGCGTTGCCGCCGCCGGAGATCAGGCCGGCCATCGAGGCGGTGTTCACGATGTGGCCCTCGCCCTGCTCGAGCAGGAGCGGCGTGAAGGTGCGCACGCCGTGCACGACACCCATCAGGTTCACGCCGACGATCCACTCCCAGTCGTGCAGCGTGCTCTCCCAGGTGGGCACGCCGCCGTGCGCGACGCCGGCGTTGTTGCAGACCACGTGCACGGCGCCGAACGCGTCGATCGCGCGGCGCGCGAGCGCGTCGACCTCGGTCTGGCGCGAGACGTCGGTCTTCACGGGCAGGACCTCGGCGCCGGTCTTCTCGAGCTCGCGCGCGACCTGGCCGAGCCGGTCCGCATCGACGTCCGCCAGCACGAGCTTCATGCCTGCGGCGCCGAAGCTCTCGGCCATCCCGCGGCCGATGCCGCTCGCCGCGCCGGTGATCACCGCGACCCTGCCCTGCACGTCCTGCATCGCGTCCTCCCGTTCCCGAGCAGGGCGATCATGGCACAGCGGGGCGGCTACAATCGCGCCGATGTCGCTCGCTTCTCGTCTGGTTTGGGTGGGGATCGCGCTCGCGGGGGCCGGATCGCTGGGGGTGGTCGCGCTCGCGCGCGGCGAGACGATCTCGAGCACCTGGTTCCTGGTCGCCGCGCTGTGCGTGTACGCGCTCGGCTACCGCTTCTACTCCGCGTTCCTGGCGGCGCGCGCGCTCACGCTCGACGACGCGCGGGTCACGCCGGCGCACCGCTTCGCCGACGGCAAGGACTTCGTGCCGACCAATCGCTGGGTGGTGTTCGGCCACCACTTCGCGGCGATCGCGGGGCCGGGGCCGCTGGTCGGCCCGATCCTGGCCGCGCAGTTCGGCTACCTGCCCGGCACGCTCTACATCCTGATCGGCGTCGTGCTCGGCGGCGCGGTGCAGGACTTCACGATCCTGGTCGGCTCGCTGCGCCGCAACGGCAAGAGCCTGGGCCAGATGGTGCGCGAGGAGATCGGGCCGATCGGCGGCGCGGCCGCGCTGGTCGGCGTGCTCGCGATCATGATCATCCTGATCGGCGTGCTCGGGCTCGTGGTCGTGAACGCGATGTTCGGCAGTCCCTGGGCCACCTCGACGGTCGCCGCGACGATCCCGATCGCGCTCTTGATGGGCGTGTACATGGTGCGCATCCGCCCGGGCCAGGTGCTCGAGGCGAGCGCGCTCGGCGTCGCTCTGGTGCTGCTCGCCGTCGTCGGTGGCCGCTGGATCGACGAGAGCGAGACGCTGCGCGTGTACTTCGACCTCGACAAGCGCTCGCTCGCGCTCGCGATCATCGGCTACGGCTTCGTCGCGAGCGTGCTGCCGGTGTGGCTCCTGCTCGCGCCGCGCGACTACCTGTCCGCGTTCATCAAGATCGGCACCGTGGTGCTGCTCGCGGCGGGCCTGCTCTGGGTGCGCCCCGAGGTGCACCTGCCGGCGATCACGAAGTTCATCGACGGCACGGGGCCGGTGTTCGCGGGCAAGGTCTGGCCGTTCTGCTTTATCACGATCGCCTGCGGGGCGATGTCCGGCTTCCACGCGCTGATCTCGAGCGGCACGACGCCCAAACTTCTGGACCGCGAGTCGGACGCGCGCTTCATCGGCTACGGCGCGATGCTGATGGAGAGCTTCGTTGCGATCATGGCGCTGCTCTCCGCGGGCGTGATGCAGCCCGGCGTGTACTTCGCAATCAACTCGCCGGCCGCGTTGATCGGCACCGACGTCGCGACCGCCGCCGCCACGGTCACGAGCTGGGGCTTCGCGCTCGATCCCGCGGAGTTCGAGGCGCTCACGCGCGGCGTGGGCGAGACGACGCTCCTCTCGCGCACCGGCGGCGCGCCGAGCCTGGCCGTCGGCATGGCCGAGATCTTCTCGCGCGCGCTCGGCGGCGAGGCGATGAAGGCGCTCTGGTACCACTTCGCGATCATGTTCGAGGCGCTGTTCATCCTGACCACGCTCGACGCCGGCACGCGCGTCGGCCGCTTCATGATCCAGGACATGCTCGGCAACCTGTGGGCGCCGCTCGGCCGCACCTCGTCGCTCGGCGCGAACCTGCTCGCGTCCGCGCTGATCGTCGCGGGCTGGGGCTACTTCCTGTACCAGGGCGTGATCGATCCGCTCGGCGGCATCAACTCGCTCTGGCCGCTGTTCGGGATCGCGAACCAGCTGCTCGC
>Ga0187893_10004897_pt1 | contig 24823 bp, 29 predicted proteins | sample MA1701074metaG_FD_139574 | JGI IMG/M metagenome (GOLD analysis project Ga0187893, IMG submission 139574) | White microbial mat communities from a basaltic lava cave in the Kipuka Kanohina Cave System on the Island of Hawaii, USA - MA170107-4 metaG ... | reverse complement strand
CTGCAGCAGGGGGACTCCCGCCCGACGTCACAGGCGTTGGCGGCGGTCGAAGAGCTCCAGGAGCGACTGCGCGCCCTCGCCCGGCGCTAGGAAGTGGTGTGGCCCGACAGCTCGATCGAAGGCACAGCTCGACTCCTTTGGCTGCACCTCATCCGAGATGACGGGTTAACGTGTTTGACTCGGCTCCCGTCCACGGGGAGCGGGTAGCGCTCGTCTCCCGAGCTCAACCCTTCGGGCGGCAGCCTCGGTAGGGAGCGCGCGGATGTATAATTCGAGTATGAACGTCGTTGTGCAATTGACCGAGGACGAGGAAGCGAGGGCGCTCCCCATCCTCCTTCGCCATTCACCTGGAATGTTACTGCCGAATCGAACGTATCTGGTCAGTCGGGACGCGATGAAGCAGCTACAGCACGCCGGAGTGCAGTTCATCATCTTGAGCAGGGATTCGAACATCCCGAGTCTCGAAGAGGTGGCCTCAGGTGAAAGAATATGACCTTCACGTCCCCTTGTACTACAACGACGGGCGTCCGATCGAGGCAGGGAAGTTTCAGGATCTTCAGAACGCTCTCTTGAATCAATTTCGCGGGCTCACGTTCTTCCCGGCAACCCAATAAGGGCTTCTGGAAGATGGCCGATGTGACGTACCGCGACGAGATCGTCGTGTACCGAGTCATCTCCACCGATGCAAGCCATGCACGACGCTTCTTCTTCGATTTCAAGGAGCGTCTCAAGAAGGAGCTCGACCAACACGAGATTCTCATCGTGGAGCGAGACATCGAGACCCTTTAACCAAACCGAGACGACGGGATCGTCCTGTTCCGGCAGGAACACGCGTTAGGATCCCACCAAGCTCACGCGCAAGAACTTCGCCCTGGTCGTCCTCGGCGACGATCAGACCGAAGTGAAGAGGTACAACCTCTATAACTGCTGGCCTTCGTCGTGGAAGATGTCGAGTCTCGATGGAAAGGGAAACGACGTCCTGACCGAGGAGGAGGTGGTCACTATCGAATACTTCGAGGAGGCTTGACGTGCCATAGAACCAGATTTCTGGTATTATGGCGCCATGAAGACGACGCTCGACCTGCCCGATGATCTGATGCGCGCGATCAAGGTCCGCGCGGTCAAGGAAAATCGCAGGCTCAAGGATGCGATCGCCGATCTGCTGAGACGCGGAATGGCCCGGGGACCCGGCGTGCCGACGAGCGTGCGAAGACGAGTGAAGCTGCCCCTCGTTCGTTGCGCGCACGAAGCCCGCTCCGGCGAGGAGATGACCCCCGAACGTGTCGCGGAGGCTCTGCTCGAAGAGGAGGCCAAGGCGCACCGTGTACCTCTGCGATAGCAACGTCTGGCTTGCGCTTGCCCTCTCCAAGCACGTCCACCACGCGGCCGCCCGCGAGTGACTGGAGATGATCGCCGCTCCGAGCTCCGTGTTCTTCTGCCGGGCGACGCAACAGTCCTTCCTGAGGCTCCTCACCAACGCATCCGTGCTGCTCCCGTATGGGAATTCACCGCTTACGAACCGCGAGGCATGGCGAGCCTATGAAGTTTTTCTTGCGGACGACCGGATCGTGCTGCGCCGGGAAGAACCAGAGGCCTTGGAGGCACATTGGTCGCGGTTCGCCCGGCGCGACACCGCTTCCCCGAAGCTCTGGATGGATGCCTACCTAGCCGCCTTCGCGCTTGCCGGAGGCTTGCGGATGGTCACCACCGACAACGCCTTCAAGCAGTTCAAAGGCTTGGATCTGCAACTGATTGGGAACGTTCAGTAACCCAGATTAGGTCTCAGCCACTTCTCCGCGACGTCGATCGATAGGCCCTTGCGGCGGGCGTAATCCTCCACCTGGTCGCGCCCGATCTTCCCGACGCTGAAGTACCGGGCCTCAGGGTGGTTCAGGTAGAGGCCGGAGACGGAAGCCGCGGGAAGCATCGCGTAGCTCTCGGTCAGCTCGACCCCGACGTTCGCCGTCGCGTCGAGAAGCGCGAAGAGCGTCGCCTTCTCCGTGTGGTCGGGAAGGGCGGGGTATCCCGGCGCCGGGCGGATTCCCCGGTAGCGCTCGCGGAGCAGGTCCTCTTTCGAGAGCTTCTCCTCCTTGCCGAACCCGCAGTCGCGGCGCGCCCGCTCGTGCATCTTCTCCGCGAGAGCTTCCGCCAGACGGTCGGCGAGGGCCTTCACCATGATGGAGTGGTAGTCGTCGCGATCCGCTTCGTAGCTCTTCGCGAGAGCGTCGCAGCCGAATCCCGCGCTCACGACGAACGCTCCGATGTAGTCCGCGGGCGCCACGAAGTCCGAAAGGGCGAGATAAGGGAGGGATTCCCTCCTCTCCTGCTGCTGGCGGAGGGTGTGGAACCGCGCGCGTTCCCGCGCGCGGGAGGCGTCCTCATAAATAATGATGTCGTCCCCGCTTCCGCCCGCGGGGAAAAAGCCGTACACCGCCCGGGCCTGGAGCTTCTTTTCCGAGACGATCTCCTCGAGAAGCTTCCGGGCATTCTCGAAGAGATCCCGCGCCGCCTCGCCCACCCCCGGCCGCTCGAGGATGTCCGGATAGATGCCGCGGAGCTCCCAGGCGTGGAAAAACGGCGTCCAGTCGATGTAGGGGACGATCTCCTCGAGGGGGACCGGGTCGAGAACGCGGATTCCCAGGAACTCGGGGACGGCGACCGAAGCGTCGCTTCCGTTCCAGGCCTTCGCCCGAGCCTCCGCGTACGACACGAGCGTTCGCGCGCTCTCCTCGAAATCGCGGCGGACCGCCTCCTGCTCGTCCCGGTTTTTCGCGACGAGCGTTGGCCTTTGCGCCGCGTTCACCAGATCGCCCACCACCGTGACCGACCGCGAGGCGTCGGCGACGTGGAGGGTCGGGTTCCCGTAGGCGGGAGCGATCTTGACCGCGGTGTGTTTTCGAGAGGTGGTCGCTCCGCCGATGAGGAGCGGAATCTCGAACTTCAGCCGCTCCATCTCCGTCGCGACGTGCACCATCTCGTCGAGAGAGGGCGTGATGAGACCCGAGAGGCCGATGAGGTCCGCCCGCTCCCTGCGGGCTGTCTCGAGGATCTTCTCCGCCGGCACCATCACTCCGAGGTCCACGATGCGGTAGCCGTTGCAGGCGAGGACCACGCCCACGATGTTCTTTCCGATGTCGTGAACGTCGCCCTTCACCGTCGCGAGCACGATGACGGCCTTCTCCGCGCTTCCCCCCGTCGCCTTCTTCTCTTCCTCCATGAAGGGCTCGAGGTAGGCGACGGCCTTCTTCATCACCCGGGCGCTCTTCACCACCTGCGGGAGGAACATCTTCCCCGAGCCGAAGAGGTCCCCCACCACGTTCATGCCGTCCATGAGGGGCCCCTCGATGACGGAGAGAGGGCGGGCATACTTCGCCCGGGCCTCTTCCGTATCCGCCTCCACGTGCTCGACGACGCCGTGGATGAGCGCATGCTTCAGCCGCTCCTCGACTTCGGCATCGCGCCACGCCTCGGTCCTCTCCTCTTTCTTCCCTGGTCCGGCGTTCGCCTGCGCGTGGGTGATGAGCTTCTCGGTGGCGTCGGGGGAGCGGTCGAAGAGGACGTCCTCGATGAGCTTTCGAAGCGCCGGGTCGACGTCGTCGTAGACGGCGAGCTGGCCCGCGTTCACGATTCCCATGTCGAGGCCGGCCTCGATCGCGTGGTAGAGGAAGCAGGAGTTCATCGCCTCGCGCACGTAGTCGTTGCCGCGGAAGGCGAAGGAGAGGTTGCTGATGCCTCCCGAGACCTTCGCCCCGGGGCAACGCTTCTTGATGAGCCGGGTTGCTTCGATGAAGGCGCGCGCGTAGCCGTTGTGCTCCTCGATGCCCGTCGCGACGGTGAGCACGTTGGGATCGAAGATGACGTCCTCGGGAGGAAATCCGACCTCCTCCGTCAGGATGCGAAAGGCGCGCTCGGCGATCGCGACCTTGTGCTCGACCGCCGTCGCCTGGCCGGTCTCGTCGAACGCCATGACGACCAACGCGGCGCCGTAGGAGCGGATCGTGCGCGCGTGCTCGCGAAAAACTTCCTCGCCCTCCTTCAGGCTGATGGAGTTGACGACGCCTTTCCCCTGAAGGCACTTGAGGCCCGCCTCGATCACGGAGAACTTGGAGGAGTCCACCATGATCGGAAGCCGCGCGATGTCGGGCTCCGTCGCGACGAGGTTCAGAAACGTCGTCATCGCGCGCTCGGAATCGAGGAGACCTTCGTCCATGTTGACGTCGAGGATGTTGGCGCCTCCCTCCACCTGGTCCCGCGCCACCGCGAGCGCCCGCTCGTAGGCGCCCTCCTTCACGAGGCGCGCGAACTTCCTCGACCCCGTCACGTTCGTGCGCTCGCCCACGAGGATGAAGTTCGAGTCGGGGCGGATGGTCAAGGGCTCGAGACCGGAAAGCCGCGTGTACCGCGGAGGTGACGCGGGCCGGTGGGGCGCGAGGGAGGAGACGGCTTCCGCGATGGCGCGCGTGTGCGCGGGAGTGGTTCCGCAGCAGCCGCCGGCGAAATTCAGGAAACCCTCGCGGGCGAATCCCGCGAGTATTCCCGCCATGTACTCGGGCGTTTCGTCGTAGCCGCCGAAGGCGTTGGGAAGGCCGGCATTCGGGACCGAGCTCACGAAGACGTTCGAGACCTTAGCCAGCTCCTCGACGTAGGGCCTCATCGCTCCCGCGCCGAGAGCGCAGTTGATGCCGACTGCGAAGAGGGGAGCGTGAGAGACGGAGATCCAGAACGCCTCGGGCGTCTGCCCCGAGAGGTTTCGTCCGCTCTCATCGACGATGGTGACGGAGGCGATGACCGGGATCCGGGTCGCCCTCTCGCGGAACAGACGCTGGATGGCGGCGAGGGCCGCCTTGATGTTGAGCGTGTCGATGAACGTCTCCGGAAGCAGGATGTCGACGCCCCCGTCGAGGAGGCCCCGCGCCTGCTCGTAGAACGCGCGCTCGAGCTGGTCGAAAGTCACCGCGCGGAACGCGGGGTTGGTGACGTCGGGGGAGATCGAGGAGGTCTTCGTCGTCGGCCCCATGGAGCCCGCGACGAAGCGGGGCTTCTCCGGGTTCTTGCGGGTGAAGTCGTCGGCCGCGCGCCTCGCGATCTCGGCGGCGCCCTTGTTGATCTCATAGACGTAGGGCTCGAGTCCGTAGTCGGCGAGAGAGACGCTCGTTCCGTTGAAGGTGTTCGTCTCGATGACGTCGGCGCCCGCCTCGAGGTACTTCCCGTGGATCTCCTCGATGAGCCGAGGCTGGGTGAGCGACAGGAGATCGTTCGCCCCTTTGAGAGTCCGCCCGTGATCGCGGAACCGCTCGCCGCGATACCCGGCTTCGTCGAGCCGGTAGCTCTGGATCATCGTCCCCATGGCGCCGTCGATGACGAGGATGCGGCGGGAGCAGAGATCGCGGAGCTTGTCTTCCTGGGCCATCCAGTCAGGTGATAACAACTTCGACCCTTCGAAGCAAGTCGCCGCGCTCAAGGAAGTTGCAAGCCCCTACAGCCGGCGTGGGGGAAATTCCCACCAATCGCTGCCCCTCTTTCTCTACGGCGCGGGTCACGGTGTGGAGACGGCAATACCCGTTACTCTGCAGGTCCCCCAAATCTGAAGACAGGGAAAGAGGAGCGGAGGGAAGTCATGAAGAAGCTTCTCGGGTCGGTGAGTCTCGCGGCGCTCGTCGTGTCGTCGGCGCCTCTGGCCCTGGCGCAAACCCCAACACGGGTCAAGGTGCTCATCGGCTTCCGTGGCGGCGCTGAAGCTTCGGATGAAGCGCTGGTCCGGAACGCGGGCGGAAGCGTGCGTTACCGCTACCACCTCGTTCCCGCCATCGCGGCGACGGTGCCGCAGGCGGCCCTCGCGGGTCTCCGGAATAACCCCCGGGTCTCGGTGGTGGAGGCGGACGGCGTGGTGCGGGCGATCGACGCCGAGCTCGACAACACCTGGGGCGTGAAGCGCGTGGGCTCGGGAGTGGTTCACGGCTGGGGAAACGAGGGTGCGGGCGTCAAGGTCGCCGTCGTCGACAGCGGAATCGACTACACCCATCCCGACCTCGCCGGGAACTACAACGGTGGGTACGATTTCGTGAACGGCGATGCGGATCCCATGGATGACCACGGTCACGGGACGCACGTCGCCGGCACCATCGCCGCGGAGAACGACGACGTGGGCGTCGTGGGCGTCGCTCCGAGAGCGCTTCTCTATGGCGTCAAGGTCTTGAGCTCGACGGGGAGCGGGTCGTGGAGCGACATCATCGCCGGGATCCAGTGGGCAGCCGACAACGGGATCAAGGTGACGAACAACAGCTACGGCGGAAGCGGAAATCCGGGAACGACCGTCGAGGCGGCCTTCAACAACTCGTACGCCCTCGGAGTCCTCCACGTCGCGGCTGCGGGAAACTCGGGCAACTGCCCGTACTCGGGCGACACCGTTCTCTATCCGGCGAAGTTCAGCTCGGTCCTCGCCGTCGCGGCCACGACGTCGGCGGACGCGCGCGCGTGCTTCTCGAGCACCGGCGCCAAGGTCGAGCTCGCGGCTCCCGGATCGAGCATCAACTCGACGCGCCGCGGGGGAGGCTACACGTTCATGAGCGGGACCTCGATGGCATCGCCGCACGTGGCCGGCGTCGCGGCCCTCGTCATCGCGGCGACGGGGATGACGAACGCCCAGGCCCGCCAGAGGCTCGTCGACACCGCGGACGACCTGGGAGTCGCGGGACGGGACGTGGAGTTCGGCTACGGTCTCGTCGACGCCGATGAAGCGGCCGCGGGCGGCTCGGTCAATCAGCCTCCGCAGGTGGCGATCTCGAATCCTCTGGACGGCGCCCGGATCAACTCCGGAGCGTCCGTCTCGCTCCAGGGCTCGGCGAACGACATGGAAGACGGAGTCCTCACGGGGAGCATGAGGTGGACGTCGAACCTCGACGGCGCTCTCGGCACCGGAGGGACCGTCACGGCCGTTCTCCGTGACGGAATCCACACGCTCACCGGCTCGGCGACGGACTCGGCCGGAACCACCGGCAGCAAAGCGATCACCGTCACCGTCGCCCCACAGGCTTCGACCTCGAAGGTCACCTCGATCGGCTACGCGCGGCAGGGCGGAAAAACCCAGACCAAGAACCTCGTCGTCACGGCCACGGTGAAGAACAATCTCGGGACCGTCGTCTCGGGAGCGACCGTCACTCTCGTGGTGACGAACCTGTCGAACGGAGCCTCGACCACGCTCTCCGCCGTCACGAACACGTCTGGACAGGCATCGGTGATGTGGAGAAACGCCCCGGTGGCTCCTTGTTACACGAGCCGCGTCACCAAGGTCCTGGCCTCGGGCCTGACGTGGGACGGAGCGACCCCGACCAACGGCTCCTGCACCCCATAGGGACACCCCAACTACGGGGCGAAGCCTCTCCTTCCGATGGGAGGGAGGGGCTTCGCTCCTATCCGCGCGTGGCAAGAGCGAACTTCACGAATGAGCTCGCGCGGTGTCGAATCAGGGCCAGAGCGGTATGGGAACACCATTGACGAGCTTCTCGAAGACCGGCGGAACTCTCGGCTCCCGGAAGTCCATCTCGGCGACGGAGCTCGCCGTGAGTACCCGGTCGAGGTAGCGATCCAGCTCCTGGAGCGACCACCGGCAGCTCAATGGGATTACCGTTTTCCAGACGCGCCGGCCGAACTTGGCCGTGACCTGCCGAACGAGGGAGCGACGCTTGCCCTCAGCGAAGCCCAGAGACGCTCCAACCTCATATCCGTGCTTTCGTCCTTTGATCCAGCTTTCCCTGCGAGCGTTCTCCTTCCACTCGGCGCCCCAGGGAAGAACCTTCCTGACTCGTTTTGGCACCTTCTTTCGGCGGACGGGAGATGAGACAAGCTCCACAGACTCCAAGCCCATCGCCGCGAGGGAGTGGGCGTCGAGCACGCGGTCGAGATAACGGTCGACCTCCTTCGATGACGCGAGGGCCCGCACTCGGGATCGGGTCCCTTCGGGAAGGGGTCCGAACTTCCTCTTGAGCTGGCGCTCGAGGGTGTTGCGCTTGGCTTTGAGCATGCCCGCGCGGCCACCCTCTCTTCGTCCCTCGTACATGCCCTGGAACCAGCCTTCCCGGCGGCCGTCCGCGACCATCTTCTCGGCGTAGGACAGCAGCAGCTTTCCGAACTCCGGAGAGACGCTGATCGATTCCGTCATGTGGAGACGACGCTTCAGCCTCGAAGGCCCATGTCATCCAACGAGGCCGCGACGAGCACCCGTTCTAGATAGACGTCCAGCTCTTGGAGTGACTGGACCGCCCGCACCCGGGAAGTCATCTCCTCGGGAAGTGGACCGAACTTGGTCCGGAGCAGTCTCAGGAGGGCCTCTCGCTTGCCTTCCAGCAGGCCCTCCTCGCGCCCTTCTTTCCGGCCTTCCTTTCGCCCCTTTCTCTCGATCTTCTCCATCCAGGTCATTTGCATCGTCCTCACCTCCCGATACCGCTCCTGCGACAGCGCCCGATCGTATTTCTCCCCCTGAGCTCCCGCGAGCACGAAGTACGTTTCAATGATGTGCAGCAGGAGGAACTTCCGCGCATCGTCGAGCCCGCTTTGCCAGCGACGCGTTGCACCCGTCGCCCGTTCGGGTGCCAGAGCGGCTTCCCAGCGGTTCCTCCGCTCGCAAAAAGCGCCCGCGTCGGCACCGGTGAAAGCTATACAGCTTATGCGAAGAAAAGCGGAACCCCCGCCTCAAAGCCCCATGTCATCCAGCGAGGCGGCGACGAGCACCCGATCCAGATAGCGGTCCAATTCCTCGGGCGACCGGACGGCCTTCACCCGGGAGATCATCTCCTCGGGAAGTGGACCGAACTTGGTCTCGAGTTGCCTCAGGAGGGCCTCTCGCTTGCCCTCCCTCAAGCCCTCCTCGCGCCCTTCTTTGCGGCTCTTCTTCTCAATCTTCTCCATCCAGGTCATTTGCATCGTCCTCACCTCCCGATACCGCTCCTGCGACAGCGCCCGATCGTATTTCTCCCCCTGAGCTCCTGCGAGCACAAAGTACGTTTCAATGATGTGCAGCAGGAGGAGCTTCCGCGCATCGTCGAGCCCGCTTTGCACCACCCGCTCCACCATCGAAAGCCGCAGCGGGACAGGCGCTCGAATCCGTCTTCGGCTCATGAGGGCGGCGAGTGTCGCCGCGACCGCGCTGCCTTTCTCAACATACTCTCTGGCCTCGAACCGCGCCAGCGCCACGGCCGGAAATCGGAAGCGGAGCTGCTCCCGTCCGAAGGGCTTCATGACGAACTCCTCGTCCTGCAGGGGGGCTCGTCCTCCCCGCAGATACACGGCGATGGGAATGATCGGCAGGTGGTGCTTCGTCCAGAGTAGAGCGAAGTACTCGAACATCCTCTGCCGGAACTCCGCCCTTCGAGTGGCCTCGACCTCGACGTGGATCAGCAGAAGCTCCCGCCTCCGCCGTCGCGTACGGACTTGGGCGACGACGTCCGCCGTCCGAGAGCTTCCTTCCGGAAAGCTCGTGAAGGACTCCGCGTCCAGAAACTGGAGCTCTCCGAAGTCGAGCCGGGCCTCGACGTCGGGGAAGAAGAGCGCGAGGAAATCCCTCAGGAACTCGCGCAGGAAGTTTTTGAAGTTTTGATCGTCCCCCATCGTCTCGTTCTCCCTCGGAGAACAAAGACGACAAAACGGGGTCCGGGCCTCCCTGAGGGGTCGAGACTTCGCCCAAAAGCGAAGTGCGGGTGAGCTACTTCTTCGGCTTTTCGGGCGAAAGCCCCATTTCTGCAAGCGAGCGGGCAACCAGCACGCGATCGAGGTAGCGGTCCAGCGCCTGGAGCGACCGCACCCCGCGCACGCGGGAAATCATCGGCTCGGGAAGAGGACCGAATTTGGTCTTTAGCTGTCTCAGGAGAGCTTCTTGCTTGCCTTCCAGCAGGCCCTTCTCGCGTCCTTCTTTCCGGCCCTCCTCGCGTCCCTCTTTCAGACCCTCTTTCAGACCCTCTTTCAGGACCTCCTTGCGGACCTTCCTTTCGAACTTCTCCATCCAGGTCAGCTGCATCTTCCTCACCTCCCGATATCTCTTCTCCGATAGCCTGCGCTCGAGCTTTCGCCGGTCGGCCGCCCCCAGCTTGAAGTTCGCCTCGATGAGATTGAGCAGAAGAGCCTTCCGCGCCTCATCAACTTCACTTTTCACCACTCGGTCCATCATCGAAAGCTTCAGCTCCACGGCGGGGCCGGCTCTCCTGCGGCTCATGAGCGAGGCGAGTGCCGCCGCCGCGGCGCCGCCTTTCTCAACATACTCCCGGGCCTCGAACCGCGCCAGCGCCACCGCCGGGAACTGGAAGCGAAGGTGCTCTCGTTCGAAGAGCCCCATCACGAACTTTTCGTCGATCCGGGCGGAACGGCCTCCCCGCAGGTACACGGCGACCGGGAAGATGGGCACCCTGTGCTTCGCCCACAGGAGAATGAAGTACTCGAACATCCGCTCCGCGAACGCCCGCCTTCGTCTGGCCTCCACCTCGATGTGGACGAGGAGAATCTTCCGCACTTTCCCGCCCCTTCGCACCTCGGCGACGATGTCCGCCTGCCGGGAGCTTCCTTCGGGAAGGCTGGTGAAGGACTCGGTTTCCAGGAACCGCAGCTTCCCGAAATCGAGCCGGGATTCGACCTCCGGAAAGAAGAGCCGCAGGAAGTCTCTCAGGAACCCGTGCAGAAACTGCTTGAACCTCTGATCCTGCCCCATCGTCTCGTTCTCCTATCCAGAACAAGACGACAAAAGGGAGGCATGACCTCCGTCGGAAGACTACTTTTCCGCTTCCGCGAGCGCTTTTTCGATCTCCGCCTTGAAGGCCGGGAACTGTTGCGCCCCGCGGATGAAGGTGATGCCCTTGACCTTGGTGGGATCGGCGGGATCGGTGCGGCCGAGGACGAAGCTCGGCGTTCCCGAAGCGCCCGCCTTCTGCGCCTCGGCCATGTCCTTCTTCACCGCTTCGCCGTATTTCTCGGAGGCCATGCAGGATTCGAAGGCGACGACGTCGAGAGCGAGCGCTTCCGCGTGCCCCTTCAAAGGCTCGATCGCCTTCTGGTTGGCGAAGAGGCGGTCGTGCATCTCCCAGAACTTCCCCTGGTCCTCGGCGCAGTGCGTCGCGAGGGCGGCGCGATAGGCGTCCTTGTGGATCGCGAGGGGCATGTCCATCTTCACGAGGCGAAGCTTTCCGGTCTCGACGAACTCTTTTTCGATCTGCGTGGACGTCTCACGGACGTGCCTGGAGCAGAACGGTCACTGGTAGTCGGTGAACTCGACGAGGGTGAGCTTCGCCCCCACCTCGCCCCGGTAGGGGTTGTTTCCGATGTCCAGAACGAGATTTCGGACGTCGGGAGCGGCGGGCGCAGAACGCACGGTCGTGGCCTGAAGGAGTCTCTTGATGTCGGCGAGCTCCTTCTTGATCTCGTCCTGGCCCTTCTTCAGCTCTTCGATCTGCTGGCGGAGATCTTGCTCCTCCTCCTGCTGCGCCGAAGCGGCGCTTCCTAAAGCGAATGTCAGGACGAGAAGGCCGGAGCCTGTCCTCCAGTTGAATCGGCGCATGAGAAAGATTTCCTCCGGTGGTGAGTTGGGGTAGTTCACGATACTCGACGCTCGGAGTGCGGTCAAGCCGTTTCCAGAAACGTGCTACGATGCGCTCGCATCGAACCCCCCGCGGCCAAGGAGATTTTCCGTGAGAATTCTTCCCGCCATCGTTTTTGCATTCTTTGCAACACAGGTCTCGGGCGACGACGCGAAAACGAATACGCGGCGGGCGCTGATCCTCAACGGCGGGCAGCGTCCTCAATCGAACTACCTGAGCCACCTCCACCACGTGGAGAACATGCTGGACCTTCTCGAACGGCGGGGAGTGGCGGCGGACAAAACGTACGTCTTCTCAGCGGATGGCGAGGGGCCGGAAGCTGACCTCGCCCAGCGGGAGACGCTTCCTCCTGACTTCTGGCTCAGCCGGCCCCACAGCAGTCGGCAGGGCTCGACCCGAATCGGGTCTACCCCATCAAGACGGAAGGGGCGCCTTCGCGGGGTCCCAACGGGGCGCCGATCACCGTCGCTGAATTCTCAGACTTCCAGTGACCGTTCTGCGCGCGGGTCGGTCCGACCCTCCAGAAGATCGAGGAAGTTTACGGCGACAACGTTCGCATCGTCTGGAAACACCTGCCGCTCGACATGCACAAAGATGCTCCCGCGGCACATCTGGCGTCGGTCGCTGCTCACAAGCAAGGGAAATTCTGGGAGTTCCACGATAAGGTTTTCGCCAACCAGAAAGAGCTAAAGCTTGAAGCTTACAAGCGTTACGCGCAGGAGCTCGGCCTGGATGTAAGGCGGTTCGAGGCCGACCTGGTCGATTTGGCCAACAAGAAGGCAGTGGATACCGACAAGTCGGAAGCGGCCTCACTCGGGATCACGGGAACTCCCGGGTTTTTCGTCAACGGGCGCTATCTCCGCGGAGCCAAGCCCTTCGAGGAGTTCGCGAAAGTCATCAACGCCGAGCTTACGAAGCGAAGTATCCCCATCCCGGCCGGGGCGCAGGTCGAGTAGGCGCTTGACCTAGATCAGCCCGTCCCGGAAGGCGCGGGAGACGGCCTCTACCTTGCTGTGGACTCCGAGCTTCTCCAGGATGCTTTGGACGTGGCTCCGCACGGTGAAGACGCTCAGGAAGAGGCGCTTCGCGATCTCCTCGTTGCTGTAGCCCTGAGCAAGGAGCCGAAGAACGTCCGATTGGCGGCGAGTCAGATCGGGCACGTTCTTTTCGTCCGCGGTTCCCTTGCGGTCGAGGGCGTGGCGGCTGTCCGGTGGATTCGCGAGGAACCTCTCGATGACCTCATCCACCTTTCGACGGCGAAAGATCGGGCGGAGAAGGTACACGACCTCCCAGACGGATTTTTTCGGCCCGAGGATGACGACCACAGAAACGAGCAGGCGTACGGACTCGCCGCTTTCCTTCGCTGCCTGGATCTCGAACCCCTGGATCGGCTCGCCCCGCGTCACCATCTGATGTAAAGGCATGTGCGCGAGATCGAGGCGATTCCCAAACGCGTCGCGAACGTTGAGTGCGGTATGAAGGAGCTTTCCGATGACTCTTCTCGCGCGGTCATCGCGATACTCGAACAGCTCCTTCGCGGGTGCGTTCCAGCCGAGGATCCGACCCTTCTTGTCCGTTGCAATCGCAGGGCCGTCGGCGCGCTTGACGATCTGTAATGCGTTCATGGATTCCAAACTCTTCCGGCAAACCTCCAGGACGAAATCTAGACCATTTAAGTCAGGGAAGGACAGATGCTATCTGAAAACCCCACCGCAAGCGAGTGCGGCTTGTCCCGGCGGCGGGCGCTGGGATAACGTTCCCGCGCGTTGAAGTTCCACCACAAAGTCGCCATCGGCCTCGCCGGTGGCGTTGCCGTTGGCGTTTTTTTTGGACCGAAAGCCGAGGTGCTCGAGCCTCTCGGGACGCTCTTCATCCGGGCGATCCGGATGGTGGTGGTGCCGCTCATCGCCTCGACCCTCGTCATGGCCATCGCCGGGCTTCCGGGGCGGGCGGCGCTCGGGCGGATGGGAGTGCGCGCGTTCGCGTTCTTCTTCGCGAGTCTCTTCCTGGCGCTCGTCATCGGGATTGGCTTTGGGGTCGCGTTCGCGCCCGGGAGCGGGCTCTCGCCCGAGACGCGCACGCGACTTCTGGAAGGTCAAGACGTCCCGACGGTCGATCCAGGCGCTCCGCAACCCTCCCTCGTCGACACGCTGCTCGCTGTCGTCCCCGAGAATCCCCTTCGGGCTGCAGTCGAAGGTAACGTTCTCCAGGTGCTTCTGTTCTCGATTCTCTTCGGCCTCGCCGCGAGCGCCCTCCCCGAAGCCCGTCGGAAGCCTCTGGTCGACGTCGCGACGAGCGTCGCGGAAGCGCTCTTCAAAGTGACGGGCTGGATCCTCTATCTCGCTCCCTTCGGAGTCTTCGGGATCCTCGCGGCGGTCGTCGGCCGCTCGGGTCTCTCCGTGCTCTGGATTCTCGGTGCCTACGTCCTCGTGGTCCTCGGAGCACTCGCCGCACACATCCTTCTCGTCTACGGCTCCGTTCTTCTCGTGGTCGCGCGAGGGAGGATTGGGCGGTTCGTTGCCGCCGTGCGCCCCCCGTATCTCGTCGCGTTCGCCACCTGCTCGACGGCGGCGGCTCTCCCCGTTTCGCTCAAGACGATGCCGGCCGAGATGGGAATCTCGCCTCGCGTCGCGAGCTTCGTTCTGCCGCTCGGCGCAGCCATCGGCCGCGACGGGAGTGCTATCTATCAGGCGGTCACCGTCCTCTTCGTCGCGCAGGTCTATGGAGTCGCGCTCGGCTTTTCCTCTCTCGTCACTCTCATCGTGACCGCGATGCTCGCGGCACTCGCGGTGGCGTCGATTCCCGCGGCGGGATTCGTCAACCTCGCGATCCTGCTCGCAGCGCTCGGGCTTCCTCTCGAAGGGGCCGCCCTTGTCTTCGGCGTCGAGCGTCCTCTCGACATGTTCCGGTCGTCGACGAACCTCCTGGGCCAGCTCGTGAACGCGACCTTCGTCGATGCCGCCGAGAAGCGCGGAGGCGAAGCTTAAACTTTTAAACTTCGAGCCCGAGGAGCCAGGGGAGGTTTCCCCTCACACCTGACCAGGAAGTCCTTTTCGCGCAACGATCTCCCTCTGGCAGCGGTCTTGCACGAAAGGGCGTCGTGGACCGAGACCGCCTCGTTCGAGAAACGCTTCCTCTCGTCACGAGGGTAGCGGGCGCCCTCGGCGCGCGCCTTCCGCGCTCGGTCGAAATGTCGGACCTCACGCAGGCGGGGGTCGTGGGTCTTCTCGATGCCGCCGAAAAGTTCGACAGAACCAAGGGCGTGCAGTTCCGGACGTACGCCGAGCTCCGCATCCGCGGCGCGATCCTCGACAGTCTGAGAAACCTCGATTGGGTTCCTCGCTCCGTGCGCCGGCTTCGAAGAGAGATCCAGAGCGCTGAGAGTCGCCTTCAGGCGCGGCTCGGGCGGAAGCCGACCGACGACGAGCTGGCATCGGCGCTCGAAGTCTCTCTCGCCGATATTCTCAAGGCGCAGGAGAAGGTGCGCCGATCCGAGATCGCGTCTCAGGCGACCGAGAACTTCGATCGCGTCGTCGCGCGCACCATCGACCAAAGCTCTCCGGATCCGCAGGAGCTTCTGGAACGCGGCGAGATCGTTGCCCTTCTCGCCCGCGCCATCGAGAAGCTTCCTGCTCGGGAGCGCCTCGTCCTCAGCCTCTACTACCACGAGGAGCTCACGATGAAGGAGGTCGGATCGGTGCTCGGGGTCAACGAATCCCGGGTTTCACAGATCCATGGAAAGGCCGTCGAGACTCTGAGGCGGCGACTGCGCCGCGAGCTTCCGTCCCGCTCCATCTGCTAAACATCGCGCCAGCGATTTTCCTGGTAGTCATGATCCGCCTCTTGGCGAAATAGACAATTCGGAATTACCAATTCCATTTTGAGACCCAGAATGGAAACGCATGATGCGCTGGACACACATGGGCCCAACATGAAGGAAGCCTGGACCAGCCCATTCCCGACGTACCGGAACAGTGCGTAATAACCAGCGCTGAGAATCTCCGAAGCAGCCGAGCGGCCGCTACTTTTTTCCCGGGCCGGGGCGGGCCACGAAACGGTGCGTGAAATCCTCGTCCACCGCCAACGCTTCCCGGATGGCGAGCTTCTCCATCAGGACGAAGCTCACGCAGTCGACGAAGCTGTAATCCTTATCCTGGTAGCGCTTCAGATATTCGAAGGCTGCACGCTCCTCTTCAGCGCTTGCCCGGTGGATGCGCGCGAGCTTCCCGCTGAAGAGTCGTTCGCCGGCCTTCACCGCGGCCGCGTGGCTCCTGGGCGGCGTCGTGCGAATGAGCGTAATGGTCTCGGAGACGACATAATTCGTCGTCAGGAAAGGTCGGCCAGTCGACGTCCACGATAGGCCTCGAACACTTCCCGGACACGCTTGTGATCGACGTCGTCCTCCGAGAACAGGGGATAGAGGAAACTCGTGTCGACGAAGATCACCGGCGATAAAGATGCGTGTCGTGCTGCTCCCCCACGGCCTCCTTGAGTCCACCTTTGATGAAGCCGATCAGTTCGTCGGCCGCAGTAAAGCCCGTGGGGTCGTCGTCGTCTGGCTGCGAGGTGATGGGGATCAGGACTTCAACCTCGGTTCGCTCTTCGAGTTGGAGGGGTTCCTTGGGTTTGAAGACCCCGTCCTCGTAAATCGCCTTGACCGCCGTTACCATCGACTGACCTCAGTGGATATTCTAACACGGCTCACGAAGCAAACTTCACGAGCCGCAACCTCTTCGCTCGTCATGCCGCGAGGGGAGCGGTTCATGCCGGTGCACCACGCCATGAATTTTCACCGCATAGTCGCCGTCGCTCTCGCCGCCGGCATTGGTTCTCTTCGAACCGAAGCCCTCTGTGCTGGAGCCCCTGGGGACGCTCTCGCTCAAGGCAGATCCGAACGGTGGTGGTGCCTCTCATTGCTAGGCTAACATCGCTCCCATGATCTCCCACATGGTACTGATTCGTTTGAAGCCTGGACTGGGTGACACCGCGGGAGCGGAGCTCCTGGAGCAGGCGAAAAAGCTCCTGGGCCCCATTCCTTCGGTTCGCAACCTGCGTCTCGGACGAGGGCTCGGAAAGAAAGCCGAAGTCGACTACCCCTACGCTCTCGTCATGGAGTTCGAGGACGAGGAAGCCCTCGAGAGCTATCAGGTGCACTCGGACCACCAGCGGTTCGTGCACGAGGTCGTGGGCCCGGTTCAGGACGACAAGAAAGTCTTCGACTACTGGTGCTGAAGGTCGAGGATCTCGGATCCGATTCCCGAGTGTGATTCCAGCGCCTGAATGTTGTGGTGGTGTGTTGACCTCACTTTGCCCTACAATTCCAACGAGGTGAGTCGAAGGTGCTCGAAATCGTTGCCATAAGGGCTCTGCCCAGGCACCGCTTGTGGCTCCGGTATGGAGATGGAGCCGAGGGCGAGTTGGACCTCTCTCCTATCGTGGGAAAAGGAGTTTTCCGGGCTCTCGAGGATCAGCGGGTCTTCGAAACCGTACGCGTGGCCGAGGGCCGATGGGTTACGTGGGGCGAAGACATGGAGCTTTGTGCGGACGCTCTCTACATGGAGTTGACCGGGAAAACCCCCGACTCTGTGTTTCCAAGACTCAGGACGTCCGACGTCGATGCCTGAGCTGAGCCGTTTCTATGGAATCGTCATTCGGATGTTCCACCGGGAACACCAGCCTGCGCATTTCCACGCCTTCTACGCGGAGCACGAGATGGTGGTGGCGATCGACACTCTCGCCGTGATCGATGGAAGCCTTCCGCCGCGAGCACTGGGCATGGTGATGGAATGGGCATCCCTTCATCAAGACGAGCTGAAATCCGCGTGGAAGCACGCGGAGGACCTCCAGACGATCGGCAAGATCGCGCCTCTTCCTTGAGTCGGAACGGCATCCCGATCCGCTGAACCATCCAATAGCCGAGCTCGTGATGACGACTCAGAGCCAGGTGTCCGAGACCGAGCGACGTGGAGATCACCGTCTCTCCAGCCTCCGGCGGTACATTCAGGCGTTGGGGGGAGAGCTCGAAAACATCGCCAACTTCGGCGACCGGAGGGTTCGCCTCCACGTTTAGGAAGGGCTTGACCCGGTCAGCTTCGCCCTAGGGTCTTCGACTACTCGTGCTGAAGGTCGAGGATCTCGAGCCCGAGACGACGCAGGAGGCTTCGGGCGACGGCCTCGGCGGAGACGATGTAGCGGCCTGAAGCGACCGCCTCGCGGAGCCGCTCGATCCGGCGATCCCGGTCGGCGGGAGCTTCGGATTTGCGGTGCTCCTTCTCCATCGAAGGATCTATCGGCAACTCGGGCCCTGACGTTTAGATGTAAAGCAGCAGGTGGGCCTTTGCCTCGGGGTCGGCGCCCTCTTCCACCATCCTGGAGAATTGCCACCCGTGCTTGTTGAGAAAGACCAGGGGGGAAAGCGTGCGCTCCTGCATCCCGAAGCCGGGGAAAAGGGCCGTGCGCGCCGCGAGGAACTGCCCGCGCACTGTCTCGTTCTTGCGCTTGACCGCCTTCATGGCCTTGGACTCGAGCTCCTTAAGATGATGGAGGAGCTTTCCTCTGGTCGAGGCCACCGTTCCGACCAGCGTCGGGTCCACTTCCGCCAGGTCCCGCTCGAGGGCCGAGGTCAGCTCCTGGATACAGGTCTGGGCGCGCCCCAGGTCCTCCTCGAGCTGCGGCGGAGTGTGCTGGCGCAGGATCTCGTTCAGCAGGGACTCGTCGTCCGAGCTCAGCCGGGGGAGTGCGACCTCGTAGCGCTCGAGGAAACGGGCCTGAGAGCGCTCGACGACGGTGAAGCTCGCCCGGGGTGCGATGAGAGGCATGGTGACGCCGAAATGGGCGTAGAGGCTGCCGAGCTGCGCGAGATAGGCGAGCTCGCTCGGGCCCGCGACGTAGGCGAGAGTCGGAAGAATCGTGTCCTGGTACAGGGGGCGAAGGAGGACGTTGGGGCTGAATTTTTCGGGCTCCTCCTCGACGAGGCGCTCGGCCTGCCCGATCGTGACGGGGCTCCCGTTGGGGGAGAGCCGTAAGCCAGAGCCCTCGAGGGTCACCGGATGGCGCTCGGGCGCTGCGTAGAAGAGGTTGACGTGGGAGTCTGAGGGGGTCGCCTGTGCGTGGTAGCCCGCCGCCACGAGCTTCTGGGTCGCAGTCCGCACTCTCTCCTTCGACTCCCGGCCCTCGCGGAGCTCCTTTCGAAAGAGTTCGACGGCGAGGCGTTTCAACGCGGGAGCCGACGGGTCAACGACCGCGAGGCCGCTCCCTCTCGTGAGGCGGAGGAGGAAGCTCCCGAACGCCTCGGCAAAGGTCCGGCCGGGGCGGTAACAGTCCCGGAGCGCCTCGAGAACCTCTCCCTTGAACTCGGAAGAGGGGAGAGCCTTGGAGGCGGCCTCGAGGACCTTGTCGATGGCAGGCTCGAGACGTCGCCCGCCCACGGGAACGCGGCTCTCGGCAGCGTCTCCCTCATAATGGAGGGAAACGAGCTCGCCCGCCGCGCTCAAAACGCTCGTGTGCCGCACCTCGTCAAAATCGTGGTCGTCGGTGTCCATCCAGAAGAGGGGCACGACGGGCCGGCCGAGAAGGGACTTAGCCTCCCGGGCGAGGCGCACCGCGGTGAGCGCTTTGTAGAGCGTGTAGAGAGGACCTCCGAGAATTCCCACCTGCTGGCCGGTGACGACCGCGAGAGCGCGTCCTTCGAGAGAGGCGATGCTCGCGAGGGCCGCGTCGTCGGCTCCGAGGGCTCGATTGAGCTCCGTGAGATTCCGCGCGACCTCCGTCCCCGGGTGGGCCGCCCCCTCGAGCTCGCGCGCGATCTTCCCCCAGGAATCCCGCTCGAAGGGGTCGCCCGGAAAGAACGGGGAGAGCCCCTGGTAGCGGTTCAGGTAGTCGACGAAGAGAGGCTTGAAGGAGAGCGCGCGGAAGTCGAGCGGGACGATTTCAGTCATGGGCCCCCCGGACCTGGGTGAGAAAACATGGGCCGCCCATCATAGCCTACGCGTTGACATGCCAAAAAACGTTGTGCTAGCGTAACTTAACTGAAATTCGAGCGCGTTCAGCTCCATCCCTTCCGGGCCGTGGCCCCTCGAACGAGGTCTCTTTGACAGAACCGGGCGGTGAAATTCCCCAGAAGATCGATCGCTACGAGATCATCGCGCCGATCGGGTTCGGGGCCATGGGGGCGGTGTACAAGGCCTTCGATCCGATCATCAAGCGCCCGGTCGCGGTCAAGACCATCCGCCTCGACGTTCCCCCCGCGAGCCCCGACTACCGCGCCTTTCTCGAGAGGTTCACGATCGAGGCCCGCACCGCCGGAAGGCTCTCCCATCCCAACATCGTCACCCTCTACGACGTGGGCCACACCGAGGAGAGGGTCCCCTGGCTCGCAATGGAGTACGTCGACGGCGAGACGGTCGCCGAGCTCCTCCAGGGAGAGAGGCTCAAGCCCGAGGTCGTGATCGGCCTCGTCTCTCAGATCGCGAGCGCCCTCGACTACGCCCATGGGGAGGGGGTGGTGCACCGGGACATCAAGCCCTCGAATATCATCGTGTACGCCGGTGAGAAGGTGAAGGTGACGGACTTCGGGATCGCGAAGCTGATGGACGCCGACTCCACCCACTCCGGGCTCATGATGGGGACCCCGAGCTATATGTCGCCCGAGCAGGCGATGGGGGAGGACCTCGACGGCTCGACGGACATCTTCTCTCTCGGAGTCGTCGCCTTCGAGATGCTGAGCGGAAAGCAGCCCTTTCCCGGAAACAACGTGACCTCGATCCTCTACAAGCTCGTGCACTCGGACCCGATCTTTCCCGAGAACCTCGAGGTCCTCGGGCTCCTTCCGGACAAGTGGCACGAGGTGTTCTCGCGCGTCCTCGCGAAGGCGCCCGCGGAAAGATACCCGACGGCCGCCGCCTTCGTTCAGAACCTCGAGCTCTGCCTCGGCTCCTGGTTCGGGGCGCTCGAGGGGGAGACGCTGATTCTGCGCGAGCCCGCGCTCCTCCCCGCGGAGCCCGCGAAAGCCTCGAGCGCTTCTCTCGACGAGACGGTTCTTGCACCGCCGCCCCTTCCCCCCTCGGGAGGCGGCGCGGGCGACGAGACCCTCGTTGAGTCCATGGCGCTTCCTCCACCTGCGCCGGAGGGCGAGCTCCCCGAGACCATCGCCGCCCCCGCGCCGGACGTCGAGAGGACCCTCTACGCGGGCCCGGACACAGAGGCGCAGACGGCATCGAGTGCCGCCGACGAGACCGTCCTCGCGGCCCCGGCCGCCTCTACGGATCGTCCGGCGATGACGGTCACCATTCGAAAACCGCGCAGCCTGAAACCCGTCGTGGTCCCCATTGCCGCGGGCGTTCTCGTCCTCGTCGGCCTCGGCGCGTTTCTCCTGAGCCGGCCTTCGTCCGAGGAGCCCAAGCCCGAGCCGGTCGAAGGCACCGCTGCCCTTCCGACAACCGGGACGCTGCGAGTCGCGACCCAGCCGGAGGGCGCGCGCGTTCTCGTGAACGGTGAGGAACGAGGCTCGAGTCCGCTCGTCGTCGATGCCCTTCCGCTCGGAACGTACAAAGTCCGGATCGAGCGGAGCGGATTCCAGGCGGAGGAGCTCGAGGCCGCGATCACGGCAGAAGCCCCCGCCGCGTCTTACGACATCGCTCTGAAGGCGGAGAAAGCGCAGGTGGTCGCGCCCGCGGCGCCGAAGCCCGCTCTCTTCCGCATCCGGAGCCAACCTCCCGGAGCGCGGGTCGCGATCGACGGGAAAGACGTCGGCACGACACCCATCGAGCGGCTGAAGGTAGATGCGGGCACGAGGGTCGTACGCGTCCTTCGCGACGGATACCTTCCGTGGGAGGACACCTACCGCGCCCGCGCGGGAAGGACGGAGACCATCGACGCGATTCTGACCGCACGTCCGGCCGTCGAGGCGGAGGCGGAGCCGAAATCCGAAGCGCCTGCGCCGGCCCGCGTGGTCGAAGGGTCTCTCGTCGAGCGCGGCGAGCCGGGAGTCGTGAACCCGAAATGCGTTCGCTGCCCCGCCGTCGGCTATCCCGACGCGGCGCGCCGCGCGCGCCTCCAGGGAGTGGTCGAGCTCAGCTTTCTCATCGACGAGAACGGGAACGTCTCCGAGCCCCAGGTCCTGGAATCGGGGGGCCAGGTTTTCGACGACGCCGTCCTCGAGACGGTGAGAGGGTGGCGCTACGAGCCGGCGACGAAGCACGGGGTTCGGGTCAAGATGCGCTGGGTGCAGAGGTTCCGCTTCCAGCAAGGACGGTAGCTCCCTTGGCGAAGCTCGTCATCAACCCCACGTCGGCGGCGAAGAAGGAGATCCCCATCGTCACCCGCGTCATCTCCATCGGCCGCGATCCCTCGAACGACCTCGTGCTCTCGGATTCCATGGTCTCGCGGCGCCACGCTATCCTGGAACAGCGTGACAATCAGTACGTCCTCCGGGACAACAACAGCTCGAACGGCACGATGGTGAACGGGGACCGGGTCGAGAGCGAGAAGCCGCTTCGGGACGGCGACCTCGTGGCCATCGGGTCGTCCCGTCTTCTGTTTCAGCTCGACGACACCGCCGAGGCTTCGATTCCCGCGGCTGCCTCTCCGGTGGGGCCACCCGAGGCCGCGCCCGCGCACCCCGCGAGCGAGGCCGAAGTCCGCTGCCGTCACTGCGGAAAGGTCGCGGTCGAAGGCGACCGCTTCTGCCGGGGCTGCGGTCGCGAGCTCGGGCCGGAAAAGAAGAGCGTCGCTTGCACGCAGTGCGGAAACGAAGTGCCGCTTCCTGCGGATTTCTGCGGACGCTGCGGGAAGCCCCTTCCGGCACGCGTCGCGACGCGCCCGAACCGGCGCTCGGAGCTCGAGCGGGACCTCGTGAAGGACGGGGCAGAGGACACTCCCGTGGTCACCCCTCCCGCTCCGTCGCCGCGGGTCCGGCCACGGCCGGCCGGGGCCTCCGCGTCGAAGCGCGGTGAGGCGGCGGGATTCGGAGTGCGGTTCCTCGCGTTTCTCGTCGACGAGATGATCCTCGGGATCCCGCTCCTCCTCGGAGGTCTCGCCTGGATGACGTCTCTCGCCTTTGGTCCCTCGCCTTCGCTGGTGAGCGCGGTCTCCGCCGTCTATAGCCTTCTCTGCATCTTCTATTACGTCTACTTCTGGGGCGCTCGGGGGGCGACGCCGGGAAAAAGTCTCCTCGGACTGACGGTGACAACCGACTCCGGCGAGACTCCGATCGGCTACGGCCGCGCGCTCCTCCGCCTCGTGGGCTACGCGGTGAGCTCCCTCTTCTTCGGCCTCGGCTTCCTGCTGATCGCCTTTTCGCCGGACAGGCGTGGTCTCCACGACCGCATCGCCGGCACCCGGGTCGAAAGGAGCTCGTGAGCTCATCCACCGAGGCTTCCGAAAAGATCGTCGCAGAAGCTCCCGTTCCCGCGGAGCCAGCCCTGGCCGAGGGGGTCGCGGTCGCACCGGCACCGGCCGAAGTCGCCGCCGCCGTCAGGAGCGGCCGCCTCCAGGCCCTCGTCGACCTCCTCCACGATCTCGCGATCGCGGTCGTGGTCTGTGTCCTCCTCATCACCTACGTGGTCCAGGCGTTCAAGGTGCAGGGGACGAGCATGTCGCCGGAGCTCAAGGACGGCGAGCGCATTCTCGTGAACAAGTTCCTCTACTACGTCGGGGAGATCGATCGGGGCGACGTCGTCGTGTTCTGGTATCCGGAGGACCCCGACCTCTCGTTCATCAAGCGCGTCGTGGCCCTTCCGGGCGAGACGGTCGAGATCCGATCGGGCGCGGTGCTCGTGAACGGAAAGCTCGTCGAAGAGCCTTACGTCTCGGGGGCGAACGCCGATCTCAGGAGCTACACGCCCCACGAGGTCCGTCCGGGGCATTTCTTCGTCCTCGGCGACAACCGCAAGGGGAGCAACGACAGCCGGAGCTGGGGCCTGGTGCCCAAGCGGTACATCTACGGGAAGGCGTTCCTCCGGATCTGGCCGCCTTCGGAATTCGGGGTGGTGGAATAACGCCTTTGGCAGCGGCGGTCCGCCATCATAGAATCGCACTCGTGGCACAGCCGGATTTGGAGGCTTTGATCGAGGCGCTCACCTCGAGCCTCGACAGCATCCGCCATTACTACGACTCTTCGACCGGGGAAGTGATCGCCCTCTCCGACGAGTTCGGCACGGGGGAGCTCGAGGGGCCGCCCTCGCGCTACACCCCCATCCACTCCCTCACGGTGAGCGAGCGCTATCAGATCATGGAGGACTTCGTGGAGACGGTGGGAAACCAGGGTCTCCAGGAGGAGCTCAACGAGGCGCTCATCGAGATGGGCGCGTTCCAGAAGTTCGAGGACGTTCTGAAGAAGTACCCCACCCGGTACAGGCAGTGGCAGGTGTTCCGCTCGGACAAGATGAGGGCGCGAGCTACGAGCTGGCTACGCGAGCACAAGCTCGCCTAGAGTCGAAGCCGTTTCAGGGTGAAGCCCCCCATCCAGTCAGCGGGCCCCGACGCCGAGTCATCTTCGAACGCGCACGCGTGTTTCATCCAGCAGAACGAGACTTCCGCGGATAGCATCTCGCTCGGTCGAGCTGAGGAAAGCGCCCAGATTGCGAGGCAGATGGACCCGAGAAGCGGGGTTCCTCAGCCTGAGAACGAGGAGACCTTGATACCGGCTCGGCGGGTACTTCCGGACGTCTCCGAATCCCCGGTCTTCGGTAACCATCACCCGGTCGATGCGTGTTGCAACCTCGAGAATGTCGGGGTCGAGGGCTCCTTCACTCCCTAGATCCTTAGCGGTGATGATGTCGTGACCCAGCTGACGGAGGTGATCGACCGTGCGCTTGGAGACGCAGTGGTCGACAAACAGCTTCATCGGGTCATGGGACGGGAGGGTAGACGAAGATCTCTTCGTTCTTTACCAGCTGGTTGGCGTACGCAATACAGGCGCGGATGTCGTCGAGCGTGAGGTCGGGATAATCCTTCTCGATGATCTCCTCCGGCGAAGCCCCGGCCGCAAGGAGATCGAGCACCTGGTGCACCATGATCCGCATGCCGCGAATGCAAGGTTGTCCGTGGCACAGCCGCGTGTCGACGGTTATACGTTGCAAAAGCGATTCCGTTGTCATCCTTGTGCGCCCCTCTTTTTCAGATGCTACCACGGCGCGGTCCGGGACTAGGCCCGGCTACATCCTCTCCGGTACCGGAATCCCCATCAGCCCCAGTGCCTTCACCTGCTGGCGGTAGAAGATCTCGACGGCGAGAAGCCTCAGAGCGCG
>Ga0187893_10004896_pt1 | contig 24826 bp, 15 predicted proteins | sample MA1701074metaG_FD_139574 | JGI IMG/M metagenome (GOLD analysis project Ga0187893, IMG submission 139574) | White microbial mat communities from a basaltic lava cave in the Kipuka Kanohina Cave System on the Island of Hawaii, USA - MA170107-4 metaG ... | reverse complement strand
TGATGAGTCGGTCTTGGCTGTCGCCACCTCGGCTCTCGGATTCTACCCTGGCATACTCGCCCCGTGTTCCTTGCTGATGTGACCGACAGCGATTCGGTCCGACGCTTGCATTGGACAATTCTGTGTGGTGGGACGAACAAACATGATATGCTCGATGCCAATCACCGTTCGAAAAGGAGTTGAAGATGCAAAGCCTCACGGGAATCCTCACCCTTATTCTCGTCTTCTCGACGCTGGCGCCAGTGGTTTGGAGCCAGGGCGAGCGTGCCTCCGTGCTGGGGACCATAACGGACGAATCGGGTTCCGTGGTGCCTGGCGCAAAGGTAACTGTTGTGAACCGTGGCACCAGCGACCGGCGCACGGCCATCAGCGACGAACGCGGAGACTTCGAGGTCCAGGCGCTGAATGTCGGTGAGTACGAGGTCTCGGTGGAGCATGCCGGTTTCAAAAGGGAATTGCTAAAGGGAATCGTACTGGTAGTCGGACAGCGCGCGCGTGTCGACTTCAAGCTCCAGGTGGGAGCCGTTACGCAGGAAGTAACCGTACAAGGCGCCGCTGCTTTGCTTTCCACTGACGATGCCACGGTAGGCCACGTGATCGACGCCCGCAAAATCCGTGAGCTTCCGATACCGGGCAAGCGCAACATGTACCTGCTGGCGCTGCTGGGCGCGGGTATGAGCCGGGGTCCGGCGTCGAGTGTCACCACTTCGGGGTTTGGCCCGGGGTTCGGGATCGCGGCCATGGGGCAGAAGGTGCACAACAACTGGATCATGCTCGATGGCGCGCCACTGCGCACGTCGATCCACGCAGCAGTGCGCATGCGCCCCTCAGTGGAGGCGCTCGAGGAGTTCAAAGTGGAAGCGGGCTTCTATTCGGCCGAGTTCGGCACGCAATCCGGCGCGCAGATCGTCTCCGCGATCCGGCCCGGGACCAACAACTTTCACGGCGTACTGTTCGAGTTTTTGCGTAACGAGAGGCTGGACGCGCGTAATTTCTTCGAGAATCCGCAGACGAGGAAGCGGCCACTGCGGCGCAACAACTACGGCGGCGTGCTGAGCGGGCGGATCATCCGCGACAAACTGTTCTTTACCGCCAATTACGAGGCGTTCGTCGAGCGGCGGAGCAATCAGGGATTCGGAATTTATCCGTCCGATCGGATGAAGCGCGGCGATCTGACCGAGCCGTTCTTCCGCGCCGGCCGTGCTCCCAGTGGCGCCCTGACTGCCATCCGGGATTTGACCACGGGACAGCCGTTCCCCAACAACCAGATTCCGGTGAGCCGTATCGCGCCGCAGGCTCAGAGGCTTTTTCAATTCTGGCCTTCGGGAAATTTCGGATCGTCCGAGTTCGATGGCCGCAACAATTTTAACGGCCAGTCGCGCGATCTGGTGGATGACCGGCAGTTCTTTCTACGCACGGATTACAACATAGGTGAGAAAGACCGGCTATTCGCCCGTTATGGATTTCAAGACATCAATGAAAACAACCTACCCGTGAACCCCCATCCGTTCTTCGTGCAGGAGCGGCCGAAACGCCAACAGAATGCCACTCTCACTTACACCAAGCTACTGTCGTCTTCAAAAATCAATGAGCTGAAGGTGTCCTACAACCGGGACCTGTTCCAGACGCTCGATGCGGTGAGCGGGCAGGATTTCAACATCGCGCGCGATCTGCTGATTCCCGGACAGACCAACGATCCGTTCGGGACCGGGGTTCCGGCCGTGAGCGTCACCGGCGTGAGCGGAATCGGCAATACGGTGCCAAATACGATTTGGGACGAATCGCGGCGCGTGGCGGATACGTTCTCCTTTGTGCGTGGGAGCCACTCGATCAAAGCCGGGACGGAATTTTTCCATCTACTGCTGCGCCGGGAGACATTTCAATTCATCACGGGCAACTTCATCTTTACCGGGATTCACAGCGGGCAGGGGCTCGCCACGGCGGCCAGAGAAACGACGGCTTGGGCCGATTTTCTGCTCGATCAGCCTGCGCAGGTGCGCACGGCGCATAGCGAAGTAACGGGATTCAAGCCCGGCCAGTTTACGCGCCTGTTCGGCTGGCGCTGGCACAGCTTCCTTACCGACGATTGGAAAGTGACACCCCGGCTGACGCTCAACCTCGGTTTGCGCTACGAATATAACTCCGTGCTGCGAGACATCCGCGGCGGCACGCGCAACTTCGATTTTGGGACGGAGAAGCTGTTCCCGGAGCCGGGCGTCTCGGCCCCGCTCTACAATCCGGATTACAACAACTTCGCTCCCCGCATTGGTCTTGCTTTCCGGCCGTTCCGCGACAACAAGACCGTGCTGCGCATGTCTTATGGCGTTTTCTACAACGTGAACATGCTGAATAACCTGACCGAGAGCTCGAAGAATTTTCCCTTTCAGGCCGGCATCAACGAGCTGAACCCGACCGGTCAAGTACGAATTCGCATGTCCAACGCAGTTGCGGGAGTCAATATCGCGGCAAACGCACCCGAAGTCCTGGCTATCCCGTTGAACTACGGCGTCGGCGACGTGCAACAGTGGACGTTTAACATCCAGCGCGTGCTGCCGGGCCAGATCCTGCTCGAGACGGGTTACGTCGGATCGAAATCCAGCCACTTCGACCGGCCGCGGACCTTCAACGCAATTAACGTATTAGCCGGTCAGACGCGAAAGCCCTATCCGCAATGGGGCAATATCGAGCTGATCACGACAGACGCTTCCGGAAGCTACCACGGGCTGCTGCTCAAAGCCGAGAAGCGGTTCTCCCGCGGAGTGACGTTCCTTGCCACCTATACCTGGGCAAAGACGTTTTTTGATGCCTGGGCCGGGAACGCAGGTCAACGGCATAATGACCCCTTCAATGCGCGGCTGGAGAAAGGACTGGCGGAAACCGACCAGCGGCACCGGGCCACGGCCGCGTGGCTTTTTGAGCTGCCTTTGTTTCGCACGCAGACGGGCCTGGTCCGGCACGTGCTGGGCGGCTGGCAAACCAACGGATCGCTGGCTCTTGAAACCGGAATGCCGATGCATCCTTTGCAGACCGTGAAGCCGCTTAACGATGAGTGTTCGCGATGCAATCACCGGCCGGACCGGATCTCCGATGGCCGGCTTTCGGGGAGCGAACGGACTCTGGAACGCTGGTTCGACACATCGGCATTTCGTCTGGCGACAGGCCGGTATGGCAATTCCGGCCGCAACGTCCTCACCGCGCCGGGTCTGGTAAACATCGATTTCTCCCTGTTCAAGAATTTCAGAATCACCGAATCGAAGAAGCTGCAATTCCGTTGGGAGATGTACAACGCCACCAACACTCCGGCGTTCAATCCGCCGGGGCTCAGCATCGGAACGGGCACGTTCGGACAGGTGACCAGCGCCGGCCTGCCCCGGGAGATGCAATTCGGATTGCGGCTGCAGTTTTAAAGATTCAAACGAGATGGTTCCCTGGGAGGCGCTCTTTTGTGGCCGATCCCGTGAGCCGGTTGTTCGGCGAACTCGTCACGAACAATTTCGCGGCGGCAGTCAGACTACTGCTTTGCGCGGCGCAACACTCGTGTCGAAGCCTACTGCGCGCCAACAGACAAGGGTCGAGACGAGTCTCGACCCGGCAGCCTGAAGGCCGCGCCACACGGGACCTTACGCGGCGATGCTGACCACGCAGCCCTGACGTGGATTGGAGTTCTACTGACCCATTTGCGCGCGCACGGCGCCGCCCGGATTCACACGCGTGTGCAGATTCAGGTAGTGGTTAGCCGGGTTGCTGAACAGAGAGTTGAGCGTGGCCAGCCCAAGAGCGTCGGAAATGCGAACGCGGCGGAAAATGTTGCCGAATCCGGATTCACTGGTCACGGTATTGGTTCCAGAGATGCCGCTGTCAATTCGCACCGGACCGTTGACTCCGGCCGCGGCGTCATGGATATGCAAACCGGTAAATTCGGCGCTGCCAGGGAAGCGGTGGTTTACGTCGAAGACAACGGTGGCTGCGGTGATCTCATTTCGGGTGTTCTTGACGGCGTATACTTGAACGCCGGCTACGGCTGCCGCGTTGAATCCCATGATGGGTGGAACTTCATTTGTGGGCATCATCAAGACCTGGTAGTTTCTGGCCTCGGCAACCTGTAGCTGGCCGCGGATCAAACCGCCCGGGAACTGCGAGGTGTGCAAATTCAGATAAAAGCCACCTGGATTCTCCATGAAATCGCTCAGAAACTCCAGGCTTGCCGCGGAGACTGGAATGTCGATGAAGAATGTGAAGGAACCGCGTCCGCTGGCCGGTGTCTCCACGGTAGTGGTGGCGCTTAGCCCGCTATTAACAAGCACCGGGCCGTTCACGTCGGCGCCGCCACGGTGGATGTGAAGACCGGTGATGGTGGCGGGTCCGCCCAGATCGTAATTGACTTCGAAAATAGCAAGCCCGTTTGTGACCATCCCGAACACGTCAAAGGACCGGAAGATGGTCACCGAAGCCGTTCCCGTAGCTTGTGGGTTGGTGATGGCGGGAATCTCATTGGCCGAACTCATCTGCACAACCAGTGGGTTGAACTCCGTCAGATCGAGTTGGCCTCGGATGATGCCGGCCGCGAAGTCTACTGTGTGCAGATTCACGTAATACTGAGCCGGGTTACCCAGCAGTTCTGTGACCGCCGCCAGCCCACTCTCATCGTCGGGCCGAATTTGCGCCTGGCGTACGATCTCACCCTGCCGTGAATCCGTCATCACGGGAGCACTCCCCAGAATGCCGGAGTTAATGCGCACCGGACCATTTTCACCTTCGCTGCCGCGATGCAGATGCAGGCCCACGATGCCCACAGGGCCGGGAAAAGTGTATCGAATCACGAAGGTGACCGAGCCGGAAAGAACATTGCCCGCCGCGTTTTTCATGACATGAACGTGAATGTCCGCCCAACCAGATGCGTTTACAGGCACGGCGGGCACTTCTCTGGCCGTGGACATGACGGCGCGGAAAGTAACGGTTTCAGCGGTTTGAGCTGCTAATGAGGCGACAAACAATAGAGAAAGCGCGATAGTCTGAATCATGTGGCTACCTCAAGGAAGTTGATTGAGTTTCTGCACCCTGAACTGAGAATCTTGCCTATTCTGACCGAATCCCGGCTTCAGCGCAAGCGAAAATTTTCTTCTGGTTTCCTATTAGGAGTCATGCTGGACGCGCCCGGCGTTTTCGCCGTTTGTTCGCAATCGCACATCCAGAAGGATTCTGTTATGGTGAATAGAAGTGTCGTCATCGTCCTTGAGTTTCCGGTTGGAGCAGTATGAAGGCCCCCTCGATCTGCTTCTTGATTTGATTCGAAAGCATCAGATCAACATTTCCGACATTCCAATCGCACAGATCACCCAACAATACTTGGAGTACATGGGGCAGGCGGCGGCGCTCGACGTCGAGCTTGGCGCCGAATTTGTCCTGATGGCGGCAACCCTGATTCATATCAAGAGCAAGATGCTGCTGCCGCGCGATCCCGAGCTCGAAAAAATCTCTCCAGAAGAAGATCCGCGCAAAGACCTCGTTGAACGATTGATCGAGCATGAGCGTTTTAAGAACGCCGCCGAAATGCTGCAGCAGAAGCGCATGGTTGAAGAGGTTGTGTGGTCGAATCCGCAGGTGAGCCAGTTTCAAAGCGGCGAAGACCAAGGGCTGGATGTCACGCTGTTTGACCTGGTGAAGGTATTCCAGGACGTGCTCGAACGGGCCCGCAATCGTCCTGTTTACCGGGTCGAGAAGGACGATGTTACGGTGCCGGAAATGATTCAATACATGAAAAGAGTGCTCTCGGAGAAACCCTCCGGCAAGCCGATTTCAGTCCGGCAGCTTTTCGAGAACCAGCGCAGCCGGAGGGCGATGATCTGCTTGTTTCTGGCGCTGCTGGAGCTGGTCAAGAGGCAGGCGATCTCGCTCGAGCAAAGCGAGATGTTCGGCGATATCGCCATTGTGGAGGAAAAGCCGCTGGATGAGGCATTCGCCGACGAGGAATCAATCGAGCGTCTGGAACAGGAGTACAAGTAGCTCTTGCATCACGAAGTCATGGATCCAAACGAAACCGTTGCGGCTCCGGAAAGCGCGGAGCGCGCGACGGCAGGGACCGAAGCTGAGGCTAACATTGACGCCTCGGTTCTGCTCGGTGAAGAGGCTTGCTCGACCGGTACGGACGCCCTGCCGCCAGAGCAAGCCAAGCTCCGCGCGGTTGTCGAAGCGCTGATCTACGTAACCGAGGAGCCGCTGACATCGGAACAGATCGGCTCCGCCCTGGAGATTCCGAAAGACCGCGTAGTGGCGATTCTGGAAGGACTAAGAGAAGAATATGGGAGGCCCGAGCGCGGGATCACCATCCGTGAAGCGGCCGGCGGCTATCGGATGGGCACCAAGCCCGAGCATCACGAAGCCATTCGAGCTTTTGTAAAAAAGCTGAAACCTCCGATGAAGCTGTCGCTGGCGGCGTTGGAAACTCTGTCCGTGATTGCGTACAAGCAGCCCATCACCGCTCCGGAGATCATGGAAATCCGCGGAGTGCAGGGCGCCGGCGTGCTCAAGACGCTTCTCGACCGTAAACTGATCACGCCGGCGGGACGCAAACCCGTCGTGGGCAAACCGATTCTCTATAGGACGACAAAGGATTTCTTGTTGCAGTTCGGTCTGAAGGATCTAGCCGAGCTTCCAACGCTCAAAGAATTCGAAGAGCTGCGGCGCCTGGCGATCGGCGATGACGATCTCGCGGTCCTCTCCGAACCGTCGCCGCCCGTGGAAGCCGCCGACGGCTCGGACGCCGCACCGGATAGCCCGGCTTCCTCCGAAGCGGTCGAGTAAATGCCCACCGAACGGCTGCAAAAAATCCTTTCGCGCGCCGGCGTCGCCAGCCGGCGCAAAGCCGAGGAGATGCTCCTGCAGGGACTGATTACAGTTAATGGGGCGGTTGTTACGGAACTCGGCGCCAAGGCGGACCTCGAGACGGATCACATCAAAGTGGCTGGAAAGCGGATCCAGCCTCCCCAGCGGCTGGTCTATCTCATGATGAACAAGCCGAAAGGCTACGTCACCACTACGTCCGATCCCGAGGGCCGCAAGACCGTAATGGACCTTGTGCGCGGAGTAAAGGGGCGTGTCTATCCGGTTGGCCGGCTCGATTTCCATAGCGAGGGATTGCTTCTATTGACCAACGATGGTGACTTCGCCCATGCCGTCACGAGCGCAAAAACGGAAATCAAAAAGACTTACGTGGTAAAGGTGAATCGCCTGCTGACCGGGGAGCAGACAAAAAAGTTCCGTTCCGGGGTTCCGCTTCATGGCCGGCGCACCGCTCCGGCCGGCCTGAAACTTCTCGAACGCGACGAGAATCCATGGTACGAAGTCAGGCTGATCGAGGGGAGGCAGAATCAGATCCGTCTGATGTTCCGGCATTTCGGAGCCTTGGTGGAGAAGCTGAAACGGGTTAAGATAGGCTTTCTCGAACTGGGAGCGCTGGCGCCAGGAGAGCTCCGCTCGTTGACTCCGGCTGAAGTGGAGCGGTTTCGCAAAATGCTCGCAAGATGACAATCGCCGAGATTCTCCGCGCCGCCGGAACCATTGCCGTTGTCGGGCTGTCCAGCCGGCGCTACCGGCCATCGTACGGTGTAAGCCAGTATATGCAGGAGCACGGCTACCGGATCATTCCGGTGAACCCAAACGAGACCGAGGTGCTCGGCGAGACGTCTTATGCGCGGCTGGAGGACGTGCCTGTGCCGGTGGACATCGTGAATGTTTTCCGGCGGGCCGAATTCGTGCCGCTCATCGTAGATTCCGCCATTCGGATAGGAGCGGGCTGCGTATGGATGCAGGAGGGAGTTGCCGACGAGCAGGCGGCCGAAAAGGCGCGGCAAGCGGGCTTATTCGTGGTGATGGATCGCTGCATTCTAAAAGAGCACGGCCGCTGCGGCATTACGAGGTGACGCGCACTTGGGAATGCGCCTTGTAGTTATCGTGGCGATGCTGGCCTTCTGCGCCAAGATCTTTTTGGCGGTGCATACCTACGGCACCAACGATATGCTCTTCTACGAGGCGTATTGGAAAAAGAGCATCGAGCCGGATGGCGGCGCGGGTCTGTATCGCGACGGGATCGAACTGCGGCAAAACGGCCGCGTATACCGGCACGAGCACTACATGAACCCGCCTTTTGTCATCCACTGGATGCGGTTGGCGGGCTGGTGCGCCGATAGAACGAATCTGGGGTTCCAATTTTGGATGCGGCTGCCATCCATTGTTGCCGACGCCGGAATTCTGATCCTGTGCTGGTTCTTGGTACGCCCGGCTTCCGCGCGAACGCTGTTTGCGTTCGCACTGCTCGCCTTGTCTCCGGTATCCATTCTTGTTTCCGGATTTCATGGCAGCACGGACTCCGTGATGATTCTGTTCGTGCTGGCGACGCTGTGGCTGCTTGAGAAAGGCAGCCACTTCCCACTGGCTGGCCTGGCAATGGGTATGAGTCTGAATGTGAAGATATGGCCCGTCATCTTGATCCCCGCCATACTTGCCTGGGTGCCTTGCTGGCGGCGCCGGGCCGTGTTTTCCGGATGCTGCGTGTTGGCGTTCGCCATCGGTTCCACGCCGTTTCTCTGGCAGGCGCCGGGTCTGGTGTGGGAAAGGGTCTTCGGATATGGCAGCGTTTACGGAGTTTGGGGACTCAGCCGGCTGATGAGCTGGATCAGCGCGGCAACCGGCGTCGATCTCTTCAACGAGTTTTTCCGTTTCGCGGGCCCGTACATGGTAGCCGGTGGAATGGCTTTGCTCGGCTTATGGATGGCGCGCCGCTTCCCTCGATCGCCATTAGTGATGCGGCTCGGGCTGGTGGCGTGCCTCTTTTTGGTTCTGACACCCGGCTTCGGCTTACAGTATCTGGCTTGGGTGGCTCCGTGGGGGGTTTTGCTCGGCCCGGAAGCGTTGCTGCTGGTTCAGTTCGCCGGAACACTCTTCCTTGTGTCCGTTTATAACTACTGGAGCGACACGTTCCCCTGGTACCTGGCGAATTCGTTGGTCAAGGGGACCTGGAGGCATGCCACTATCTTTTACGAGATTCTTTGCTGGGGTTCCATTCTGGTTCTTGCGTTGCTGTTTCAGGCCGCGGTGCGAAGGGGCGAACTCCCAACAGGGACCGCACCGCAACGAAAAATTCCGAAGCGGCGGCCGGCTTAGCTACTGAAGGGTTTCTTCCCTGGGATTGCGCAGCGGAAAGGTCACGATGTTGCTAACGAAGATATCCTGCGCGATGGTGACCTGTGTACGCGGATTGGTCGGCAGGTCGCTGTTGAGCTCAAGGTGGACCTCGTAAACGCCCACCAGTCCCTGTGCCACGCCGGAATACAAGACGTTGGCGGTTTTGCCGCCCGCCAGCGACGATACAAACTCATTGGGAGTATTGAGGGCAGGCCCTTTGTACCGGAAACCAGTCGAGAGAGCGAACTTGGCGTCGTCCGGATTCACGATCCCCAGCCCCGTTGCCAGCACCACGATGGTTTCGCCCGGAACCGCTGGATTCTGCTCGGTGACTCGGGCTCCGGCTATGTTGGCGCAGCAAAGCTCGGAATTGGTTGCGGTCAGAATCACCTGTCCGCCGTCGTTAACGCGCGCCGAAATGGAGATACCGTTGCCTTCAGGACCCTGCACTTTGGCGCGCAGCCGGATGCGGGTGAAGAGGCCGGAGCGGAATGCCTCAACTTTTTCCTCGGGATTTTCGTTGATCAGCGCAACCAGAGCGTCCTGGATCTTTTCGAGTGTATCGTTGGCTTGAACCCGATAAGAGTACTCCCGGTCCTCGATCACAATCGTGGCGATATCGCCGTCGCGCGCCGTGCCGTCCACGGAGACCGTTCCGGTCGCCTGGCTGCTGAAGTGAACAACCCTTCCCGGCCTTGGATCGAGTTCTTCCTCATCGGCCAGAATCCCCGGGTTTTGAGGGATGACAGGGACGGCGACAGCGGCGGTGTTCGTGATGCTTCCATTCGGGCGTCTGATCCTCACCCAGGCGGTGATACTGTTCGCATCGTTTACCTCCCAGGGGACCTGGGCACGGATCTCGGTGGGGGAAACACGCAACAGAGGCGAGCGAATGCCGTCGAAGTAGACCTGAACGCCAGCCAGCTCGCGGGGCAGCGGGTCGGCGTCATCCGGAGCGGAAACGGTTGTTTCAGAAAGGTTTTCCCCGCGTATGGTCACCAGCGTTCCTGGAGCGATCTTAGCGGCGTCCTGTCCGCCACTGAGGGTTGCGCCGCTGGTTTGGGACACGATTTCCGCTCCCGTCGATGTGGTGACGGAAAACGCAAAGGTGTTGCCGGCATCGCCGGGAACGCGCGCGGTAAGAATGATGGTGCGGAAAATGACGTTGGGCGTCGCGAGGACCTGCGCGTCGCCGTCTCTCTCGTTGATCTTCAAGACCAGCGCGTTGATCACCCTGCTGAAAGTGTCATCCTTGAGAATCTTGTAGGAGTACTTGCGCGCCCTTTCGCCGTCGCCGACCTGAACGGTAACTTCGTCGTTTTCTTTAATTCTGCCGTCAAGTGTGATGGTGGCGATGGCAAACACTTCCCTGCTAAACAGGTTCCGCACGCCGGTATAGGGCACGATCGTTTCGCCCGGCGTGAACACCATAATGCGGCGTCGAAAAGGATCACTCACAAACAGGTTGGTTCCGTCCCAGGCCAAACCCATCGGCGTAGCGACGGAATCCGCGCTCCCTCTGCCCAGGGGATTGGCGCTGTCGGAAACCTGATTCTGGCTGCTCAGGGGCTGGCCGAGAATAATGTCCGCGCTTTGGCCGCTCTCGGTGGGCAGCTGGTTGTAGACAAGCACGCGGTCGTTGCCACCGTCGGCCACAAACAGGCGTCTCCCGTCGGAAAGCGCAAACCTTGGGAAATCCAGACTGGCTTTACAAACAACCGGGTAGAGGACCTGATCCTGGTCGTTTTTCGTGCGCTCTTCCGGGCAGAGACTCCTGGTGTTATTCGATATGCCGCTCTTGAGATCGGGCTGGCCGATCGCAAGGTCAGCGGGAGCACCATTACTGGTTGGAATCCTGTTCCATACAAGCACCCGATTGTAACCGAGGTCGGTAACGAAAAGCCGCTGTCCGTCGGAAGAAACCGCGATCGGATCCAGCATGTTCTCCGCTTTGGGATCGAAAGTTTGCGCCCGCAAATCCCGCTGCTGCAATGTGGTGAAATCCGGCTGCCCCAGGACGATGTCCGCTGGGGCATTATTCTGTGTGGGAATCGTTCGCCAGATCAGCACTCGATTATTTACCGTATCGGCAACATACAGACTGCCATTGGTGATCCACACGCCTTGGGGCCCTCGAAGGCTGCGTTGTGTGGGAGCCTGTCCGCCTTCATTGGCGCGACTGGTTCTGAAATCGGGCTGGCCCAAAACCACGTCCGCCGGTTGGTGATTGACGGTTGGCAGAGACCTCCAGATGAGCACGCGGTTGTTATCGGTATCGGCTATAACCAGAACCCGGCCGTCCGTCGCAACTCCCGTGGGACGATTGAAGGACCGTTCGTTCAACCCCAGATCCGTTTTTACGAAGTCGGGCTGCCCGAGTACCACGGCCGCTTGGCCGACGCAGACGGGGCAACGGTTCTCATCCAGCGGCAACTCTTCAGCGGGGCCTGGGAGAAAAGTATTTACGTCCCGGAAGATCAGCACCCGGTTATTTTGAGGGCTGGCGGAGACGCGATTGTCGTCCACGGCGATCAGCGTGCCATTGACGAAAGCGATGCCGCTCACCGCGCCGAGCAGAATGTCGGATGCACCAGGCTGCTGGGCCGTGAAGGTTCGCTGTCCGATGACGGCGCGCGCGGCCATCCCGGTAAAGAAATCCGCGGCGGAACACAGCCCACCGGCAAGCAGGAAGCAAACTGCAGATCTACGCATGCAATTGAAAAAGCAGGAAGACGAAACCCTCAGTATAGCAATGCCGTGCAACAGTGGAGTGGACGTATCCGGCGGGCGGGTGGTTTCAGGGAGCGAGCCGCGGCTTTTTTATTGACGGGTAATGGTCAGGCTTCGCCAGGACATGTTTCCGGCCGCATCCCAGGCTCGAATCATGATGGTGTTGATTCCCACCAGTAAGGGCAGATCGGGAATACGCCAATTGAGCGTGCCCACGGCCGTACCGGAGCGATTCCCGGAGCTGATCCAGTTCACTTCCGTAAGGCCTGCATTGTCCCAGGCAGTGCCGGTAATAGTGATTGCCGGCTGAGATGTAGCGTATATGGTCATGCCGGGAAACAGGATCTGAAGGGTGGGTGCGACGGTATCGCGAGCGCCAGGAGGCGGAGCGGGCGCCGGCGAAGCGTATTCGACTTCGATTGTGGCGCTGGCCGTCTGGCCGCGATGATCTGTGGCGGTGACAGTAATGAGATTCACGCCGGGTTCGAGCGTTACGGGTGAAGTTGTCCAGCTATCGGCGCCTTGAATGGAGCCACCGCTTCCCCGGGAGGACGCCCAGGAGATGCGGCTGACCTTTCCCGGCGGTCCGGCCACGCCGCTCAGAACGACCGTGGATTGTTCGGTTCGAAAACGCCCGGAAGCGGCCGGCGAAAGCACACGAATGGAAGCGGGCGGCTCGGGGGCGATTGGCTCCCGGATGACTACGATCTGTCTGGACACGCGGTTCTCCGCCGCATCGATCGCGGTAACGGTTATCAGGTTTTGACCCAAATGCAGGTCGATGGCAGCGATAGTCCAGGAGCTGAAGCCTTGAGCCACACCAGCCCCGCCACGGTGGTTACTCCACTGAATCGTTATAGAACCTGCGCCCCCGGAACTGGCTCCGGCCACCGCAATCTGGCTGGCGGCGGTGGATATCGCCGATTCAGCCGGACGGGTGATGGTCAATTGCAGGGGAGGTGACTGTGGCGGCGCGCCAGGCGTCGCGGGCGCGCTGTCCTGGGTGGCATAGAGCTGCTGGATGGCTTGAATGTCCTCGGCATTGAGGGCAGCCACGCGCCTGTAATAGGGATACATAACGGCCGCGGTATTGTCGGAATGCCCCAGTCCCAGGGCATGCCCCAGCTCATGCAGCATCACGCTGAACAAGTCAACACTGGAGCCGACTTGCCAAGGCTCGTCATCGTCCAGATGTAAATCACCGGCAATCGGTTCCGGATTCGGCGGGGAAGGGAAAAAGGTGTGGGCCAGTGTCCTGCCGGGCCCGTCGAAAGGGTATCCGTCGCCGTGCTCGCCCGTGCCGAATTGAATGTTGATGGAACGCCGGTCATTGGCCGAGCTTGCGGCTACAAAGGAAACCCTGGCATGGCGCGACCACTCGGTTGTGGCGCGAAGCCACTCCCGCTTCACCTGATCCGGCGTGAGCCTTCCGGTAAAGGAAGAGAAAAAGAAACCCAGTTGGGCCGATCCACGGCCGGGGCCATCCCATCCTTCCCCTACCTTGGCAACGATCTGGCCGATGGGTCCATAGGCTGTAAGCGCGCCTGCGCAGGCTTCGACGGGACTGCCACCGAGCAACTCCGCGGAGGCCGGAAACAGGTAGGCCACTTCGTCCCAAAGCGCCAGTTGCGCCAGCCGGGACGGTGTTCCCCTCACCAGCAGTTGCCAGGCAACCAGATCCGGATTCTCAATCACCTCCAACCCTTCGCGCGACACAATCGAAAGAGCCTCCTCGCGCCGCACATCGGCGTGGAATTCCACCAGTATGCTCTGCAGTGTAAGGCTGTCCTGTACCAGCAGCAGGGGGCTCAACTTCTGCTCGGGCCGCAACCGCCCGACCCATTCGAGCGAGAGCCCTTCGAGAGAAACATTCTCTGGAACGGAAGCCATCACACCGTGGTCGGGGACGAACTGAATCACGCGGATACCGCGGGATTCCAGAGCTTCGATTTCCAGACGGCCGGGCGGCTGAGGGAAAACCACCAGCATGTGCCATCGCCCTTCGAGCAACCGCTTGCTCGCTGCCGCCGCGCGTTCCTCCGCCCGGGACGCTCTGGTTTTCAGGTTGACGCCGGTCTGGGCACACAGGATTCCCGCCGTTCCCAACATTAGAGCTACGTTGCGCAGGGTTGTCGCTAAGTGCATGTCTCTGAACTGTTCATCGTCTCCCCAGAGAACAACTTGACGGCCTGGCCACTTAGATATAAGAAGAAACTCGTTTAATCCCGTTGGGGGTAATGTTCTTGTCGCACCGCCTGACTCTAGCTTTGATTCTGCCGTCGTTTTGCCTTTCCTTCTCGAACGCTCCGTCCTTCCGGATCGAAACCTTCGCCGGAACGGATCTGCCCGCAAACGCTTTGCTGGCAACGTCCAGCATCTTCGAGGACGCCCGCGCTGTCGCCGTGGACCGCAACGGAAACGTCTACTTGTCCGACACGGCCCGGCACCGCGTTTTCCGGATGCAACCGGCCGGCCAGATTTCCCTTGTCGCCGGCGCCGGGCGCGCCGGATTCGCAGGCGACGGCGGACCGGCCGAAGCAGCGCTCCTCAATGAGCCCTATGGGCTGGCCGTCGATACAGGCGGTAATCTCTACATTGCCGATTTGGGAAACGGACGTGTTCGCCGTGTCGCCCCCGATGGCCGGATACGAACCGTCGCCGGGGGCGGCAGCCTGAACGTGGCCGCGTCCGGCATTGCGGCTACGGACGCGGCGCTAAGATCGCCCCGCAATTTAGCCGTGGATCAGCAGGGGTGGCTCTATGTAAGCGAGTTCACCGGGCATCGTATACTGCGAATCAGCCCCGATGGCAGACTGCAAGCCGTGGGTGGCACGGGAGCGGCGGGAAGCCCCACCGCCAGCGCTCCCGCCCTTCTGGCCACGCTGAATCATCCTGCCGGGATCGCGATCGACTCCACCGGCGCACTCGTGGTCGCCGACAGCGGCAACCACGTCCTCCGCCGTATTCAGGGGGGAGTCATGACGACACTGCAGATACAGAATTCCGGGGCCCTGATCCATCTTCCGGTTGGCGTTTCCGCGGATGCTTCCGGCAGTCTCTTTGTTGTCTCGGCGGGCAATGAGCAATTGATTCGCGTTTCCACGGCTGGGGCATCCACACTGCTTGCGGACGGAGTGCGGGATGCGGTGACTGACGCAGGCGGTAACGTTTATTTCACAACGCGTAGTTTCGTGCGGCGGATCGACACGGACGGGCAGATCCGCACGCTGGCGGGGACGATTAGCAGGTTTCGTGGAGAAGCCGCGCCGGCGGCGGACGCGCTGTTATTTTCGCCTTCCGACATCAAGCCCGATCCCTCGGGAGGGTGGATTATCGCCGATTCCAGAAATCATCGCATCCGGCGCATTTCGCCGGCTGGGCTGATTTCGACCATCGCCGGCGACGGGGAACCCGGATTCCGTGGAGACCGCGCGCCAGCAATCGCCGCGCGGCTGCATACGCCTCAAGCGGTCGTCTGGGACCGGACCGGAAACCTCTACATCGCCGATACGGAAAACCACCGAGTGCGGCGAATCGGTGCGGATGGGCTAATGCAAACGATCGCCGGCACTGGCGTGGCGGGCAACAACGGCGACGTGCGGCCGGCCCTTGAAATGCAGTTGAGCAGCCCCAGCGGCCTGGCAGTGGACGACGCCGGCAATCTCCACATCTCCGACACGGGCAATCATCGCGTTTGCCGCTTCCTGCCGGGCGGGTTTCTGCTCACCATCGCCGGCCGTGGCCTGAAGGGATTTGGCGGCGACGGCTTCGGCGCCATGGGGGCTCTGCTCGATACCCCGCGCGGACTGGCCTTTGATGCCGCGGGCAATCTGTATGTCGCCGACAGCGGGAACCATCGCATCCGCAGAATTGCGGCCGGCCTGATCACCACGTTTGCCGGCGCCGGAACCCCGATTTTTTCCGGTGACGGCCGCCAGGCCAGCGAAGCAGGTCTCAATCAGCCGTGGGGGTTGTATGCCGGTCTTGACGCGGCGATCTACCTGACTGACGCCGGGAATTCCCGCATCCGGCTCATCAGCGCAGACGGAATTATCCGCACCATAGCGGGTGCGGGTACGCGCGGCTTTGCCGGCGATGGCGGATCCGCGATCGAAGCCCAGTTGGACAGCCCGGCGGGCCTGGCCCCGGACTCATCCGGGAATCTTTTCTTTGCCGACCGGATGAACCATCGCATCCGCAAACTCGCCCCCGTCACGGCGGTGGACCCTCATGTCACTCCAATGCCCGAGCTGCGCGTGATTCACTCCGCGAGGCTGGAGCCGACCGCTGTTGCGCCGGGCATGCTGCTTACGGTGCAGGGATCCGCTATCGGGCCATCGTCTCCGGTATCCGGCGCCCTGAGTGCCTCGGGAGCACTGGAAAGCCTGCTGGCCGGCGTTGAGGTGCGATTGAACGCACATCCCGCGCCCATTCTTTACGGGCAGGAGAACCTGATTAATATTCAGGCGCCGTATACGCTGATCGGGCAGACGGTGGTTGTGGAAGTGATCCGCGAAGGCCGTGCCAGGGGCAGAGTTTCACTCCCTGTCGCCGCAACCGCTCCCGGAATTTTCACGGTCAATGGAGGCGCCGGACCGGTTGCAGCCCTTAACGCCGACTTTTCGCTGAATTCCGCGACGAATCCGGCGGCGAGGGGATCCCGGCTGACATTGTTCGCGACCGGTGAAGGCATGGCCTCGACCTCGCTTGCCGAAGGCAGGGTTGCCGATTCACCTTACCCTTCGCCAGCGGCGCCGATTCAACTCCTGATTGGGGGAAGACCGGCCGAGGTGGTCAACGCGGCGGTGGCTATAACCAGTCCGGGTGTCGTGCAGTTGACCGCACAAATTCCCGCCGATGTCCCGCCGGGCAGCCAGCCTCTGCTGCTGATTGCCGGAGGCGTAAGCAGCCAGCCCAATGTTACGGTCTTCCTTAAATAGGCCGGATGGCGGGCGTGATTTTCGGACGGAGTGGCCGGGCCGCCGATCATCGTGTGACGGAGATCTAAACCATGAACATGCCGCCGTTGATTTCGATGGTTTGGCCGTGGATATAGCTCGATCGATTCGAGCATAGAAACAGGATCGCGTCGGCCACTTCCCGGTCCGTGCCCAGCTTGCCGGCGGGAGTGGCTTTGACAACGCCATCGAGCATCTCGCGCGTGCTGAATCGCTCATGAAAGTAGTTGTCCACGGTTCCCGGGCTGACCGCATTGACTCGAACGCCTTTGGGCGCCAGATCCTTCGCCATCCCTTTGGTGATGCACGCCACGGCCGCTTTGGAAGCGGAATAGATAGCCGCTCCCGGTCCTCCGCCGTGACGGGCGGCGATCGAGCTGACGTTCACAATCACTCCCCAGCCCTGCCGGATCATATGCGGCGCCGCTTGCTGGGACAGGAACCAGGCGCTCCGGAAGTTCAGATCCATCACCTGGTCGAACAACTCTTCAGTGAAATCGAGCAGGGATGCGCGACGGACCAGCGAGCCGGCGTTGTTGATCAGCAGATCCACCTCCGGCGCTTTCTCTTGCATCTGTCCGCGCAGCGATCGAATGCCTTCGGGTGTGCTTAGGTCCGCCTGCAGCGCTTCCGTTTCCGCGCCCGCGGCCCGAATTCGCTCCATCACCTGTGCCGCGCCGTGGGCGTGTGAATTGTAATGAATCAATACGCGCCGGCAGCCGTTTTGGGCCAGATCGAGCGCCGTGGCGGCGCCGATGCCGCGCGAGGCGCCTGTTACTAATGCGGTCTTTCCTGAAAGTTCAGCCAACATAAGTTCGTCCCTGGGAGAAAGGAATTAGAAAACCAGCGCCAGAGGCCGGATCGGTGAGCCGGTCCCGCCGCGGATTCTGAGCGGCGAGGCCAGAAACAAGAATTCGTGGACGCCATCTCGAGCCAGATCCTCCAGATTCAGCGCCTCCATGATCGGGATGCCGCAGTCAACCAGCAGATGCAAATGAACCGGCATGTTCGGTGAAGGCACCCGCTCGAAGGCCACTGTATCGGACCCGGCGGCCAACACGTTCATGCCGCTCAACCATCGCGCGGCCTCCTCATCCGGCCCCGGCGCCGCTCCCTGGTTGATATAACGCGCCGCGTCTTCCCAGTAGCGAGCCCAGCCGGTGCGCAGCAGGACAACGTCGCCCGCTTCGATCTTCACCCGGTGTTTCCAGCAGGCGACCTCGAGCTGCTCCGCGCTAATGGTGAAATCAGCGGGCAAAACGTCCATCTCGGCCAGGCCGGCGATATCGAGCATCAACCCGCGAGCCAGCAGCGGCGCCATACCGTCCACCGAGAGCCGCTCCAGCCCTCTGGCGTAGGATTGCACCTGGCCGGCAAGGCTGCCGTCGTTGAGTTTGCCGGCCAGCGAGAAATGGCACAGCGCGTCGATATGGGTGCCCACATGGCCGCCAAGCCCGATCGCTTCGCTGGCCGAGCTGCCGCCGGCGGGAGACACGAAATCGCCGTGCTTTTTCACCAGACTGAACAGAAACGGCGGATGGGCGGGGTGGTGCGGCATACCCACGAAATAGGGCTGGGCGAGATCGTAGGTCTTTGCTGCTTTGAGCCGGGCAACAACTTCCTGGATCAAGGGTTCACCGTTAAAGCAGTTTCGGGAAGGAAGTAAAAGACAATGCCCAGGATAATGTAAACCGCGAGCAATTGCACGCCTTCCAGCCAGTGGGTCTCCCCGTCCCCGGCGATTTGCGAGGTGATCGCGATGGCCAGCCCCACGGCGGCTACTTCGGCCGGTGTGAAAACCAGGTCCATGGGCCGCGGCCCGACCACGTAGCTGGCCAGCACGAGAAACGGTGCGACAAAGACGGCAATCTGCACACTACTGCCAATGGCGATGCCGATCGCCAGATCCATGCGATTCTTCATCGCCATAAGAATCGCCGTGCTGTGCTCGGCGGCGTTTCCGACGATGGCCACCACGATCACACCCACAAATACGCTCGTCATACCGAAGGCATGCGCCGCCTGTTCCACCGACCCTACCAGCACTTCGCTCATCCAGGCGATCATGGCTGTGGAAACCCCCAGCACGGTGAACGCCCGCGCGGTGCTCCAGGGAGCGTGGGATTCGGCCTCCTCAATGCTCTTCGAGCTTTGAAACAATTGCCGGTGCGTGCGCAGGCTGAATAGCAGGCTGGCAAAGTAGGTGGCCAGCAGCACCAGGGAGATTTCGAGGCTAAGTCCAGCCTCTTGTAGCCGCGCCTGCGCTCCGCCGAAATAGTGGAAGCCCGCGGGCATGATCAAGGCAATGGCTGCAAGAAAGAGCATGCTGGCCTGCGACCGTGCGCCGGAAGAGTTGAAGCGCTGGATGTTGAACCGCAATCCTCCCGCCAGGCAGGCTGCTCCCAGCACCAGCAGCACGTTGCCGATGATCGATCCGGTGAGCGATGCTTTCACCACGTCATGGAGCCCTTTGCGCAGGGCGATCAGAGCCAGGATCAGCTCCGCCGCATTGCCGAAAGTGGCATTCAGCAACCCGCCCATGGCCTCTCCGGTACGTGCAGCCAGATGTTCGGTGGCGTGGCCCAGCCAGCCGGCCAGGGGTATTATGGCCAGACACGCGCATAAAAAAATCGCCGTGTGGTTCTCCGGCCGGAAGTATTCGAACCATAAAGCAGACGGTGCAAACACGAGCAGCCAGTTGAGCGAAGGTTTGAGGAGTTTTCGCATTCAGGTCATGAGGTGGTGGAAGCCCAAGCCTCATCAAGGTCCAGGATACCAGCCGGATGGCAGCAGGCTGTATTTCACTTATTGACGGCGGTACGATTGCCGGTAAACCGTGTTGCCCCGCACGTCGCGGTGCTCTATGACGAGTGGATGTTCCCTGTCGGCCGGATTGACCGACACGGCGGCGAAACCGCCCTTGATGCGAAGGAACCGGTGATAGTTCTTGTCCTCTCCTCCGCTTGGAGAGATCGCATGCTCGTCGCTGGCCGGACCGCACCCGTATTCATGCACGCCCGATTCCGGATCCACCGAGTGGTATTGCCAGTGCCGGTCGCCGTTCATCAGGATGACCGAGCCGCTCACATGATCCTTGAGCCAGGCGCGGAACTGACGGCCTTCGATGGCAAAAGCGGGATTGGCATGATTGTCGTTCTTGCGCTTGTGATCCGGACCGATGACAGGATTTGGGTTCACGACTATCTTCCAGGCAGCCGTACTTTGCTTGAGTGTGTCCATCAGCCAGCGCTTTTGCTCCGCGCCCCAGATCGTCTTCTCCGCGTTATCGGGGATATTGTTCGCGGAGCGGTAATCACGCGATTCGGGCAGCCACAATTCCAAGGCAGCTCCCCAGCGGAAGCGCCGGTACATGGGTGAAGAGCCGGCGGGCGCCGGAGTTTGTTCGCGAAACGTGCGCTTGCCTTGTTCGAAAGTGAGCGACCCCATTTTGGCCGGCTGGATCCCCGGCCAGCAATCGTCCGAGAGCAGATCGTGATCGTCTTTCTGCCAGTAGCCGGGAACCACTCGCAGACATTCGCGCAGCGTAGGGAGGCTGTACATCCGCTGCCAGTGATAGCGCGCCGCTTCGAGACTGGCCGCAACCGGGTCTTCGGAATCGTAGTAGACATTGTCGCCGCAGGAGACAAGAAAATCCGGCTGCCATTTGCCGATCGATTCGTAGATCGAGAATCCGTCTTCGCGGTCCATGCGGCAATACATCTGGCAGCTCGACAAAGCGAATCGTACGGTGGCGGCCTCGCCCGCCGCGGGCGCCGTGCGGAACTTTCCTTCAAGCGGCTCATCTGCCCGCTGGTTGCGCGATTCGCGGGTCTCGACGACCGCCCGATAGCGCGCGCCGGGCGTCAGGCCTTGCAGGCGGAATTGATGGACCGAATCGCGGGATGGATCAAGCTCCACCCAATCGGTAACCTGCTTCCTTCCGCGGCCGCCATCCGGTTCCACGGTGAGCCGTGCGTAGCCCGTATCTGATGGGCAAGCGCCTTCGAACGTGGCGATGTTTTCTTCCGGCTTGGGCGCGTAGGCTTTGGGGCTATGCCCGCGGCGGCGGATCCCCGGCTCTACCCGGCGGGCGCTTCGGGTGCGGCGGGTCCAGATAGTGGCCGAATCCGGCGTGATCTCGCCGATCTTTAAACCGGTTGCCTGGCGGGTCTGGCGTCCGTCATCGGCCCAAAGCGCGGTCGCGCCAAGCATCGACAAAATGGCATCACGTCGGTTTGTCATGTCATCAAGAAGCATATCGCGACTGGTGCGATGCACACTACCGTCCTGGCGAGGAAACTGGGGACCCCACGGCGTGGTTTCCTTGGGGGTTTGGTCGCGGAACTGGAAGATCTGCGGGACGGCGTGTCCAAGTCATCATGCGTGGATCCCTGAGCCCTCTAATTCGGGAATCGGTGCTGAAGGACGCCTCTCCCTTGTGAAGTCGGAGCGGGCTTATAAGGCAGCCAGTCTGGATTCTGCGTACGCCCGCCGTTCAGCGTCTGGTGAGCCCCGCTCAAGGTGAGCCCGCCATGCGGCGGCCTCCTTGTGGTCGTCGCCAGGACGGGCCCACGCCTGATAAAGACGGCCAAGCCAATAGTTGGCAAATGGAGCTTGGTTATTCACCTCTAGCGCCCGGCCCAGCACTGATTCCGCCTCCGGGTATTGCCCAAGGCCCAGGTGGAAGAGTAACAGACCTAAGTTGTTGAGACTGGCCCCCAGGTCTTCAGGTGGGGCTTTGAGCTTTTCGCGGACGGCGAGCGCCCTGCGGGCAAGGGGTAGTGCTTCCGCGTAGCGCTCCAACTGCTGCAGACAACGAACGGTAGTATTCAAAGCGGAAGCGGTGGGTAAAGATTCGGGTCCCGATACCGATTCTTGAATCTCCAGGGCACGCTCCGCAGCTGCGAGAGCTCTGTCAGGCTGGTGTTTCAACAAGGACCAGACCATGCTCTCAAGAATCTCAGCGGTCTCGCCAGGCAGCCGGCTCCCGTAAACCCGCCCTTGTACGGCGATGAATTCCTCCCAGGCGGCGGCGGATTCCTCAACACCCAACTCTCCCAGGTTCCTTCCAAGCCGCGTCCGGCAGGTTTGAACCTTATGGTGATGTCTTGGGAAGATGCGCTCCAGAATTTCCAGGCTTCTGATAAAGAGAGGCCAGGATTGTTGGGGTTCTAAGAGTTGGGCTTTGTTAAAAATGGCCGCCGCGACATCGGGATGGTTTGGACCAAACGCAGAGCGGTAGATCTGCTCGGCTTCGTCATAAAGTGAAAAAGCTAGTTCCCGGTCTTCGGTTTCGAATAGGAGAGTTCCCAGATCGTTCAAGCTGTCGGCAAGTTTTGGATCATGAGGGGAAAGTGTCTTTCTTCTTATCTCCAACGATTGCTCATAATATAGTTTGGCATCGGCGTAAAGCTTTTGATCATGGTACAGTTCCGCGATGTCGTGGAGGCTGGAGGCGACCTCCGGGTGTTCGCGCCCAAGCGTATTCCGTCGCAAATCGAGGACTTGTTCGTGCAAACGATGCGCTGTCACAAAGTCGCGCTCCCGCCGGCACAACTCCGCTAGGTTGTGCAAGCTCGCGGCCACTTTCGGGTCACTCGCCGGAAGGTTTTGCTCGCGCCAGGCGAGAGCACGTTCTATGAAAGGCCGCGCTTGTGTGTCATAGCCCATTTCCCTCAAGAACCATCCGATTAGGTCCGAACTTTGCGCGATGCGTGCTTCGTCCGCGCCCGTCTTTATTAACTCGTCTATCGCAGCCTGGTAACGATGGCCAGCCCCTGAGCCCTCGTTTAGCTGTTGCCAATAATTCATCCATTCATACTGGAGCCCGGATTTCCAAGCGTTCTCCGCCAACGTAATGTCACTTAACAAGACTTCGAGACGTTCCGATTGGCCGGAGAACAACAGGTGCTTGGGCAGATGACGTTCGAGGTATCCAGAGAGGCTGCCGTTGCTACTGTACACCTGCCAGCCTAGCTCAGCTAGTGCATGGTGGCCATCGACGACGCTGACATAATACTGTCCTGACCCGGCCTTGTCGGTACACCAATCGGCAACGGACCGGTGAAACGGCTGGACGCTTCCTCCACGGGACGAAATAAGCGATCCGCAACTTTGCAGGAAGTCGGCCTCTTCCTGGTCTCCCCAGCTCAGTCGGCCGCAGATCAGGCGAAGAGGCAAAGGTTCCTGCGCCGACATCACCATCTGGAGGGCGGGCCGAATTCGACTGCGATATGAAGCCATTTCCGAAAACTGGCGTTTGAAAAACGAGCGGTAAATCCCGCCTAGTCCTTTAGGGAAAGCCTCCGGATTCCGCAATGACAGGCGTCCTTCTAACAGTTCGGTGCATACCCATTTGGCGTAAAGAAAACTCCCATCACTGCGATTCAGGATAGCTTTCATCGCTTCAGTACTTGCTCCGAAAAGTACGTTCAAGCGGTGTTCCACATACGCCCGTAAATCCCCCTGATTCTCGGCGGAAGCCGCATCCAATATCACGGGGCGATGGGCTGCGAAGGCGGCGAGGATCTCCGGGTCTGGCCTGCTGGTAGCCATAAGCCGGAGCCATGGGGGCGTTTTTGGGAATTGGCCGGCGATGAAATCGACTAGATCGTTGTTTCCACCGGCCATGGATTCATCCAGCGCGTCAATCAGAATCACCAAAGACGCCGCAGGCTCTCCAACGTCCTGCCAAAGCGGCTGAACCAACAGACGGTCGAAGAGATACTCCGCGCCTCCTTGCCCGACTAGGGATTCTAGCGGCAGTTTCTGAAGCGCGCGCTCGTAATCCGGCAACTGCGTGCTCAATTGATACGCAATCGACATCAAACACCGCCTGGGATCCGCCTTGTCCAGTTCGCCGAACCGGCACATGTGCAGAGCTGCTACTTGACCGCAACGCTTGGCCAGAAAACTTACGAGGGCCGTCTTGCCGACGCCCGGACCACCAACGATCCAGAAAACCCTTGAAACATTTCGGTTTTGAAGCCAGCCATCGAACTGATCGAGGATCCATTGCCGACCGGTAAAATGGCTCAAGTGATGCTCAATGTCTCTTCGAAATTCAAGAGGCTGGAGGCATCCCGCGAGCCGCGCCTGTGCCGTCGCCTCGCGATGTGCAGGTAGATCCTCAATCTCCCTCGCGATTTTATCCACACCAGCCCGGAATTGGGTGAGATCTCCAATGGGCATTGCGCTGCGCATGTCGACAAAGTGCAGGTTGCAGATCTGTAGTGGCGGTGCGCAATCAGCCAACATCACTGGGATGATCCGCACTTCCAGAGAAAGCGCACGATGGAGCTCTTTAGAGCAGAAACCGTCCGGCACTCGCACGGAATGCGGAGTCATGAACAACAAGAAACAGCCCGGTGGGTCTCCGTCGCGTAGCCAGTGAAGCGCTTGGTCTATCTGGTCGGGCCAACTCAGGCCCGCGCGGAGTTGTTCATCATCCTTCCAAATCTCATGACCGCGTTCGCGCAATTGATGGACTATGTGAGCGACGGACGGGGCAAACTTGTCGCGGCCATAACTCACAAAGACACGACGGCCCATTGGGTTATTCTGACATGTTGTCTCGGCCGTGGACGCTATGATGAACCGGAAGCGCCTTTTTCAGATGTAAGTTGAAAAGCGGCCGGAACAGGCCACTTGAATCCTGCCCGGCGCGAGAATAGCCGATCAGCCCGGAGTCCAGAGCCCATACGCCAAGCTGGTGGAGCCCGGCGCTCGCTCTGCAACGGCGGCGATCATCCGTCGAATCTTTTGTCCACAGCGCATCCGTTTCCGCCCGGCGATGAAAAGGCATAATGATAAGTCATGAACCGGCGTGAGTTTCTTGTTTCCTCGGCGGCGGCAACGGCGGCGGCTGCCCAGCAACAGTGGGAATCGGGCCGTGTGGCGCACTTGTTGCCCGCGGTCAGCCCGGACCGGCTGCTGCTGAAGGCTTCCTTCACCGAGCC
>Ga0187893_10004895_pt1 | contig 24826 bp, 24 predicted proteins | sample MA1701074metaG_FD_139574 | JGI IMG/M metagenome (GOLD analysis project Ga0187893, IMG submission 139574) | White microbial mat communities from a basaltic lava cave in the Kipuka Kanohina Cave System on the Island of Hawaii, USA - MA170107-4 metaG ... | reverse complement strand
CGATCGGCGCGGACCTCGTCGCCTGCTCGCCGTACAAGATCTTCGGGCCGCATCTCGGGATCGTGTTCGGCCGGCGCGAGCTCCTCGCGTCCCTACGGCCTTACAAGGTCCGGCCCGCGACCGACGAGCTCCCGTACGCGTTCGAGACCGGCACGATGAACCACGAGGCGTTCGCGGGGTGGATCGCCGCCGTCGAGTACCTCGCGTCGCTCGGCGCGGCGACCGGCGTCGATCGCCGAGCGCGGATCGCGGAGGCCTTCGAACACGTGATCGTCCCGTACGAGGCCGAGCTGTCGAAGCGCTTCCTCGACGGCATGCGATCGATCTCCACGGTGCGCCTGTACGGGATCGCCGACCCCGGGCGCGTGGACGAGCGCACCCCGACGTTCGCGGTTCGGGTCGGCGACCAGCATCCGGCCGAGACCGCCAAAGCGCTGGCGGAGCGCGGCGTGTTCGCGTGGGACGGCAACTACTACGCGCTCGAGCTCATGGAGCGGCTCGGGCTCGAGGACACAGGTGGCGCGGTTCGGATCGGCTTCTGCCACTACAACACGGCGGCCGAGGTCGACCGCGTCCTCGAGGAGCTCGCCGCACTCACCTGAGCCGGTTCGCGGGGTGGAGCAGAGCGCGTTGCTACGATGACCGCCATGCGCGTCCTGATCCTCGGCGGCGACGGCTACCTCGGGTGGCCCACGTCGATGCACTTCGCGAGGCTTGGGCACGAGGTCCACGCGATCGACGACTACCTGCGCCGGCGTGCCCACGAGGAGGCCGGGACGGACTCCCTCACGCCGATCGGCCCGTCCCTCCCCGCGAGGGCCGCCGCCTTCCGAGAGGTCACGGGTCTGGAGATCGGGACGACGGAGGGCGACCTCACCGACTGGGGCGTCGTCGAGCGCCTGTTCCGGGAGTTCACCCCCGAGGCCATCGTCCACTACGGCGAGATGCCGTCGGCGCCGTACTCGATGATCGATCGCGAGCACGCCGTGTTCACGCAGACGAACAACGTCGTGAACACGCTGAACGTCCTCTACGCGATCGCGGAGCTCGCGCCCGACGCGCACCTGGTCAAGCTCGGCACGATGGGCGAGTACGGGACACCGAACATCGACATCGAGGAGGGGTTCATCGAGATCACTCATAAGGGACGGACCGACACCTTGCCGTTCCCGAAGCTCCCGGGCTCGATGTACCACCTATCGAAGGTTCACGACTCGCACAACATCCACTTCGCGTGCCGCATCTGGGGCCTCCGCGCCACCGACCTCAACCAGGGCGTCGTCTACGGGATCGAGACGGAGGAGACCCGGCTCGACGAGCGGCTGCTCACGCGCTTCGACTACGACGAGGTGTTCGGCACGGCGCTGAACCGCTTCTGCCTGCAGGCCGTGATCGACCACCCGCTCACCCCGTACGGCAAGGGCGGGCAGACGCGCGGGTACCTCAACATCGTCGACACGCTGCGGTGTGTCGAGCTCGCCGTCGCCAACCCGCCCGGGGCCGGCGAGTTCCGGGTGTTCAACCAGTTCACGGAGCACTTCTCCGTCGTCGAGCTTGCCGAGCTGGTGCAGAAGGCGGGGACCGAGGCGGGCCTCGACGTCCGGGTCGAGCACCTCGAGAACCCGCGCGTCGAGATGGAGGAGCACTACTACAACCCGGCGCACACCAAGCTGCTGGATCTCGGCCTCGAACCGCACCTGCTGTCCGAGACGCTGATCGGGTCGATGTTCGAGGTGATCGAGCGCTACAAGGACCGCGTCGTCCTCGACCACATCCTGCCCGTCACCCGCTGGCGTGGCGTCCGAGACCCATCGGCTCCCTGAGCGGGAGCGCGCGGACCTTCGCGTAGAGTCGGGTCGCCATGCCGGCGCTTCGGATCTTGGGAGCGGTCTTCGCGACGGGATTCTTCGCCCTCGCGCTGATCCGCTACCGGCGCAGGCAGATCAGCCGGCTGAACCTGATCATCTCGTGGCTGATCGCGATCGCGGTCCTGCTGCTTTCGGCGGCGCCCTCCCTGTTCGACCCGCTGTTCGAGGTCTTCAACTTCTCCCCCGAACCGGGCGCCGGCCAACGCCTGACCGCCGTCCTGCTGTTCGCGGTCGTCATCCTGTTCCTGTTGCTGATCCGGATGCAGTCCTACGTCGATACCAACGAGCGCAGCATCCGGCTGCTCGTCGAGTCGCTCGGCCAGGCCACGTTCGATCGAGACGCGGCCTCGCGGCTGCCCGAGGGCAAACGCATCGCGGTCATCTCCCCGGCGTTCAACGAGGCCGAGAACGTGGGCGCGGTCATCGCAGCCATGCCACGCGAGGTCGAGGGGTACCGGGTCGTGCCGATCGTGGTCGACGACCATTCGGACGACGGGACGGCGGACGTGGCACGCGCGGCCGGGGCGCTCGTCGCCACGCTCCCCATCCGGCGCGGCGGCGGCCTCGCGCTGCGCGTCGGCTACGACCTCGCGCTCGATCTCGGCGCGGACATCGTCGTGACGATGGACGCCGACGGCCAGCATCAGCCCGAGGAGCTCGGGACGCTGGTTCGACCGATCCTCGAGGGCCGCGCCGACCACGTCAACGGCTCCCGGATGCTCGGGGCGTTCGAGCGCGAGAGCACGATCCGTCATCTCGGCGTCCACTTCTTCTCCCGGGTCGCCACGATCCTCACGGGGCAGCGCGTGACGGACATCTCGAGCGGTTACCGGGCCACCCGGGCCGATACGCTGCGGCGCCTGATCCTCGAGCAGGATCAGTTCTGGACGTCCGAGGTGACGATCGAGGCGCTCCGGCAGCGCGCCCGGGTCGTCGAGGTGCCCGTGACGTTCCTCACGCGTCGCGGCGGTGAGTCGAAGAAGCCGAAGTCGTTGCGGTACGGGTGGCACTTCTCCAAGGCGATCGTCAAGACCTGGCTCCGCTAGGGGCTCGGCGGACCCCCGGCCGCCGCCGACGCGACCTCGCCCGCAACCCGCGCGTTGTCCTGCAGGAGCGCGAGGTTCGCCTCCAGGCTTGCGCCGCCGGTCCGCTCCGCGAGGCAGGCGAGCAGGTACGGCGTCACGGCCTTGCCCCGGACACCGCCGCGAGCGGCCGAGCGCTCACACGCGCGAACCGCCTCGGCCACGACCGCAGGATCCATCGCTGCGGCCGCCGGCACGCGGTTGCAGAGCAGGACCGCGGCCCGGACCTCGACGAGCCCCATCATCCATACGATCGCCGCGGCCTCGCTCGCGTCGTCCACGCGCTGGTCGAGCTCGACATCGGCCTCGAGGGCGAGGAAGAACGGCAGTCGGTCGCAACCGAACCCCACCACGCCGACCCCGAGCTCCTCGAGCCGCTCCGCCGTAGCGACCGGATCGACGATCGATTTCGGCCCGGAGCACACGAGCAGCAGGGGCGTCCGAGCCAGCTCGAGCAGATCCGCCGACACGTCGCCCGAGTCCGGATGGACCCCGCCCACTCCCCCCGTCGCGGCCACGGCGATCCCGGCGCGACGGGCCGCCCAGATCATGCTCGAGACCGTGGTCGCACCGAGCGCACCGCTCGTGAGCGCGAAGGGGACGTCGCGCCGGGCGACCTTCGACGCCCGTCCGGGCTCCGCGAACGCATGGAGCTCCTCGTCGGACAGCCCCACGACCACATCTCCCCCAGCGATCCCGATCCAGGCGGGAACGGCGCCGGCCGAACGTACGGCCTCGCTCATCCGTTCGACGCACTCGAGGTTGCGCGGTGGGGGCAGGCCTTGGGAGACCACGCTCGTCTCCAGCCCGACGACCGCGCCGCCTCCGGCGAGGGCCTCCGCGACCTCGGCCGACGATCGGAACGGCCCTCGCGCCCGCGCCGGATCGGTCACGCCGGCCCCGGTGCGCCCGCTCGCTCGGGCCAGGTCTCGAAGCTCGCGGCGACGCGGGCCCCCGCGCGGCACGCGGCCCCCAGCGCGTCCCCCGGAGATCGGCCGGCGACGAGGTTCGCGAGCAGGACCCCGTCGAACGCGTCGCCGGCGCCCGTCGGGTCCTTCTCCTCGACCGGTTCGGTCGACGCGCGGATCACGAGCCCCTCCCAGGACATGACGGCGCCTCCCTCGCCGAGCTTCACGCACACGATCGGGAACCGCCGAGCGAGGGCGTCCGCGGAATCCTCGCCGCGCCGGCCCGTCAACACCTCGGCCTCCCGTTCGTTCGCGAGCAGCATCGTGGCGGGATCGCATGCCTCGAAGAACCGCTCCACGCCGAACGACCGGATCATCGGCCACGACGCCGCGTCCACGGCGACGAACTTCGCTCGGGCGCGCTGGAGCGCGGCGCGTCCAGCCTCGGAGGTCGGCTCGAACAGCAGGGAGTACCCGGAGACGATGACGGCCCCCGCCTCGATACGCTCGGGCAGGTCGTCCGGGGACAGCCGTCCGCCGGCACCTCGGTCGGCGACCATCGAGCGCTCACGGGGTTCGTGCACGATGAGCATCGTGCCGGTGTCGGCACTCGGATCCATCGCGAGCGCGGGCTCCACCCCCCTTGCGATGAGCTCGTCCCGCAACAGGGCGCCGGCCACGTCCGAGCCGATCCGTCCGTGGACCCGCGCGCGCGCGCCCGACTCGGCGGCCCAGACCGCGGCGTTCGCGGCGCTCCCTCCGGGGCGGACCAGGACCCGCCCGTGCACGTCGCCGCCCTCCTCGAGCGCATCGGCCTCGACCCGCACGTCGATCATCACATCACCGACGGTCACCACGTCCATCGCCGCAGCAGCCTACCGGGGGTAGCGTTGCGGCGATGACTTCGCGAGCCCTCGAGCGCGGCGATCGCGTCTTCCTCCGCCACCCGGTCGAGCGGGACGAAGCGGCGTTCCTGGCGGCCGTGCGTTCGAGCCGCGAGCTCCACCTCCCGTGGACGCACCTGCCCGAGACGCCGCAGGGCTTCCGGTCACTGCTCGAGCGACAGCAGCAGCCGACGGAGGAGGTCCACCTGATCTGCCGGAACGAGGACGCCGAGATGGTCGGGCTCGCCAACCTCAGCCAGATCGTCCTGCGCGACTTCCGGAGCGCCTACCTCGGCTACTCGGCGTTCGCGCCGTACGAGGGCCAGGGGTACATGAGCGAGGGACTGCGGCTCGTGCTCCGCCGCGCGTTCGGCGCGGTGGGGCTCCACCGGGTCGAGGCCAACGTGCAGCCGGACAACGCGCGCTCGATCGCGCTGGTCGAGCATCTCGGCTTCCGACGCGAGGGCTACTCCCCCGAGTACCTGAAGATCGGAGGCGAGTGGCGAGACCACGTGCGGTACGCGATCTTGGCAGAGGAGTTCGTCACGACCGAGACCGCACGCAGAGGCCGTCCCCCGCGCGATCGCGCTTGACGGTCGATCAGGTCAACCCGCCTCCGAGATCCCCGCAGCGTCCGCCGCCCAACGGCCGAAGGCGCCCCAGAACGGGTCGAGGCCCGGGTGCTCGAGCGGGCGCTCGCGACCACATTCGACCAGGACGGCGCCGTTCGAGCGCTCGGTGATCTCACCGACCACGGCCGCCTCGATCCCCGCGGCGGCGAGGGCCTCGACGAACGCGTCGGCGCGATCCGGCACCACGGTCGCGATCAGGGTCCCCTCGCTGATCGAGGTGTAGGGGTCCATCCCGACGTGCGAACAGACCGCGCGCACCTCCGTGCGGACGGGGACCGCCTCGAGATCGATCCGCATCCCGACCCCGGATGCGGAAGCCACCTCGGTCAGGCCGCCGAACACACCGCCCTCGGTCGCGTCGTGCATCGACGTGACGCCCTCCTCGCGCAGCCCGAAGCTGCGGGCGACCGCAGCCTCCGGTACGACCGTCATCTGCTCGAAGAGGGCATCGGCAGCCTTCACGACCTGCTCGCCCACGCCGACCGCGAGTCGGTCCGGGAAGGTCGCGGCGAACAACGCCGTCGCCTCGATCGCCGCACCCTTGGTCACGACCACACGGTCGCCGACCCGAGCCATGGTGGGCGTGACGAACCGGTCCTCGGGGCCGGAGGCGATGCACACCGCCCCGCCGACCATCGGCCACGTGCACCCGTCGTACCGCGCCGTATGTCCGGTCACGACGGCGACGCCGATCCCCTCGCACGCGCGATGGAACGCGTCCCAGAGCTGGGTCAACTCGTCGTCCGAGATCTCCGGCGGCAGGTTCAGGTCGACCGCCATCCACCGCAGGGGCAGTCCGCTCGTGGCTGCATCGGACGCGAGGATGTGGACCGCGAACCACGCCGCCCGCTGCCACCCGTACGCCGGAACGATGAAGATCGGATCGGCGGTCAGGGCCATCGCCACGCCGTCGGCGACGCGGACGACGCCGACGTCGACGCCATGCGTCGGGCCGACGAGCACGTCCGCGTCCCGCGCGCCCAGACGCCGCAGGATCACCTGCTCGAACAGCTCCGCCGTCGCCTTGCCCGTCCGCTGCTCGGTCACCGGTGCCTGCCTCTCCATCTGGTGACCGCATCCACGAGCTCTTGGGTCGCCGCCTCGGGGTCGTCCGCACCTCCCACCGCGGACACGACGGCCACTCCCGCGGCGCCCGCGCCGAGGACCTCCCCCGCGTTCGACGGATCGATCCCACCGATCCCGACGACCGGCAGCGAGGACGCGCCGGCGATCTCGCGCAGCCCCGCGAGTCCGGAGGGCTGGGCCTCGGGTTTGGTCTCGGTCGCCCACACCGTGACGCCCAGGTAGTCGGCCCCGAGCGCCTCCGCCACCCGCGCCTCGGCGGCGTCCGAAACGCTCACGCCAAGGTATCCCGTGCTTCCGAGGAGCGCTCGCCCGAGCTCGGGGTGGTCGGCCTGCCCGACGTGCGCGCTGCAGCCCACCCGGGCGGCCACCTCGACACGATCGTTCACGACGCACAGGACGTGGGCCCCCGCGCACGACGGCGCGAGCACCTCGGCGAGCAGGAACAGCTCGTCATCGGTGAGCTCGGGGGCGCGGAGCTGGATCGCACCGGCCCCGCCCCGGATCGCCGCGAGGGCGACCTCGAGGTGTCCCCGGCCCTCGATGAGCCCGCTGGACGTCACGACGTAGACGCCCACTGCACGAGGATCGAGGACGCTCATCGCTCCCTCCGCCGGCATTACCCGGATCAGGTTCATCGGGTCGCCGCCGCGTACAGACGGCCTCTCAGCCCGGTCGCCCGAGCTCCCCGGTTCCCGGGGCAGGATAGCGGAGTCGGCCCGTCCGCGCGGGACCGCCGCCGTCAGCTCGAGGCCTGACGGCGAGCGATCCGCCGCTCTCGGCGGAACCGCTTCCAATCGCTCCTCTTGGTCGAGATGAAGACGTCGGTTGCGATCAGGAGCGTGCCGTAGCCGGCCAGCGTCCATGCCGCCCACGCGGTCGCGACGGTCGCCGGCCAGAGCGCGAGGGGGACGAACGGCGCCAGCTTGCTCGCGATCGCCCCGGATGCGTGCATCCACGCCCGACCCTCGGCGGAGGCCCGCAGGTAGGTCGCATAGTCGATCTTGAGCCCGGGGACCGGCGGGATCAGCCCTCGGAGGAAGTACGAGTGGAACCGGAGCCCGATGATCGTGCCGACGACCCAGTGCGTAGGCGAGTGAACGGCCGCGGACCACGTCAGCGCCGCGAGGACCAACGCCGCCCCGGCCGTCCTCGGCGACTCCGTCGTGACGGCGACGCCGGCCGCGGCCGCGCCCACGCCGACCCCGAGCAGCAGCACGAGGTTGCCGAACCAGACCGGGAACCGGAAGCGGACGCTCCGCTCGTACGCCTTGCGGTCGATCCGGCCCGCCTGATCCGCCCAATGGATCGCGAGCGCGCGGTCGGCCTTGACGCGCGCCAGCAGCCGCCAGAAGCCGAGCGCCCGAAGGTCCGTCTCGCCGGCATCGACGGCCGCCTCGATCCGGTCGAACGCCGCGGGGAACCCTTCACCCTGGTCGACATCGGCTCCACGGTTCACGCGCACACTGGCCTTAGGATGGGCGCTCGGACGCGCCCCCGGCCCGTCGAAGTCGTCGAAGCCCGCCCGCAACGGGCACCGAACCACGGGAGGCGACCATCTCGAAGAGCACGATCCCCGAGCGGCCCGTCGGCTCGGAGCTGGCGTTCGCGCTGACGACGCTCGACGGCCGCTACCACGTCGCCGATCGTATCGCCGCCGGCGGGATGGGAGAGGTCTATCGGGCGCACGACGCCGTGCTGGACCGACGGGTCGCGGTCAAGGTGCTGCACCGCGTCCTGTCCGGCGATGCAGCCTTCGTCGAGCGCTTCCGCCGCGAAGCGCGCGCCGCCGCGAACCTCAGCCATCCGAACATCGTGGCCGTCCACGACTGGGGCGCCGCCGACGGCATCTACTACATGGTGATGGAGTACGTGGCGGGCCAGAGCGTCCGCGAACTCCTGAACGCGGAGGGCCCACTCGCCCCGGCCCAGGCGACCGACGTGCTCGCGCAGGCACTCAGCGCCCTCGATCACGCGCACCGTCAGGGGATCGTCCATCGGGACGTGAAGCCCGAGAACCTGATGGTCACGCGCGACGGCCTCGTCAAGGTCGCCGACTTCGGGCTCGCGCGGGCGTTCGCCGACGCGCAGATCACGGAGGCGGGCACGGTCACCGGGACCGTGCAATACCTCTCGCCGGAGCAGCTGGTCGGGGAGCCGGCGGACCCACGGACCGACCTGTACGCGCTCGGCATCGTGGCGTTCGAGCTGCTGACGGGGCGCCTCCCGTTCTCCGGCGAGACCCCGATGGCGATCGCCTACAAGCACATCCACGAGCGTGTCCCGAAGCCGTCGTCTCGGAATCGATCCGTCCCAGCCTCGCTCGACGGCTGGGTCGCGTCGGTCACCGAGAAGCAGCGCGAGCTCCGGCCAGAGTCGGCCGCCGAGGCGCGTCGAGATCTCGAGGCCGAGCGGCGCGCGCTCCCCGCGGCCCCTCCGATCGCGTCGCTCGTATCCGACGTTCGCGTGATCGCAGATCCGTCTGGCGCTCCGTCGGTCGATCGGACCGCGAGCACCTCGACCTCGAGCGGTTCGATCACGGTCACGATCCCGCGCCAACGTGCTCGGCCCAGGCGCAGAAAGGTTCGGACGATCCTCGGGGTCCTGCTCGCGCTCGCGGCCGTCGCCTCCGCCGCGTGGGGGACCTGGACCTACCTCATCCCCCACCGCGTCGAGGTGCCGTCGATCCTCGGCATGTCGGTCGCGCAAGCCGAACAGGCCCTCGAGGAATCTGGACTCGTGCCTCGGATCGCGGACGGGCGTCACTCGAGGCTCGTCGAGGCCGGTGTCGTCCTCGAGGTCGAACCCTCGGAGGGAGCCACGCTCGAGCAGGGCGATCGCGTCACGATCGTCCCGTCGCTCGGTCCCCCGCCGGTCCCGGTGCCGCCGCTCGTCGGCCTGCCGATCTCCGAGGCGAAGGCGCGGCTCCGCGATGCTGGCTTCCGGGTCGGCGACGTCACGAAGGCGTACAGCGACCGCATCGGGGTCGACCAGGTGATCCGTCAGAGCGTTCGTGCCGGCGACGAGGCGCCCGAGGGCAGCGAGATCGACCTCGTGATCAGCCGGGGGCCTTCGCCGGTCGCCGTCCCGAGGGTGGTCGGGGCGACCGAGGAGGACGCCACGAGCGACCTCCAGGCGCTCGGCTTCCTCGTCACGGTCGACGAGGAGTTCTCCGAGGACGTAGCCCGCGGCCGGGTCATCTCGCAGGAGCCCGGGAAGGGTTCGCAGCTGCAGCCCGGAAACAACGTCACGATCGTCGTGTCCCTCGGTCCTCCGGAGTTCCCGATGCCGAACGTCGTGGGCATGGCGCGTGACGCGGCGATCGCCAGGCTCACCGATCTCGGTCTCCGCGTCGACGTAGCGATCGTTCCCGGCTACGGGGGGTCCCGGGTCGTGTTCCAGGAACCGGCCACGGGAACGACCGTGCATGCCGGGGACCTCGTGAAGATCTTCGTGGCGTGAGGGTCGGCGCCCATCTGCGTACGCCGGGCGGTCTACGCAACGCGGTCGAGCTCGCTCGCGCGATCGGTGCGGAGGCGGTGCAGCTGTTCATCTCCAATCCGCGAGCGTGGTCCGGGCCGCGCCTGGACACGGCCGAGGCTTTCGGCGCGGACTGGCGCGAGGGCGGCATCGGACCGCTGTTCGTCCATGCGCCGTACCTCGTGAACATCGCCTCGCCCAACCCCGAGTTCGTCGCCAAGTCCCTCGAGCTCTGCCGACGGTCCGTCGCCGCGTGCGGGGTGCTCGAGGCCGGCGGGTTCGTCGTGCACGCCGGGTCGGGCGTCGAGGGCGAGCCCGCCGAGGCGCTCGAGCGAGCGGTCGCGGTCCTGCAGGCGACGCTCGCCGAGACGCCGGACACCACCAGCCTGCTCGTCGAGCTGATGGCCGGGACCAGCGGGGCCGTCGCATCGACGATCGCGGAGGCCAGGCGCCTGTTCGACGCCGTGGACGACGAGCGCCTCGGCCTGGTGCTCGACACGTGCCACCTGTTCGCGACCGGCTACGCGCTCGACACACCCGAGGGCGTGGACGCGTGCTTCGACGAGCTCGCGCGCGAGGGCCTGACCGGCCGGCTCCGCCTGCTCCACCTGAACGACGCGAAGCACGACCGCGGGTCGCGACGGGACCGCCACGAGATCGTCGGCGAGGGCATGATCGGGCTCGGCGGGTTCGGGGCGGTGCTCGCGCGCCCGGAGATGCGGGACCTCTCCGCCGTGGTCGAGACGCCGGCGTCCGGCGACCGGCGGCGCGAGGAGCTCGAGACGATCCGCTCGCTGGTCCCCTGACCGGCTACGCGACGCAGTCCGCGTGACCCGAGTCCTCGAACGCCCGTTCGCCGGGCGCGGTGCTGAACTCGAAGTCGTAGCCGCCATCGAGCAGGGTGAGCTTCAGCGCTCCGAACGACCGGTCCTGCCCGGCCTCGCGGTTGGCCGCGGACACGCCCTGCGGGAGCTCGCTGTAGGTCGAGCCGCCGGTCCCCACCACGAACAGGCGCAGGCCGTTCGGATCCGCCCGTCCGAAGGCGTCCATCGGCGCGAACCTCTGGTAGTTGTGCTCGTGCCCCGCCAGGACCACGTCGACCCCAGAAGTGTCGAGAAGCTCGTACAGCGGTTGAAGCTGGAGCAGGAGTACGCCCTGCGGATAGGGCTCGGAGCCGAACAGCGGATGGTGCATGTACGCGAGCGTGCACGCGGCTGGGTGCGTCACGAGGTCGCGCTTCAGCCACTCGTACTCGGGCGTCCCCGGGCCGCACCCGTGGTCGATCGCCGAGCTGCGCGTGATCGGCGCCCGCTGCCCGAGCGCCGGGGTCCACGTCGACCCCTTGCAGAGCTGCGAGTTCAGTGAGACGAGGTGCCACGATCCGAGATCGAACGAGTACCACCCGCCGGGGGGGCCCGCGCGCTTGCCGAAGTAGCCGTAGTAACCCGCGCCGTACAGCGTGTACGTCTCGTGGTTGCCGATCGCCGGGTACGTGATCGGCTTCAGGTCGGCGAAGAAGCGGTCGTAGAACGCCTCGAAGTCCTCGGCCGACCCGTGCAGGTACTGGAGGTCCCCCAGGGCGAGGAACGCGTCGGGCGCGATCCCCCGGATCGTCTCGGCGACCAGGTCGTACTTGCAGCGCCGGTCGTGCTCGGACGGGAGCGAGTTGCACGCGATGTCGCCGACCGCCGCCACCACCGGCGCATCGGCGCCCTGCCCGGCGTCGGAGCCCGGTGGCTCGGCGCAGGCGGCCGCGACGAGCACGAGCGCAAGCAGCGTCCCGATCGCCGCCGAGCGGCCCACGTCCGCTACGGCTCCAGCTCGGCTCGCGGACCCTCCTGGTAGGAGTACCGCTCCTCTCCCCAGGGGTCGGCGTGGATGTGGTACCCGCGGACCTCCCAGAACCCGCGCTTGTTGTGCGCAGAGAACTCGAGCGTGCGGAGCCACTTCGCGCTCTTCCACGCGTAGCGCTTCGGGACGACCAGGCGCAGCGGAAACCCGTGGTCGGGCGCGAGCGGCTCTCCGTGGTGCGCCCACGCGACCAGGACGTCGTCGTCCAGCATCGCCTGCAGCGACAGGTCCGACGTGTAGCCGTACTCGCAGTGGGCGATCACCCACTTCGCCTCGTGCTGGACGCCGGCCTTCTCGGCGAGCACGCGGAACGGCACGCCCGTCCAGGCGTTGTCCAGCGTGGACCAGCCGGTCACGCAGTGCATGTCGGCTTGCACGTCGACCGGACCGAGGGCCTTCAGCTCCGCGTAGCTCAGGCGGTATGGGCGATCGACGAGCCCGGAGATCTCGAGGTCCCAGTTCGCCTCGTCGAACGACGGGATCGGTCCGAAATGCAGCACGGGCCACGTCTTGACCAGGCGCTGGCCGGGCGGCATGCGCTTGGCGATCTCCTCCGGGTACCTCTGTCCGAACAGCTTCATCGGCCGAACCTCCTCAACCGGCGACCCCGGCGAGGTTCCGCCAGGCCGTGAGCGCGATCTCGATCGCCTCGTCGGTGATGTCCACGTGGGTCACCAGCCGGACCCGCTGCGGCCCGGTGGTGCACCCGATGCCGTCTTCCGCCAGGCGTCGAGCGGCCTCGAGCGGATCGAGGCCCATCACCGTGGTGTCGACGAAGACCATGTTCGTTTCAACGAGGTCCAGTTCGACCGAGCCGGGCGCGATCTCGGCGAGACCCTCCGCCAGGCGCCGGGCCCTCGCGTGGTCCTCGTGCAGGCGCTTCGGGCCCTCCTCGAGCGCGACGAGCCCCGCGGCCGCCAGCACGCCGGCCTGGCGCCATGCCCCCCCGTACAGGATCTTGAGGCGCCGGGCCTCGGGCATCAGCGGCTCGGGCCCGCACAGGATCGAGCCGATCGGCGCGCCGAGTCCCTTCGAGACGCAGAACATCATCGCGTCGACCTCGCGCGTCCACTCGGAGACGTCGGTCTCCGCCGCCACGGCCGCGTTGAAGATCCGGGCGCCGTCGAGATAGACCGGCACGTCGGCCTCCTGCGCGATCTTCCGGATCTGGCGGAGCTCCTCGACGGGTAGGACCGTGCCTCCCGCCCCGGCCGTGTTCTGCACTGCGAGCAGGTCCACCACCTCGACGTCGTAGAACGCGTCGGGCTCGAGCAGCTCTCGTGCCAGCTCGGCCGTCATCCAGCCCCGCGGTGCGCGCCCGATCCGGAACGTGATCCCGGCGAGCACGGCCGAGGTCATGAGCTCGGTCGAGGCGACGTGCGAGGTCGCCTCGGCGGCGACGAGGTGCCCGTTGCCCGTGCACTGCAGGCGCAGGCCGATCTGGTTGGCCATCGTGCCGGTCGGAAGGAACAGGCCGGCTTCCATCCCGGTGATCTCGGCCGCGCGCTCCTGCAGGCGGTTCACGGTCGGGTCGTCGCCGTACCAGTCGTCGCCGACCTCGGCGTCGACCATGGCGCGCCGCATCGCGGCCGAGGGCTTCGTGACGGTGTCCGAGCGCAGGTCGACGCGGAACGGCTTCACGACGGGCCAGTATATGGGGGGCCCCTCCCGCGAGCGGCTCGCGAGACCTCAGTAGAGGAACATCGGCTTGCCGTCGACGTGACGGATCTTCGGCCGGTAGGCGTCGACGTCGTACAGCGCGCCGACGTCCACCCGCTTGACGCCCTGCCGGGTCACGGCGAGCGGCACGTTCGTGTAGTTGCCGTTCCGGAGCGCCACCAGGCGCCCGAAGGTCCGCTCGATCACCAGGTCCGCCGCCATCACCGCGTAGTTGATCGCGACCATCAGGTCCAAAGAGTCGGGCGATCCCGAGCGCATCAGGTAGCCGATCTGCTGGTGGATGATCCCCTCGCCCGTGATCTCCCGGAGCGCTTCCCCGGTCATCTGGCCGATCCCACCGAGCTTGTGGTGGCCGAAAGCGTCCGCGGTCCCGCCCTTCACCATCTCGCCCCCGACCATCGACGCGCCCTCGGAGATCGTCATCATCGCGTAGCCGCTGGGGTTCGAGCGCTTGTCCCGCATCAGTAACCCGGCGAGCTTGTCCACGTCGAACGGCACCTCGCTGATGATCGCGCGCTCTACGCCCGACAGGTACGCCGAGACGAGCGAGGTCTCACCGCTGTAGCGCCCGAACACCTCGACGACCGCGAGCCGTTCGTGCGAGCCCGCGCTCGTCCGGAGCTGGTGGATGAAGATGACGGTTCGCGTGATCGCGGTCGAGAAGCCGATGCAGTAGTCGGTCCCGTGGACATCGTTGTCCATCGTCTTCGGGACCGCGACGATCGGGACGCCCTCTTCGTGCAGCCGGAAGGCGAACGCGAGCGTGTCGTCCCCGCCGATCGGGATGAGCGCGTCGATCCCGAGCCGCTCGAGCACCCCGAGCACGTGCTTGGTGTGGTCCTGCGGCTGGTCCTCCGCCCGGTCCCCAGCGAGGAAGGCCGGCTCCTCCGACGGGCGCACCTTCGCCGGATTGGTTCGCGACGTGTGCAGGATCGTGCCCCCGGTCCGGTCGATCGTCCGAACCGCTGCGGCGTCGAGGGCCGTCAGGTTGTCCTGGACCGACGAGGGATCGTCCGGGTCGCACGCGAGCAGGCCCTGCCAGCCGCGGCGGATCCCGACGACCTCGTGCCCCTCCTCGCTGGCTCGAAGCGTGGCCGCCTTGATGCAGGCGTTTAGCCCGGGGACGTCCCCGCCGCCGGTCAGGATCCCGATCTTCACGACGTCCTTTCGCCGAGGGTCATGCGACCGCGAGGTCGGCCGGTCAAGTCGTGTTCGAGCCGTGTCGAGACCCGATTGTATGACCCGACCCGGCCGACACCGGCGCCGCGGCAGGCGCCGGCTTGCGCCCCTCGCGATCACGATCGCGGCGCTCCTGGTCGTCTCGCCGGTCTCGGCCCACGACATCGCCACGCGGATCGAGCGGCGCGACGCGCTCCCCGAGGTGCGGCGTCTCGCGGCGCTCCACGATCGACTGCACCGGATGCTCGATCGCTACGACGTCCTGGAGCGGCGGGCAGGCCGAAGCTGGCTCGGGTTCGTCGAAGCCGAGCTCGCGGTCCAGGTCGCGGTCGACGCCGCGGAGATGGCCCGGAGCGACCTGGCCGCCTGGGTCCGAGCCGCCTACGTCGCGGGACCGGGGGCTCCACTCGAGGCGCTCCTCGGCGCCCCCTCGTTCGCCGACCTCGCCACGATCTCCGAGTACGCGGCTCGGACGATCGAGGTCGAGGGCGAGACCCTGCGTGACGCGATCGTGGCGCAAGCCGTCGTCGTGACCCGCCGAGCCGAGCTCCAAGCGCGGCGCGTTCGGCTCGCGCCGGGGCTCCGCGAGCTGCGAACGCTCCTGCTCGCGATGGAGCTCGCGGTGGACGAGGCGCTCGCGATCGCCCGCCGAGCGGTCATCGCCGACGAGGCTCTCGAGGCCCAACGGGCCGAGATCGCCGAGGCCGCGGCGCGGATCGGGACCTGGGACATCATCGGCTACCGCGAGGACCAGGGCGGGCTGCTCGCGCTCCTCGGCCCGACCGGTGGCCGCACGTGCGAGACCCCGGCCGGCCTGGTGCCGACCGGCGAGGCGTTCGAGGGGTACGCGTCGTGGTACGGCCTCGAGTTCGAGGGGAACCCGACCGCCACCGGCGCGATCTTCGACCCTCGTCTGTTCACCGCCGCGAACCGGTGGCTGCCGTTCGGCACGTTCCTGCGGATCCACCACGGCGACCGGTGCGCCATCGTGCTCGTGAACGACCGCGGCCCGTACGGACGCCTCGAGCGCGTCATCGACCTTTCCGAGGCCGCCGCGAGCTACCTCGGCGTCGGGGTCTCGTGGGTCCGCGCCGAGATCCTCGTGCCCGGGGAGGTCACCGGAGCCTCCGCGTAGGATGGGGTCGTGCTCGCCGCGTGGGGCCTGCTGGAGTGGACGTTCTTCGCGATCCTGGTCGGGCTGTCCGGGACCGTCGGGCTCGCGTTCCTCTACATGGTCGGGTCGCTGTTCGTGAACCCGCGCCGGCGCAAGCGCTCGACCTGACGAAGTGAACGACCGGCAGATCCGGCCCGGCTGCGAGCCGTTCTCGTTCGAACGCGGATCCGTCGGCGTCCTGATGGTGCACGGCTTCACCGGCTCGCCGGCTTCGATGCGACCGATCGGTGAGTGGCTGGCGTCGCAAGACCTGTCCGTGGAGGGAGTGCGCCTACCCGGACACGGCACGGACATCGAGGACCTCCGCGCCCGTCGCTGGACCGAGTGGGTCGACGAGGCGGCGCGCGGGCTCGATGCGCTGCGCGAGCGCTGCCGGAAGATCGTCACGTTCGCGCAGTCGATGGGCGGATGCGTCGCGCTCGCGCTCGCCGCGGAGCGCCCCCACCATCTCAACGGGCTCGCGCTGGCGAACCCCTACGTGTTCGACGTCCGCCTGCTCAGCCTCCCTCTCGGGGGTCGATTCCTCAAGAACGCGAAGGGTGTGGTGAACGACATCGCCATGCCGGGACAGGACGAGCTCGGCTACCCGCGCATGCCGGTCCCGGCCGTCGTCGAGATGTCCGCGATGATGAAGATGGTCCGAGCCGCGCTCCCCCAGATCCGCCTGCCGGTCGTCGTGTTCCGTTCCGGCACCGACCACGTCATCCCCGCCTCGAACGCCCGGAAGGTGCTCGACCGGATCGGCTCGGAGCACAAGGAGCTCGTCGACTGTCCGAACTCGTACCACGTGGTCTCGCTCGACCACGACGCGCCGCTCGTCCGCGAGCGCGTCCTGGCCTTCGCCCACGCGCTCGACGAGGATGGTGCGCGTTAGCCGTCGGGCACGATGACCTCGGCGATCACCGGCAGGTGGTCCGAGGCCCCGCGCGCGTCGGGCCCCGCCGGGACGATGACCTTCTGCGTCACGACGGCATCCGAGACGAACAGGTAGTCGATCCGCGCGCTCGGCTCACGAGCGGGATAGGTCTCCCCCGCCACGTCGCCGGCGAGCAACCATGCATCTCGGAAGCGTTCGCCGAGCGCCGCGACCGCCCGGCCGTCCGGTCGCTCGTTCAGGTCACCGCCGATCACGAGCGGACCCTCGATGCGGGCGGCCAGATCCAGGAGCGTTCGGACGTGTGCGAGCCGCTCACGCGGAGCGAGCCCGAGGTGGATCGAGACCGCGGTGACGGTGGCGGGCGGGCATGCGAGCCGTGCGACCAGCGCGCCGCGCGGAAACCACCTAGCCGATCGGGCGAACCGGTGGAGCCGTCGCTCCGCGATCCGCCAAGGCGAACGAACCAGGATCGCGTTCTTGACGCGGCGCCGGAGCGGCGACCAGGGGTCCGAGGCTGCTCGCATGCCGACGGCGCGTGCGAAGCGACGTACCTGCCACCTGGCGCCGCTCTCGTTCAGCAGGAGGACGGCGGGACGGTAGTGGTTCACGAGCCGCGCGAGCCGCTCGACGTCGTCGCGGAATCCGTGGACGTTGTAGGCGACGACGCGGAGCCGCATGCCTCGACGGTACGGGCTATCCGTGAACGATGCTCGTGCCCGACCGGCCGGACAGGACCTCGACCGCTTCGTCGAGGTCACCGATCGCCGCGCGCTGACCGCCGTGCTCGACGAACCGAGCTGCGGCGTCGACCTTCGGACCCATCGACCCCGCTCCGAACTCGCCCGCCGCGAGCATCGCCCGGGCCTCGGCCAGCGTCATCCGGCCGATGGGCTCCGCGGTCTCGGTCCCGAACGCGCGCTGCACCGCCGCGACATCGGTGAGGATCAGCAGGGTCGACGCCTCCACGTCCCGAGCCAGGATCGCGGCGGCCAAATCCTTGTCGACGACGCCCTCGCGGCCGATGAGCCTCGGTCCCTCCTCGACGACCGGGATCCCACCGCCCCCGGACGCGATCACGATCACCCCGTCGGCGACGATCCGGCGGATCACGGGAGCCTCGACGATCGAGTACGGGTCCGGCGACGCCACCACGCGCCGCCAGCCGCCGTGCGGGTCCGCCCGCATGACCCAGCCCCTCGTCGTGGCGAGCTCGTTCGCCTCGGCCTCCTCGTAGAACGCGCCGATCGGCTTGGTTGGGTTCGAGAACGCCGGGTCGTCGGGCCGGACCCGGGTGAGGGTGAGGACGGTCGCCACGGGTCGCTCCATCCCGCGCTCGAAGAAGACGTCGCCGATCGTCACCTGGAGTAGGTAGCCGATCAGCCCCTGGCTCTCGGCCCCGCAGACGTCCAGCGGCATCGGATGGACCCAGCGCCGAGCCGCCTCCTGTTGCAGGAGGATCCGCCCTACCTGCGGCCCGTTGCCGTGGGTGACCACGACCTCCAAGCCCGACGCGGCGATGTCGGCGATCGACTCGGCCGCCGACCGTGCCGAGCGATAGAGGTTCTCGAACGTGTCCTCCTGCCCGCGGCGGAGCAGCGCGTTCCCGCCGAGGGCGACGACGACGCGTTCCATCGGCCTTCAGCCCAAGACGGGACGCAGGGCGTCGAGCAGGCTCGGCGAGTCGGGCAGGATCTCGAGGTCGTACCGCACGCGGACGGCCGGCTTGGAGATCTCGATCACGCTCCGAAGGTCGATCGGCGTGCCGATCACCACGACGTCGGCCTCGACCTCGTCGATGATCTTCTCCATCTCGGCGAGCTGGCCGTTCGAGTACCCCATCGCAGGGAGAACCGGGCCGACGTCGTACTTGTGGAAGGTCTCCTCGAGGGTCCCGATCGCCCACGGTCTCGGATCGACGATCGCCCCGGCGCCGTGCGCTCGCGCCGCGACCACGCCCGCCCCGAACTTCATGTCGCCGTGCGTGAGCGTCGGACCGTCCTCGACCACGAGCACCCGTTTGCCGGCGATCGCTCCGGGGTCGTCGACCGAGACCGCGCTGTTGGCACGGATCACCATCGCCGACGGGTTCGCATCCCCGATCGTCCGCAGGAGCGCGGCCACCTGGTCCGGTTCGGCCGAGTCCAACTTGTTCACGACGACCACGTCGGCCATCCGCAGGTTGGTCTCGCCGGGGTGATAGCTCGTCTCGTGGCCCGCGCGCAGCGGATCGGCCACGACGACGTGGACGTCGGGCTCGAAGAACGGGAGGTCGTTGTTCCCGCCGTCCCAAACCAGCACGTCGCACTCAGCCTGCGCCTGCTCGAGGATGTCGGCGTAGTCGACCCCGGCGTAGATCACCGTCCCCGAGACGATGTGCGGCTCGTACTCCTCGCGCTCCTCGATCGTGGTCTCGAACCGGTCGAGGTCCTCGAGCGAGGCGTAACGCTGGACCCGTTGCGCGGCGAGGTTCCCGTACGGCATCGGATGGCGAACGGCGACCACCCGCTTGCCCGCATCACGGAGTGTCTGCGCGATCGCTCGAGTGGTCTGGCTCTTGCCCGAGCCGGTGCGCACCGCGCAGACGGCGACTACCGGGACCTGCGCCTTCAGCGTCGTCTGCTTCGGCCCGAGCAGGACGAAGTTCGCACCCGCCGCGAGCGCCTCGCTCGCCTTGTGCATCACGTGCTCGTAGCTCACGTCCGAGTAGCTGAACACGACGTCGTCCACGTCGTGACGGCCGATCAGGTCCGTGAGCTCCTCCTCGTCATGGATCGGGATGCCGTTCGGGTATCTCGGTCCGGCCAGGCTCGCCGGGTAGGTGCGGTCGTCGATGAACGGGATCTGCGTCGCGGTGAACGCCACCACCTCGATCTCGGGGTCGTCCCGATAGGCGACGTTGAAGTTGTGGAAGTCTCGCCCCGCGGCACCCATGATCAAGACGCGTCGTGGCACGCCGGATTCCTTTCGGAGGAGGGTTTGATGCGCGGAAGGCCGGGCGGCCCCGCTCTTCGCCCCTGAATCTACCCCCGGGGGCCCGCCGCGGCCATCAGCCTTCGGGGGACGCCGAACGGCTTAGCCCTGCCGATCCAGCACGGAAATGGCCATTTCGGGCCGTGATCACGGGTGCGATCTCGTCCGATGGTCAAGCATGGAACGGATCCAGGAGGAACGGCACCACCACCGGCACGAGCGGACCGAGCCATCGGACGCGGAGGGCGACTCGCATACCTCGCTCGCCGAGGACCTCAAGCACGACCTCGACGAGATCATGGACGAGATCGATTCGGTCCTCGAGCAGAACGCCGAGGAGTTCGTCACCGCCTACGTCCAGAAGGGCGGCGAGTAACCACCGTTCCGTGGCTCGTGAGGTCTCCGAGCCCAAACACGATGTCAGCCCGGCAGGTCCTCCGGCACGTCCACGTCGAAGAGCGTTCGGCGCTCCGGGTCGAGCGCGGTCCACGTGCCCTCGTCGATGACCGCGACCCGCAAGGCATCGAGGAGATCCCGCAGCGCTCGACGCCCCGCATGCAGGAGCGCGTGCGCCGCGTCGATCGCGGGTTCGGCTCGGACGACGCACGGGAGCGGGCGGTAGCGATCGCGATCCTGCAGCGCGACCGCGCCGACCGGCGCGTCGTCGGCCACGTGGAGCATCTCGAGGAGCACGCGCGTCTGCAGGTCCGGCATGTCGCCCCCGGCGATCACCGCGAGCTCCGACGGGGCCGCGATCAACCCCGCATGCGCGCCCGCGAGTGGCCCTTCGCCCTCGGTCGGGTCGCGGGCGAAGCGGACCCCGGCGCCGATCGGCAGCGGTGGCTCGTCGGCGTCGGGAGCGAGCACCACGACGATCTCCCCACACACCTCGCCGAGGCGGAGGATCGCGTGGTGCAGGAGCGGCGAGCCGCGGTAGGGCTCGGCGAGCTTGTCCCGCCCGAACCGGGACGACGTGCCCCCGGCGAGCACGATCCCGCTGACCTCAGGCAGGGGCGTCCTTCGCCTCGGTCGATCGGTTCTGCACGAACTCGAACCCGAACCTGCCCTTGATGCACAGGTGACCGCTCGTGACCGAGTGGTCCGCGGGAGAGGTCACCTTCACGATCGCGTTGTCCTGCACGTGGACCTCGAGCTCGCATCCCACGCCGCAGTACGGACAGATCGTGTTCGTCACGGTCTGCTCGGTCTCGTCCCACTCGCCCGCCTCGCGAAGGTCGTGCTCGCTCTTGAACATCAGCGCGCCGGTCGGACAGACGCCGATGCAGTTCCCGCAGTAGACGCACGCGGACTCGGGCAACCCGACGTCGAACTCGGTCGAGATCCGGGCGTCGAACCCTCGCCCGGCGACGGCGATCGCGAACGTGTTCTGCGCGTCCACCCCGCACGCCTCGACGCACTTGTAGCAGAGGATGCAGCGCGAGTAGTCGCGGACGTACAGGTCGTTGTCGACCTTGACGGGCTGGTGCACGGTTTCTGCGGCTTCGCCGGTCGACTCGTGGTGATGGCCGGCGTGCCGTGCGTCGCGCTCCCCCGCCGGCGCCGGGTCGCCGGAGGGACCGTACCGGGACGGGTCCGCGCCGTAGTCGCGCTGCCACCGATGCACCTCGGGGCTCGTGAGCGAGACGTCGACGCTCGAGCCGAGGAACTCGAGCACCATCTTCCGCGAGGTGCGGACGCGCGCGGAGTCGGTGGCGATCTTCATCCCGGCCTCGGCCTTGCGAGCGCACGAGGGCACCAGCACGCGCGAGCCCTCGAGCTCGACAACGCATACCCGACAGGCGTTCACGGGCGTGAGGTTGTCGGCGAAACAGAGGGTCGGGGTGTCGACACCTTGAGCCCGCAGCGCGTCCAGGATCGTCGAGCCCTCGGGGACGCGCACCGCCGTCCCGTCGATCTCGAGCTCGAGCAGGCGCTTCGGCGGCGCGACCGGGACGACGCTCACGAGGCGGCCCCGTCGAACAGCTTCAGCCGGTGGATCGCCGAGTCGACCGCGTTCGCCGCGAGCTGGCCGAGGCCGCAGATCGAGGCGTCCCGCATCACCTGGCCGATCTCGCCGATCAGCGCCAGCTCGTCGGCGAGCGAACCGTTCACCCGGCGGCCGATCACCCGGGCCAGCGCCTCTTCCTGACGCACCGTTCCCACACGGCAGGGCACGCACTGTCCGCAAGACTCGTCGCGGAAGAAGGCTGCGATCCGAAGGACGATGTCGGCCAGGTCGACGTCCTCATCGAACACCATCACGACGCCCGAGCCGAGCGTGACGCCGGCGGCCTTTGAGTCCTCGAACGTCATCCGAAGGTCGAGGTCCTCGGGGGAGACGAACGAGCCCGCCGCCCCTCCGAGCAAGATCGCCTTCAGCGCCTTCCCGCCGCGGACGCCCCCCGCCAGCGCGAGCAGGTCGCGGAGGGTCACGCCGTGCTCGACCTCGTACAGGCCCGGATGCGTCACGCAGCCGCTCAGGCAGAGCAGGCGCGTCCCGGTGGAGTCGGGCGTGCCGAGCTTCGCGTACTCGGCCCCGCCGAGCGTGAGGACTTCGAGCACGTTCACGAGCGTCTCGACGTTGTTGATGCCCGTCGGCTTGCCGAAGACCCCGCGTTCGACTGGGAACGGCGGCTTGTTGCGCGGCTCGCCGCGCTTGCCCTCGATCGAGTTGAACAGCGAGGTCTCCTCGCCGCAGATGTACGCGCCGGCGCCGCGCCGAAGCTCGACGTCGAACGCGAACCCCTCCCCCATCACGTCGTCGCCGAGGAGACCTTCGGCCCGAGCCTGCGCGATCGCGCCTTCGAGTCGGTGGGTGGCCAGCCAATACTCGCCCCGTATGTAGATGAACCCCTTGTCGGAACCGGTCGCGTAGCCGGCGATCGTGAGCGACTCGAGCACCGCGAACGGATCCAACTCCATCAGGACACGGTCTTTGAAGGTGCCCGGCTCCGATTCGTCCGCGTTGCAGACGAAGTAGTGGGGCTGCGCGGGTTGCTTCGCGACCGCCTCCCACTTCACGCCCGCCGGGAACGCCGCCCCGCCGCGCCCCAGGAGCTTCGAGTCCTTCAGCTCGCCGATCACGCCCTCGGGACCGAGCTCGACGGCTCGGCTGAGGGCCGTGTACCCGGCGTGGGCTCGGTAGTCGTCGAGCGAAGACGGGTCCACCACACCGACACGGCGGAGGAGCCGTCGCGCGTCCGGCTCCTGCGGCACCGATGCCTCACCGTGCGGCGGGATGCCCCAGGGTCCCCCTTCGACGAACGGACGGAGGGCCTCGAGCGTCACGTTCGGGATCTGTGGCTGCGCGCCCTCGCCGGTCGTCTGCAGGAACGCCGCGGGAGCCACATCGCAGAGCCCGAGGCACGGGCTTCGCCGGAACCGCTCGGCTCGGTCCGGACCGAGCTCCCGCTCGAGGTCTCGGACCAGCTCCTCAGCGCCGTTAACCCGGCAGGCGATGTCATCGCAGACGTGAAGCACCGTCGGCGGCGCCGGCTCCGTCGAGAACAAGGCGTAGAACGTCGCCACCCCGTACGCCTCGGCGGGCGGCACGGTCAAGCGCTGCGACACGTACCCGAGCCCGCCGGGGCTGATCCATCCCGCTCGGGACTGCAACGCGTGCAGCGCGGGCAGCAGGAGATCCCTTCGTGAACGTGCCTCGTGACCGCCGCGCGCCACCCGGCCTTCGGACTCGATCACGCGTTCGCCGCCTGACCAGCCCGAGGACGGAGGCCCGAGCACCGCATCGACGGCTTCGCGCTCGTCGTCGGTCGGAGCGGCGTCGGGCAGGACCAGATCCACGGGCCGGCTAGGCTCCCACGGACTCGGCGATCCTGTCGATCCGAACCGCGCTCGCCTTGAACTCGGCCGTCCCCGACTTCGGGTCGGTCGCGTCGATCGTCAGGAGGTTGGTCTCGACCTGGTCGGGGAAGTGCAGGGTCATGAAGACGAGCCCGGGCCGCAGCCCACGGTCCAGTCGCACCGGCACTTCGAGCGAGCCGCGACGAGAGGTCACGCGCACGACCTCACCCTCGACGACCCCCAGCCGCTCTGCGTCCTCGGGCGAGACGTCGATCGATTCGCCCCTGCGGAGCGGCGAGGTGTACCCGCCGCTCTGGACGCCGGTGTTGTACGAGTCGAGCCGCCGCCCGGTCGTGAGGCGGAGCGGGAACTCCTCGGTGAGCTCGTCCACCGGAGGCTCGAACGGCGTGACGCTGAACGGCGCCGCCGGCCCTCGCTTCTCCGGGTCCCGCTCCCAAAGCCGGCCGTGCAGGAACTTCGTCCCGAGGTGATCCTCGGACGGGCACGGCCACTGGATCCCGCCGAGCTCTTCGAGGCGCTCCCACGACATCCCCGCGTGCATCGGCGAAAGGGTTCGAAGCTCCTCCCACGCGTCGTGCGGCGTCACGTCGTCCCAGTCGTACCCGAGCCGCTTCGCCAGCTGCGCGATGATCCAGATGTCGTCGCGAGCCTCGCCCGGCGGCTCGAGCGACTTCCGCACGCGCTGTACGCGGCGCTCGCTGTTGGTCACCGTCCCCTCGGACTCGAACGCCGCGTTCGACGCGGGCAGGATCACGTCGGCCATCTCCGCGGTCTTCGTCATGAACAGGTCCTGCACGACGAGCGTATCGAGGTTCTCGAGCAGCTTCTTCGCGCGATGGGCGTCCGCCTCCGAGCTCGCGGGGTTCTCGCCGACGCAGTAGACGGCGGTGAGGTGCCCCTCCTCCATCGCGTCGAACATGTCCGAGAGGTGCCAGCCGCGCTTCGGGAGGATCGGCCGGCCCCACGCGCGCTCGAACTTCTCACGCGCCGCCGCGTCCTTCTCGATGTCCTGGAAGCCCGGCAGCTTGTTCGGGATCGCGCCCATGTCGCCGCCGCCCTGGACGTTGTTCTGGCCTCGGAGCGGGTTGAGCCCGCTCCCGTAGACGCCCACGTGTCCCGTCAGCAGCCCGAGGTTGATCAGGCAGAGGACGTTGTCGACCGCGTTGTGGTGCTCGGTGATGCCGAGGGTCCAACAGATCTGCGCGCGCTCGGCCTTCGCGTACGCCTGCGCCACCTCGGCGATCACATCGGCCGGGATCCCCGTCTCGCGCTCTCCGCGCTCGAGCGTCCAGTCCTCAACCGAGTCGCGGTAGCTGTCGAAGCCCTCGGTCCCCGT
>Ga0187893_10004894_pt1 | contig 24826 bp, 26 predicted proteins | sample MA1701074metaG_FD_139574 | JGI IMG/M metagenome (GOLD analysis project Ga0187893, IMG submission 139574) | White microbial mat communities from a basaltic lava cave in the Kipuka Kanohina Cave System on the Island of Hawaii, USA - MA170107-4 metaG ... | reverse complement strand
CCGCTCGTCGACCACGCCGCCGCGGGCGGTGTTGATCAGGACGGCGCCGGGCTTCATTCGTGCGATCCGCCCGGCGTCGATCAGGTGGCGCGTGTCGGCGGTGAGCGGCACGTGGAGCGTCACCGCATCGGACCCGGCGAGCAGCTCGTCGAGCGAGGCACGGGTCGCGCCCGCCTCGCGCCACACCGGCGAGTCCGCCGGAATCATCGCGTCGGTCGCCGCGACCTTCATGCCGAGGCCGAGCGCGAGCTTCGCCGCGAGGCGGCCGATGCCGCCGAAGCCGACGATGCCGAGCGTCTTGCCCGCCGCCTCGCGGCCCTCGCCGAGCCGCGCGCGCGGCCACTTGCCGTCGCCGACTTCGGTGGTCGAGAGGTACGCGCCACGCAGCAGCAGCATCGCAGCGCACACGACGTACTCGGCGACGGCGAGCGCGTTGGCGCCGGTCGCCGGCACGACGCGGATACCGCGCGCCTCGCATGCCGCGATATCGATGTTGTCGAGCCCGACGCCGAGCCGGCCGACGACGCGGAGCCGCGGCGCCGCGGCGAGGAGCTCGCGGTCGACGCGCGTACGGTTGCGGACGATGAGCGCGTCGGCGTCGGCGAGGGCCGCGGCGAGGTCGGCGCGCCGCTCGACGAGGCCGGCGTCGAAGCGCACGTCGAACCGCGCCCGGAGCGCGTCGACCGCCGGCTCGTCCATGAACTCCGCGATGACGATCCGCACCGCTTCGCCCGCCCGGCGCTACTCGCCGGACTCGAGGTAGCCGCCGCGCGTCTGCGGCGTGCGGATGCCGAGGATCGCGCCCGCCACCTGCGTGCGCAGGATCTGCGCCGTGCCTCCGGCGATCGGGAACATCCGCGCGTCGCGCACCTTGCGCTCGAGATCGAGGTTACGCGAGTAGCCCATCGCGCCGTGGATCTGCAGCGCGTCGTTGGTGACCCGTACCGCGGTGTCGGCAGCGAACACCTTCGCCTGCGCCGCCTCGAGCTTGTTCGGAAAACCGGCGCCCGCGCGGGCGGCGGCCCGGTAGATCAGCGCCTGCGCGGCGGCGAGCTGGATCGACATGTCGGCGAGCATCCACTGCACGCCCTGGAACTCGGCGATCGGTCGGCCGAACTGCTTGCGCCGGCGTGCGTAGTCGAGCGCGAGCTCGTACGCGCTCGCCGCGATGCCGAGCGCGACGGTCGCCGCGCCAACGCGCTGCCCGTTGTAGGCGTCCATCAGCCCGGCGAAGCCCTTGCGCACGCCCTGCGGCGGGACGAGCACCATGTCCTCGGGCACCTCAAGGTCCTGGAAGAGGACCTCGGTCTCGGGGATCCCGCGCACACCCATCGCCGGCTCGCGCTTGCCGATCACGAGGCCCTTCGGCGCGCCGCTGTCCGGGTCGCGCACCACGATGAACCCGGCGATCCCCTGCTCATTTCCGTCGCGGTGCATGCGGGCGAACACGAGGTGCAGCCGCGACACCCCGCCACCGGTAATCCAGTGCTTCTTGCCGTTCAGCACGTAGCGGTCGCGCTTGTGGTCGGCGCGCGTGGTCATCTCGGTCGCCGCACTGCCGGCTTCCGGCTCGGTGATCAGGATCGCCGGCTTGTCCCCGGCGAGTACCAGCCCGGCGGCGAGGCGCTTCTGCGCTTCGCTCCCGTAGCTCATGATCGCGCCGAGGGCGCCCATGTTCGACTCGACGCAGATGCGGCCGGTCGTGCTGCAGGCCTTGGCCATCTCCTCGATCAGCAGCACCGCGTGGAGGTAGGACGCGCCGCGACCCCCGTACGCGGGCGGGATCGTCATGCCCATGAAGCCCTCGCGCTTGAGGACCTCCACGCAATGCCACGGGTACTGCTCGGTGCGGTCGGTCTCGGCCGCGTGCGGCGCGATCTCGGTCCGGGCGATCTCCCGGACCCGCGTCTGGAACGCCTTCGCCTCGGCGGGCAGGTCGAACAGCGCCGGCCCGCCCGCCCGCACGTCGAGGGTCGCCGCGGGCGGCACTACGCGCTTTCGTACAGCCGCGTCAGCACGAACTCGCGGTGCCCGAGCGCCTCGGCCGCGGTCCAGCGCCCGTTCGCGGTGGCGAACATGCACTCGAGCAGCTTGTCGCCGGCCTGGTCCATGTTGATCTCGCGGCGGAGCAGCCCCGAGACGTCGACGTCCATGTGCTCGGCCATGGTGCGCACCGTCTTCGGGTTCGCGCACAGCTTGATCACCGGCAGGATCGGGTTGCCGATCACGTTGCCCTGCCCGGTCGGGAAGAAGTGGACGACGTAGCCGGACGCCGCGCACAGCGTCACCATCTCCGCGGCCGCCGACGACGAGTCCATGAACCACAGCCCCGGCCCGGTCGGCGTCTCGGCCTTGTCGATCACGCCGTCGACCAGGCACTTCTTGCCGATCTTCTGGATGTTGCCGAGCGCCTTCTCCTCGATCGTGGTGAGCCCGCCGGCGATGTTGCCCTTGGTGGGCTGCGAGTCCGAGAGGTCGCTCGTCTTGTGGCGGTTCACGACCTCCTGGTAGCGGTTGAACATCATCATGAACTTCTCTTTCACCTCGGGGGTGCGGCAGCGCTTCGCGACGAGCTGCTCGCCGCCGGTGAGCTCGGTCGTCTCGCCGAACACGAGCGTCGTGCCGTGCGGGTAGAGCTTGTCGAACGCGTTGCCCACGGCGGGGTTCGCGCCGCAGCCGGAGGTCGTGTCCGACTCGCCGCACTTCGTCGACACCCAGAGGTCCTTGAGCGGCGCCTCGGTGCGCTGGAGCGCGGTCGCGTAGTGCACGAACTCCTTCGCCTTCTTCGAGGCGTTCATGATCGTGGCGTGGTCGCCGTTGTGCTCGATCGCGAAGCCCTCGACCGGCTTGCCGGTCTGCGCGATGCCGTCCACCACGCGCTTCGTCCAGGCCGGTTCGATGCCGATCACCACCACCGCGGCGACGTTCGGATTGCTGCCTGCGCCGATGAGGGTGCGGAAATGCAGGTCGAGATCGGCGCCGAACTGCAGCCGCCCGTACGGGTGCGGGATCGCCATCGTGCCCGCGATGTTGCGGGCGACGCCCTCGGCGGCCGCGTTCGAGATGTCGTCGACCGGGAGGATGACGACGTGGTTGCGCACGCCGACGCGGCCGTTCGCGCGCCGGTAGCCGCGGAAGGTCGCGCTTCCGAGATCGATCGCCATGGTCACCACCTCTTGGTCTTCACGTTGTGCACGTGCAGGTACTCGCCCAGCCTGATCGGCGCGATCGTGCGGCCGATGTCGACGCCGTACTTGATGACGGTGTCGCCGTTCTTGAGCTCCTTCAGCGCGATCTTGTGGCCGATCGGGATGTCGTTGAGCGTTTTGACGTTGACCGTCTGGTCCTGCTCCATGATCCAGCCGGTGAGCGCGTCGCCGGCCTTCACGCCTTCGACGACGATCGTGCCGACCGAGTCGCCGTCCTCGTGGACTACGAAATGGATCGTCATTGGGGTCTCCTCTGGCCTGCCCTGGCCTGCCGGCGAAACTCTAGCAGGGTGTCGAAATCCGGGGGACACATCCCCCCTGCCCCTTATGTCAGTGCCTGCCGTCAGTGCCTGCCGTCAGCGCCTGCCGCCGGCTAACGGCAGCGGAGATTCGCGGCCGGATTCGCGATCGGCGCGGTGCAGTCCTGCTCGGAAACCGTCCGGTCCGGCGCCATCTCCGCCCATCGCGGGGAGGGCTGCGACCAGAGCATCAGGGGCGAGGACCGGTGCACGACGTAACCGGTGTTGTCCGCGCGGTACGAATAGCCGCAGCCGCCGAGGAGGAGCGCGGCGGCGGCGGCGAGCGCGCGCATCAGCGGCACTTCAGGTTCGCCGTCGTGCTGGCGATCGGCGCGGTGCAGTCCTGCTCGTTGATCGCGCGGTCCTCCCGCATCGGCGGCGGCGGGAGCGGGGAGAGGACGTTCCCGGCGGCGAGGATCGACGCGATGCCGATGCCGGTGATGACGTTGGCGGCGGTCGCGCCGAGCGAGATCGTCGCGATCAGCCCGCCGTTGATCGCGATCGAGGTGCCGGTGGCCGCCGCGGTCCCGCCGAAAGTGCTCCCGGACACGGCGTAGTTGCTCGCGCAGCCGGGAAGCAGTGCGGCGGCGGCGAGGAGCGCGGGGAGGCGGCCCATGACGGCGCCATTCTAAGCGCTAGAATGCCGCCAGGCGTTCGCGCGAGGGACGGGAACCATGCAGAAGCCGCTCGAGATCGTTCCGGCCAAGAAGGCCGAGTACGTCAGGACCCGCACCGACAAGTACTTCACGAAGTCGCGCGAGATCGTCGAGCGGTTCGGCGACAAGCCGGTCACCTACGGCGTCTTCATGCGCCGGCGCGTGATCTGCGCGATCAATCCGGCGATCGAGTGCCTGCGCGAGTACTACCCCGCCGGCGCCGCGCCGCTCAAGATCACCCGCCTCTACGAGGAGGGGGCGTTCGTGCCCGACGGCAAGCCGCTCTTCACCTACACCGGTTCGTTCGCCGGCCTGGTGGAGCTGGAGACGCTCGTCCTCCAGCGCGTCGGGGTCGCCTGCGTCGCCGCCTACAACGCCAACCGGATGGCGATGAACCTCCCCAAGACCGCGTTCATCGACATGCACGCGCGCCACGCGACCGGCGACGACATGGCCCAGCTCGCGGCCTACGGCGCCTCGGTCGGCAGCCGCATGGCGAAGCTCGCCGGCGCGGTCGGCTTCGTCGGCACCTCGCAGGACCTCACCGCGCACTTCTACGGCGCCGAGCGCGGCACCGGCACGATGCCGCACGCGCTCATCGGCTATGCCGGCTCGACCCTGCGCGCGGCGCAGATGTACGTCGAGACCCATCCCGAGGACAACCTGACGGTGCTCGTCGACTTCTACGCGCGCGAGTACTCCGACGCGCTGGAGGTCTGCCGCTGGTGGTTCCAGGACTACCTGCCGACCGACCGCAGCGGGACCCGCACCCTGAGCCTGCGCATCGACACCCACGGCGACCGCTTCGCCGAGGGGCTCACCTACGACGACTCGGTCGAGACGGTGGCGAACTGGCTGCACGTCCCGAACGAGTACGAGGCGGTGCGCATGGTCATGGGCGAGGACGCGTACGACGCCGACACCCTGAACGTCGTGAAGGACCGCGTGCGCCGCGTGCTGTTCGGCACCGGCGTGTCGCTCGCCGCGGTGATCCACATGCGCCAGCGGCTCGACGCCGCGGGCTTCAGCGGGGCGCGCATCGTCGCCTCCTCCGGGTTCAACGTCTTCAAGTGCAAGATGTTCGGCAACGCGCGCGCGCCGGTCGACGCGATCGGCACCGGCTCGTTCATCCCCGAGGCGTACGGCGACACCTTCGCCACCGCCGACGTCTTCCTGTACGACGGCGAGTTCGGCATCAAGGTCGGGCGCGAGAAGCTGTTCCAGGGCCTGAAGCCGTGACGCGCGGTGCGCTCTTCCCGACGACGCTCGTCGGGAGCCTGCCGCAGCCGGAGTGGCTGATCGACCGGAAGAAGCTCGCCGGCCGCTTCCCGCCGCGGGTGCGGGCGCGCGAGCTGTGGCGCATCCCGGAGCCGCTGCTCGCCGGGGCGCAGGACGACGCGACGATCATGGCGATCCGGGCGCAGGAGGAGGCCGGGCTCGACATCGTCACCGACGGCGAGATCCGGCGCGAGAGCTACTCCAACCGCTTCGCCACCGCGCTCGAGGGCGTCGACATCGACAATCCGGGCACCGCGCTCGACCGCTCGGGGCACCCGAACCCCGTGCCGCGCATCGTCGGGAAGATCCGGCGCAGGCATCCGGTCGAGGTCGCCGACCTCGAGTTCCTGAAGCGCCACACGACCCGCAGGGTGAAGATGACCGTGCCCGGGCCGTTCACGATGTCGCAGCAGGCGCAGAACGACTTCTACCCCAGCGCCGAAGGCGCGGCGATGGACTACGCCGCGGCGGTGAACGAGGAGATCCGCGACCTCTTCGCGGCCGGCGCCGACGTCGTGCAGATCGACGAGCCCTACATGCAGGCGCGGCCCGAGCAGGCGCGCGAGTACGGCCTCAAGGCGCTCAACCGCGCGCTCGACGGGATCACGGGCACCACTGCGGTCCACATCTGCTTCGGCTACGCCGCGATCATCCACGAGCGCCCGTCGGGCTATTCGTTCCTGCCCGAGCTCGCGGGGTGCCCGTGTGCGCAGGTCTCGGTCGAGACCGCCCAGTCGAACCTCGACTGCGCGGTCCTCGCGCAGCTCGCGGGCAAGCAGATCATGGTCGGCTGCATCGACCTCGAGGATCCGGCGGTGGAGTCGCCCGAAACGGTCGCGGGGCGCATCCGCCGCGCGCTGCCGTACGTGCGCAAAGAGGACGTGATCCTCGCGCCCGATTGCGGGATGAAGTACTTGCCGCGCGCGGTCGCGCTTGGCAAGATGCGCGCGATGGTCGAGGCCGCGAAGCTGCTCCGCGGGGAGTCCGCGTCCTAGCCGACTTCGGCCCATCTCGACGCGCGGCGCCGCTGCCCGGCCGCGCGCGGGCTCCGGGCGGGAGGGAGAGGGCAGCTTCGAAAAGGGGATCGATCGATGGCCGCCAGGAAGAAAGCCCGCAGGACCACCCACCGCAGCGTCGCCGGGAAGAAGCTCTACGCCGTGCGCGACGCGAAGGGCCGCTTCAAGGACATCCAGACCTACGAGCGCGCGCACCGCGCCGACCTCGCCTCCAGGACGAAAGGCGAGCGCAAGGCCGCGAAGAAGCGCGCCGCGAAGAAGAAGCGCTGACGGCGGGCGGCGCGCGGCGGGGGTCGTAGCACCAAGACCCGATGCCCGACCTCCTCGCGCGCCACACCACCCTCGCCTACACCGACGAGGGCGCCGGCCCCCCGGTCATCCTCGTCCACGGCAGCGCGAGCTCGCGCGGCCAGTGGCGCGCGGTGGTGCTCGACCTCGTGCCGCGCTACCGGGTGCTCGCGCCCGACCTGCACGGATACGGCGGGACCGCGGCGCCGGCGGCGCTCGAGGGGCTCGCCTTCGACGACGAGGTGGAGCTGGTCGAGGCGCTCGCCGACCTCGCCGGCGGCGAAGTCCACCTCGTCGGCCACTCCTTCGGCGGCGCGATCGCGCTGCGCGCGGCGAGCCTGCGCCCGGACCGGGTCGCGAGTCTCGTCCTGATCGAGCCGACGGCGGTCCACCTCCTCCACCTCCTCGGCGAGGAAGCCGCGTGGCGCGAGATCGAGGCGGTCGCGCTGCGGCACATCGCGCTCGCCGACGCGGGCGACCTCGCCGCCTGCGCCGACCATTTCCTCGGCTACTGGATCGGCCTCGACGCCTGGCGTGCGATGGCGGTCGAGGCGCGCGCGCGGATCGTGCAGACCATGCCGAAGGTCGCGCAGGAGTGGCGGATGGCGCTCGCGGGGACCGACCGGTACGAGTCGGTCGCCGCGGCGGGGATTCCGACGCTCCTCGTCCGCGGGACGCGGACGAAGCCCGCCGCGCGAGCGGTGGTCGAGCTGCTCCGCGACCAGCTCCCGCACGCGTCGCTCGTCGAGATCGAGGGCGCGGGGCACATGTCGCCGCTCACCCATGCGGCCGAGGTCAATGCGGCGATTGAGCAGCACCTGGCCCGTCATACGGACGCGTGAATCGGGTCCAGCTCGTAACCGTGTGCAACCGTGTGCCCGGTTGCTGTCGTAGCGTCACGCCGCCGCGCGAACCGGCGCGAACTCGGGTACCGCCCGCGGGACGGGGACCGCCGCCGCGCGCCCGCTCCGGTCCGCGATCCAGTGCTGAACGTCAGGAAGGCGTCCTTGACCGCCGTTGAACACCTGGTGCAGCCCGAGCTTCACGTCCTCGATGCCGCCCACCCGCTCGGCGCAGTCGATCAGATCAGCGCTGGTCGCTTCTCATCAATCGACGGTGGCGCCGATGTCTTTGATCAGCTTGCCCCAGCGCGCGAACTCCGAGCGCGCCAGCGCTTCCATCTCCGCCGGCGTCGATGGCGCAGGCTCGAGCCCCTGCTTCATCAGTTTCTCGCGTACGTCTGCGGATTGCAGCGCCTTCAACGTGTCGGCATTGATCTTCGCGATAATCGCCGGAGGCGTACCGGCGGGGACGGCAAAGCCCCACCACGTCGTCACTTCGTAACCCGTGACGCCGGCCTCGGCCATCGTCGGCACGTCGGGCAGCTCCGCATTGCGTTTCGGACCGGTGACTGCCAACGCACGCAACTTCCCGGCCTTGATGTGCGGTAACGAAGCGGGCAGATTGTCGATTGCGAACTGGACCTGTCCGCCGAGCAGATCCGCAAGCATCGGAGCGCTACCCTTGTACGGCACGTGCAGAGCGTCCGTGCCGGTCATCGATTTGAAAAGCTCGCTCGAAAGATGCGGCGAGGTGCCGGAGCCCGGGCTCGCGTAAGCCACTTTGCCGGGGTTCGCCCTCAGATACGCAATCAGCTCGGCAACTGACTTGACCGGAACTTGCGGATTCACGACGAGCACATTGATCGAGCTGGCGGTCTTCGCTACCGCCGCGAAATCGCGGAACGGGTCGTAGCCCGGGTTCTTGTACAACGCCGGATTGGTCGAATGGATCGCGACCGAGCTCTGCAGGATGGTGTAACCGTCGGGTGCGGCCTTGGCAGCGGACTGCGTGCCGATGTTGCCAGCTGCGCCCGGGCGATTCTCGACGACAACCGGCTGGCCCCACGTCTCGGAGAGTTTCTGGCCGATCACGCGCGCCACCAGATCAGTGGTACCGCCGGGCGGATACGACACGATGATTCTCACCGGACGCGACGGATAGTCGCTTTGACCGAATGCGGCGGATTGCCAGACTGGGCCAGAGGAGACGAGCGCGAGTAATGCGATGAACGATCGGCGTTGCTTCATGCGGCTGTCCGTCCTATGAAATGAACAACTGCGAGCCACCGGGTGTCAGCCTCGTTGACTCGAATAAGTACCTCGCCCCACAGCGACCAGCGTTCCGGCGGCGTCCATCACATCGACATCCACCACCGCGACGGATCGACCGGAGCGTCTTACTCTGCCCGTTGCGGTGAGCTCGTCTCCCGTTGCTGCTCGCAAGTAATCGACGCGCAAGTTGATCGTCGGTACGCCACCGCCGACCAGCATTCCGATCGCGAGATCGCCCACCGTGTCGATGAACGACGCGATCGGGCCGCCGTGGAATTGCTTCGTGTCGGTACGCCGCTCAAACTCGGGCCGCAGCGGCATCTTCACGGTGAGTTCGGCCTTCTCGTGGTCGAGAGTGACCACCTGCAGCTGCATGAAACTGATGAAAGGCGAACGATCGAAGAGCGCCTGCACCGCTTGCGCGTCGAGTCTTTCGGCAACGTGCTCGCTCATGGTTTCACGATCACTTTGCCGAATACTTCGCGATCTTCGATCAGCCTGAACGCCTCGTTGACCTCGTCGAGCGGCAACTCCTTGTCGATGACCGGCTTCAGGCGCCCGGAACCGATCAGCTCGAAAAGCGTAGTGAGGTCTTCGCGCATCCAGCCGTTCGATCCCAGGATCCTGAGCTCGAAGCTCCAGATGTAGCGCAGGTCTTCTTTCGGATCGAAGCCGGCGGTGGCTCCACACGTCAGCACCTTGCCCCCTCGGCGCAGGACTTTTAACGACGGCACCCATGTTTCACCGCCGGTGAAATTCACGACGACATCCACGCCATTTCCGCCGTCGCGCCGGTGCGGCTTCCCGAACGTCGCGTACACCCACTTCACGAAGTCCTGCTTCTTGTAATCGATGACGTGATCGGCGCCGAGTTCTTTCAGACGAGCGAGCTTCGAATCAGTCGAAGCGCACGCGATGACCTCTGCGCCGGCCAGCTTGGCGAGTTGCACGCAGCAGGTGCCGACGCCGCCCGAAGCGCCGAGGATCAAGACCTTGTCGGCTTTCCGTACTTCGCCGATGGTGTACATCATTCGCAAAGCGGTGCCATACGCCACCGGCAGGCACGCAGCGGCTTCGTACGAGACGTTCGCCGGCAGCTGCACCAGATGATGCGCCGGTACTGCGCAGTACTTGGCCAGACCGCCGGCTCTCATCTCTCCGATCAAGCCTTTGCCGTCAACGCGGTCGACTGGATCGATCAGTACGCGATCGCCGGCTCGCCAGTCCTTGACTGCCGAGCCCACCTCGGCGATCTCGCCTGCGAAGTCGATCCCCATGATGGCTGGCATCGGTACCTTGATGCCCGGCATTCCGCGGCGCGTGAAGATGTCGTGATAGTTGAGCGAGGTCGCCTTCACGCTGACGAGCACCTCGTCCGCAGCGGGCCTCGGGTCCGGGAAATCGGGCTCGACCCGAATCGTTCCGGGCCCGCCATGCTCGCGAATGACTGCTGCCTGCATATTGACTCCTTGATCTATTCGAAAAAGCGCAGCGCCGTACCGCACACTTCACCGGATGGGACGACGAGCGCATTCCCGACGTAATGAAAGCGCACATCAGCGACGGCGCTCATGCATTGGCCTGCACGTGTTGACGAGAATGCTCGAGCGCCAAGGCCTTGAGTGCGCGGCGATCGATCTTGTTCGTCCCGGCGAGCGGCAGTTTCTCGACGAATATCACCTGCCGCGGATGTTGATATGCCGGCGCGTGTTGCAACGCGTACTGCTTCACGAGGTCTTCCGTGAGCTGACTGCCCGCGCGCGCAACGACGAACGCGACCGGCTTCTGACCCCTGATCTCGTCAGGCACCGGCACCACGCAGGCTTGCGCGATGGCGGGATGCTTTTCCAGCATCTGCTCGACTTCTCCCGGATAGATGTTCTCTCCGCCGCACACGAACATATCGTCCGAGCGCCCAACGAACCAGTAAGCGCCGGCGCCGTCCCTCCGGACGACATCTCCGGATACGAACCAGCCATCGCTCGTCAGAACCTTTCTCGTCTCATCGGGCAAGTTCAGATAACCTTTCATCACGGCGGGAGTGCGCTGCAATAACACGCCCTCTTGCGCATCACGTCCCGAAGCGTCGAGCACTCTGACTTCCACGCCGGGCTGCGGCCAGCCGAATGCGAGGTCAGGCTTCGGCGTGCCGTCCGCTGCAGGCCCGAAAGCGACCGGACCCGCTTCGGTGGTGCCATAGCCATTCGACACCACCGCACCGGGAAAAGTATGGCGTACGGCATCGAACAGCCTTTGAGTGGTCGGTGCCGACCCCATTCGCACGAGCTTGACGGTCGATAGATCGGTGCGTGCGAGTGCTGCGGTTTCCCGCAGCGCCATCGCAAGCATGGTCGGAACCGACGTCAGCCAGGTGCAACCGAAACGTCCGATCGACTCGACATACTGAATCGCATCGAAGCGAGGCAATAGAACGATGCTGGCGTGCGCGGCGAGCGCAAACTTGGCGCTCGCGAGCGCGTTCATGTGAAACAGCGGCGCAGCGATCAACAAGCGATGATGCGAATGCGGTCCGCCTCGTAACCGTTGGTGCACTGCCCAGAGGTGACCGGCATGCGACAAGAGCACGCCTTTGGACCGGCCGGTCGAGCCGGACGTGTAAAGCACCATCGCGATCTCGTCTGCCGCAGGAACTACGGATTCGAACTCACCGTGGTCGAGAAACGCCTCGAAGCCCGTGCCGAATTCGATTGCTGAGACTTCCGCCGGTATCCCCGGACGGGTCGTCGAATCGCAAAAGACGAGCTGCGCCTCACAGTCGCGCAATATGAATTCAATCGTCTCGTGCGGTAGTCTGTGGTTAACCGGTACGGCGACAAGACCCGCCCGCATGACGCCGAGGTAGGACATCAGATACTCGGCCCGATTGGCGGACAGTATGGCTACGGATTCTCCGCGCTTCAGGCCATGTCGCAGCAAGCCGCGAGCAACAGCTTGCGCGCGGCGATCGATCTCTCCATGCGTGAATCGGCGCGGCTGGTCCCAGTCGAGACAGTCGATCAGGGCCGTGTCGCCGGAATCCTTGGTCCGATCAACGAGATCACCGAGATTCACGAATGACATAGGGGCCGGACGGGTACGGACTAGCGCGAACAAGGATCACATGCTACGCCGTGCCTGCTGGGAAAAGGTATCAATGTTGCTCTGGCGGTGGGTAGCTTGTAGAACGCATTTGCTCAATACATCGCTCAAGAGAAAAATATTTCCAGACCCAGGTGAGTGAGTCCGGACGCGGTCATCTCCGGCGGCTGATGCCCGGCGCGTCATCGATCCGGGTCCCGATCGCCAGACCCGGAGCCTCGCTCGCGTGCGGCCCTCGGTCTAGCGCGGCAGTCAGAGCCCCAGGTCCGAGAGCCCCGGGTGATCGTCCGGGCGGCGGCCGAGTGGCCAGCGGTACTTGCGCTCGGCTTCCTTGATCGGCAGGTCGTTGATGCTCGCGATCCGCCGGCGCATCAGGCCGCTCTCCGCGAACTCCCAGTTCTCGTTGCCGTAGGAGCGGAACCAGCTGCCGGAGTCGTCGCGCCATTCGTAGGCGAAGCGCACGGCGATGCGTGCGTCGTGGAATGCCCAGACCTCCTTGATGAGGCGGTAGTCGAGCTCCTTCGCCCACTTTCGCTTCAGGAACTCGACGATCGCCGGGCGGCCGGAGAAGAACTCGCTGCGGTTGCGCCACGTGCTGTCGGGCGTATAGGCGAGCGAGACGCGCTCGGGATCCCGGCTGTTCCAGGCGTCCTCCGCCGCCCGTGCCTTCTGCGCGGCGCTCTCGCGGGAAAAGGGTGGCAAAGGCGGGCGGGATTCTTCCATGGCCATTTCCTCATTCGGTTTCGGCCAAAGCTACCATGAGCGGTCCATCGGGAAGCCTCATGCTGTAGCCGCTCGCGCAGCCGGAACCGCTGCCCGTTCCCGGTCGCGGTGCGCGGGAACGGGCCTGTGGCCGTATCGCGATGTACGCCCGGCCTCCGCTCCGCCATTCCGCCATCCCGCCGACCCCGATTCGGCCGAAGGGCCTACAGCCGTCCCGCCCCGCCCGCACTATGCTTCCGGCATGAAATGACCGGAGCACGCCATGCAGCTCAGGCTCCTGCTGTGGAACATGGAATGGCTGAACGACCTCTTCACCGCCGGCAACGGCGCGGCCGCCTTCCGCCCCGACAACGAGAAGCCGGCGCACGGCTCCGGCAGCGTCACCGTGCGCAAGCGCCGCAACGACCTCGCCGCGGTGATCCGCGAGGTCGAGCCCGACCTCGTCGTGGTGGTCGAGGGCCCGAACCGCAACGAGGAGCTCGAGCTCTTCTTTCGCACCGACCTCGGCCCGGAATGGCGGACCTTCCTGCAGCCGACCTCCGGCTCGGCCCAGTGCCTCGGCGCGGCGATCAATACGGCGACCGGCAAATTCGACGCGGCGGCGACGCAGCGCCGCGACAGCGCCGCCAACCCCGCGTTCGGCGAGTTCCTGTGGGACACCGACGACGACTCGGTGGACGAGCGCTACCGCTTCGAGCGGCTGCCGATCGACCTCGAGGTCGCGCTGACCGGCGGCAAGCGCCTGCGCCTCCTCGGCCTGCACCTCAAGAGCAAGGCGATCTTCGACGCCTACGAATGGAGCAAGTGGTGGGCGGTGTCCGGCGGCAACCGCCGCAAGATCCTCGCCCAGGGGCTGCGCGTGCGGCAGCAGTTCGTCGAGCCGTTCCTGAAGGACGCGGCGACCGCGAGCATGCCGCTCGTCGTGTGCGGCGACATCAACGACGGCCCGGGGCTCGACGCCTCGGAGAAGCTGCTCTTCGGCAGCGGCGTCGAGATGCTGATGGGCGATTCGTGGACGCCGGACCTCGCGCTCGGCAACGCGCTCTACGACGGCCTGAGCGACACCGCGAAGCGCAACATGGATTTCTCGACGCTCGCCACCTCGCGCTTCAAGGATCCGATCTTCAACGACGTCTACCACCAGGAGTGGATCGACCACGTCCTGTACACCCGCAACCAGGGGCGGCAGTGGGTGTCGGGCGCGCGCGTGGTGCGGAACGCGCTGGACGGGCAGCCGCTGTACCGCAAGTATCCGAACGCGTCCGACCATTCGCCGGTGGTGGCGACGGTGGACGTCTGACGCGCCCGCCCGGCGCGCGCTCAATCGACCTTGATGTTCGCGTCCTTCACGATCCGCGCGTACTTCGCGACCTCGTCCTTCACGTAGGCGGCGAACTCCGCCGCCGTCGAGCCCCTCGGTAGGAAGCCCTGGGAGGCGAGCTTCTCCTGCATCTCCGGCGACTTCACCGCCTTCGACACCTCCGACGCCAGCCGCTCGATGATCTCGCGCGGCGTCCCCGGCGGGCCCCACAACCCGTACCACGACAGCATCTCGAAATCCGGAAAGCCCGACTCCGCCATCGTCGGCACCTCGGGCAGGAACGCGATGCGCTCGCGGCTGGTGACCGCGAGCGCCTTCAGCCGCCCGCCCTTCACGTGCGGATACGACGAGGGCAGCGGGTCGGCGAGCGCGCTCACCTGCCCGCCGACGAGGTCGGTCAGCGCGGGGCCGGCGCCCTTGTACGGCACGATCAGGATCGAAAGCCGCGCATCGCGTCGGATCACCTCCTCGGTGAGGTGGCCGGCCGAGCCGAGCCCGGTGGCTGCGAAGGTGTACTTGTCCGGGTTCGCGCGCACGAGCGCGACGAACTCGCGCAAGTTCGCCGCCGGTACGGCCGGGTGCGCGGTCACGAGCAGCGGCACCGAGCCGATGTTCGAGATCGGCGCGAAGTCGCGCTGCACGTCGTAGGGCACGTTCTTCAGGAACAGCGGATTGATGACGAAGATCGACGCCTGCACGAGCAGCGTGTAGCCGTCGGGCGGCGCCTTCGCGACGAAGTCGCTGCCGATCGTGCCGTTCGCGCCGGCGCGGTTCTCGACCACGATCTGCTGGCCGACCTGCGCGCCGAGCTGCTGCCCGAGATGGCGCGCGACGAGATCGACCGTGCCGCCCGGCGGATACGGCACGACGATCCGCACCGGCTTCTGCGGATAGGTCTGGGCGCCGGCGGCGAGCGCGAACGAAAGCGCGATCGCGGCGAACGCCGCACGTGCGAGTGGTCCCGGCATGATCATGCTCCTTGAAGTGAACGCGCCCGCATCGCGGCAGAGTGTACCGGGGCACACGCGCCCGGGCGAGGCGCCGGCAGGGCACCGCACCCCGGCGATCAGAACGTGCCGGGATAGCCCCCGCCGTCGACGAGCAGGCTCTGCCCGGTGATGTACCCCGCCTGCGCCGAGCACAGGAACGCGCACGCCGCGCCGAGCTCGGTCGGCTCGCCGTACCGGAGCGCCGGGCTCGATCGCGCGCGCTCGGCCCAGATCGCGTCGAACGCGCGGCCGGTCATCGCCACGAGGCCGTCGACGTGCCGGCGCTGCGCGTCGGAGGCGAAGATCCCGGGCAGCAGATGGTTGATCGTCACGTTGCGCGCGGCGACCTGGCGGGCGAGCCCCGCGCAGAAGCCGATCAGCCCGGAGCGCGCGCCGTTCGAGAGCCCGAGCTCGGCCTGCGGGCTCTTCACGCTGCGCGACACGATGTTGACGACGCGCCCGAAGCCGCGCGCCGCCATGCCGTCCACGGTCGCGCGGAGGAGCGCGATCGGCCCGAGCATCATGTCGTCGAGCGCGGCGATCCACTCCTCCCGCGACCACGCACGGAAGTCGCCCGGCGGCGCGCCCTCCGCGTTCGTGACCAGGATGTCGGGCGCGGGACAGGCGGCGAGCGCCGCGGCGCGTCCGGCGGCGGTGCGGAAGTCGGCGGCGACCGGCGTGACCGCCGCACCCGTGCCGGCGCCGATCTCGGCGGCCGCCTGCGCGAGCCGCCCGGGGTCGCGCGCCACGATCGTCACCGCCGCGCCTTCGCGCGCGAGCGCCTCGGCGCACGCGCGCCCGAGTCCCCGGCTCGCGCCCAGGACGAGCGCCCGCCGGCCGCTCAAGCCCAGGTCCATCAGCGCCCGACGCTCGGCCGCGCCGGCTCGATCACGTCGGTGATGCCCGCCCTGCGGAAGCGCTCGAGCAGCGCGTCGGCCCCGGCACGGGTCTTGAACGCCATCTCCTCGTCGTAGACCGGCACGACCGCGAGGAACCGGATCGCGCGGCCGTCGCCGGGCGCGAGCTCGCGGAACGCGGCCGGGACGTGCTGCGGCGGGAGCAGGATCGCGCCGCAGAGCCGCGTGCCCGGCGCGAGCGGCTGCGGGGGGTCGTCGTGGGTCACGGTGTGGCCTTCGCCGAGCCAGGTGTCGTATTTGTGGGGGAAGCGCGCGAGCGTCTTCAGCTGCCGCAGCGGCCAGTACCAGTCCTCGCTCGCGAACGCGTCGCTCCCGATCGCCCAGCGCGCGGGCAGGGTCGCGACGAGCTCCACGTGCCGCGGCGCGTCGATCCCCGCCGGCACGTTCATCGGGCGATCGCTCATCCCCGAGGTCACGAGCAGGTGGAACGGCCGCGCCGGTGCCGCCTTCACCCAGTGGATGTCGAGATGGACCGCGTCGGAGACGAGCTCGTGGAACACCGACTCGACCGGCCCGAGGTGGCGCTCGATGTGGCGCGCGATCGTCTCGGTGCCGAGCTCCGCCGGCGGCGGCAGGAACGAGCTCGGGCCCTCCGGGTAGTGCTTCACCGGGTCGCCCGACAGGGAGACGACCCTGCCCTTGCGGCGCGTGGCCATGGGCTATTCTAGAACGCGATGAGCCACTCGGGCCGCTTCCCCTCGCTCAGCCACTGGGGCGCGTTCACCGCGGTCGTGCGCGACGGCCGGGTGGCCGCGTGCGAGCCGTTCGCCGCCGACCCGGCGCCCTCGCCGATGCTCGCCGCCATCCCGGCGATGGTGCACTCGGACCTCCGCGTCGCGCGCCCGGCGGTCCGCGCCGGGTGGCTGCGCGACCGCGGCGCGAGCGACGGGAGCTTGCGCGGCCGCGAGGCGTTCGTCGAGGTCGGGTGGGACGCGGCGCTGCGCCTCGTCGCCGACGAGCTCGCGCGCGTGCGGCACGAGCACGGCGCGGGGGGCATCTTCGGCGGGTCCTACGGCTGGTCCTCGGCCGGCCGCCTGCACCACGCGCGCACGCTCGTGCGGCGCTTCCTCTTCGCCTGCGGCGGGTGCGTCGACCAGGTCGGCAACTACAGCTGGGGCGCCGCGCAGTTCCTGCTGCCGCACGTGATCGGCACCCACGAGCCGGTCGCAGGACGGGTGACCGACTGGGCGAGCGTGGTGGCGAACACGAAGCTCGTCGTCGCGTTCGGCGGGCTCGCGCTCAAGAACGGCCAGGTCACCTCCGGCGGTGCCGGCGAGCACTCGATGGAGAAGTGGCTGCGCGCGGCGAAGGCGGCCGGCGTCGAGTTCGTGGTGATCAGCCCGACGCGCGCCGATGCGCCCGATTTCGTCGGCGCGGAGTGGTGGCCGGTGCGTCCGAACACCGACACCGCGCTCCTGCTCGGGCTCGCGCACACGCTGCTCGCCGAGCGGCTGCACGACGAGGCGTTCCTCGCGCGCTACTGCGCGGGCTTCGAGCGATTCCGCGACTACGTGCTCGGCGTGGCCGACGGCACGCCGAAGTCCGCCGAGTGGGCAGCCGCGATCTGCGCCGTCCCGGCCGAACCGATCCGCGCGCTCGCGCGGCGCCTCGCCGCGACGCGCTCGCTCGTCACGCTCGCGTGGTCGCTGCAGCGCGCGCACCGCGGCGAGCAGCCGTACTGGAGCGCGATCGCGCTCGCCGCGATGCTCGGGCAGATCGGCCTGCCGGGCGGCGGCTTCGCGTTCGGGCACGGCTCGATGAACGGGGTGGGCGCGCCGCGCATCGACCTCCCCGCGCCCGAGCTGCCGCGGAAGATCAACCCGGCGGCGCGGGCGATCCCGGTCGCGCGGATCGCCGACATGCTGCTCCATCCGCGCGCGCCGTTCGAGTTCAACGGCCGCACCGACTACTACCCCGACGTGCGGCTCGTGTACTGGGCGGGCGGCAACCCGTTCCATCACCACCAGGACCTGAACCGCCTGCGCCGGGCGTGGGCGAAGCCGGAGACGGTCGTCGTGCACGAAAGCTGGTGGACCGCGACCGCGCGGCACGCCGACATCGTGCTGCCGGCGACGACGACGCTCGAGCGGAACGACGTCGGCGGCTCCTCGCGCGACCGCTTCGTGTTCGCGATGCACCAGGCGATCAAGCCGGTCGGCGCGAGCCGCAACGACTTCGACGTGTTCCGCGAGCTCGGCGCGCGGCTCGGGCGCGAGGACTCGTTCGCGGAGGGGCGAAGCGAGATGCAGTGGCTGCGCTGGATCTGGGACGGCGTGCGCGAGGCGGGCGCCGCGCGCGCGATCGAGGTGCCCGAGTTCAACGCGTTCTGGGACGCGGGCCACTTCGAGCTCCCGCCGCCCGCGCGGCCGTTCGTGCTGTTCGAGACGTTCCGCGACGATCCGGACGCCAATCCGCTCCGCACGCCCTCGGGAAAAATCGAGCTCTACTCCGCGACGATCGCCTCGTTCGGGTACGACGACTGCCCGGGCCACCCCGCGTGGCTCCCGCCCGCCGAATGGCTCGGCGCGCCGGAGACCGCGCGCCACCCGCTGCACCTCGTGACGATCCAGCCGCCCGACCGGCTCCACAGCCAGATGGATCCCGGGCCGGTCGCGCAGGCCGCGAAGGTCGCCGGGCGCGAGCGGCTCGCGCTCCATCCGCGCGACGCCGCCGCGCGCGGCATCGGCGAGGGCGACGTGGTGCGGATTTTCAACGACCGCGGCGCGTGCCTCGCCGGCGCGGCGCTCGACGAGCGCGTACGCGAGGGCGTGGCGGTCATCGCCACCGGCGCCTGGTACTCGCCGGACGAGACCGGGCTCGAGCTCGCGGGCAATCCCAACGTGCTCGCGCGCGACGCGGGCACGTCGCGGCTGACGCAGGGGCCGAGCGCGCTCTCGGTGCTGGTCCAGGTCGAGCGCTACGCGGGCGCGCCACCGGCGCCGGCGAGCTACGCGCCGCCGCAGCTGACGGCGGGCGCTGGCGGCATCCTGTAAGCTTCCGCGCTCTTCCGCGACGAATTCCCGCGCGCCCCCGCCCCGCCCCTGCGCCCGCCAGCGAGAAAGGGTCCGTCGATGCTCCCGGCTGCACAGCTCTCCGCTGCTCCCGATCGCGACCTGATCTGGCGGCGCCAGTCGCACCTGCGCCGCACCTACCGCAACTTCTTCTACGGGCCCGACCGCTGGCAGTTCATGGGGATCCGGCTGGCCGGGTAGCCGCCGGCGCGGTGCCGGCGAGGATCTCCAGGTAGTCCGCGACGACGGTCCCGCTCGTGAGCACCGAGGTGTGGGTCTCGCGGAAGCCGAGCACGGCGCGCGCCCCGTCCACCGCCTCGGGCCGGAGCTGGCTCGCCACGCTGACCACGCCGTCGCTCGCGGTCGCGGCCGGGACGGCCGGATCGGGATGGGCGTAGAGGAGGTAGTGCGCGACGCCCGGCGGGAGGGGCCGCGCGAACAGCGCCTGCTGGAACCCGCTGTCGACCTGCATGTCGATCGACGACGGAATGGTCGCCGGCGCCAACTCGACGCCGAGGCGCGCGGCACGGTGCCCGCGCCAGGGCGTGGCAAGGGTGACGAAGGTGCGCACGTAGTCCCGGCGGTCGTCGTAGGCGTTGTGCTGGATGAAGCCGCGCGCCACCAGGCCGCCCATGCTGTGCGCGGTGACGTAGAGGCGCTGGAAGCCGTACTCGGCGTGGAGGAGCTCGATGCAGTCGTCGAGTACCCGCGCCGCGGTCGCGAGGCGCGTGCCCGACGGGTAGAGATAGACCCACGGCTGGTAGCGGTTCCGGTCGAGCGCCTCGATGAGCGTGCGCCACTCGCGGGGATGGCCGCCCGCGCCGCTCACGAACACGATCGGCACCTTGCGCGGATCGTAGGGCGCGAGGAAGTACACCCCGATCCCGACCTGCGTCGTGAAGTCGAACGGCGCCCAGAGGCCCAGCCGGCCGAACTCCGGCGAGAAGCGCGGATCGTCGAGCCCGGCGACCTCGCCGAGCGCGAGCGGCAGCGGCCGGTGCTCGACCTCGGGCAGCCGGTCCGCGGCGCGGGCGATGTCCGCGGGAAAGCTGCCGCCGGCCGGCGCGAGCGCGAGATCGACGCGCGTGATCGACCGCCCCGCGAGCGGCGGAGTCGGCACGGCCCAGCCGACCGCCTCGCCCGGGTCGGGCCGCAGGTTGTCGTTCCGGTCGGCGAACGCGCCGATCACGTAGCGCTCGCCCGCGGCGAGCCGGAGCACGTAGGTCGCCGGTCCGGCGAGGTGCGCGTAGTTGACCGCCTCGAGCGCCGCTCCCTCCTTCTGCAGCAGCGCGAACACCACGATCTTCGCGGGGTCGCTCTCGGCGTGCGCGAGCTCGCCGGTCACGACCGCGGTGTTCGCCGAGTCGGCGAGGTTGCGCTGCAGGGTGCCGAAGCGCCCCGCCGGGCAGCCGGCGGCGAGGACGGCGAGCGCGACGAGGGCCGGCCAGAGGGTGCGTGCGCTCATCCGCGCGGGCTCCGGCCGGCGGACGGCTTGCCTGGCGCCCTACGCCGCCGCGGCGAGCGACCGCCCGATCCTGAAGCCGTACTTCTTGTCGAGTCCGAGCTCCTGCACGATGCGCACGCCCTTCGCCAGCGCCTCCGCCTCGAGGGCGCGCAAAGGACGACGGAGATCCCCGACCGGCAGCCCGACCGCCTTCATGAGCGACTTCACCGCGACCGGGTTGATCGCCGAGTAGGTGAAGTGCAGGAGCGGCAGGAGGCGGAGGTACTCCTGCCTGAACCCTTCCGCCTCGGCGTAGCTCCGCCACGGCGTCGAGATCGCCGCCATCTCGGCCGGCGCGACGTTGCCGGTCATGTTGGCGGTGCCGTGGCCGCCGAGCGACATCGTCGGCACCACCAGCCCGAGGTTGGGCGAGTCGCAGCACATGACCGCGACGTCGGGCTTCGCGGCGAGGATCTGCGCCACCTGGCCGACGCGCGTGGTCGACTCCTTGTGCACGACGTAGTTGGGATGCCGGAAGAGGCGCAGCAGGCTGTCCCAGTGGAGATCGGTCTTGACGCGCGGCGGGTTGTTGTAGATCCCGAGCGGGAGGTCGACCGCGTCGGCGACCTCGAGGAAGAACTGCTCGATGTCGGCCTCGGCGCCGCAGATGTAGGCCGGCGCGGCGAGGATCGCGCCGTCGGCGCCGGCGTCGCGCGCGAAGCGGAGGTTCGCGATCGTGGCCTCGGTGTTGTTGCCGGTGCAGCCGTAGAAGAAGAGCATCTTCCCGCTCTTCATCTTCGCCGTCTCGACGATCACCTGCTTCTTTTCCTCCGCGGAAAGCAGCGAGGTCTCGCCGGTGGAGCCCATCATGAGCACGGCACGCGTGCCGTGATCCTCCTGGAACTTCAGCAGCGTCCGGAACGCGCCGAAGTCGGGCGAGCCGTCGCGGTTGAACGGCGTCGCGAGCGCGACGAACGAGCCTTCGATCCTGAGCTTCGGCATGGCGGCCTCCGGTGCGAGCGTCGATTCTACCCGCGGGCCTACAGAAACCTGTTCGGCTTGAGGAAGAACCCGAGCACGAGCGCGCCCTCGGGCGAGTGCGCCACGTGCCGGCTGCCCGCGGGGCGCCACACGTAGTTGCCGGCGGTGACCTCGCCCTGCTCGTCGACGAGGCGGCCCTGGATCACCCAGCTCTGCTCGAGCCCGACGTGCTCGTGCAGCGGCAGGGCGGCCCCGGGGGCGAAGCGGGTGAGCGAGGTCATCAGCCCGGTCGCCGGATCCTCCATCAGCACCTTGATGTCGACGCCCGGCCAGGCGGTCGGCTTCCACGGCAGCTTGTCGACGTCGACGTAGCGCGAGGCGAGCGCGGGGAGCGCATCGAGTTCGGGCAGCGCGGGCGTGCGGGTCGTCATCGGGGGCGTCAGCGTGGCGGTCGTCATAGTTGCGGTCTCCTTGCCTGAGGTTCGGTTCCCTGCTCAGAGTGCGGCGCGCAGCCGCGCGAAGCCGGCCGCGAGGTCGGCGACGAGATCGTCCGGGTGCTCGAGCCCGGCGTGGACGCGAAAGCACGGCCCGGACGAGTTCCACCGGGTGGCGGTGCGGAGCTCCCCGGGGTGCGCCGGCATGACGAGGCTCTCGTAGCCGCCCCACGACGCGCCGAGGCCGTAGAGCTCGAGCCCGTCGATCAGCGCGGCGAACGCCTTCTGCCCGACCGGCTTCAGGACGACGCCGAAGAGCCCGGACGCGCCGAGGAAGTCGCGCTGCCACAGCGCGTGGCCGGGATCGCCGGGTAGCGCGGGATGCAGCACGCGCTCGACCTCCGGCTGGCGCGCGATCCACTCCGCGAGGCGCACGCCGGTCTCCCAGTGGCGCTTGAGCCGCACCGGCATCGTGCGCAGGCCCCGCTGGGCGAAGTACGCGTCGTCGGGGCCGGCGGACTGGCCGAGCTCCTGGTGGGCGCTGCGCACCCGCGACCACGCCGCCTCGGTGGTGGTGATCGTACCGAGCATCGCGTCCGAGTGGCCGACGACGTACTTCGTCGCCGCCTGGATCGACACGTCGACGCCGAGCGCGAGCGGCTTGCAGTAGAGCGGCGTCGCCCAGGTGTTGTCGATCAGGGTCGGGATGCCGCGGGCGCGGGCCGCCGCGCAGATCGCCGGCACGTTCTGCACCTCGAACGTGAGCGAGCCGGGCGACTCGAGGAAGACGAGCCGGGTGTCGGCCCGCAGGAGCGCCTCGATCCCGGCGCCCACGAGCGGGTCGTAGAAGGCGGTTTCGACCCCGAACCGCGCGAGGAACCGGGTGGCGAAATTGCGGGTCGGCGCGTAGACCGAATCGGGCAGCAGGATGTGCCCGCCCTGCTCCGCGAACGCGAGCAGCGCGGTCGTGCACGCGGCGAGCCCGGACGGCACGAGGAGGGTGCGGTAGCCGCCTTCGAGCGCCGTGAGCGCCTCCTCGAGGGCGCGGGTCGTCGGCGTCCCGAGCCGGCCGTAGTAGGTGCCCTCGACGTCGCGGGCGCGGTCGGCCTTCTTGCGGTCCCAGTCCGCGAGCGTCGGCGAAAGGATCGTCGAGGCATGGAAAACCGGCGGATTGACCGCACCTTCGAAGCGCTCGGGATGGCGGCCGGCGTGCACCGCCTTGGTCTCGTCGTGCATTTCGCGTTCCGGAAAGCGGGCCGGGGGCCCGCGGGGATCTATTGTGCCCGTTCGAACGCCCCCTCTAAAGCGGCTCGTCCGGGGGAACTTCAGCGGCCGGGAAGCCGTCCTTTCGAGATTCGAGACTTCATTTCCAGAGGAAGAGCCATGGTCATCAATCTGCCGGTTCGCGGCTGCCAGTTCCACGGCGGCGCGAAGGACGAGCACGGGTTCCTGAAGTTCTGCGGGAAGCCGGCGAAGGAGGAGTACAGCTACTGCGGGGAGCACGTCCGCCGCATCTACCAGCGCTCGACCGTGTCGTACGGTCCGAAGGCGCCGGTGGAGGTCCCGGCGGAGGCGGTCGTCGAGGCGGTCGAGATCGTCCCGGTGGAGCTGGAACGCGAGGCGGCGTAAGTCGTACGTCGCGACCGGCCGCGCCTCGCCGGGGGCGACCTCGAGTGTGCTGATTCGGCCACATGCTGCGCGACCCGCGAGCAGATCGCGCGCCTCGCGGCGCGGCACGGCCTGTCCGCGGCTTGGGACCGGTTCGAAGCGAGATTCGCCGATGACTGAGTCGTCCGAGCGACTGAGGAGGCAGGCACAGTGGCAGAAGGGCCGCAAGGAGCTCTCCTGGGCCGACAAGATCCGCCTCGCGGAGGCGATTCGCGACTCGCTCGAGCCGCTCCGTCGGTCAATGTCGGGGGGAAGCTCCCGGCGTCAGGTCCGCCGCCCCTAGCTTGGCTTGGCTAAGCGCGAGGAGCGAAACGAAGCCATACCCGCACTATCCCATCCGTATCTAAACCGAACGACGATGAGGATTGCTATCTGAACCATCATCATGAAAATGAGGACGAAGAGAAGCGTCTTATACATAGCGCACTAGGACAATGGCCGGCGCCGGCGAGATCGAGACCAATCGCGAAGAATGGCAAACAGCCACAGCGGTATGCTCACGATGACCATCCAAGTCGCCTCGGTTCGACGGCGTTCAGCCGTCGCCGCGCGTTGTTCGAGACTTTGCACGACACGACCCTCTACTTCAAGTTGCCAGATCTCTCTGTCGAGCGACCATGCACGCGCTTTGGACCCTGGCACATTCCAGTTATCTCTCACATGCGGTCCACATACTCGAAGCTCGCAAGACGCGAGAACCGTTTGAGTGCGGGACTCCACGGTGATGCGTGGACTCCTTGCTGGGCCGCTCACTCCAAGGACGCCTTCGACCAGTGCAAGGTCATCAAGACTGGGAACCCGTGGACTCGCGAGCATTGTTGTCACGCCGAGCAACGACAACGCAAACGCAAGTGCGTAGACGAGGCTGGTGCCAAGCCAGAAACGGAAGTCAGTCCTGAATGGATTGAGAAAATATCGGTGATAGAAATCTTTCCAGTTCATGTCTGTGAGGGATCTACCTTAATTCGTTCCCGCTTTGCTGGAGAAACGTTGACTTCATCTTTCTCTCAGACTTTCCTTCGTTGATCGTAGTAGCGGTTCCATCAAAAACTCGAGTATGCGTCGGTCTCCGGTCTTGATTTCTGCTGATACGGCCATTCCGGGCGCAAGAGTTACGAGGCGCTCGTCGACACGAATCCCCGCGGTGTCGAGCAAGAGCCTCGCCTGAAAGATCAAGCCGCGCTTCTCGTCTTGCACGGCGTCCTGTGAAACAAAAGTGACTTTGGCAGGAACCGTCCCGTACCTAGTGAAGGGGGAGGTCTCGACCTTGACCTCGGCCCGCTGGTCCGCCTTCACGAACCCGATGTCCTTGTTCTCCAGGACCGCCTCGACCTCCGCCGAGTAGTCCCGCGGCGCGATCACCATGAGCGGCTGGGCGG
>Ga0187893_10004892_pt1 | contig 24843 bp, 21 predicted proteins | sample MA1701074metaG_FD_139574 | JGI IMG/M metagenome (GOLD analysis project Ga0187893, IMG submission 139574) | White microbial mat communities from a basaltic lava cave in the Kipuka Kanohina Cave System on the Island of Hawaii, USA - MA170107-4 metaG ... | reverse complement strand
TGATGATTGCCCCTCCGCCCTCCGCTTGCCCATCGCCATCCTCGTCCTCCCTGACGAACTCGCCCCTCAACTCCATCCCTTATACCATCGGCGTCAAGAGACTTTCACCACGGGCTGCTAGGGATGTTCCCCTTTTTGTTCGGGTTTTTCTTGATCGTCATGCAGTCGCTTGACGTGGCTCCGCCCTTCGAATTGTGCCTTCCATTCGCGTTTTCTGCGATTGCGGCGTTCGTTGTTTGGGTTGCCATTTGGCGGCGCGAGGTCCATTGGTCCTTGAGAGTCGCCCTGCAAACTAGTGGCTCCTTTCTCTTGCTGGTTGGATTGCCCATCGCCGCACAAGCAGTCTTCCTCGTCCAAGGGAATGACCTCATCGACACTCTCGTCATGTGCCTGCCGATTCTAGGATGGGGACTCTGGATGCCCTGGACGATACGCATCTGGCCCATGAAGCCGGAGGCGCTGGCTGTGGATCCGATGGGGCCGAGGTGTATGAAATGCGCCTACTCTCTTCGCGGGCTGCGGGCGACGCGATGTCCGGAATGCGGCGATGAGCCGACCCTGGATGAGCTATGGGTGGGCGCCTTGAGTCCGTAGCGCCGCACGGTCGCTGCAACTCCGTCACCCACGGCGCGTCCCGATGCATCGGGACTCTGCGGATGAGGCTCCCTTCCTGGTCGCCTTGTCGGCATGACGCTACTCGTAGCGCAGGGCTTCGATGGGGTCGAGCTTGGCGGCGGAGATGGCGGGGTACATGCCGAAGAAGATGCCGACGAGCACCGACAAGCCGAAGCTGACGGCGACGGACCAGATGCTGACGATGGTCTGCCAGTCGGCGAGCTGGTTGATGGCGTAAGCGCCGACGATGCCTAAGGCCGCGCCTACGAGGCCGCCGGTGGTGGAGAGAACGACGGTCTCGACGAGGAACTGGACGGTGATGTGCCGCTGCTTGGCGCCGAGGGCGCGGCGGATGCCGATCTCGCGGGTGCGCTCGGTGACTGTGGCGAGCATGATGTTCATGATGCCGATGCCGCCGACGAGGAGCGAGATGCCGGCGATGAAGCCGAGGGTGAGCTGGTTGTTGCGTTTTTTCTTCTCGGCGAGCTTGAGGCGAGCGAGGGGGACTTTGATTTCGTAGTCGAGCTTGGGGTGGGCGTGCTCGAAGACGCGTTCGATCATCTTGGACACCGGCAGCACGTGCTCGATTTCGTCGGCGGTGATGTAGAGGCCGGAGTACTGCATCTTGATGAGTTCGCGGGAGCCGGCCCCGATGCGGCGCATGACCTCGCCGAACTGGGACATGGAGGTGGAGAAGGGGATGAGGATCTCGCGGTTGAGGTTCCGCTCCTCGACGCCGCGGGCGGGCGCGCCGGCGGTTTGGACTTGTTGCAAGAGGCCCACGACGGTGAAGGGGATGGCCGTGGGGTAGCGCTCGACGAGGATAGTCTCGCCGAGGGGGTCCTTGAAGGGGAACAGTTCCTTTCGCACGTCGTCGCCGATAACGCAGACGTTGGCCTTGGTCTCGTTGTCCTCGGGAGCGAGGGTGCGGCCGCGGCCCACGTCGATGTTGACTACGTCGAAGAAGTCGGCGGTGGTACCGATCACGTCGATGGTTGCCTGGCGATCGCCGTGACGCACGCGGTAGCCGACAGTACGTACGGGCACGACGTGGGCGACGTGGGGGATGGTCTCGGTGATGACGGCTAGGTCGTTGTGCGTAATGCCGTATTCGACCAGGAAGCTGCTGCCGCCCTGGCCGGTCTGCATGGTTTGGGGCGGCTTGACGGAGTTGACGATGATGTTCTTGGTGCCGAGGAGCTGGATCATGCGCATCTCGTCGGCGGAGGCGCCTTCGCTGATGGAGAGCATGCAGATGACCGCAGCGACGCCGAAGATGATGCCCAGCGAGGTCAGCAGCGAGCGCAGCTTGTGCAGGCGAAGGTTGTTGATCCCCAGCCGAAATGTCTCAACGTTGAAGAACTTCATGGCGCGGGTCGTCCGAACTGGACGGATTGTAGCTGAGCGTCGATGATTCGGGAATGGCGCGGATTCTCGTAGCGGACAAGATTGCTGAAGCGGGGTTGGAGCGGTTGCGGAGCGCGCCGGGCGTCACGTTCGACGTGCGTGTCGGGCTCACGCCGGAGCAGCTCGGGCAAGAGGTCGGCGAATACGAGGGCGTCCTGATCCGCTCGGGCGTGAAAGTCACCAAAGACACGCTTGCTCGACCGGGGCGGTTGGCGGCGATCGCGCGGGCCGGCGTGGGCGTGGACAACGTCGATCTGGACGCGGCCACGGCGGCGGGTGTCCTGGTGCTCAACACGCCGGATGCGAACACGATCTCGACGGCGGAGCACACCGTCGCGCTGATGCTCGCCCTGCACCATCGCGTCGTGGACGCGCACAACCATGTTACCGGCGGCGGATGGAACCGGGCGGCGTATGAAGGCGACCAGCTCGCGGGGCGGACGCTGGGCATTGTGGGGCTGGGTCGGATCGGGCGGGCGGTGGCGCAACGAGCGCTGGGCCTGGAGATGAAGGTCCTGGCCTATGATCCGTTCGTCAGCGGGCAGAGCGCCCTGAATGGGGCGGTGAGCATGGTCCGCACGCTGGATGAGCTGTTCGCCTCGGCGGACTGCATCACGCTCCACGCCACACTCTCCGACGAGACGCAGCACATGATCGGAGCGACGCAGATCGGCAAGATGAAGCAGGGCGCAAAGTTGATCAACTGCGCGCGGGGGGCTTTGATCGATGAGGCGGCCCTCGCCGATGCCCTCAATCGGGGCAGACTGGGGGGGGCGGCCATCGACGTCTACGAGAACGAACCGCCGAAGGGCAGCCCGCTGCTCACGGCCAAGAATGTCGTACTTACGCCGCACTTAGCCGCGTCCACTGCGGAGGCGCAGCTTCGTGTTTCCGTGGACGCGGTGGACGCACTGCTGGCGTACCTGCTGCACGGCGAGGTGCGCTCGGCGGTCAACGTCACGGGCATGCCGGCGCATGTGACCGGGCGCAGCCGAGCGTACTTTGACCTGACCACGCGGATGGGCACGATTCTCTCGGCATGGAGCGCCGAAGGCGTGGAGAAGATCACCGTTTCGACGTTCGGCGACTCGCTGCGCGAGGTCGCGCCGACGCTGTCCTGGCAGGCGATGGTGGCGATCTTGGGACCGCACCTGGATACGCGGCTAAATCTGGTGAACGCGCGGGAGCAGGCTCAGCGGCGCGGGATGCAAGTCGATCACGTGGCGCATTCGCAGCAGCTCAATCAGCCGGAGTACGTCGAGGTGGCGCTGCACGCCCGCGGGCAGACGCGGACCATCGAAGGCACCGTGTTCCCCGATGGGCGACCGCGCATCCTTTCGATCGACGAGTATCGCATGGAGCTGCTGCCGGAGCGGTACATCGTGCTCATTTTCAACGACGACCGGCCGGGCGTCATCGGCTTGGTGGGCCAGGCGTTCGGGACCGCGCAGATCAACATCGCGGACATGGCCCTGTCGCGCCGCGGGCGCACGGCTCTGATGGTGCTCAAGCTCGATGAGCCCATGCCCGACCACCTCCGCGATTCGTTGCGGGCCATGAACCCGCCGATTCTTTCGCTTCGCACTGTCTCGCTCCCGCCGGTCGCAGATGGCGCCATTGGCCCATGAGCTTCGCCGTCGGGATCGACCTGGGGGGAACCAACACCAAGCTGGCGGTTGTGGATCGGGCGTATCGTATCCTGACGCACCGGAGCGTTCCGACACAACCCGAAACGGGGCCAAGGGCGGTCATCGCCGCGTTAACGCAGGTCGCCGAGGCGTTGGTTCAGCAGGCCAACCTCGCCCACGGCGACGTTGTCGGCGTAGGTTTCGCTACGCCCGGCCCGCTCGATCTGGGCGCGGGGCGGATCACCAAGGCGGCGAATCTGCCAGGGTGGCACCACGTCCCGGTCCGCGACTTGCTCCGTGAACGGATCGGCCTGCCGGTCACGCTGGAGAACGACGGCAATGCGGCGGCCTTCGGCGAGTACATCGCCGGCGCGGGCGTGGGGTGCGAGCACCTCGTCGTGCTCACCCTTGGCACCGGCGTGGGCGCGGGTGTCATTGTCGACGGCGCGGTCCTTCATGGCCATTTTGACAACGCGGGCGAGCTCGGGCACATGATCGTCGTCGTGGACGGCTTACCCTGCCCTTGCGGGCAGCGCGGGTGTCTTGAACGCTACGCCTCCGCCGATGCCATTGTCAGGCGCGTGGAAGCAAACGCCGAAACGCCGAAACGCCGAAACACCGAAACATGCAGGCCGGAGCCTACGGCCTACAGCCTACAGTCTACAGCCGAAAAACCACGAACAGCATCCGACATCGCCCGCGCCGCGACAAACGGCGACGCCGTTTGCGCGAAAGTTTGGGACGAGGCCTGCAAGTATCTCGCCGTCGCGTGCGTGAACATACAACATGCCTTCAACCCCCAGCGGATTCTCCTGGGCGGCGGAATGAGCCTGGCGGGAGACCTGTTGCTTGCCCCGGTGCGCGAACATGTCCGATCGCAGGCGTGGTCCTTGCACGCAGACCTGCCTGAAATCACGCTGGCTAAGCTTGGGCCGGATGCCGGAGTGATCGGCGCGGCGGCGCTGGCGTTTGATGCCTTTGGGAGTTCTTAGACCAGCACTCATCCGCGCGTGGACAACGCTCCCGCCGCCCTTGCGGGGACGAGGCTCCCTGCCTTGGTCGCCTCCGTCGGTCGCGTTGTCGCCCGCGGCTAGGAACCGAGGGGCTTACATTCCGCCGCGATAGGGAAGCAGGGCCAGAAACCGGGCCTGTTTGACAGCGAGCTTGAGGGCGCGTTGTTCCTGCGTTTCCGTGCCCGCGCGCTTGCGGGACATCAGCTTGCTGCTGGAGGTGAGGAACTTGCGAAGGAGCTCGATCTCCTTGTAGCTCACCAGGGGGCCGACCCAACCGGGTCCGCCGCGATCGGGAAACCGTCGCTCAGTGTGGAAAGATTTCTGTTCTTCAAAGGCCATTGGTTTTCTCAGTCTTCAATAAAACTACCGTGCTTGGTGATGCTCGCTCATCACCCGATCATGTTCTTTCTCGTCCACCACGTGCGACTCGTCGATCAGCATGATCGGGATGCCGTCGCGAATCTCATACTTCCGCCGCGTCTGCCGATCCGTGGAGTACAGCCAATCGCCCACCTGCACCAGCGGGGCGTGGCTGAGCGGGCAGACCATGATGCTCAGCAATTCCGGATCGAGTTTGGTCATTCGTGACCTCCGGCGTTCTTGACGATCCCTGTCGGCGGGGATTATACAGCCCGTACGGGGGGACGCAACCGTCCGGTCGCCGTGCTGCGATTGGCTGGTTTTGACGGCTCCAAGCGGATGGGTATAGTGGTCCCAGCCGTGGATCCTGCCGCCAATTCGCGACACTTTGGGGCCGCTGGACCTTGAAAAACGCAAACCCCTTCAATGCTCAGGCGACGATCTCCACGCGGACGGGCAAGGTCCGCATTTTCAGCCTGCGGACGCTGGCGGGCAGCTTGTCCGGCGTCGAAAAGCTCCCCTTCAGCATCAAGGTGCTCCTGGAAAGCGCCCTGCGGAACCTCGACGGCTTTTCGGTCACGGAAGAAGCCGTCCGCACCATCGGCACATGGGAAGCGAAGAGGGTCGCCCAGAAGGAAATCCCCTTCATCCCCGCGCGGGTGTTGTTGCAGGATTTTACGGGGGTGCCCTGCGTGGTGGACCTGGCGGCCATGCGCGACGCCATGAAGCGCTGGCGCAAGGACGCCAAGAAAATCAACCCGCTGGTGCCCGTCGATCTGGTGATCGATCACTCCGTGCAGGTGGACGCCTTCGCCTCGCGCGATGCCCTGGGCATCAACGCCGACCTGGAGTTCACCCGCAACCTGGAGCGCTATCAGTTCCTGCGCTGGGGGCAGAACGCCTTCGCCGGGTTCCGTGTAGTGCCGCCGGCCACGGGCATCGTGCATCAGGTGAACCTCGAATACCTCGCCACAGTCGTGGCCACGCGTGAGTTGGGCGGCGTGCCCGTCGCGTTTCCCGACAGCGTGCTGGGCACCGACAGTCATACGCCCATGATCAACGGGCTGGGCGTCGTGGGCTGGGGCGTAGGCGGGATCGAAGCCGAGGCAGTCATGCTCGGGCAGCCGTGCTACATGCTGCTGCCCGAAGTCGTGGGGTTCAAACTCGCCGGCCGGCTTCGCGAAGGGTCCACGGCCACGGACCTCGTCCTCACCGTTACGGAGATGCTTCGCAAGAAGGGCGTGGTCAACAAGTTCGTCGAGTTCTACGGCGACGGGCTGAGCAGCATGAGCGTGGCCGATCGGGCCACCCTGGGGAACATGGCCCCGGAGTACGGCGCGACCATGGGCTTCTTCCCCGTGGACGACGAAACGCTGAATTACTTGCGGCGCACGGCGCGCCCGCAGGACTTGATTGACCTGGTAGAACGATACACGAAAGAGCAAGGCCTGTTCCGCACCGATGCGACCCCCGATCCGCTGTTCAGCGACACGCTCTCACTCGACCTATCGACGGTGGAGCCGAGCCTTGCCGGTCCCAAGCGCCCGCAGGATCGCGTGCCACTATCGAAAGTGTGGGATTCCTTCGTCCACGCCTTCCGAGACCGGCTGGAGCCGGACCCGCGGCCGAAGGAGTTGGGTCGATTCGAGGGCGAGGGCGGCAATCCCGACGGGGCCAAGAAGCCTGACGCGATCCAGCCGGGGGCGGAGCGGCCTGCGCGGGTGAACGGTGACGTCCTGCGGCACGGTTCGGTGGTCATCGCGGCCATCACCAGTTGCACGAACACCTCGAACCCGTCGGTGATGGTGGCCGCCGGGCTGCTGGCAAAAAAGGCGGTGGACAAGGGGCTGAGCGTCAAGCCGTTCGTGAAAACGAGTATGGCCCCGGGGTCCCGGGTGGTGACGGAGTACCTGCGTGACAGCGGGCTGACACCGTACCTGGAGAAGCTCGGCTTCCACACCGTGGGTTACGGCTGCACGACGTGCATCGGCAACAGCGGGCCGCTGCCCGAGGCGGTGGCCGAGGCGGTGACGAAGAACGATCTTGTCGCGTCCGCGGTCCTGAGTGGTAATCGCAACTTCGAAGGGCGCATCCATCCGCAGGTGAAGGCGAACTACCTGGCCTCGCCGCCGCTGGTCGTCGCCTTCGCCATCGCGGGGACCACGCATATCGACCTTGCGAAAGATCCCTTGGGCAACGGGAAAGACGGGAAGGCCGTCTTTCTGCGCGACATCTGGCCGGCGCAAAGGGAAATCGACGAGGTGGTCTCGCGATCGGTCACCGCCAAGAGCTTTCAAGAGCAGTATGGCACCGTCTTCACCGGCAATGAACGCTGGAACCGCATCACCGGCGTCTCGGGCGAAACCTATCCGTGGGATGCGAAGAGCACATACGTGCAAAACCCGCCGTTCTTTGACGGGCTCACGGTGGAGGTTCCGCCGGTGAGACCGATCACGGGCGCCCGCGTGCTGGTGATGGTCGGCGACTCCGTGACCACCGACCACATCTCCCCGGCCGGTTCGATCAAGACCGAATCGCCCGCCGGCCGCTATTTGCAGGAACACGGAGTCGGTCCCAAGGACTTCAACAGCTACGGCTCGCGCCGCGGCAACGACCGGGTCATGACCCGCGGCACCTTCGCGAACATTCGTCTGCGCAATCTGCTTGCCCCGGGCACGGAGGGTGGCGTGACTATTCGCCTGCCTAGCGGAAAGCAGATGTCCATCTTTGAGGCCGCTGAGCTGTATAAGAAGGAAGGCACGCCGCTGCTGGTCATTGCGGGCAAGGAATACGGCACGGGCTCCTCGCGGGACTGGGCGGCGAAGGGCACGCTGCTATTGGGCGTTCGTGCCACCATCGCGGAGAGCTACGAGCGCATCCACCGCAGCAACCTGGTGGGCATGGGCGTGTGGCCGCTGCAATTCCGCCCCGGCGAGACCCGCGAATCCCTGGGCATCACCGGCCACGAAGTCTTCGACTTTCACCCTCTCCCCCCAATGGAGAGGGGACGCGGGGAGCCTAGTCTCCCTCTCCCCTCGGGAGAGGGCCAGCGTGAGGGCAAGGCGCCAGACTCCCTCGCCCCCGGTCAGGAAGTCAACGTCCGCGTCACCGACCCCAAGACCAACGCTTTCCGCCACATCACCGTGGTGTCACGCATCGATACGCCCGTGGAAGTCGAATACTACCAGAACGGCGGCATTCTCCAGTTCGTGTTACGCAGACTCGCGGCGTCGTGAAACGCGTCTTGCCGACAAGCTCCGGCCCTGCGATGCTGGGCGCTCATGGAATGGACGCGAATAACTTTTGATCCGAACCAGATGGGAGGCCAAGCCTGCATCCGCGGTCTGCGAATCCCGGTGGCAACGGTCGTGCGTTGCGTCGCGAGCAAGATGTCCGTAGCCGAGATTCTCGGCGCGTACCCCGACCTTGAAGAAGAGGATATCGCCGAGGCCCTTCGCTACGCAGCGAACCTGACGGAGGACCGTGTGATCCCGCTTGGTCGGACCGGCTCGTAGGATGCGATTCGTCGTCGATCAGGCCGTGTCTTGGTAAGTTGTCGAGGCGCTGACCAAGGCCGGGCATGACGCGATCCATGTTCGCGACGTCGGCCGCGCCAAAGCGCCTGACGAGAATATCTTTGCATTCGCAGCCGCCGAGGACCGAATTATCATCAGCCAGGATACTGATTTTGGAACCCTGCTGGTTCGATCGGGCGGGAAACATCCTTCTGTGGTGCTCTTGCGGATGCGCGACGGGCGACCTGAAACGCACGCGAGAATGATCATTTAGAGCCTCCCGCAGATAGCCAGGGACCTTGAGTCGGGTGCGATCGTCGTAATTGAGGACGCGCGCATACGAGTGCGAAGAGTATCGTAGCCGACATGCGCGTCGCGCCGGATGATGTCCATGCCAACTGTCTCTTCTGCGCGGATGGCTCAAGCAGCCTGAGCCGCGCGAATCGCTGCCGGATGTTGGGTTACCTTGCGAGGGCTGCGGCTACCTGTCCGGAGTGCGGGCGGACGTTCGACGTAGCAGCGATCGTGAAGAGCCATTCCCGATGAGGCGGTAGGCTGGGCTTTATCGACCCTTCGTTGCCGATTCGCGGCGCGTATTTGAGATTAAAGGGGACAAAGGGAGGAGCGAGGCGCTCGTCCGATATTCGTGCGCGCCGAAACGGGGCGTGCGCCAGGAGCGAGAGAGCCGGCTCGCGGGGTTTATGGCAGGAACGAACCTCACAGCGTGCATCAAGACCGAGGAGCTGGCCACGCTCTTCGATGAGGCGTTCTCGCGATGGCGCAACGGTTCGGCCGACAGCGACCCTCGGCGTGCAACGCCTCGGATTCCGGTGGAAGACGCGGCCCCGCTTTTCGTCGCGTCGTACACGGCGCGCGACGTTCCCTTGAACTGCCCGGCAAGGATCGCGGACGTGTCGGCCGAGGGGCTGGGGATCATCCTGACGTCGCCGGTCCCTCTGGGGGCGACCCTCCGCATAGCCATCCAAAACCGGCGAGGCGATCTGAGTTTCGGTTATGCCGTCGTGGTGTTCACCAGCCCGTGCGAAGGCGGCTACCGCATCGGGCTGCGCTTCAATGAGAGGCTCCACGCGCTCGATTCACTCGACGCGCTGCTGGCGACCCGCTGGGTGGCGCTACGCCGCGCCGGACGGGCGGCGCTGCGGAAAATCGCCGAGCGGCCGGTGGCGGTCCGCCGCATCGAGCGAAGCGTAAGCGGCACACGGGCGGAACTGATGGTGCAGGCTCACCTGTTCCGCTACACGGCGGCGCTTCGGGTGAACGGCCGGAAGGTCGCCAGCCGATCCGGCGCGCTTTGCGACCGCTTTCGGAATCTTTTCTGCGAGTCAGCCGCGCCGACTGCCATTGTGCTCGCCGGTCGCGGTTGCTCGGCGCGGGCCTTGCTCTACCCCAATGCGGTGGGCGAGTGCGGGATCGAGCTGGCTTCGCCCTGAGCGGCCTTGCCAAAGGCATGGCGGCGCTTCGCTTGGCCATGCCACCCGTCGAGCCCAAACGCTAGACTTTCCAGCACAGTTGTCCCGACCTCCAGCTTTGACCTAGAATAAACGCCATGCCTTCCGATCCCACATGCGTCCATCGGGCCGCGGACCTGGGCGAGGCGGACATCGTCGCCGCCTGGTTAGCGGAGCAAGGGATCACCCCGCTGGTAAAGGACTACGCCGCAGTCAGCCTGTACGGGTTGGTGGTGTCGTCGCCGCGGGGTGTGGAGGTCTGCGTCGTCGACGAGGAACAGCGGAAACGCGCTACGGACCTCCTGCGCGAGCACGTCGCGGAGATCGCGGCTCGCAAGAGCGCCGAGGCAACTGGTCCGCCCATCCCCATCCTCTGCAAGGCGTGTGGGCGGACGACGTCCTTCCCGCACGGTCAGCGGGGGAGCGTTCAATCCTGCCCGTACTGTCGCGCCTACATGGATGTCCCCGACCTAGCCCGCCCCGCTGACATGGTCGATTCTCCCTAGTTCGCCATGCAGGCCCACCAGCTTCAAACGCGGCTTTGGCTTTCCTTTTGGCGGCTGCTGCCGGCCAATCCAATCCTGGTACGCGTTGTCTTTGGGGCGTCGCGGCGCGTGCGGCACTTGTGGCTGCGGGTGGGTTACCTCGGCGCCCTTCTGCTCGTTGTCTTGTTTTCCCAGGTGGTTGGGGCGAGCGGCAAGGACGCATCGCTGACCGACCTGGCCAAGGCCGCTTCGCAGACCTTTATGTGGGCGTCGATGGCGCAGCTTCTCCTGATGTGCTTCCTGGCCCCGGTGTTCACGGCCTCGGCCATCACCCAGGAGCGGGACGCGCAGACGTTCAATATCCTGCTCTCCACCCCGCTTTCCAGCGCCCAGATCGTCCTCGGCTCTCTACTCAGCCGACTCTACTTCGTGATCCTCCTGCTTCTTTCCGGACTGCCGATTTTCCTGATGACCATGGTCTATGGGGGCGTGACCTCGCGGCAGATTCTGGAGAGCTTCGCGCTCTGCGCCGCAACGGCGGTGCTCACTGGCGCGCTGGCCATCTTCATCGCCATGATCGGCGTAGGTACGCGACGCACGATCTTCTCGTTCTATCTGCTCATAGCACTGTACCTGCTCGCCGGATACCTGTTGGCGCTCTGGCCGCGCACCTGGGTGGACGCCTCGCCCGCGAACATACAGTCCCTGAAGATGAGCTGGCTGACACCGCTGCACCCGTTCCTGTCCCTTCAGGTCGCATTGAACACCGTTCATCCCCCACCGATCGAGCGGCTCTCCGGTTACGGGGCGATCGCACGGTACGCCCTGGCCTATCCCTCCGCGGTTTACGTCGCGTGGACCTTCTCCGCTTCGGTCATCCTTGTGCTGGGCAGCTTGTTTTTCGTGCGCCGGGGGTCCAAGGTTGGGGAACCGACCAGAATGCGACTGTGGCTCGATCATATGCTGCGACGCACCAAGGGTGAACGTACGCGAACCCCGCGGTCCGTCTGGGCGAATCCCGTCGCCTGGCGCGAAGCGTCGACTCGGGCCGGCTCGGGAGGTCTGATCCGCTGGGCGATCATCCTCGGAGGATTGATCGCGTCGTCGATCATCTTCGTGCAATACCTGTGCGGATCGTTCGCCGCGACCCAGGTGCCTTCGTTCCTCGCAGGGATCACGGCGATTCAGGTCGCGATCGCACTGATTATCGCCGCGAACACCGCCGCCACGTCCATGACCAAGGAGAAAGAGTCCAAGACGATGGAACTCCTGCTGACCACACCCTTGACGCCGAAGTACGTTCTCTGGGGGAAACTCCGCGGACTGGTCAGCTTCGCCTCGCCGCTCCTGGCGGGCCCGGTGTTGGTACTCCTGGTGTTCGCCGCGGCAAGTTACCTTCGCCGTGAAGCGAGACCCGTGGTTTGGTTCGAAGTCGCGTTCGAGTTGTGTGCTTTGCTGGTCGTTTTCACGGCCCTGGCGTGCGTGATCGGCCTGAAGTTCTCCTTGACCAGCCGGACGAATATGACCGCGGTGATGACCAGTGTAGGCGTGCTCATCCTCATTTTCGGCGCAGCGTCGCTACTCGGTTTTGCCATTATCGGGAATTCGGGCAAGGAATTCGGCGCCGGCCTCGCGGCGTTTACACCATTTACGGCGATCATGTACCTCATCGATCCGATTCAACTGTTTGACCGGTCGGCGAAGGATTTGGCGGCCGGCGAGAAGGGGGCGAGGACGGCTGCGTTGCTCGGGAGTCTCTTCGCCGTGGTGGCCTTCGCACTGATTGTGTGGCGATCCTACAATGGGTTGGTCCGTGACTTCGATCGAACGATGCGCAAACAGTCGGGGGCATGAGATTCTTCGCGGCGCTCAGGATGACGGATTGCAGTGGCATCTAGCGCGCCCAAACCGAATCTTCGCCCCGGCCATGAGCATGAGCGACAGAACGACAAGGCCCCACGTGCTGACGGTCGGAATGGTGTCGTGCGGGCAATCCATTTCAGCGCACGCGCCCAGCTTCACCCACGCGCAGGTCGAGCAGTCGCAAGATGCCAGGGTGACGCCGTCGGTGCAGGTCCCGAAGGGACCGTGATCGCAGCAGGCGCCCTCGGCCGCGACACACGTGACCTGGCTGCACGCTGCGTTCTTCGTCCAAGTGCACTGCTCGCAGTCACAGAGAGCCTGGGAACTCGTTCGACAGTCACCGCGCAGTCCGTCGCAGCAGGCGCCTCCGGCCGCGACACACGTGACCTGGCTGCACGCTGCGTTCTTCGTCCAAGTGCACTGCTCGCAGTTGCAGAGGGCCTGGAGACTCTCCCGACAGTTGCCAAGCAGCCGATCGCAGCACGCGCCGGTCGCCTCGGCGCAGGCCACTTCAGCACAAGTCGCGCTTTCGGACCAACTCTGCTGGGCGCTTACCGGACAATCCTCGGCCACCGTGATGGAGCAATCACCGCCCGCACCGGGTGTGCGGTTGCAGCACGCCCCGGTAACGGCCGCTACAAAGACCAGATCGTCAACGACGAATATGCTGCCGGTCGCGTCAAGGACCACGCGAGTGATCGCGGGCGCCGACACCGAAACAACCACCAGAATCCGATCCAGAATGACGGATTCGCTGTCTACCAGCACGTCGTCGGCGTTGTAGGCTTCCATCGTCAGAGTGCCGCCCAGGGTATGCCCGGCCTCCAGGCTGACAGTCGACACCGGGAACGAAAACACCAATGTTTCCGGCCCCCACGCTCTTCCGCCATCGAAGAGGACCGCGTCTTCATTGAAGCCCAGGAAGTTCGGGCTGGAGTTCCCGACGACGCCGAAGTTCCCGCATTCGTGCACGATCGCGCCGCCGTCGTTACCACCGGGGCCCGAGAACGTGACGCCAAGGCCGGCATACCGCGTAGTCAAACGAAGCGTGTCCACGAAAAGACAGGCTGCTGAGCGATCGTCGAAGTCGATTAACGTTCCCGGGCCGAGTGCCGCGCGCGAGGACGGGAGTCCCGCGTCCGCCATGGGGCGCATCCCGGATTCGGGTTGCACGCGAACGCCGTTTAGAATGGACTCGTCGGCCAGAGCCTTGCCGGCCGACGGCGCAAGCGCGCTAGTCAGGAGCATTACGCAGTAGAAGCGGCGCGCTGCCCGAGCGCCCAACGATCGCATCCTTCGCGCAAGCAAGGATAGGGAATTACGGGTTCGCTTTCGCCTGAGAGCACGCTGTGGGCCGGCGTTCACAGCCATCATCGTCCCGTCTGTTTGAAGAACTGCCAGTGGGACCGTCTGGAACGACGCGCTTCGATCCCAGCCGCGATTGTACTGAGCCGTCCATCAAACACAAAGCCCTTTGCCGCAGTTTTAGGGCTTGTGGATGACGAGAAGGGACTCGCGCGGCGAAACAGAACCGATCCGGCCAAAGCGTCGGCGACCCGGAATTAGGTCTCGGGCTACTTTGACCGCGTCCACGTGAAATCCGCCCATCTCCGCCGTTTCAGCGATGATCAAGTCTGCGGGAACATAGACATTCTTGAGCCGCGCCCCGCCCATGACCAACCAGAACGGTGCGCCGCGCGCCAGCACGCGGCGGCATTCCTGCAAGACGGTTCTCATATCCATCCAGTAGTTCTGCACCGTGCGCGCCTGGGCCTCATGTCCGCTACGAGTGAGCGCGCTGCACACCTCGTTGACGGCGGCATGAGCCTCTTGAAGAGAGTTTCGCGAGCCTGTTGTGCCCGGACTGGCCTGCACTTGCGCGGGGTTCGTCGCGGGCGGGCCGTACCAGTGTCGATGGACTTGCTCGACGGGATTGACTGTCTCTCGATAATCATATCGTGACAGATAGGGGGGCGAGGTAATGATGCCGCCGATGGATTCGTCCGCGACCATGTCCATTCGTCGGGCATCGCCGTGAAGGAGCAGGCCCGCAGTCGTCAGAGGTTGCACCAGGTCATCACGGATCATCGCCATGCAATCAGCTAGAAGCCGAGGGAGCGGCAACGCACCGCGGTTCACGTGACCGGCGCTGGTGTGCTGACGGGCCACGGCGAGCATCAGCGCAGCGCGGTGAATCGGCGTCGTAAGGCGATCGGCGATCTGTCGCCACTCTGTGAAGGCATCAACGGCGCGGGGGGGTGGACACTTGCGCGACCACTTCGCGGCAGTGAGAAAAACGAGCGACGCAAGTGCCTCGACTCCGACGGCGCGCACGCTGCACCGAGCGCACTCCACGACGGCGGTCCCAGCGCCTGCAAATGGATCCAGAATGGCGCCCCGTTCCCAGCCTCCGCGCCCGGCGTTCTCCCGAAGGAACATGCGAACCAGTGCAGGCGAAAAGCCCTGTCTGTACTTGATCCAACGGTGGAACGGCTCACGCTGCGCCTGTGCGCCTGTCACCATACCCGTGAGGCGCGGTTCCTCCACAAGCCGGTCGCGCCATCGGCCTTCGAGGTCCTCGCGCGCCGCCATCGGCTCCCGCAGCGCTGCGATCCTCTGCGCCTTGCGCCCTCGGCGACCGACTCGTGCCATGCTTGACCATTCCGCCAGCTTCGACTTCTCGCCCTGCGAGGCGCATAATAACACACCATGCCGGGCAATGACTGGGCAACGAGACTTCGGGCATGATCAACGCGGAGATCGCCCAGGCGTTCGAGCGGATCGCCGATCTGATGGAGATCGACGGCGGGGACAGCTTCCGCATCAGCTCCTACCGGCGGGCGTCACGAACCATCAGCGATACGAACGAAGACATCGCCGAGCTTGCCGAGCAGGGCCGGTTACAGGAGCTGGAGGGCATCGGCAAGGGCATGGCCGAGAAGATCGGCCAGTTTCTCAAAACCGGGCGCATCACCGTTCTGGACGAACTGGAAGCCAAGTTCCCGCAAGAACTCTCTCACCTTCTGGGCATTCCCGGGATGGGCCCCAAAAAGATCGCCCTCGTTTACGAGAAGTTGAAGGTCGGCTCGCTCGACGACCTCAAGCGGGTCATCGCCTCCGGGGAGATGGCGGAGCTGAAGGGGTTGGGCGAAACCAGCGTCAAGAAAATCGCCGATGGGATAGCCTTCATGGAACGAAGCGGGCACCGCACGCCCCTCGGCGTGGCCACGCCCATTGCAGAAGCGTTCCTGGAGCGCGTGCGAAAACTGCCCGGCGTGCGCCGCGCCGACCTCTGCGGCTCGCTGCGCCGAGGCCTGGACACCATCGGCGACATCGACATTGTCTGCGATGCGGCGGACGGCGCCGCCGTGGTCCAGCACTTCGTCACGCTGCCGGACGTTCATCGTGTTCTCGCGGCCGGCGAGACCAAAGGGTCCATCACCGTGGCCTCGGAAGGTCAACGGGAGCTGCAGATCGACCTGCGCGTCGTGGAGCGCGATGCCTACGGCGCTGCCCTGCAATACTTCACCGGCTCGAAGGAGCACAACGTGCGCCTCCGCGAGCGGGCCATCGCCAAGAAATGGCGACTCAACGAGTACGGCCTGTACGACGCCGCGAAGCGCATCGCGGGCAAGACGGAGGAGGAAATCTACAAGAAGCTGGGGCTGCCCTGCTTTCCGCCCGAGCTGCGCGAAGATCAGGGCGAGTTCGACGGGCAGCCGCCGGACTTGGTGACGCTCGATCACATCCGTGGCGATCTACACATGCACAGCGTCGCCAGCGACGGGCGCTGTACGGTCGAAGAGATGGCCTTGGCAGCCAAAGCACGCGGCTACGAGTACATCGCCATCTGCGATCACTCTAAGAGCAGCGTCATCGCCAACGGCCTCTCCATCGAGCGAATACTCGGGCACATCGACGCGATCCACGCGGCATCGAAGAAGATGAAGGGCTTTGAGATTCTCGCGGGGTGTGAGTGCGACATTCTGCCCGACGGCTCGCTGGACTATCCCGACGAAGTGCTGGCGAAGTGCGACTGGGTGGTCGCCAGCGTTCACACCGCCAGGGGCTCGATGAAGGTCACCGCGACCGACCGCACGCTGGCGGCTATCGCCAACCGCTACGTCTCGGCGATTGGACACCCGACGGGTCGCCTGATTAACAAGCGCGCCCCGGCGGAGATCGACATCGCCGTCATCGCTCATGCCGCCGCCGCGAATGGGACGTTCCTGGAGATCAACGCCAGTTGGCAGCGCCTGGACCTCAAAGACGTCCACGCCCGAAGCGCCCTATCCGCCGGAGCGGACCTGGTCATCGACACCGACGCCCACCACACCGATCAGCTCGACCAGATGCGCTTCGGCGTGATCACCGCCCGCCGGGCGGGCGCGACCAAAGGCAGGGTCGTCAACTGCCTGCCGCTCAAGGAACTGCGCAAGCGGATTGCGAGGAAGCGAGGGACCGCATCCATCCGAACCCGGCGCGCGAGCGACGGGCCTTGACCCCATGATCTATCGAATGCAGAATGTTGAATCCAGAGCTGTGGGTATTGTCATGCTGAGCGTAGCGATTTCGAATAACAAGATTCTTCGCTGCGCTCAGAATGACGCCGGGGAAGCTTTCCTAATCCTAGAACAGGGAAGCCTAACCTGAGCTGCCTGCGAGGTTATGTTTCCCCGGTTCTCGATTTCGACGAAACCGACTCCTCCGGCAGAGGCGTGCCGCACTCGGGGCAGACGCGGGAGACGTTCCCGGTAAGGTCGTAGTCACACTTGGCGCAGCGTCCGCGACGGTCCCGAGAGCACCAGCGACGCCGGATTGAGTACCCCATCGCCCCACCCAACGCACCGTATACCAACACGTGGACGGCAACCACGGCCTTGTCGTCAACGGTCTGTTCGCTGGTCCGCGTCAACAACACCGCGAACGCAAAGCTCGGGAGCACGATGGACCGGCATACCGCGGCGCGAGTGGTGCCCGGGTTTGCTCGAGCGCCGGCCACGAGAGTGATGAAGGCGAAGCTTGCGCCGAGGGCGAGTCCGATCGGGACCGCGCGCCGTATGATCCACGGCGCTGCCATTGGATCGCGGACGTCTCTCATTCGACGCTATCAACTCGGTTGTAGAAAGTAGCGCCGCCCCTTGTGGGCGGCGCGGGAGCGTTCCTCGTCACCCACAAGGGGTGACGCTACATCAAAGAAGGCGCGCCGGCGTTCCTCAACGGGATGCTAACCACTCGGCCAATCGATCCAGCGAATCCACGACGGCTTGCGGCGCTCCGCCCGCGGCAGTCAGCTCGCCGGCATACAAGCCGTCCGGGCGGCGTACTTGAACTGTCTTCCAGCCGAGGGCGTTCGGTGCGACGAAATCTTTACGAGGATTGTCGGCGACATACGCGATGTTGCGTCCGCCGGCGTTGAGTCTGCTTGAGATCAGCTCGAACGGCCGCGGGCTTGGTTTGCTGCAATCCGGGCCAAGCTCACTGGTCACCACGATTGCATCGAAACGGTCACGAAGCCCGAGGGCATCGATCTTCGCCCACTGTGCGGCCGGGCGCCCATCGGTCAGCAATCCAAGGCGGGAAATCTTGCGCAGCTCGCCGAGCAGCGGGTCCACGCCATCGAAAAGCCGGATCGAAGGCGGGTGGTTGCGATAGGTTTCGATCATCCGCGCGATAAGATCGCCTCGGTCGGTCATCGCCAGCTCATCGAGCAGCGCATCGAACACCCGCGGGCGGTTCGTGGAGTCGAGCAACCGCTTCATGCGCGCGAGCGCTTCGACTGGATCGCCCAGCCGGTCGGCGAAGGCCTTGGCCACGGCCGCGAAGCCACCGTAGGCATACTGCCGCTCGGGATAAAGCGTGTCGTCCAGGTCGAAGACCACGGCGCGGGTGACGGACATAAGTGAAGCGTGTAGAATGGCGAATAGCGAAGGGGAAGGCAAGTCGCTTCCTCCTTTCGCTATCCGCTATTTCCAACTGGGCAGTTGGGCCGTCCGTCGACGGACCGGCTTACTCGCTTCGCGTGGGACGACTTGGCCCCCGGGCCTTATGGGTTTCGGTCGACCGGGCGGCGTCAATTTCCTCGACGTCGATGCCGTCGATGCCGACCTCCACGTCCGCGATCGGGTCGGTGGCCGTGTCCGGCGGCTGGAGTATGTCAAACTTGATCTTCGCGTCTTCCTCGCCTTGTCCGACGAGGGTCGAACCGGCCAAGGCGCGACCGCCCGCCATTCCGCTGAAGGCCAGGAGCTTCATTTGCACGCCGAGCAGGGCGGCGTCTTTACTGCGGATCTCGCAGTGCCATTCCCATCCGCATTCCGGGAACGGAAGGCCGGGATTCTCGTCCGGGTCTTCACACTCCCAGCGCCAATCGCACTCCTCGTCGCACATGTCGCTTTCCACGCCGTTGATGCGGGCCTTGCCCTTGTTGGTCTGTAAGTTAGCTATGAGGAAATGGTTGTCGTCCTCATAGGTGCTGATGAGGGCTTGGTCCCAGCACGTGATGCAGCGGGTGGTGCCCGAGCGCCCGTCTTCGTTCTCGTTCCATATATCGAAGTGCGCCTTCGTGGTCACCGGTCCCCTGCTGTCCTGACGAAGATCCACATCGACTGGGAACAACGTCAGGTCGGTATCCAGCGTCACAACCGCTCCGCCGTTGGAGAAGGCTCGCGACCCGACGGCGAAGAAGTCGAAGAGCAACTTGTCGAAGGCCAGGTCGTACTCCAAGCCGTCGAGGTGCAGTTCTCCATGACTATTGCCGGCTACAGCATGGGGGACTTCGTTGTTGGGCCTTGAGGCCGCTTGGAACGCATAGGCGTTGTACTCCCAGGCCTCGGGGATGCTGTAGTTGACCAGGTCCGCCCCGCCGGAGAGGTGGTTCCACGGAATGTCACTTCCTCGGCTGTCGATCGCAAAGGCGATCGCATAGCCGCGCAGCACCCGATGTCCGGGTGGACCATCAGGGTCCGGCCGTCCGGGCGGGCTGCCCGGATCGGTGATGGTGAACGGCGAGCAGGTGGGGTCCAGCGGACCGCCGCGGCCGGTGGCCATCGACAGCCAGCCGGTGTCATCGCCGGTCAGGTACATCGGGCAATCGACCCAGTTCCATCCCTTGTGGCGACGCTCGATGACGACGGGAGGCGTGCCCGCCACCACCGGGTCCGTGGGCTCGTCGCCGTTGATGAAATACCACTGCACGTGGACGCCTTCGTAATGGTCGTTGACGATGGTCAGAAAAGTGTCTTGCTTCAGCTTCCCGCTAGCGTCCCATTTCAGTTCGATCTTCGGATAAATGAGCAAACTGCCCTTTTGGCTGATGCTCACGCGATCTCGACAGTTCTCAACGAGCGTCGTCTTGCAAGTATTATCGCTCAGGTCGCAGAAGTTATCGATGCAGGGATCGGTGTCCGGCGGACAGTCCTCGTCCGCATCGCAGCAGCTGGGGTCCGGCTTCACGACCTGGCAACCCGTCGTGGAATCGGGCGGAGCGTTGTCCGGGTTGCAGAGCGCGGGTGTACAAGGGTCGCCGTCTTCGCAGCGCTCGTCGTGCCGGGAGGTAAAGCAGCCCGTGCCCGCGGCGCCGATGTCCGGATTGCAGCCGTCTGTAGTGCAACTTTTCCCGTCGTCGCAGCGGTCATCGTGCCGCCCGTGCACGCACCCGGTGATGGGATCGGTCCCATCGCTGGTGGGGTTGCAGCCGTCGCTGGTACAGCTGAGCCCGTCGTCGCACGCTGCATCATCCCGCGGGTAGAAGCACGTGTGGATGCCCATACTACAGTGGTCGTTATTCGTACAACTGAACCCGTCGTCGCAGTCTGCGTCCTCGTCACAGCAATTCGGAATGGGTTCGGCAAAGCAGGTGTTGGTCGCGAGGTCGCACTTACCCACGGAGCAGCTGCTGTTCAGGGGGGTGCAGTCCTCGACGCCGTCGCAACAACCCGCGATGGGATCGGCATAGCACATGTTCGTGCTGAGGTCGCACTTGCCGAGAGCGCACTTGTTACTGAAGGCGGTGCAGTCCTCGTCGCCGTCACAGCAATCTGGAATTGGGTCCGCGTAGCAGTCAGCCGTAATCGGATTGCACTTGCCCAAGGTGCACTTGCTGTTCTGGGCGCTGCAGTCTTTGTCCCTCAGCAAGACGCAACTACCGTCACCGTTGCAGTGATCGGTCGTACACGCACTGCCGTCGGCTTCGCAAGGCGTGCTCTCTGCAGGGTCGAGTAGCGGTTCGCACAATCCGTTGGTCGGGTTACATCTCTCTCCACCATCGCAGGGACCGGTCGGGCCGGGGCACGTGACATTGCGTAGAAAAATACATTGTCCCAGTCCGTTACAATGATCTTGCGTGCAGAATTGACCGTCCGCCTCGCAACCCGTGCTGAACGGTGCGTCCGGCAGCGGCACGCAAAGGTCCGTGGCGGGGTCGCATCGCTCGCCCCCCTCGCAGGGTGGAGCGGCCGGCTGGCACATGATCGGATCGTACACGCACGTCATGCCATTTCCGGTGGCGGTCGTCTCGGGCACGCAGCGGCCCCGCGTGCACGGGGGGCCGTAGACGCACTCCGCATCGGTTTCGCAGCCTCTACAGCCGTCCGCGGGATCGCAAACTTCGATGAGTTCGCAGCAATTTTCATTCCCCTGAGGATCGTTGCTGTCCCTTTCACAACAGAACTCGTCGTCTGCACATGGCGTCCTGTCGTCGGGAGGCTTGCAGCCGGTGACCGGATCGTGACCCGCTTCGTCCGGATCGCAAGTCTCTTCGCCGTTACAGGCTACGCCGTCCCCGCAATTATCATCGACCTGGACATTATCACACGTGCCCGCATCCCCACCGCTCGTATCACACGAATCCGTCGTGCAACTAAACGCGTCGCGGCAAATCCGTGGATCCGCCGTCCCACCACAGGTACCAGCTCCCGACGGGCAGGAAGTCGTGCAGGGGGCGCCGGAGATGGAGCAAGTGCGGAACTTCACCAACGTACAGACCCCTACTACGCACAGCCTCTGCCCATTGCGGCAATCAGCGTCGTCAGGAGTGCAATCGGCATCGGTGACACATGGTGGTGGGCTGCCGCCGAAGGCCGTGGAGGTCACCGAAAGAGCCACGCCGACGCTGATGATCGTGAATAGCAATCTGCGGTTCGTCTTTCCCAACTCTTGGGATTGTTTTTTCCCAACCGAACGTATGGTTATCACTTGCCCCTCCTCCCTAACTCGTCACTCGCAACTCAAGTTGCGCGCCCAGGGTACTAGCCGTAGGGCGACACATTGCCTTTCACCGATTCCCCGATCTACACAAGTTGCTCGATGCTATCGAAAAGGCTTCCGCCGCGCCAATGAAAAAGTTCGCAGCGCAGGTCCGCTCGCGGCCACCGCAGTTCCGGATAATTGAATGCACGCGGGTTCTCAATGTGCGATGTGCGCTATTTGCAGACATTCACGCTCGATGGGGGCCGCAAATAATCTCCAAAAACAACGCGTGATGTCTCGCAAGCCATGTGTCCAATAACCATGGGTTTCGTGGGTGCCATCGAATGGCACTCTTGGTCGCGTGCGTCATGGCGCGCTCGGTCGGAGCGGTCACGGTGTTCGATGGATTCATGGATAACATGTCTTCCTGCTCCGCGGGTCCAATAATACGACCGTGCGGCCAACCTAAGAGTGTCGTGCTTATTGAGGATCTTAAGTTGATGCCTGGTCGCAATGCGCTGGGGGGTTACTTCAAACGCCGTCGTCTACCTCGCAAATCGGGCAGATTTGCGAGACTTGTGGGGAAGGCGCAGCCCGCGCGTCGACTACGGCCCGAAATGAAAAGTTAGCGGCGGTTGTGGCTTGGGCTCCAGGCTTGGCAGAACAGCGGGTGAAGGGACTTGAACCCTCGACATTCACGTTGGCAACGTGACGCTCTACCACTGAGCTACACCCGCAAGGGTCTCTCGATAGATACGCTAAGGCGGCCGGCGCGTAGTGTCAAGAAACACCGTCGGAGCGTTCCGGCGGGGGTCCTTGCCGTTCAAAACGGCCGGATTTCCTTGCCGAGGACGCGAGGTACTGCGACGTCTGCGTGTTGGTTTTCTCGCCCGAGGCGGCCCGCGTTTTGCCAGCGAGTGACCCGAGCGACGGCCGCGGACGCGCGTATGTGGAAGGTTTAGTGGAAGGTAGAAACGCTACCGGTTCGCAACGAGGCTGCCACCGGACGCGGCCTACGACGCCACCTCGGCCGTCCGTTCGGAGGTTGGCGTCGGGAGCGTCAGGGTGGGTAGTGCTGCGATCGCGCCAGCCACGTCGAGTAACTTCGGATCGGTGTAGACATTGGCGGTGAGTTCGGGCATGGAGTGCCGCATGGCGGCCTGCGCCGTGCGGAGCGGTACTCCGGCGGCGCAGAGGTGCGATCAGGTCAGTGTTGTTCTTCAATGCTTCTCTTGCCCGCGCCACCGCCACATCGAGGTTCTCAACGGTCAACGGTTCTCGCTTGCACGTGGCCCGGCAACGCGGTGACCGTTCCGGGTTGGCGCCCTTCGGAATTACCTCCCGGCCAAACTCCGCCGCTGGCTTCGCCGCGAGACAACCTGTAGAATGCGCCAGATCATGGTCGCACCCCCACGCCGCAGCCCCGCCGAGGCGCTTGAGGATCTGGTCGCGCGCATCCTGACGACCGCTCACCCACGCCGCATCATCTTGTTCGGATCGGCCGCGCGCGGGCAGATGACGCCGGATAGCGATCTTGACGTGCTGGTCGTCCTGCCCGACGGAGCCGACCCGGTAGCCGCCGAGCTGGCCATCTATCGAGCCTTGTGGGGGCTGCGGTTTGGCGTGGACGTGATCGCCGTTACGGAGAGCGACGTTGAACGACTGAAGGCGAATCCCTACGTGGTCATCCATACGGCGCTCAGGGAAGGCAGAGAGCTATACCGTGCCGCCGGATGATCCCACCTGGGGAAGCGCGAAGCACTGGCTCGCCCGAGCCGAAGGCCACCTCGCCGTGGCTCGCCAGCCCAAGCCGCCCGGCGCGTTCTGGGAGGACCTCGCCTTTCACGCCCAGCAGGCGGCGGAGTTCGCCCTCAAGGCCGTGTACCAGCACCGTGGACTCGCCTTCCGATTCACGCACAGCATCGAAGAATTGGGCGGCGGGCTGGAAGCGGCGGGCGAAGCGATCCCCGACGCCGTTCGCAGCGCGATCATCCTTACTCGGTACGCTGTTCATGCACGCTACCCGGGCGCGGCCCCGCCGGTGAGCCCGAAGGACCACGAATGCGCCGTTGCGCTCGCCGCTCCCGTCGTCGCGTGGGCGCACACAATCGTCGCCTGACGACGCGGGCGCGACATCACCCGCAAACGCAAGCTCCTCGAAAAGCAAAAAGAGGGCAAGAAGCGCATGCGCACCGTCGGCAACGTCTCCATCCCCCAGGATGGCGTTCATGTCGATCCTCGATCCGGAGGATTGAGAAGCTGTTTCCGCACCCCACGCGCCAGCGTGGGGTCTTGCCCCGCCTACACGGGTCGGGTTGCGCGGCTCTCTTCCATCGCGCGTCGCCACAGCGCCCGATGCCCACCGCTCGCGCGGTGGGTTCGGAAACAGGGTCCGCGCGCTAGAACGATGACCGCAATCCAGCGTTCTAATTTGCCTCTACGCCGGTGGAGTTGGGAGGATTTTGATTTCTCCGTCGGCTTCGAGTCTCTTGCGGCATGACTCGCATAGCAGCAGGATTTCGCGCAGGTACGGGCCAGGCGTGGTTATAGGTCTGCTGAACGCGCCCACCTGACTGGGCTGACCGGTGTAACATTCGCAGTCGTGGTATCCCGACCCGCTGCAAATGCAGTCCAACGGGTACGGTACATAAGGGAACAGCGTGACTTGTCGCATGACAGATGTACCGGCAAGATGATCTTTGATCCCCTTGGACCGCCAGAGTTGGTCGCAACACGAATGCTCTCCTGTTGGAGTCGGTCCCGGAGATCCAAGCCTTCCTCCACTCAGACTGAGATCGATATGTTTCATGGTGGTTTTCTCTAACTCGCAGGACGTAACTCGGCCAGCGGAACTTGGCATTCAACTCCACCTTCCTCCAGTTGAATGTCGAAACATCGCCCGACTTCCGTGCGTCCCGGCCAACTTCTGCGACCGACTCCCGCGCGGTCCGCGGGGAAGTCGACGACGCCAGCGAACGGGCAAGGCACTTCATTTAGGATAGTGGCTCTATGCTCCCTTCCGTTGGTCGGGATAGTCCAGATGACTTGATCGCCGCTGCGCCAACACATGGGTTTACGCCCTCTTTTCACTGCGGACGTTGGGGACGAACTCCTCTTCAATCTACGCAAACGGATAGGGCGGCTTGGTCTATGAGTGCTCCAGCGGCGTCTGTGTAGGTACTGGTAGCGTTTGAAAGTCGCCGCGCCTTGACACGCCCGCTATCATCCACGCATGGCGAAGAAAAAGAAGTCCAAGGCAAAGCCCAAGCCAAAGCCCGATGAGGTCCAGGAAGCCCTAC
>Ga0187893_10004891_pt1 | contig 24853 bp, 13 predicted proteins | sample MA1701074metaG_FD_139574 | JGI IMG/M metagenome (GOLD analysis project Ga0187893, IMG submission 139574) | White microbial mat communities from a basaltic lava cave in the Kipuka Kanohina Cave System on the Island of Hawaii, USA - MA170107-4 metaG ... | reverse complement strand
TCACGGCGGAGTCGCTGGACTGCGGGCCAACCGCCTTCAAGTCAACCCGGTCCGCGCGAAAAGGCGCGGGCCAGCGGAATCCGTCTTTCTTGCCGCGCTTGCCGAGGGAACGGCCGTCGACCGTTAGCTCGACCCAAGGCTCATTGCTGAATACCTCAACCGTGCGAGTAGCCGGCGTACGGGATGACCACGTCTTCTCCGCGATATGCGTCATCGGCTTCGAGGTCCACTGGCTTTGATAATAGTAGTAGGCGTCGCGCGGGTTGTCCTCGAGGTCTAAGACGCCCTTCCACGTATGACGAGGAATCGCTTGGCCGCCGTCGAGATCGCGCCAGCAGAAGATGAGTCCACCAGACATCCATGGCCTCGCCCCGATCTCACGCTCGAACCGCTGGTGAAATGCAGTGTGGTACTCCACCGAATAGTCATTGCGACGCGGACGGTCTGAATGAACCGTATTATCGGCGGCAGCACCGTAATTGGAGACCAATACTGGCAACAGCCGTCCGTATCGCTCGCGAAGAAAGTCCCGGTAGCGATCCATATAAGGACCGATGTGGTCGAGCGTTCCTTCGTACCAGCCTGTGTAATTGCCCTGACCGGCAACGTCTGCTTCCACCTTGCCCACGGTTCCCGGTGAGCGCCATCCCAACTCGTTGCAGAGCACCGGCCGCGCAGGATCGAACTCCCGCAGCGCGCGAGCAGCCTCATTCTGCAACTTGACTCGATATCCTGAAGCTCCCTCGGAAACGAAGTTCCAGGCGATGACAGAAGGATGATTGAACTTCTGCCGCACGTCGTTCCACATGTTGCGCCGTACGGAGAGGGCGTCGCCTTCGACCGATGCATCGCCGAAATCGTGAACGCGAACTGTTGCGAGGAGACCCTTCCGGTCACACTCATCCAGGAACGTATCTTCCAAGCCTGGAGTGGGCCGCACGAAATTCAAGCCCATGCCTTTCAGCAAAGACAGTTCGTAATCCCAAAGGGCCCGGCGATCGGGAAACTTCTTTGGCCCGAGAGTCGTGTATACGGTTCCTCGCAATTTCAGCGGCTTTCCGTTCAGGTGAAAACCAGTCTCCGGATCGAACCGGAACCACCGGAAACCCAGCGGACTCGCAACCGTTTCCAGTACCGCGCCTCCAACGTGCAGCTCAGCGACAACTCTGCACAGGCGCGGCGAGTCCGGCGACCATAACGGTGGATCGGCGATGGGCGCGGTTCTTAGCTCGATATCGGCGGACGCGCTCTGTTCGGCCGAATGTGCGCGCGCCAGTTCTTGTCCTGTAGGACCCAGTACACGAGCAACGATTCTGAATCTATCCGATGTCCGTGACTCGACGTGAGTGCGTATGCGTACCACAGCCGGACCTGCCTTCCAATCCGGGGTGTCCACCATCAGGCCATCCGTCTCGAAATGCACTGGTCCAGCAAGATGGAGACGGACACCGCCCTGCACTCCGGGCACAACCGTGCGGATCTCGATCTCGTTCTCGCCGTCCTTAATATTACCGGTCACATCGGCTATGAGCGCAAATGTGAGGGGCGTCGCCTTGGCCACTTCCTTCCCGTTGATCAACACAGTTGGCTGCGGCGTATCGCTAATGTGCAGAAGGGCTTTCATCCCGGGCCCAGGGCTCACGCGGAACCTCCGCTTCAGGTGCACAACCTGACCGGAGGTACGGCTGCCGGGCGTAACCTCACGATGACTATGCGGAACGTGAACCGTTTGCCAGGCACCTGCTGGAGTCGAACGAAACTCCCAGTTGCCGGCGAGGTCCAATACGGAATTCGGTGCGGCCACGGCGATAGCCGCGAATAGGAGGTTCAGTTGGAGCGAGCGCATCGGCACGCCGGTCCTCCTCGTTGGGCGACTGCTTCGCCGTCTTTGAACACCCAAGCCAGGCGCCGCCGATCGCTGAGGATCGAAATGTCATCGAGAGGGTTCCCGTCCACGACGAGAAAATCCGCGTACTTATCCTTTTCGATCGTGCCGCAGGCGGAGGCCATCCGCAGCAATTCGGCGCCGTGGCGGGTCGCCGCGATAATCGCCTCCATCGAGGTGAAGCCCATGTGATTCACAAAGTGGGCCAGATCCTTGGCATACTCGCCATGCGGCACCCACGCGAAGCCATAGTCGCCTCCAGTCACCACGCGAATGCCCATCTTGTGCGCCTTGCGAATCACTTCACAGCCATTCTCACGATCCTGTTCCGCGAAGGTGGCTTTGCGAAACGCATCGTCGAGTCCGAACTGTTCGCCATTTTCAAACACACCAAATATATAGCCGAGGGCGGGGACGATCGTCAGGTCTTTTTCCTTGATGATCTCGAGCGTCCGGTCATCGGCATTCGTCGCGTGATTGATAATGTCGACGCCCGCCTCAGCGCACCAACGGCTGCCGGTACGGTCGCGGACGTGCGTTGAAGCCAGACGGCCGCGCCGATGCACTTCCTCCACGAATGCATCGAGCTCAGGCCGAGTGCAAGTGAGCTGGTACTGATTACAGTTAAGCGACGCTCCTTCACCCGAAACGAACAGCTTGATCACATCCGCGGTCTCCTTGACATTGAGTCGTACGGCCTTGCGGATCTCGTCTTCTCCGTCGGCCATGACGGTGAGGCCTTCGAGTCCCAGTTTCCACCAGTTCGGATTCCAGTCCGTGAGACCAGCAGTGCAGCAGATGTCGCGGCCCGCGGCAAGCATACGCGGGCCCGGAATCTGACCCGTGTTCACGGCGTTTCGCAACGCTACATCCATACGATGATGAGCGCCCGCGCAGACCGCCATGGTAAAGCCGCATTCGAGCATCATCTGGCAGTGGCGCACCCCGTGGATCATTGTTTCCTCTATTGGCGACATGATGTCGAGGTCGGAGATGGTTTTTGCGTTGTAGTAACTGGGGTGCCAATGCCCGTCGGTCATGCCGGGCATGATGGCGCCGCCATTGGCGTCGATCACACGCCGGGCGGAAAACTCCGAGGCCGCGACCGGATCACGGCGGACATCAGCGATTCGCTTGCCCTGGACAAACACCGCGCCGGGAAACGCGTCAGCGCCGGTAGCGTCGATGATCCAACCGTTAACGACCGCGAGGTCGCACTCGAGAAGAGGCACGAGGTCCTCCTTTGCGGACGGGGTTCTCCAGAACCCCGATTTGTTCGATTTCGCAGCGGACGACGTCGCCGTCGTCAAGATAGAGGCGCTTCGGGCGGTCCGTGGTTTCGCCGGCGCGCTTGCCGCCGAGATCCGCATCCCAGCCCCAGGCCGTGCGCCCCGGCGTTCCGGTGGAAATGACGTATCCCGGATGAAGAGTTACGAACTTGGAGAAATAGGCGATCAGCTCGCGGACACCCCAGATCATTTGCGCCGTGGAGGCGTCTTGACGGGGTTCACCATTCACCCAGCTTCGAATACGCAGCCCCTGGGGGGCAGGGATCTCGTCTTTGGTAACAATCGCCGGGCCCAGTGGCGCGGCGGTATCGAAGTTCTTTCCCGGACCGAGGAAATAGTCGTAGCCTCCGTCCTTTGCCAAGCGGATTTGCTGGTCCCGCGCGGTCACGTCGTTCATGATCGTGTAGCCGAAAACATAATCGAGCGCCCGAGCCGCGGGAATGTGCCGTCCCTTTCGGCCGATCACGATCGCTAGTTCGGTTTCGTGGTCCAGCTTTCGCGTGACCCGATGGTCCAGAACGATCGGCTCACCGGGACCAATCACAAGGTCCGGCAGCTTCAGAAAGTATTCGGGATTCTCGAACGACACGGGAGGTTTCTCTTCGCGATGATCGCTGTAATTGTGACCGGAACACAGAACGGCTCGAGGGCGCAGAGGGGCGAGACGTTGGACCTCGGCCGGCGAACGAACCACTCCCTGACGTTTCAGCTTCTTCCTCTCTGTCTCGGATAGCGACATTAGATACTTCCAGATATCGCGGGCACGCTTCCAAGACTCTGGTCCAGATTCAATAAATGCAGTGCCCACATCCGGTGCGGACCATCCGGCGACACCCTTTGTAGCCTCGGCGAACGCCATTACGCATTGCGGGGTCTCGACGCAGAGGTATGTTGCGTCTTGATCTTGGACCTGACAGAGTCTCATGGGAGCGAACCAAGGAAGGACCGCAACGTTTCAGTCAATGCGACCGGTTGATCAATCTGCATGGCATGGCCCGCCTTTTCGACGATAACAACCCGGCCGTTCGCAAATCCTTTGGCGAGATCCTGGACTGCGGCGCCCGGGGCGGTTGGGTCGGCGTCACCGGCAAGCAGCAGAGCGGGGCAGCGAACATCAGGAATGAGAGCGGTGGCGTTGGCGGCAAGCAGGGCCTCACAATGCAGCGCGTAGCATTCCGGATCGTTCGAAAGCAACATGGCGCGAAACAGTGCGTGGACTGCGGGGTTCGAGTCTCGCGTCGACTGCGCCAGTGCTCCATTAGGAAGTACATCCGCCAAGGGAGCCATGCCTTCCGCGCGAACTTTGGCGGCTCGATCGCGGATGGCCCCAACTGCAGTTTCGGGCAGCTTGGTCACCGGACCCAGCAGCGCAACAGCCTTTGCGAGGCCCGGATACAATGCCGCAATCGTCACGGCTACCGCGCACCCCATCGAGTGGCCGATGAATGCGGCTGAACCGATGCCGAGGTTGTCGCAAAGTCCCTTTGCTTCCTGTGCCCACGATTCGACCGAATAGGGCTTGCGAGGACGCGACGAAGCTCCCGAACCGGACCAATCGTAGAGCACTGTGCGATATCGGTCCGATAGGAGCTGCGCCATCGGGAAATAGATCGATCCAACGCCGCCGAGTCCATGAATGAAAACGAGGGTATCGCCCTCACCGCGCGACTCGTAGTAAATGCTTTCGCCATTCACCCTGGTGAACATTTTTCGTAGGGCTTAGGATTATATCATGCGCTTGCCCGCTCTTCTCCTTGTTCCAGCGCTCTATGCCGAGCAGTCTCTTCTTTCCGACAAGGAATGGAACGCGCTGCGTAACGAAATTTCAGGCGACCGGGCCTGGCACTGGACCAATCGGATCGCCGAGTATGACCGCAATATCGGGAGCGATGGTTATCTGGAATCCCTGCGCTACATCGAGGGCGAGCTCAAGAAGATTGGCGTCACACAGACCCGGGTCGTGGAGCTGCCCTACAATCAGCCAAGCTGGACGGGGCTCAGCGGCGAGCTTTGGATCACCGATCCGGTGGAAAGGAAGATCGGCAGTTGGGCGGACTCTGGTACAGCTATTGCCATCAATAGCCGCAGTGCGAAGGTCACCGCTCAATTGATGGATGTCGGCGCGGGCGACGCCGAAGCGGACTATCAGGGAAAGAACGTCGCCGGAAAAATTATCCTCGCTTGTGCGCCGTTGAATCGCGTCTATTCGCTAGCTGTATTTCAGAAAGGAGCCGCGGGCGTGATATCTTGCGGTCCCCGGTGGCCCGGCGCGGTTTGGGAATTTCCCGACCACATCGGCTGGCAGACGATCCCTGCCCGTGGTGAGAACGGCCGCGAACCGACGTGGGCATTCTCGGTTTCATGGCGCACCGCCGAAGAGCTACGTGACCTGTTGCGTGCCGGCCGGAACCTAACGATGCGAGTCGAGATCGAGACGCGATTCGTGAACCCCGGCAAGATGCAGATCCTGATCGGCACCATTCCGGGCTCCCGTATTCCCAACGAGGCGATCGTCTACACGGCACACCTCGATCACATGCGGGGTGGCGCAAATGACGACGCGAGCGGTTGCGCCAACTTGATCGAGATGGCGCGGGCCTTCCTCACGCAGGTAAAGCAGGGGAAGATCCGGCCGCCCGCGCGCGACATCCAGTTTTGGTTTGCGCCCGAGGTCGTTGGGGAATACGCATACTTCGCCCGGTATCCCGAGGAACGCAAGAAGATCCTGATCAATCTTAACCAGGAGATGGTCGGAGAAGATCAGACTAAGCTCGGCTCCGCGGCGATCTTCGAGCTCGCACCGTGGTCCCTGCCAACCTATCTCAACGACGTGGTGCGCCACTTCGTCGAGCACATGGTCGACACCAACGTCGGTACGATCAACCAACACGAACGATTCAGCGATCCCGTCTTCGCGTCCCTGGGATCGCGCGACCATTTCTTCAGCTTCATGGTTCCCTTCTATCCAACGTCAGACCACGAGGTATTCGTGTTCGGGCCAATTGGGATTCCAGCAGTCCACGCAACGTGCTTTCCCGATTACAACCTTCACACCAATCGCGACACGATCTACAATGTCGATGCGACGCAACTCCGCCGGATCGCCCTCATCTTTGCCGCTTCCGGATACTTCGTATCCACTGCCGACTCGAGTGTGATGCCACGGCTGATCAACGAAGTCTCGGCCGGTTCGCTTGCCCTCCTGGCGAAGATGAAGGGAATCGCCGGGCGTCGTGCGGTTTCTGGTGATGCGGATGCTCTCAGCGTAATGCGCGAAACCGGGCGCTACGGCGCTTCTTGCGTGCGAGCGGTCGCGCACTTCGGCAAGTCCCCGATGGTCGAGGCGACCGCTGCCCGGATCGAGGCTGCTACCAAGCTGGCTGAAGAAGAGATCGCGGGCCTGCTTCCCTCCCACACGCGCGCGATCAGCGAAGCGGCAGGAACACGTCCACGATGGAAAGCTTCGCTGGCCGAGATCGTTTCGGGCCGTCCGCGAGTCAGCCAAACCGAACCGCGTATGAGCAATGCGCTGCTGTTTGAGGTGGACAGTCTCATCGACGGCCGCCGCACCGTATCCGAGATCTTTCGCGTGGCCCAGGCCGAGAGCTGGTTGGGCGGATCGCCCTACTACGGTCCGATCACGTTGGCGCAGGTGACCGCTCGGATGAAGGCATTGGCCGCAGCGGGACTCATCGAGCTTCACTGAGGTGCGAATAGAAGATCTGATGGCAATGGTCAGGTGGCGGATGGGTGTACACTGAACTGTGCCGGAAAGTCCAAAATGGAAATCCGTGCTGGGATGTTGGCTACATCAGGGGGGTAGAATGCGGACAGCTAGTCTCTGCAGACTTCTGGCGGGATGCGTGTTCATCCCGTCGGCTGTGTTAGCGCAAAGCGATCGCGGCACAATCACCGGCACAGTCACTGATCCGGCAGGCGCCGTCATGGCATCGGTAAAGGTGACGGCCACAGGCGTCGGCACCAACCTCTCCACGCAGACAGTGACCTCGAACGAGGGCGTCTACGTGATTCCGTATCTGAGGCTGGGAGCCTACCGCGTCGAAGCGGAAATGCCGGGATTCAAGCGGGCCGTGCAGACCGACGTCCAGATCAATGCAGCCAACATCGTGCGCGTCGACCTGGTGCTGCAGATCGGCCAGGTGAGCGAACAGATCGAGGTACGCGCGTCGGCACCGCAGCTTCGCCAGGATTCCGCCGAGGTTTCACAGCAGGTGGAGACCGGGACGATTCTGGCGCTTCCGCTGTCTTCGCAGAATGTCGGGCGCAACCCGCTTGCATTCGCGTTCCTGACGCCCGGAGTGCACGGCGACTCGTTCGACCGGTTCAAGATCGGAGGCGGCGCCTCGAACGGCGTCGAGATCGTGTTCGATGGACTGTCAGCGTCACTGAATACCCGCAACAACAACTGGGAGGGTTTGAGCCCGGAGAGCATCGCCGAGTTTCGGGTGATCACCAACTCCTTTGACGCCGAGTATGGGCACACCACGGGCGGCCTGGTGAGCTTCGTGAGCAAGAGTGGGACCAACAACCTTCACGGAAACTTCTACGAGTTCGTTCGTAACACCGCGTTCGACGCCCGCGGTGCGATCCAACCGAGCGCCGTGGTAAACCGCCAGAATAATTTTGGAGGAACCATCGGTGGGCCAATCGTGCTACCCAAGCTCTACAACGGCGCGAATCGGACCTTCTTTTTCGCGGGCTACGAAGGGTTTCTGTTCCGCGGAGGCCCGCCGAATACGTTTTCGACCTTACCGACGCTCGCGATGCAGGGCGGCAACTTCTCCGGCTTGCTCGACGCACGCGGGGCACAGATCCCCATTTACGATCCCAATACGACGCGGACGCAGGGCACGGGGCTGGCCCGCGACACGTTTCCGAATAACGTGATTCCGACGAACCGGATCAGCGCCGTGGCGCGCAACATCGTGAAGTATTTCCCGCAGCTCACCTATCCGAACCAGCTAAATAGCAACTTCCTCAACGTCGGCAACCGCACGCGCGACATCCACCAGACAAACGGGAAGGTGGACCATTCTATTTCCGACGCCCAGAAGCTGACTGTCTCGTTCTCACAGCGCTACCGGAGGAGTAATCCGCCCGAAGGGCCGATTCCATACCCGTGGCCAAGTGGCTTCACCGGCGACAGCCAGGACACCTACTTCGCGCGGCTGGCGCACGACTACATATGGCGTCCCAACCTGGTCTCGCAAATCAGCATCGGGATTAATCGCAACCACATCATGGAGACGGCGATCACCGCGGGCGAAGACTGGGCGAGCAAGTTGGCGATTCCGAACCTCGAGAAAGTGAACGTGCCGACGCTAATCTTCTCCGAATATCCGCAGCTCGGCGTCGAGAAGGACTATCACAAGCTGGAGACGACGAAGCTGATCGCGGGAAACGTAAGTTGGGTGACCGGCAAGCATTCCATTAAGATCGGCGCTGATTATCGCGACAAACGGATGGCCTCTCGCCTGCTCAACGACCGAGTGGGAGTCTTCACGTTCCGTCCGACACAGACCGCAGTGCCTGGCGGGGCTGGCGGAAACTCTTTTGCGAGCATGCTGCTCGGCCAGGTCAACAACGGCAGTTTCAAGCCGCCTCCGTTTTCCATCACCGGTTATCGGGTTCCCTACTTCGCGAGTTTCATCCAGGACAGTTGGAAGATCAGCCGCACATTGACCCTGAACCTCGGTATGCGGTGGGATGTTTCGGTTCCAGTGCAGGAAGACCATGGTAGGATGTCAATCTTCGACCTGAAACTGCCGAATCCAGGAGCGGCGGGGCGACCTGGCGGTCTTGTGTTTTATGGAACGGGACCGGGCCAACTTGGCACAAAGCGCATCTACGACACCGGGTGGAACGATTTCGCCCCTCGCGTCGGGATCGCCTGGTCGGTGACACCCAAGACGGTCGTTCGGACGGGCTACGGGTTGTTCTACCAGCCGAACCAAGTTCCAGGCTTATCCAACATCTCGGCTGCCGGGTTCTTCGGTGATGCATCTTTCACTTCCCTGGACGGCGGTGTATCGGCGGCATTCCTGCTAGACAACGGATTTCCGCAGGACTTTCCGCGGGCCCCGTTCATCGATCCGACGTTCGTGAATAATCGTGGAGCGAGCACAACGTTCCGATCCAACGGGGAGACGGCCTACAACCAGCAGTGGAACTTTGGCATTCAGCGCCAGTTCGGCGGTGGCCTGTTACTGGACATGACCTACGCCGGAAGCTCCGCGGTGGGCTCGATCTCCGGCAAGCACAGCTACAATCATCTGCCCGCATCACGGCTCAGCGTAGGACCACTGTTGCTTCAGAATGTGACGTCCGCTGCTGCCCAAGCCGCCGGTTTTCGGAGCCCCTATCCGGGATTTACAGGCACCGTGGCACAGGCACTGCGACCTTATCCACACGTGATGGGGATCTCGGAGTTCTTCGAAAAAGACGGGCATACGACGTATCACTCGTTGCAGCTCAAAGCTGAGAAGCGTATGTCGGGCGGACTGTTATTCTTGCTTGCCTACACGTGGTCGAAGAACCTGGCGAACGCGGACTATCCGCTGGCCGGCGGTTCAAGCCTATTCGGGCTGGGGATACCCCAAGACCCTGACGACGCGGGGGCCGACAAGGCATTCTCGCCGAACGATATTCCCCACCGGTTGGTGTTCAGCTATGTCTACGAGCTACCCTTCGGTCGCGGGAAGCGGTTCTCGCTCACGGGACCACTGAATCACGTGGTTGGTGGGTGGCAAGTTTCCGCCGTCCACAGCTACCAGAGCGACTTTCCGCTGCGATTCACGACCACGTTGGCTAACCAGACCTTCGGCGGAACGATCAGACCGAACCTCGTGCCGGGCACAGCATTCCGGGCTCCGATCGCGGGAACGAAGTTCGATCCGTTCAAGGACTTCTACGTCAATCCAGGATTCATGACGCTGCCGGCGTCATTCACTTATGGGAACTCGGCATTTAACTACAACTACCGGGGTCCACTCAGCCATAACGAAGATTTCGCCGTGGAGAAGGTGTTTCGCCTGGGCGAGCGATTCCGGCTGCTGTTCCGCGGAGAGGCCTTCAATGTGTTGAACCGGGTGCGATGGGCCGCACCCGCGACGACGGTCGGCGCCAGCACGTTCGGGCGGGTATCCGGGCAGGGGAACGCTCCACGGACGATGCAATTAGGGTTGAAGTTGAACTACTGACCTTCGCGCTATCCGCCGGCCAGCCAACACGTGAATCCGTGTTCATATCGGTGAGGTGTTCAACGCCATTAACAACGTCAACTTCTCCTGGCCTAACCTTACGCTGACAAGCATTTCTCACCAAACCGAGCGCCGAGACGAGTCTCGGCGCGGCAGACACGAGTGTCCGCGCCACGTCGTGGCGCGCTGCTGAGCGTCACTGTATGATACTCACATGCGCGCTTTATGGGTTCCTCTGCTTGCCGCACTGCCAGTACTGGCACAAACGGGACGCGTGCTCGGAACGGTCAACGACGACTCAGGAGCGATCATTCCCGGAGCGATCGTAACAGCCACGCACTCCGGCACCAACATTGCTCACACCTTTCCAACGGACTCTTCCGGCAACTACGACTTTCCCAGCCTCGCGATCGGCACATATTCGATCCGGTGTGAGGCGCGCGGGTTCAAGCGGGTCCAGACGACTGTACTCGTCGAGGTCGGTCAAACAGTCCGGCAAAATCTCCGCTTATCCGTCGGCGACGTTTCGGAAACGGTCCAGGTGGAAGCGCAAGCCCCTCTGCTTCAGGCCGACTCGGTGACCATCGGGCAGGTGGTCACCAACCGCCAGATCGTCGAGCTGCCTCTCAACGGCCGCTTGTTCACAAACCTGGCGCTGCTGGTGCCTGGCGTCACTCCTCGCGGCGGCGGACTGACGATGTTCGGGAACGCAGGCAACCTTTCCATCAACGGCAGCCGCCCTGGCTATGAGAACTACATGATCGAGGGTGTACCGACGGTGGCCGGCAATACACGACAACCGCAAATCACTCCTTCCGTCGACGCAATTCAGGAGTTCAAACTGCAAACCAGCAGCTACAGCGCCGAATACGGGCGCGGCTCGGCCAGCATCAACGTAGTTACCAAGAGCGGGACGAACCAGGTCCATGGAGTCGCCTATGAATTCCTTCGCAACGACCGGCTTGCCGCCAACGATTTCTTTCTGAATCAACTGCCCGATCCGAAGGCGGTCAAGCCGAATTTGAACCGTCACCAGTTCGGAGGAACGTTCGGAGGCCCAGTGATTCGCGACCGCACGTTCTTCTTCCTGAACTATGAGGGAGAGCGCCAGCGCGAAGGGCGTACGCGAACTTTCCGGGTTCCCACCGCGCTCGAAAAGCAGGGTGACTTCACCGACTCCGCGGGTGTCACCTCGATCACGGATCCAGTCAATAACAATCAGCCTTTCGCCGACCGCCGCATTCCCGCCAGCCGGTTTCACCGTAGCTACCAGTACTTTCGCGACTGGTGGCCAACACCCAACGCCGCCAATGGCCTGCTGATTGCCGCGCCCGCAGTGACATCCAACTCGGACCAGGGCGGCGCCCGTATCGATCACCTGTTTTCAACCAAGGACACCGCCTACTTCCGCTACTTCACAACCCGCAGAGACGTGTTGAACCCGGGCGTCGGAACGCAGGCAAACCTGCTCGAGGGAGAGACGGTCGCGCTCACTTCCCGCCAGTTGATCGGCCATTGGACGCACACGTTCTCTCCCAACCTGCTCGCGGATTTTCAGTATTCGCGAGTTGAATTCAATACCACTGGAATCGTAGGTCCACAATGCTTCGAGGAGGACGCGTGCGCGAATCATGTCGTGCAGTCGGGCATTCAGGGATTCGAATTCGTCTCGAAATTCTATCCCGGCGCGCCGCAGTTGTCCTTCGGAGCACCGTGGGCGCAACTGGCGGGCACACGCGATCCGATCCGGATCAAATATCCGGCCAATTCGTGGCGCGGAGATGTCACCTGGATTCGCGGCCGTCACACAGTAAAAGCGGGTTTCGACTTTTACGGTCAGGACCTCAGCACCAGCCTGGCCCTCTTCGCCCGCGGCAATTTCACCATGACTGGCAGCCGGACTTCCGGTAATCGGACGCCGTGGTCCGATTTCGTTTTGGGCCAAGTGGGCGGCGGCACTCGCGCAATCCCAACCACCCTCACAGGCGTGGATGCCCGCAGCTCCCATGCCTACATTCAAGACGACTGGAAGATTTCCCCGCGCCTCACTCTGAATCTCGGGCTCCGCTACGAATACAATCCATTCCCGACAGCGCTCGCCGGTGGCGCTGCAATCGATACCGAGACCGGCAAACTTATCTTTGCCGATCTGGATGGGGATGGAAACCCCACGGCCGAAGCACGCTACGCACCCGGGTTCAATATCCTGTTCCCGATCGTGCAGGATTCGCTGATTCCGAGCGGATCACTGGGGCTGTCGACGTCCATGATCGACAATGATCGGAAGAACTTCGGACCCCGCGTGGGGCTGGCCTGGAGACCTTGGGGCGACAAGACCGTTCTGCGTATCGGCTACGGGATCTACTATCAAGTGATCGCCAACGGCAACATAGGCGAGCAGATGATTACGCAGCCTCCGTTCTCAATCCGGCAGCAAGGCGTGCCGGGAGCCATCGACTCGGCCTTTGCGTCGATCGAAAGCCTCCGTGCGATTGCTTCTAATACGTGGACTCCGATCGCCTTCGACCGAAGTCAGAGCTGGCCGTATGAGTCGCAATTCAGCTTCAGCATCCAGCACAGTCTGGCTCAGGACCTGTTGTTCGAGACGGCCTACGTCGGCAAGACGCTGACGCACCTGATCAGCAGAAGTCGCGCTAACCTTCCCGCCAATCGCCCGTCGTTCGTTCCCGCCTCCACAGAAGTGCACAACTCCAACTCCACGGGGAACTACCATTCGTGGCAGAGCCGCATCGAGAAGCGGTACTCGCGCGGCATGTCGCTGTCGGCCGCCTACACGTGGTCCAAAAGTATCGATTCTTCGAGCGAAGACCGCGATACCGGCGGCGGCTACAACAAACGCGGCGTATCGGATTTCGACATCCCGCACCGGCTTGTTTCGAGCTTCATTTGGGACCTTCCCGTGGGACATGGGCGGCGTTGGTTGGGCTCGGGCAACCGTGCCGCCGATGCTGCCCTGGGAGGCTGGCAATTGTCCGTCATAGCGGCTTTCCAGAGCGGACATCCGTTCCATCCCATTTGGGCCGGTGGTAACACGACCAACGCGAACGTGGCCATCGCTCTAATTCCGGATCGCATCGGCAGCGGCAAGCTAGATAATCCTACTCCGCAGCGCTGGTTCGACAGCTCCGCCTTCGTGGCTCATCAGAAGCCTCGCGACCCGGCCGTACCTAACACTTACCTGGCCGAAGAGGGGAACACTGGCCGCAACATCCTGCGCTCGGATGGGATGGCCAACTGGGACATAGGCATCCTCAAGAATTTCCACTTCGGGCCCGACCGCCGGTTCCGCGTGCAATTTCGCGGCGAAATGTTTAACGCATTCAACCATGTTCAATTCAGTGTGCCGGGGGTGAATCAGGCGTCGTTCGGGCGGTCGGCTGGGGGGAACAATCCACAAATCAGCGGCCGGCCCGATGATGCGCGAGTGCTTGCTACCAATAGCATTCCCCGGCAGGTCCAATTTGCGTTGAAACTGATTTTCTAAGATGCATTGATCATCCTTACCCTGTTACTCAGCTCTGCGCTCTCCTTCTGGCGTTGGGCCTGGAGCCTGCGGAGCTGGTCGAGCGATTAGTGGAACGCGCGACAGGCGGCCCGCAAGGCATCCGCGTGAATGCAGTATTGCCTGGTGCTGTGGCGACGCCGATGTTTCAGGCCGCCAGTGCGTCGCCCGAGGCCCAGGACGGCTTGTCCAAGATACACGCGTTGAAAGATCGGGAAACCCCGGAAGAGTTGGCAAAGGCGATTCTCTACTTGGCCTTAGACGATTCTTCATTTGTGACGGGTACAACACACCTCGTCGACGGGGGCATTTCGATGGCGTTAGTGAAATCCAGAGAGAGAAGTCCAGGCGGCGACTTTAGTTCGCCGTCTGCCCGCTAAGGCCGGCAGCAATCCGTTGAAGCGTGCGCCGCTGTCCTGAAAGCGATAACATGGTCGCATCCGGGAGGGAGCCACTATGCGCGTGGGAATTACGCTTCTGCTTTTATCTGTCTTGGGGGCCGCCGAGATGTCGGCGCAAATCGCTTTGGGGGCCATCGCCGGTACAGTCCGCGACTCCACCGGAGCCGTCATACCGGGAGCGAAAGTGGAAGTCGCCAACGAATCCACGGGCATCGGACAAACCGTACTCACCCAAAGCAACGGTGTCTATCTGGCGCCGCAACTCGTTCCCGGCGACTATCAATTATCGGTGACCGCGGCGGGCTTTAAGCGCCTGGACGTGCGCGGTCTGAAGGTGGATGTCGGCACAACCCTCACTCAGGACGCGACGCTCGAGCTTGGGCAGGTTTCCGAAACCGTCAGCGTCGAGGGTCAAACAAGCCTTGTCGACACAACTTCGGGTCAGGTGGGAACCACAATTCAGACCAGCTATGTGCTTGAGATGCCCTTGTCGAGCCGCAACGTGTTCACGCTGGTAAACCTGGTGCCGGGGGCATTCTATCGCGGCAGCGATATTTCCTTGGGCGGCGGACGCACCCGTTCGGCGCAGATTCTGATCGACGGCGTGACCAGCTCGCGAGGCGGAGTTGCGGCGCAGCAGGTGGATCTCACACCGCCGGTCGATTCGATGCAGGAGTTCAAAGTCGAAGTAAACGCGATGGGCGCCGAAAATGGACGCTCGTCGGCGGGAGCAGTCAATGCGGTCACGCGTAGCGGCTCGAACCGGCTCACCGGGAGCTTCTACCAATTCATGCGGAATGATGCCTTTGACGCCTCCGGCTGGAGCAACGACCAGAAGCCGCCGCTCCGCCGGAATAACTTTGGAGCGACAATCGGCGGTCCGATCCGGCGTGGCCGGTCGTTCTTCTTCTACAACTACGACGGCTTGCGGGAGAAAAACGGAACCAGCAACACGCGCAACGTAGGACTGCCGGAATGGCGCACAGGGAACTTTTCCACCGCCACCCGTGATGCTGGTGGGCGTGCTGTTCAAGTTCCGATCTACGATCCGGAGACGGGCAACGGAACGTTTGGAAATCCACGATCGACTACACCTTTTCCGGGCAACGTGATTCCCACGTCCAGGCTGGACCCGGTCGCGGTCAAGGCCGTATCCTATCTGCCGGCCGCCAACCGCGCACCGAACAATTCGTTTAACAACTCGGGAAACTGGCAGGAGAACTTTTCGAACACGTTGACGCGGGATTACCACATCGCCAGAGTCGATCACGAGCTGAATGACAAGACGCGGATGTTCGTCCGCTATATCGTGACGATGCCCGAGCGCGATCGCGATGTCTACAGTCCGAGCTACGGAGTGGCTGATCCGCTCGGACTCTCCATCGACAACCGGCGCCAGAACATTGTTCTGAATGGAACGTATCTGTTCTCCCCAACGTTGTTCCTAAACGTCACCGGCGGGTTCAATCGTATCTTTATCCACCGCAGGTCGGGCGACTGCTGCGAAACCGACTATGGCAAACTCTTGGGCCTGCCAAATGTGCCGGGCGAGGTGTTTCCCCGTCTGAATTTTGGCGGCGGCCTCGCGCCAGTAACCGAGATCGGCGCCAACGGGAACGCCAACCGCATCGCCGCGATCAACAACTGGGATCTTGCCGGGCGTTTTTCCAAGGTCGCCGGCGCGCATACTTTCAAGTTTGGCTTTCAGCACAACATCTACGGCGGCAACGAGCTCAGCCGGAACCAACCCAGCGGAGTCTATGCCTTTAACGGCCGGCTTACCGCGGGTTTCAACGCGACCGGAGGAACCGTCGCCAACACCGGGCTGCCATTCGCCGATTTCATGATGGGACGGCTCAACTCAGTTGACGCGACGGTCGCGCCTGGCTACGGGAGGCGAATCCGCTATTACGCCGGATACTTCCAGGACGACTGGCGTGTAACGGGGAATCTGACGCTCAATCTCGGCATGCGCTATGAAACCGAGTCGCCCATGTACGAAGTCGTGGGGCGGATGAGCAGCTTTGATCCTTATGCTCCGAATCCGCTCGCAGGCACGGGCGACATTCCGGCTGGTGCACGCGGAGTGGTGCTATTCCCGAACCGGAACGGCGAAGGAAAATACTTGTGGAACGCGGACAGAAACAATGTCGCTCCCCGTTTCGGGTTCGCCTACCGGCTGAAGGGATCACAAACTAGCGTCGTGCGCGGGGGCTTTGGAATCTTCTACGGTAATCCTTATGATCGCGAGATCATCCAACAGCTCAAGGCCGGGTTTGGCAATGTCTATCGCGCCAGAAGTCCAGTGGCTTTCAGTTTGAAGGACGGGCCGCCACGAGAGGCCTTTGCCGACATTCCGGAATCCGAGCTCACTCCGACTTTCGGCAATCGGGGAACCAGATTCGAGACATCGCAGATTCAGTACCTGGATCGGAACCGGGAGACTCAATACACGATCAACTACAATCTCACAATCCAGCACCAATGGCGCGGGATCCTGTTCGAACTGGGTTTCCTCGGCAATCTTGGACGGCAGATCGTGTTTCCGAACATCAACATGAATCACATCCCACCGGAGCTGTTGCCACGAACTGAAATCCCTGAGCGTCTGCGAAGACCCTGGTCTGTATTCGGAAGCGACCAGGCACAGATCCAGATTCTCGCGCCCAACTGGGGTCTCTCCAACTATCACGCCTTCACTTTTCGTTCCGAGCGCCGTTTCCGCGGTGGGTTCTCGTGGGTCTTGGCTTATACCTTCTCGAAGTGGATCGACAATGTGACCTTCGTAGGCGGCGATGACGCTACGTTCGGCGACGCCGATCAGATCCAGAACATTTACGATTTGAAAAACGAGCGGTCACTTTCGCAGAATCATATTCCGCACCGGTTCGTGGTCTCTCCCATCCTTGAGCTTCCCTTTGGCAAGGGCAAGCGTTGGCTGAATCAAGGCGGCGTGGCGAACGCAGTGCTCGGAGGCTGGGAGCTGTCAACCCTCGCGACGTTCCGCTCCGGCGCTCCCTTCGGTCTTGGCGTGCTGAACGGCCCGCGCGACGTCCTGGGAGACCAGGCGGACGGAAAGGGATTACGGCCGGATATCGTTGGCGATCCGAACGCCAGCGTGAATCGTGGCGCACCCACGGCGGGAATTCGTGGTATCGACTGGTTCAACCCGGCCGCCTTCCAAACGCCGGCGCGGTTCATGCACGGGAATGTGGCGCGAGCCGTGCCTGGGATCCTCGGCCCGGGCAGCATCAACTTCGACACGCTCGTGGCCAAGAACTTCGCCTTCAATGAGCGTTGGAAACTGCAAATCCGGTGGGAGTCATTTAATAGCTTTAATACTCCGGAATTCGATCTGCCGAACCAGACGCTGGGTGGCGGAGGATTTGGCGTAGTGACGGGCGCGGGGAGCCGCAGAATCATGCAAATGGGCGCCAAGCTATATTGGTAGCTTGACTTTCCCTTTTTCTTCGCCCAAAATCGAAGCATGCCTCTTACGCCTCGTCAAAAGGAGCTCCTTGATTTTCTTGCCGGCTTCAACCATCGAAATGGCTATTGTCCGAGTTACGAAGAAATCGCGGAAGGGATGAACCTCGCCTCGCTCGCCACGGTCCACAAGCACATCACGGGCTTGGAGGCCAAGGGCTACTTGCGGCGCTCATTTAACCATAGCCGATCGCTCGAAATCGCGCCTCGTTACTTTGAAGAAACAAGAGCCTCGCGAGAGCGAAGACCTTTGGAAATCCCGTTGGAGGGCCGCATCGCCGCTGGCGCTCCGGTCGAATCGTTTCCGAGTAAGGAAACGGTCGCGTTCACGGACTTTGCCGCGGACAAAGACACCTATGCGCTCCAGGTCCGGGGCGATTCGATGATCGAGGATCACATCTGCGACGGCGACTTCGTTCTGATCGAGCGCACGAGCCAGGTTAGAGATGGCGATGTCGTCGTTGCGCTGGTGCGTGGCGCCGAATCCACTCTTAAGCGGCTTTATCGGGAAGCGGATGGCAACGTTCGTCTGCAACCCGCCAACTCCTCGATGAACCCTATCCTCGTCCTCGCCTCCGACGTTCAAGTTCAGGGGCGTCTGCTCGCTGTTTTACGCAAATATCGGTAGTGCTATCTGAGTGGCGAGCCCTTCAGCGTGCCGCGGCGAACTTCCGATCGTCGTCCCCCCATCTGAAGCCGTCCGCTGCGCACCGAAGCATGCGCCACACGTCTACTTCAGGAAAATAGTGTTACCCCACACTTCGACTATGGCTTTCTCGAGCGGATAGGTCAATCGCTCGAGAGCCCGGGCCGGGGTCATCCACACGATCTCAGTCACTTCACTGTGATCGATTTCCGACTCCTTCTCCTTATCGGCGGCCATGTTCCAGTAGCGAACGACTTTCGGCCCTTCCCCCACCTCATAGGCGATTGCTCCTGCGAAGCCGAGCAGGCGCGGGGTGAAACCGGTTTCCTCTATTACTTCTCGCATGGCTGCGTCCAGCCACGACTCACCTGGCTCCAGTTTGCCTTTGGGTAGCGTCCAGTCGTCGTAGCGGTTGCGATGTATGACGGCGATTCTGTTCCCATCGGGAAATTCGCGCCAGAGCAAGCCGCCGGCAGCCGCGACTTCCATGCCGTTCAGTTACGGCCACAGATGTCGGGAGTCCGGCACATTCCAGCGGGACAGCCGCCGTTCATGGTAGCGGATTCACGTTGCGTGCTGCCGTGCGCGGCGAACACGGACAGTTCCTTCTCGACATGAACCTGGCCGCAGTGCGGGCAGGCGGGGCCATCGGTGTCGGACGAGCGGACGAGTTTCTCAAAGCGGGCGCCGCAATCGGCGCATCGATATTCGAAAATCGGCATACTCTTATTCCACCAGGAGGGTCACGACTTTGTCAATGAATTCGCGGATGTCCGCGCCGGTGGCATTGGCATTATTCACCAGCATGGAGAAAGCGAGCACGCGCCCTTGTGAATTCTCGATGTATCCGGAAAGCGCCCCGGTATGGGACAAAGTGCCCGTCTTGGCCATCACGCGACCACTCTTGACGTCGCGGAAACGAAGATAGAGAGAACCGTCATGCGCGCTAATGGGTAGCAGATCGATCCAGGCATCCCGATCGGACGACTGATACATGTGACGCAGGAGCGTGACAATGGCAGTGGGAGACACCAGCGTCAGGCGGGAGAGCCCGGAAGCATCCTGGAATCGGTAAGTCGAACCATCGATCCCGATCGATGCGAGAAAGCGAATCAGTTGGGATAGACCGGCCTGCCGGGAGGGCTGATTTCCATGGATCCGCGCCACCTCCCGAAGCACGATCTCCGCATGGAGATTCTGGCTCACTTTGTTGACTGTCTTCAAAATCTCGAGGAGAGGCGGTGAGGTGCGACGGGCGATTTCCACGCCCAAGGGTTCTGCGGGCGGTGGGTGCCGCAGAGAACGGTGAAGAGCGCCGATGGCGCCATCGACTCGAATGCCTCGCTCGACCAGCAGGTGCCGCAATGCGAAAGCTGCGTATCGCGCTGGATCATCCACGGCAAGCTCCTGGGCGACAGCCGCATCGGGCTTCAAGTTTCCGGACACGAGAATGTGGCGGGATCCTAATGGCCGGTCCACCGAGATGGTTTGGGGCCGCGAAGATGTAGTGACGCGGGCATCCAGGCTGAAGTAAGGGATCGGGGGTTGAAACAGTGCAACCACGGGCTCTCCCGGGTCCGAGCCGGCCCTGAGGTGGAGCCGGAGAAAGTTGTCGTGGAGGATCAAGGCGCTCACAGGGGCGCCGTATTCATAGACAGTGTCGTCGATTGACCAGCCTGTGGAGTAAGGCTCGTGGATATAGTGGCGGTCGTCACCGATGATATCGCCTGTGATTCGACGCAGTCCCGCCCGCCAGGCAGAATCGACGAGCTGCTGCAAGGGACCGAGCGGATCGGAAGCGATTCCGCGTTGATAGGGGATCGGCCGGCCGGATAGAGTGGGGTCGCCACCGCCAGTGAATAGCAGCGAGCCTTGCAAGACTCCTTCCTGAGAGATCGGGCCGGAAGGATGGAGACGAGTTACGAATCTATGATCGGGTCCCAGGCGCGTAAGAGCCAGCGCGGTAGAGAAAAGCTTGGTGTTGGACGCGGGTACGAAGAGGTGATCCGGGTTGTGAGAGTAGACGGGCTTGTTGGCGGAGAAATCAACGACGACAAGACCCCAATGGGCGCGCCGCGCGAACGGCGAATCGGCCAGCACCGAATCAATTCTGCTCTGCAGGATCTGGGCTGGGGCGGAAAGAGCGAGAAAGATCTGGAAGGCGGGCTTCATTTCGGGTCCGGGGCGGCCCGCGGCGGGTGCGAAGCCTGCTTGAGTTCAGGCACGTAGCGGATTCCAATCCTTGCTCCCAGACCTTCCACAGGTGCGCTTTCAAGATTGGTAAGTACAACCACAGTCAGCCCGTGACTCGGCCATCGGAAATAGCCAGCCCGGAATCCAGGCATCGATCCTCCATGCCGGATCATCGGAACACCGCTCGAAGCCGAACCGGCCGGAAAGTCGTCGAGCTGCCAGCCGAATCCGTAACGGTGCTTTCGACCGTCATTCAGTATCACCGGCGTCCACATCTCTGTTTTGGTTGATCCCTTCAGAACGTGGTCCGTGAGCAAAGCGGCCTCCCACTTCGCCAGGTCGAGGGCAGTCGACAAGAACGCGCCGCTTGGGCGTACGGTCGGCCAGTTTTCCGTGTTCTCGAATTTGTCTACCTTCCACGCATAGCCATCGGCGCGGTCTGGGACGATGTCCGCGACACTGGTCACCCGGGTGGCGGTCATCCTCAGCGGAGCGAACACTCGTTCGGTGAGGAAATCGGCCCAGGGTTTTCCGCTGACTTTATGGATGATTTCGGCGAGCACGAAGTAACCGAGGTTGGAGTAAGTCCATTTTTCGCCAGGCTTGAACTGGAGCGGAAGCGGATAGGCTGTTTTGATGACATCGATATCGGGCTGAAGCTTGTACGGGTCAAAACCCGGCGCCTCACGCACTAGGCCTGAGGTGTGCGTAAGCAGATGACGAAGAGTGATCGTCTGCCACGTGCCCGGTGTCCCTGTGAGGTATTTACTGACCTCGTCGCCGAGGGCGACGCTACCGTCCTGGACGAGCAGCATGATTCCGGTTGCGAGGAATTGCTTGCTCACCGATCCGATCTTAAAAACAGTATCGGATCGGGCAGGAATGCCATGTTCTATATTCGCAAGCCCGTATCCTTCCGCCTTGATCAGAGAGCCGTCCTTGATCACCGCAACAGAAACCGCGGGAATATGTAGTTTCTGCATCTGACTCTTGACGTAATCATCAATCTCATCGGCGCGAACAGCGACCGCGGCGACAACAATCAAAGTAAAGGACAGAAGAAAATGGCGCTTGCGATTCATTGGCCCTCTAGACTCAATACCTGGGATCACGCTACGGGTCACCGGGCAAGCCGAACAGTTCTCGCAGCGTGGCGACGCTGGCTGACTCTTCGAGTGTGAGGCACGCGTTCGCGTTCGTCAAGGACAAGCACAGCGGAGAAAGGCATGCGGGCAAGCGGTTGGATGGCGAGCAGGTTCAACTCGCCCAATGGAACTGGCCCCACCGCTTATAAACTAATGCCTCTCCCATGGAGGGCGGGAGAATCCTGGGGCCATTTCGCGACCGAAACGGAGCGGAAGCAGACCATTCTCAAAAGCGCCGATGTCCGGTGCGGCTCCGGTGAAGTCGTCGTTGAATCCGGACAAGCGAATTCCCTTGTCGAGCGCCGGATTAGCGACCTGTACCATTGGATCGGTAATGGCGAAGTCACGCCCGTTGCGAGTGTACTCGACACGTCCCCACTGGATCCGGTTCATCGTGGGCGCCAGGAACCACTCCAGGCCCTGGCTGGGCAGAAACATCGATCGGACGAATCCTCCTCCGAGGTAGCCGCCAGTGAGATCATTCTGGAAATCATTCGGTGGCGTTCCACGGTCTGGCGGATAGGAACGGCCGCGCGCATAAAAGATGTTGTTGCGAGTCACGGCATTGTGCAACTCGTGGTTGCTGAATACGTCGAGGCCGCCGTTAGGCTGCAGTGCCGTATTGTGATAGATGAACCGATAGCCCAGACCCGTGCTTACGCGCTCGGCGTTGATGTTGACGTGGTTCATTCCCGTCTTGATCATCATGCCGCCGGAGGGATCCTGGTGGGAGATACGGCTCTCCCCAAACACATTCCGGAAAATGTAGAGTGGACCCATCGCGGTAGATGCGGTTGCTACGTGTACGAACGTGTGATGGATGTAGTTGCTCCAGATGCGAACATTCCTGTTCGCACCTTCGCTTTCGATGGCGTCGTCCCAGCAGTGGGAGACGATGTTGCCGTAAATATCTGAGTCACGATTCGGGCTTCCCTTGAAACCATAGTTTGTGCCGCCGCCGATCCCGTCGTTGAATCCGTGGTCATCGGTGGACCGGATCGTGTTATAGCGGATGATATTGCCACCGCGCGAGTCGATGAGAGAGATGGCCTGCGGCCCCAAGGGATGGCCGCTTTCCCAGTCGTTGGCTCCGCCGCGGGGGTACTCGATCAGGTTGCGCTGGATGACCAGGTGACCGGCGTCGTTCTCAGCATAGATTCCGCTGTCAGATCCATGAAACACACCCCACACTCGCGCTCCGCCGACGCGTCCCCATCCAATGATGTGGCTGTCCTCGATTACCACATTCTGAACCCCTCCGCGAATCAGTACGCCGTGGATACCCGCGTTCCTTAACTCCAGACCTCGTAGGATCACATAGTCGGCCTCGACGATGACGTTGTAATCGGAGAGGTTGAATACGTCACTTACGAACTTCGTTCCAGGCGCCGGTGTTACCAGATGCCAACCCTTTTCCGTGCCGCCTTCACGAACGTGCAGCGTCTGGTCGGTGGAGCCCTGGAGCTGGGTCGTTTTGCCGATCGGAAAGGCTTCACTCGATGTGCGCGCCTGGAAATCGATGTGCTTGGCGTCGGCCTCGAGACGGATGTCGAACAACGTGTTCGGCGCGAGGCCTACCAGAGATCCCCGGTATTGCCGCTCCCGTTGGTCGTACACCAGCGGGTGTCCCTCACGCCATTCTGTGGCACTGGCGACTCGATATCGCACTCGGCAGGACTCAGATGCTGCGGACCGGTTGTAATAGAGGCCAAGGGACTCGAAGGTCGGCACCGCCCATGCTTGTGGATCTTCGGCGTGGAGCAATGCGGTCAGGATGAGAAGGAACAAGGTTAGCAGCACATTGTTACCTCGATGGGTCACCTCGAGGGCTGCGATCGGCTTCTGAAACGATAGAGAGCTTCGCCGGTGCGCAGATAGATATCTCCGCCGGAGAGCGCAGGAGTCGCGAAGCAGCTCTCGCCCAGGATATTCACCGCGAGCACATCCCAACCCCGACCAGCTCGCAGGACCGTCACTTTGCCTTCTTCGCTCGCGAGATAAATCTTCCCGCCCGCTGCGACTGGTGAGGCGGAATAGCCGCCGAGCGCGCCCTCAACGCGGCCCATCTTGAGCACCTCGCCGGTTTTCGCATCAAACGTGGTGAGGATGCCGCCGTTCTTCACAACATAGAGGATGCCATCGTACAGCATCGGAGACGGGATGACGCCGATAAAGCTCTTTTCATATCGCCAGAGCTCACGCGGGCGCTCGCCATCCAGGCGAATAGCCAGGAGACTGGATGGCGCCAGGACTTGGCGCTGTTTTTCGTCCCACTCGTCTTTCTCGACAATACGGTCCCGGTTACCCTCCCATTTTCCGATCCCGATGAGGAACGCATTGTTCCCAACCTCCTCTGGAGAGAGCCGTCCATCCTTGTTCTTGTCGTATTTGTCGAGAACGCTCGAAAAAGGAGCGGCGGATTCGTTGCCATAACCGAAAGTGAAGACTGTGTCGTTGTCGAGAACCGGACTGGCAACGATCGCCGGACTCAGCCGATTGTGACTCCACGCTCTCGCTCCGTCCTTCAGATGATGAGCCCCTAGTTGACCGCGACTCACAGTCAGAATCTGAGGAGCCGCGCCGGCCGGGCGGTAGAAGAGCGGAGTCGCCCAACCGTCTTTCTCTTCCCGGGGCGTTTTCCAGCGGATCTCGCCATTGCGGCGGTCGAAGGCAGCGATATAGGAGTCCTCTGGCTGATCGACGAGGAGGATTATGGAGCCTTCCGCAAAGATGGGGGATGCACCAAGACCCATGATGTTGGTGAATGGGCCGAGAGGTGTCTTCCAGCGAACTCTGCCGGAGGGGTCGTAGGAAATCAGACCGAAATCAGCGAAGAAGGCAAATACGTTCTCGCCGTCGGTGACCGGGGTGATGGAGGCGGGCTCGTTCAGTGTGTTCCGGTCGCTTTGGCGCGGCTGCGGTTCCTCGCGCTCCCATAGCAGCTTTCCGGTCTTGCGATCGAAACACTGCGTAAACAGTTTTCCGTTCTCGAACGCAGTGAGGAATACGTGCCGGTCCGTGAGAATCGGCGAGGACTTGCCTGGACGAACAGGCGTCCTCCAAAT